>Ga0074195_1000741_pt1 | contig 56743 bp, 40 predicted proteins | sample EPASupsiteHSE623_FD_64525 | JGI IMG/M metagenome (GOLD analysis project Ga0074195, IMG submission 64525) | Bioremediated contaminated groundwater from EPA Superfund site, New Mexico - Sample HSE6-23 | ecosystem: Environmental > Aquatic > Deep subsurface > Groundwater > Contaminated ...
AGCGCCGATGGTACTGCCAGGGAAGCTTGGTGGGAGAGTAGGTCGCCGCCGATTCATTTTTGCAGTAAAACCCTTCCCCTCAAAAGGAAGGGTTTTTTTTTGCTTTTTCCCCCTCCTTTTTTCCTCACTTCTTATTTCTGTACAATTTGCAATTTCAAACCAAAAAATCTGATACGATAATGTGACAGGATTGATGGAGAATATTCTTCAGTCTTGCGCTGAATATTCTTCAACTGTGCGCCTTTCTTGTTTTCCGTTGTTGGTTAACTTGTCGATATTTCATTAAATATTCTTTTGGCATACTCCTTGCTTTTTTTAGGAAAAAAGCGCCGGGCGGAATCGTGGAATGCGGTATTCCCTTGGAATTATCAGCAAATATGTATCCTGCGGGATACGAAGCACAAGGAGAAGCAGATGAAAAAATTGGCGTTGTTGACCGTTATGTTTTTGTTGAGTGCAGGGATTGTCTGGGCCAAGGATTATCAGATTCAGAAAAAGGCGGGCGATCTCAATGTGTCGGTGCGAATGGATAAAAATCCCGCGGTCATGGGCGACAACGGTATTTTTGTGACGATTAAAGATTCTGCGGGCAAGCAAGTTACGGATGCTGACGTGAAGGTGGATTATTCCATGCCTGCCATGCCGGGAATGCCGCCGATGAATTACAAGACATCTCTTGTTTTGAAAAAAGAGACGTATGAGGGGTCTTTGGATTTTTCCATGGCCGGCCCCTGGAATATCGCGGTGAAGATAGCGCGCGGCGGCAAGACGGTGTCGACAAAGTTCAGCGTGGATGTGCAGTAGCCTCTTGGGCAAAGGGAGGGGCAGCTCATGGAATACGGGGACAGAGGCATGAAGAGGCTGTTGGCTTTTTGGGCCGCCGGAGTTTTTCTGCTTTTTTCGCAGGCCTCGGTGCTGGCCGGAGAGTTACGTCTGCAAGACCTCATCGACGAGGCATTGAAAGGCAGCCCCGAAATACAGGCGGCACGGGCAAAGGCCGCCGCCTCGGAATTTCGTGTCCCCCAGTCCAGGAGTTTGCCCGACCCCATGGTCATGGCTGGATACCAGAATGTGGGGACCAGCCGTTTTACCTATAACGAAAATTCTGATTCCCAGTTTGTTTTTTCCGCTTCCCAGCAGTTTTTCTTCCCGGGCAAACAGGCTTTGCGGGGAGAGGCTGCCTCCAGGGAAGCGGAAAGCCTTACTGCCTCCGCCAAGGCAGTGCGCCTGCGGACAATCGCGACTGTCAAAGAACTGTACTACGAGTTGTTTCTCGTCCATCGCAGCATGGAACTGGTCAGGGAAAATTCCGCCTTCCTCCACAAGGTCGAAGACGCGGCCCTTGCCCGCTATGCTTCGGGTGGAGGCATGCAGCAGGACGTTCTTATGACGCAAACCGAGAAGTACATGCTCTTGGGCCGCGACGAAATGCTGCAACAGAAAATTAAAACCCTGGAAGCCGCTTTAAACGCCATGGTTGGCAGGGACCAGGCCGCGCCTCTGGACAGGCCGGCGCCGCCTGTTTTTGCTCCTTACTCCCAGCCCCTGTCGGAGCTGATTGCCCAGGCGTACGAGAATTCCCCTGAAGTCAAGGCACGGGAGAGGATGGTGGCTTCACTCGGCGCCAAGGTTCGGGTGGCCGAGAGAGAATATTATCCCGATATCACCGTTACCGGCAACTATGGGTTGAAAGGCCAGGATTACGAGGATATGTGGAGCCTGAGCACCACAGTCAACATCCCCTTGTATTACACCACCAAACAGCGACCGGCTGTGCATGAAGCCGAAGCCTCCCTGCGCGAGGCTAAAAATGAATTGCAGACGGTCCGTTTGCGTCTTGCTTCCGCCATCCGTGAAAATCATGCCTTGTTGCAGACGTCGGAACGGTTGATGGATCTTTATCGGCAGGGACTCAACCAGAAAATCCACCAGGATTTCCAGGCAGCCCTGGCCTCTTATGCCACAGGCAAAACCGACGCCCTGACCGTGATCTCACGGATTAAGACGATTACCGATATCGAGACCTCCTATTGGGGGCAACTGGTTGAGCGGGAAAAGGCGATGGCCAGGCTGGATGCTTTGACCGGGGTTTCCGAATCCCCCACGGAGGATGAGCGGCAATGAACAAGAAGAACAGCATGATCATGGTGGTTGTCTTTCTTTGTGCCGGGCTAGCCCTGGTCATCGGCTTTTCCGGCAAGGGCGGATTTTTTCTTGAAAAACCGCCGGAGCCTGTGGCGCAAATTGCGGCGGAAAGCCAGGAGCAGCAGGTTCCTTCAGCACAACCGGAAACCGGCGACGATGCCGCCTCTGCCTCCGGGCAGGGCTCTTCAGATAATGCGCATGATGCATCAGTGGCAGAGGAAGAGCCGCCGACAGTCGAGATTCCCGAAGAAGGCCAACGCTTCATCGGGGTGAAAACCACCGCAGTTGCCGAAAAAATTCTCAATAAAACCATCAGGACCGTCGGTCGCGTTGAATATGACGAAAGAAAGATAGCCACGGTCAACACCAAGATTGCGGGCTGGATCGAGCGGCTTCCGGTCAACTACACGGGCAGATATGTGAAAAAAGGCGAAATACTCGCGGAGATATACAGCCCGGAACTGGTTGCTTCCCAGCAGGAATACCTCAATATCTTGAAGTGGTCGCAACAGGGCGTTTCTCCCGGTGGAGCGGAGGACGCCTCGGTCATGAACCGGATGCTGGCGCAGGATGCGGATTCCCTGCGCCAGGCCGCGCGCCAGCGTTTGAAATACTGGGATATCACCGAGGCGCAGATTCGAAAAATCGAGCAGACCGGTTCACCCCTGCGGACTCTGGCGGTTTTCAGTCCGGTAGGCGGATATGTGGTGCAGAAATCAGTGCTGCAGGGCATGAAGGTGCAGCCTGGCGAGAAATTGTTCGATCTGGTTGATACTTCCACGGTCTGGGTGGTATCCGATATCTACGAGCATGAGCTTGCTTCTATACGAACCGGGCAGAAAGCGGAGATCACGCTGGCCTCAATACCGGGCAAGGTGTTTTCTGCCGCCATTGAGTATGTGTCCCCGATTCTTGCCGGAGAAACCAGGACGGCCAAGATCCGTTTTACCCTGGATAATAGGTCCGGAGACCTGAAGCCCCAGATGTTCGCCAATGTGGAAGTCAAGATCGGTCTGGGCAGCAGACTCGTAGTGCCCGATTCCGCGGTGATCAACACCGGATCCCGCCAGCTCGTTTACGTGGACAAGGGCGATGGCTATTTTGAGCCCCGGGAGGTCAAGCTGGGGCTCAAGGGTGAGGGCATGTCGGAGATACTAAACGGTCTGCAGGCAGGGGAAAAAGTGGCTTCTGCCGCCACCTTCCTCATCGATTCCGAAGCGCGTCTCAAGGGGGTGGTACAGCAATGATCGCTCGCATCATTGATTACAGCGCCCGCAATCGGTTCTTCGTCTTCCTGCTGATTTTTTCCCTCATCGGCTGGGGGATCTGGGCCATTCGCAACACGCCCCTTGATGCGATACCCGATCTGAGCGACACCCAGGTCATTATTTTCACCGAATGGGAGGGGCGGAGCCCCGATCTCATCGAAGACCAGATCACCTACCCGATCACCTCAACCCTGCTTGCCGCGCCAAAGGTGCAGGTGGTGCGCGGGTTCTCTTTTCTGGGCGCTTCCTTTGTCTACGCAATTTTTGAGGAAGGAACCGATATTTACTGGGCCAGAAGCCGGGTGCTCGAATACCTCCAGGCTGTTCAGGACAAGCTTCCCGGCGGGGTCAATCCCGTTCTGGGCCCGGACGCCACCAGTGTCGGCTGGGGATTTTCCTATGCCCTGGTGGATGAAAGCGGCCAGCAAAATCTTGCAGAGCTCCGTTCCATTCAGGATTGGAACATCAAGCTCGCCCTGGAAAGCGTTCCGGGGGTTTCCCAGGTTGCCAGCATCGGCGGCTTCGTCCGCCAGTATCAGGTGAGCATTGATCCCAACCGGCTCCAGGCCTATAACCTTCCCATCACCTCCGTCATGGAGGCCATCCGCAAGAGCAACAAGGATGTTGAAGGAAGGGTGCTGGAATTCTCCGGGGTTGAGTACATGGTCCGGGGCCGGGGATATCTCAAGGGGCTTGAGGATCTCGAAAAAATTGTGGTGGGCGGCAACAACAGGGGAACCCCGGTTTTTCTCAAAGATGTTGCCTCCATCCAGCTTGGCCCGGAGATCAGACGAGGCCTTGCCGAACTTGACGGAAAGGGCGAGGTTGCCGGAGGAATCGTAGTGGTTCGCTTTGGTGAAAACGTTCTCAAGGTCATTGACCGGGTCAAGGAAAAGATCCGCGAGAACGTCGAGCCCAGCTTGCCGGAGGGGGTGAAGATCGTCACCACCTACGACCGGTCAGACCTTATCCTGCGGGCCATTGATACCCTGACCGAAGAGCTGATCAAGATTTCCCTGGCGGTGAGTGTGGTCTGCCTGGTGTTTTTGTTCCATCTGCCCAGCGCGTTGGTGGTTATTTTCACCCTGCCCGTGGCGATCATCGTTTCGTTCATCTGCATGTACTATCTGGGGGTGACGGCGAACATCATGAGTCTCAGCGGTATTGCCATCGCCATCGGGGCCATGGTGGACGCCTCGATCATCATGGTGGAGAATGCCCATAAAAAACTGGAGGAATGGGAAGACGCAGGCAGGCCCGGCAATCGCATCGAGGTGATCATCGAGGCGGCCAAGGAGGTGGGGCCCTCCCTCTTTTTCTCGCTCCTGGTCATCACCGTGGCTTTTCTGCCGGTTTTCACCCTGCAGGCCCAGGCAGGGAGATTGTTCAAGCCCCTGGCCTACACCAAAACTTTCGCCATGCTTTTTTCGGCCTTTCTGGCCATTACCCTGACTCCGGTCCTGATGACCCTCTTCATCCGGGGCAAGATTCTGCCCGAGGAAAAAAATCCCATCAGCATCTTTCTGCATATGGTGTATGAGCCTTTCGTGCTGTTTGTCCTCCGGTTCAAAAAAGCCGTGATCGTTGGTGCGCTCATCGTCATGGGGGTGAGCGTTTATCCCTTTCTCAAGCTTGGGACCGAGTTCATGCCTCCGCTGTATGAGGGGGCGCTCTTCTATATGCCGGTCACCTCTCCGGGGGCATCCATCTCAGAGGTTTCAAGGCTTCTTCAGGTTCAGGACAAGATTTTAAAGGAAATCCCGGAGGTGGCCCAGGTCTTCGGCAAGGCAGGCAGAGCGGAAACCGCCACGGACCCTGCGCCCATGGAGATGTTTGAAACCGTGATCAATCTCAAGCCCGAATCGGAATGGCGACCGGGGATGACGGTGGAGATATTGAAAAACGAGATGAACGACGCCCTCTCTCTTCCGGGAGTGGCCAATTCCTTTACCATGCCGATCAAGGCCAGGATCGACATGCTCGCCACCGGCATCAGAACGCCGGTGGGGATCAAGGTCATGGGTCCGCGTCTTGAGGAACTGGAAAAACTGGGAACAGCCATCGAGAGCAGGCTCAACGGCATGACCGGGCTCAGGAGCGTTTACGCGGAGCGGGTGACCACCGGCTATTTTCTCGATTTCACCATCAACCGTGAAGAAACAGCCAGGTACGGCCTCTCTGTCGATGACGTGCAGGAGGTTATCCAGTCGGCAATCGGCGGGATGAATCTTACCGTGACAGTTGAAGGCAGGGAGCGCTATCCGGTGAATGTCCGCTATGCGCGGGAGTTGCGGGGGGATATCGAGCAGTTGAAACGGGTGTTGGTTCCGGTGCCTGCGGCCATGGGAACGCCCATGGCGAGCGACATGTCACCAACCTTGCCTGCTCCTCCTCCCACGGGCGATCTTCTCCAGGTTCCTCTGGGCGCTCTTGCCGACATCAAGATCGTCAAGGGGCCACCCATGATCAAGAGCGAGGCCGGTTTGCTGGCTTCGTATGTGTACATCGATTTCTCAGGCAGGGATGTGGGGGGATTCGTGGACGAAGCCAGGGAGCGGGTTGCCTCGCTGGATATTCCCGAGGGCTATCGCCTGGAGTGGAGCGGAGAATATGAGCATCTGGTGAAAACCCACGAGCGGTTGAAGCTGGTTATTCCGCTCACCCTGCTGGCTATCTTCGTGCTCATTTATCTCAACACCAAATCCGTGGCCAAGACGGCGTTTGTCTTGCTTGCCGTGCCTTTCTCGCTGGTGGGCTCGTTCTGGCTTTTGTATATCCTGGGCTATAATATGAGTATCGCAGTCTGGGTGGGGATCATCGCTCTGGCCGGGATCGACGCGGAAACAGGGGTGGTCATGCTTCTGTATCTCGATCTTGCCTGTGAAAAATGGAAAAAAGCGGGAAAACTGCAGACAGTTGCCGATCTGAAAGAAGCGGTCATCTACGGGGCGGTCAAGAGGATTCGCCCCAAACTCATGCTGGTGGGCACCACCCTTCTCGGTCTGGTTCCCATCATGTTCAGCACCGGCACCGGGGCCGACGTGATGAAGCGGATCGCCGCCCCCATGGTGGGAGGAATCGGCACCTCAACCATCCTTGAACTGCTCATCTACCCGGCGATTTACATGCTCTGGAAGCAGAGGGATTTAAAAAAGACAGCGGCTGAAGCCCGGTAGGCTATCCACTGTTCCATGGTCCGATCGGGTCGAATAAAAATTCTTGAGATACCCTGACGCAGTGTGAGATCATAATGAAGTAGTTGAACTTTTTCGGGGGCGAGGAAGTCACGTTTTTCCAGCGAGCATTTTCTGTTGTCAGGGGGGAAAATGCCTTTACTGTGTGCCGGATTTTTCTTCTTTTTTGGAACGAGCGGTGTCTTGGCAGTTCGATGTGCATCGGGCTGTCGCATACGCGGTTCATCGCTTGAATTTTTGTGTTTCCGCTCCAGTTGTTTTCCCGCCCGTGTCGCCCCGTGTCGCCCGTGTATAGATGTGATGTAAAAAAGCCCTTCCCGGCATAAGGAAGGGCTTTTTTATTTGCAGCGCGGGCAATGAATTGCAGGCTCATTTCAGGAAAGGAACATCATGGCACTACTCATAAAAACCGGAAAGGAGCCGGAGGATTTCGGGCTGTCGGAGGAGAGTTGGCGCAACACGTTCGACGCCATAACCGATCTTGTTTCCGTTCTGGACAAGGAGTATCGCATAGTCAAAGTCAACAAGGCACTGGCAGGATTTCTTAACAAAAAACCCGAGGAATTGATCGGAAAACACTGTTTTGAAGTAATGCACGGCAGGACGTCGCACTGGGACGGCTGCCCCCATGACCAGATGATGCAGGAGGAAAAAGCTGTTACTCTGGTTGTGGATGACCCGTATATCGGCATCCCCCTGCTCGTCACCGCCTCCCCGATCTTCGATGCAGGCGGGAATCTGGTCGGTTCGGTGCATGTTGCCAAGGATATTTCCACAGTCAGGAAAATACAGGATGACCTCGCCATGCGCAACCAGCAGGTGGAGGTATTGAACAGGCTGACCCGCAGGGCTATCACAAGCCGGACCATGAAAGAGGTGGTGCAGGTTGCCCTGGACGGCGTTGCCAAGGCCTGTTCGCCGGATATTGCCCTCTATTACACGATAACGGATGAATGGCTGACCCTGCAGGGTTCCATTCCCGCGGAAGAAAAGCATATCGTTGAAAAGAAAAAGGTCGGTGTGTGCCTCTGCGGGCTTGCCGCTGAACAGGGAATCCCCGTTTTTTCCGAGGACATCGACCGAGATGCCCGCTGTACCCTGAATGAATGCAAAGATGCCGGCATCCGTTCTTTTGCCGCGCTGCCTATTATGCATAACAATGCTGTTGTCGGTGTTCTTGGCATCGCGTCGAAGAGCGAAAAAAAATATTCGGATGAACGGGATTTTCTGGAAACTTTGGCGGCAACTGTGGGCATTGTGGCTCAGAACGCCCAGTTGATAGAAAAGATAAAAAACGAGTCGGAGATTCTCGAGCAAAAGGTGGAGGAGCGGACCCGGGAACTGGAGGAAAAGAACGAAGAGCTTCAGCGTTTCAACAAGTTGTTTGTGGATCGCGAGTTTCGTATCAAGGAGCTTCGGGATCAGGTGGCTGAACTGAAAGAGAAGGTATCCGAGCAGAAGCCGGAAGGCGCACAGGGATGAAAAACGATTCGAACAGGAAGATGAAAAAACTCCCGATCCGGTCAGGGGCTCTTATCCTGCTTGCGGCGTGGTCGCTGGTGGTCGCTTTCTCGCTGGCATTAAGCATCGAGCAGGCCCACCGTTCCGTGCTCTTGCAGGCGGAGAGCGAGGCGAACGGTCATTTTAACAAGGATACGGTATACCGGCGATGGGCGTCCCTGCACGGCGGGGTGTATGTGCCACTTTCCGCGAGCACGCCGGCGAGTCCGTATCTTGCCCATGTTCCGGAACGGGATATCACCACCCCTTCCGGACGCAGGCTGACCCTGGTAAATCCTGCCTACATGACGCGGCAGGTTCAGGAATTGAGCTTGGAGCAGTACGGAGTCCGGGGGCGCCTCACCAGCCTTGACGCCCTGCGACCGGGCAATGAGCCGGATGACTGGGAAAGAAAGGCATTGCTTGCCTTCAACAGGGGCGCGAATCTTGTTTCCTCTGTGGAGACGATCGAGGGATCTCAGTATCTGCGATTCATTCGGCCGTTTATCACGGAGGAGTCGTGCCTCAACTGCCATGGCCATCAGGGGTACAAAATAGGTGATGTTCGCGGCGGCATCAGTGTTTCCGTGCCTCTTGCCGGTTACTACGCGCAACGCCGTGAGCAGGTTGTCGGATTTGCTGTCCGGCACCTGTTTCTGTATCTGTTCGGATCGGCCGGCATCTGGTTCGGCGCTCGTCTGTTGCGTATGCGCGAACAGGAAAACAGGCTGGCCTGGGAATCGCTGAGCCTGGATGAGAAACGTTTTCGCTCTCTTCTGGAACTTTCCCGTATGCAGGGAGAAAGCGAAGAAGAGGTTGTGGCCTTTGCCCTGGAAGAGGCGGTGCGTTTAACCGGCAGTCAGGTGGGATATTTTCATTTCTATGATGAGGCGCTTCAGAGCATCACGCTTTCTTGGTGGAGTAAAAATACCGAGGCGCGGTGCAAAATGACCGGAATAGAGAAGGAGTGCCCCTTGGAACAGGCCGGCGCCTGGGCGGATTGTTTCCGTCGGCGGATGCCGGTAATTCACAATGAATATCAGGATATGTCCGGGAACAAGGTCTGCCCTCTTGGGGATTTCTCCATCTTGCGGCATTTAGGTGTTCCGGTTTTTGATGAAGAACAGATCGTGGCCGCCATCGGGGTGGGCAACAAGGAAGCGCCTTACCGGGAAGACGATATCACCCAACTTTCACTGTATGCGTCAGGTGTCTGGAAGATTGTTAAGAACAAACAGGCTGAAACTGCCATACAGCAGAGGGATCAGGAATTACAGGCAACCTTTGATCAGGCGGCGGTGGGCGTTGCGCATGTGGGCCTTGATGGCCGCTGGCTGCGGGTGAATGGCAAACTGTGCGATATCGTCGGCTATCCCGCCGAGGAACTCATGGCTCTTACTTTTCAGGATATCACCCACCCGGACGATCTGGATGCCGACCTCGGGTATGTCCAAAAGGTTCTTGCCGGAGAATTGCAAACCTACTCCATGGAAAAGCGTTACATCCGCAAAGACCGTTCCCTGGTGTGGATCAACCTGACGGTTTCGCTGGTTCATGATGCTTCCGGCGCGCCCAGGTATTTTATTTCCATTGTCGAGGATATCGACGAGCGCAAAAAGGGTGAAGAAGAGCTGCGCAAACTGCATGCGGAACTGGAACAGCGGGTTGCGGAACGCACCACCGCGCTTACTGAAAAGGCCGAAGATTTAAGTAGATCCCAGCAGGCTTTGCAATATTTGCTTGAGGATGTGAACGAGGCGAAGAAGGAACTGGAAACAAAGATTTCTGAGATTGAAAGGATGAACAGGGTTTTTGTTCATCGTGAATTGCGCATGGTGGAACTGAAGGAGAAAATCAGGGAGCTGGAGAAGAAGCAGCATTGCGCCGACTCTTCTGACCCGGAGGGGAAAGCATGAGACAGAAGATCCCCGAAACCTGGACTCCCTTGCGTATCGCCGGATTGTACGCATTTTTCGGAGTTCTCTGGATTCTTTTCTCCGATACCATTCTCTTCTCGCTTGCTCCCGATTCGGCATTACTTTCCCGTTTGCAGACCTACAAGGGGTGGTTTTTTATCCTGATTACCGCATCGTTGTTGTTCGGGTTGATGAATACAATGGTTGTTCGCCGGAATAAGATCATGCATGACCTGCGGGAGAGCGAGAAATACAACCGGCTGCTCTTTGAGCTGTCGCCCATTGGATTGGCATTGTGCCGCAGGGAGGATGGCGCGCTGGTGGACATTAATCCGGCATATGCCAGGATTATTGGCCGTTCGGTCGAGGAAATCCTGCAACTGACTTACTGGGATATAACTCCTGCCAAATATGCGGATATGGAAAACACGCAACTGAAAAGCCTCGATAAAACAGGACGATACGGTCCGTATGAAAAGGAGTATATCCACAAGGAAGGGCGTTTGGTTCCAGTGCGGCTGCAGGGGCTGCTTATTGAAAAGGATGGTGAGAAGCTCATCTGGTCCAGCATTGAAGATATCTCGGCGCGCAAGAAATCGGAAAAATCGTTGCAAAGAAACGAGCAGATGCTCCGGCTTTTTGTGGAACATTCTCCCGCCGCCATCGCCATGTTCGATAAGGAGATGAAGTATCTCGTGGCAAGCCGCCGTTTTCGAACGGATTATAACCTTGGTGATCAGGATCTCGTCGGCCGATCTCATTATGAGGTTTTTCCCGAAATTTCCGAGCGCTGGAAAGAAATTCACCAACGCTGTTTGGCGGGAGCGGTTGAGAAATCAGACGAAGACCTCTTTCCCCGTGCAGACGGGTCAATAGACTGGGTTCGCTGGGAAATACGTCCGTGGTATGAAACCCAGGGTGAAGTCGGCGGCATCATTTTGTTTTCAGAAGTAATCACCGAGCGGAAGCTGGCGGAAGAGGCTCTGCGGTCGGAACGGGATTTGAGCAATACGCTCCTGGAGAGTATGCCGGGGATTTTTTATATGTATGACATAAAAAGAAAATTCCTGCGATGGAACAAAAATTTCGAACACGTATCGGGCTACAGCGGCGCCGAGATCGCCGGTATGAGCCCGCTCGACTTTTTTGCAGGCCAGGAAAGGGAACTCTTGCAGGACCGCATCCAGGAGGTTTTCTCGAAAGGGGCTTCGGAGGTGGAAGCCGATTTTGTTTCAAAGGACGGTACGCACACGCCATTTTATTTCACTGGGACGGCAGTCCGATACGATGAAAAAACATGCCTTGTCGGAATGGGGATAGATATCACCCAGCGCAAACAGACCGAACTGGAGCTTGAAAAACACCGCGAACATCTTGAGGACCTGGTTCAGGCGCGGACAACCGCTCTTGCGGACAGTCAGCGGGCCTTGATGAATATTGTGGAAGATTTGAACCAAAAAACCGAAGAGCTTGAGCAGGCCAATGCCAAGCTCAAGGAACTCGACCGGTTGAAATCGATGTTCATCGCGTCCATGAGTCATGAACTGCGCACTCCGCTCAATTCCATTATCGGCTTTTCCGGCATCATGCTTCAGGGCATGAGCGGCAGCGTTAATGATGAACAGCGTGACCAGTTGCAGCGGGTGTTCATGGCCGGCAAGCATCTGCTTTCCCTGATCACCGATGTTATCGATATCGCCAAGATCGAGTCCGGCAAGATTATCGCCTACCTTGAGGATTTCGATCTTCATGCCCTCATCGACGAAGCAGTCGGCCAGGTGCGGCTACAGGCTGGAGGGAAAGGGCTTGCCATTGAGGTGCATCTGCCGGAGCATCCCGTGATCATGCATTCCGACCGGAAACGATTGTTGCAATGCCTGCTCAATTATCTGAGCAACGCGGTGAAGTTCAGCGAGAAAGGAGCCGTGCTGGTTGTTGTGGCAGAAGCGCAAGCCGGGAAAAATGATCTGCCGGAAGAGTGGCTTGAGATCAGTGTGAGTGATACCGGCATTGGTATCCGGAAAGAGGATATGAAATTGCTCTTTAATTCGTTTGTCCGGCTTGAGACGCCGCTTAAAACGCTTACGCCGGGGACAGGTCTCGGGCTCTATCTCACCCGGAAGCTGGCAACTGAGGTTTTGGGCGGCACTGTCGGGGCCGAGAGCGAGGAAGGGCGCGGGAGTCGGTTCTGGCTGCGTCTGCCGCAAAGGATTGAGGTAAAGTGACAACGGGGAATCCAGGGCAACGATGCAGGAGAGAGGAAGCTTGATTCGGACGAATTTTTTTCTGGTATGAATTTGCTGGAGAGATGGAGATGACAGCATGCCAAAAGCCTTGATTATCGAAGATACGCCGGACAACATGGCGCTTATCACATTTATCCTGCGCAAGAACGGCTACGAAACCATTGAGGCGGAAACCGGGCAGAAAGGTATTGATCTGGCTTTGGCCCATCCCAGGCCCGATTTTATCATCCTCGACATTCAATTGCCGGACATGAGCGGCAACGAGGTGCTCACGGCTATTCGCAATTCGGAAGCCAATGGTTCCATTCCAATCATTGCCATGACTTCCTACGCCATGAGCGGCGACCGGGAGAAGCTTTTGGCTGCCGGGTGCAACGGGTACATCGAAAAGCCCATCGATCCGATGACGGTTATGGATCAAATACGGGAAGTACTCGGCGCTTAGGAAGAAGTGTAGGGGCACGCAGAAGGCATATTCTTAATATTGAACAAGGAATGTTGAATGTCGAAGGAGAAAAGGGAGTTTGACATTGAAGAGCGGTTGATTGATTTTGCCGTGCGGATTATCCGGACGGCAGAATCCTTGCCCAAGTCGAAAGCCGGGAGTCATATTGCCGGTCAGATTATCCGCAGCGGCACATCACCTGCTTCTAATTATGGAGAGGCGCAAAGTGCCGAGTCCCGATCTGATTTCATCCACAAGATGAAAATAGCTCTGAAGGAACTGCGGGAAACACGCATCTGGTTATTGATGATTGGTCGTGCAACCCTGATTAAGCCTGTGTCAAAGCTTGACTCCTTACTGGATGAAAGCAATCAGCTTATTGCGATTTTCGTAACGAGCATAAATACAGTCAAAAGAAATAAAACTTCATGATTCGAGATTCTTTGTTCGTTATTCTCCATTCTTTTTTTTGTAACTCCTTGCCTTAAGGAGAAAAAATGAAGATTTTAATCGTTGAAGACGACCCGGATTCCAGGCTGGTTCTGCAGAAAAATCTGGAAGGCTCCGGGTACGAGGTGGAGGCGGCGGTGCATGGCGAAGAAGCCTTGGCAAAGGCACGCGCCTCGGTGCCGGACTTGATTATTTCCGATATACTTATGCCGGTCATGGATGGCTACAAGCTCTGCTATGCCTTGAAGCACGATGAAAAGCTGCGCAAGGTGCCTCTGGTATTTTACACCGCCACCTATGTGGACCTGGAAGATGAACGTTTGGCAATTGGCCTGGGCGCTTCGCGTTTTGTGCTCAAGCCCATGGACCCTGCGGAGTTTATGAAGATCATCCAGGAGGTGATCGGCGAGGCGGCAAGAGGCGAGCTGCCGGTGCCGGACGAGCCGGTGGACGATGCGGTGGAACTGTTCAGGAAGTTTGACTCCAGCCTGTCGCGCAAGCTGGAAGACAAGGTGCGGGAGCTGGACCTGTATCGCCGCATTTTTGAGCATTCTTTCGAGGCGCTTGCCGTGGTGGACCGTGCCGGCGCTATTACCCGAACGAATAAGGCGTTTGAAGAGTTGTTGGGTTTTTCGCAATCCCAACTGCTGGGAGCCTCGCCGGAGTCCTATCTGGGTGCCGATTCTCTTGCCGTGGTCCGTAAAAGCCTTGCTGAAACCGATAAGGCCCAAGGCGAAGGAAAGATGCGGCACAGTTCCGGAAAAGAGATTCCGGTCTGGTATGCAATTTTTCCAGTGAAAAACGAGCGCAACGAATCTATTGCTCATGCCTGGGTGCTGCATAACATCAGTCAGAGGGTCGAGGCGGAAAAACAGCAGCGGCTTTTCCGCACCCTGGTGGATTATTCCAACGACGCGATTTTTGTGATCAATCCGGAGACCGCTCGGATCGAAAACGTCAACGAACGGGCCTGCAACCGCCTCCGTTACACCCTGGAAGAGTTGATTGGAAAAACCGTGTCGGACGTTGATGCGACTCTTGTCTCCCCGGAGCAATGGCGGGCGCATGTGGCAGAGGTTAAAAATAAGGGCGCATTGACCTTTGAGACCGAGCATCGGCGAGCCGACGGTTCACAATTCCCGGTGGAGATCAGCGTGGTCTATACGGAGACCTCCGACGGCGACTATCTGGTGGCTGTGGCCAGGGATATCACGGAGCGGAAGAAGGCGGAGGCGCAACTGCTCATAGCCCGCCAGGAGTGGGACCGCACTTTTGATGCCATCAGCGATGTGGTGACCGTGCAGGATCTTGACATGCGCATCATCCAGGCCAATCAGGCGACCAGCGATCTTTTTCAGTTGCCCGCCGAACAGATTATCGGCAAGCGGTGTCATGATCTGTTTTGCGGCCCGGGAAAAGAGCCGTGTCCGGGGTGTCCCATCCCCCAGGCCCGGGAGCTTCTTGTGCCGCATATGTCGGAGATCGAGCACCCTGCCCTGGGAAAAACCTTTCAGGTGACCGTGGTGCCTATTCTTGACGAACGGGGCGCCCTTAAAGATGTTGTCCATTTTGCCAAGGATGTGACGGAGCAGAAAAATCTCGTGGCTCAGCTCCTGCAATCCCAGAAAATGGAGGCGATCGGTAAGCTGGCCGGCGGAGTGGCCCATGATTTTAATAACCTCCTCAGCGTTATTCTTGGCTATGTGGAGATGGCCCAGATACGGTTTTCTCCGTCCGATCCGGTGAGCCATGAGCTGCAGCAGGTTGAGGGTGCGGCGAAAAGAGCCGCGGATCTTGTCCGGCAGTTGCTGCTCTTTGGCCGCAAGCAGCATTTGCAGTTTGTCCCCATTGATCTGCGCAAGGCCATCGACGAGTTGTTGAAGATGCTGCACCGGGTCATTGGCGAGGATGTCAGGCTTGAGCTGGATTGTGCCGAGGAGTGCTGGGAGATCGAAGGGGATGTCGGGAATATTGATCAGGTTGTCATGAATCTTGCGGTGAACGCCCGCGATGCCATGCCCGCCGGAGGTGTTCTCAGCATAAAAACAGAAAATATCGTGATCGATGATGAATACTGCCAGCGTAACCCGGAGGCGCGTCCCGGCAGGTTTGTATGCCTTTCGGTGAGTGACACCGGAACAGGCATGAGCGAGGATGTGCTCCCGCATATTTTTGAGCCTTTTTTTACGACCAGGGAGATCGGCAGAGGGACCGGGCTTGGGTTGTCGGTGGTGCACGGCATTGTCAAAAGTCATAAGGGCTGGGTCAATGTTTACAGCGAACCGGGTCAGGGCACGATCTTTCGGCTGTATTTTCCTGTGGCCTCATCCACTCCCGCAGAGGCGGCGGGAAGAGATATTTCTAAGCCGGAAACCCTGTTGGGACATGGGGAGAAGATTCTGGTGGTCGAGGACGACACGGCGATCCGCGAACTCATCGTGACCGCGCTGGGTCGAAACGGCTATGTTGTCACCGGCGCAGCCTCGGCCGAAGAAGGACTTGAATGTGCCGGAAAGCAGGGCGGGACTTTTGACCTGGTTGTCAGTGATGTCGTGCTGCCGCGCATGAACGGGATGGCTTTTGTTGAGAAGTTGCGGGAGGCACAGCCGAATCTTCGTGTGCTCCTGTGCAGCGGCTATGCCGATCAGAAAAGCCATTGGCCCCTCATCCAGGAGCGGGGGTATCCGTTTCTGGAAAAACCCTTTACCATTGCCAAGCTTTTCGAAGGAGTGCGGGACGCTCTGGGAAAGGATCAATCCTGATCGGCGCGGCGTAGCGCAGGGGCTCAACCCGGGATGTTCATTTTCTGCGGAAGATGGTCGGCGATTTTCGCGTTGAGGTCGGCGATCTTCATCGGTTTGGAAAGATAATCGTCCAGCCCCCTCTCCAGGCATTTTTCCCGGTATCCGGTAATGGCGTGGGCGGTGAGGGCGATGATGGGCGTGTGTTTGCCTGAGTCTTTTTCCAGATCCCGGATTGCCTGGGTCGCTTCAAACCCGTCCATTATCGGCATCTGAATATCCATCAGCACCAGATCAAACGTTTGCTTGCCAAAGGCGGCGACGGCCTCCTGGCCGTTGACCGCAATGGTTACTCGATGTCCGGAGCGTTCCAGCATTTTTTGGGCGACTTTCTGGTTGACCAGATTGTCTTCGGCCAGAAGAATCGCAAGCCGCGGGCCGGATTGTTTTTGGCCGGCTTCGTCAGGTTGCCCGTGTGCAGCGTTTTGATCCGATTCTGATTGTTCCGGTGACGCTGTTTTCAGTAAAGCGGTGAAGTGAAACACCGAGCCTTTACCTTCGGCGCTTTCCACCCAGATCTGGCCGTTCATCAGGGCTACGAGCTTGGCGCAGATGGCAAGGCCCAGGCCGGTTCCCTCGTATGGACGGCTGTGGGATTCATCGGCCTGGGAAAAGGCTTCGAAGATCGAAGCCTGGTGTTCCGGCGGGATACCGATGCCGGTGTCTGTGATTGTAAAATGGGCGATGAATTCATCGAGTTCGGCGTATTCTTTTTCGACCCGCACCGAAATCCGCCCGGAAGGAGTAAACTTGATGGCGTTGCCGATGAGGTTGATGAGTATCTGGCTGAGCCTGCCTGCATCCCCCATGAAGGCATCCGGAACTTCGTCCTGAACGTGCCAGTCGAGTTTCAGGCCTTTCTCCTGGGCTTTGAAAGAGAATTCCCGGATGGTGGTGGCAATGGTGTCCCGCAGATTAAAGCGTTGCACTGTCAGGTTGAGTTTGTTGGCTTCGATTTTCGAGAAATCCAGGATGTCGTTGACCACGTTCAGGAGCCGGTAGGATGATTTCTCGATAAGCTCCAGATATTCACGTTGTTCCGGGCGCGGCGAAGCCAGCAGGGCAAGCTGGGTCATGCCGATCACCCCGTTCATCGGCGTGCGGATTTCATGGCTCATGTTCGCGAGGAAGTTGGATTTGGCCCGGTTGGCCGCCTCTGCCTTGTTTTTGGCCAGCATGAGTTCCCTGGTGCGGTCCACCACCCGTTTTTCCAGCATGGTATGGGCTTCGAGCAAGGCCTTGTTTTTCTCGTTGATCTGCAGGGCCATTTCGTTCATGGTCCGCGACAGCAGGCCCAGTTCATCCCTGCGGTTCAAGGAAAACCGGAAGCCGAAATCACCCTGGCCGATCCGCTTGGCGTAATGGGCCAGTTCCAGAACCGGATTGCTCATGTGTCGTGCAAAAAACCAGGCGAGAATGATCCCGATAACGATAAAACAGGCTGAGAAAAAGGTGAGCATGGTCAGGGCTTCATCACGTTTCTGGTGTCCAAGGTCGTGAAAGGTTGAAATCCGCTCCTCCAGTTCCCGGTTGACGGTTTCCAGGGAAAACCCGACCCGGACTCCGCCAAGATAGATGCCATCGGCGAAAATGGGCATGAACACGTCCATGCTGCTGTTTTTGATATCCACCAGGGGAGTGTTCGCCGTCAAGGCGTGTTCTGAAGCAGGGGGGGCAAGCCGTTTATCCGGGTTGGGGGCGTTGCCTCTGCCATCCTCAAGAAGCTCGCCTTGGGAATTGTAGACATGGAAATACTGCACATCTTTTTGCTCCAGAGCGGAGACGGCCAGGTGATGGATCGCCGGCATGTCGGCAAGGGAGAGGGGGGCTGCGAGATTATCGGCAAGCAGATTGGCCATGACTGCGCCGCGATGCTTGACCTGATCGAGCATGACCTCCCGCATGGTGACGATGCTCAGATGGGTGATGGAACGCGTGACCGAGCGCTGGGTTATGAAAAACACCCCGCCCAACGTCACAACGGCGCCAAGCATCAGGGCCAGCACCGAGGCGATGTAGCGATGCTGTAGGCTATATCTCATAGGACGCGCTTTTATTTGCCATATTATGTAGTAATACCAATTCCCCGGGTTGATGTAAATCAGGGATTGGACCTGGCGGAGCTTCTTTTTTTAATGGAAAACTTGTTGTTTCTGCTTTACGGTAGCTCTCAGATGCTTTTTATCCCAACTTTTACCTTTACGGTACAGCAGGTTCATGGCAGGTTCCCTGACACCCCAAACGATTCTTGACGCAAACGCGCTTTTGGAAAGCAGGCCGGAAGGCATGGCCCTGGTGGATACCGAGGCGCGCTTTGTGTATGTGAATCCCGCGTATGTCCGCCTGTTGAAAGAGGCCTTCAACCTGACGGTCGCTCCCGGTTCGCGTCATCAGTATGTCCTGCCCAACAGTCAGCGGGCCTGGGCCAGCGATTTGTATCAGCGGGCTCTCTCCGGCAAGAAATTCAGCGTGGATTTCAGCCGTACCTGTCCGGAAAGCGGGGTGTGCACCTTCGAGCGCTCATTCAGTCCAGTGTATCATAATGGCAGGTTGGCCGGATTTTCCGAAGTGATCCGGGATGTCACCGTTGAGCGAAAAAGGGAGGCCGGATTGCGTAAGGCCTATGACTCCCTGGAAAAGCAGATCACCGCCCGGACCAGCAGCTATCAGGAATACAACGCGATCCTGGCTCAGGAGATCATCGAGCGGCAGCAGGCCGAAGAGGATCTCCTGGAAAGCGGTGAGCGGTTGTCCCAGATCTTGCAGGCCAGTTCCATCCCCACCTTTGTTATCGATGAAAATCATACCATCACCCACTGGAACAAGGCCTGCGCCGTCATGACCGGTTTGCCGGCCAGCGAGATGGTCGGCACCCAGTACCACTGGAAGGCCTTTTATCTGTACCAGCGGCCGACCTTGGCGGATCTGGTGCTCGATGCTGCCAAAGAGTCGCATGTCGCCAAATTTTATTTCGGCAAATACCGGCCTTCGTCCCTTGTGAAAGGGGCCTATGAGGTGGAGGATTTTTTTGACTTCGGCCATGTGAGCAAGTGGCTTTTCTTTACCGCCGCGCCGATCAAGAATCTGGCCGGGGATATCATCGGCGCCATTGAAACCCTGCAGGATGTGACGGACCGCAAGCGGATGGAGGAGGAAATCCGGCAGATGAACGATGCGCTGGAAGCCCGGGTCGAGGAGCGGACCAATCAGTTGAGCCGCACTTACGAACAGCTGCTGCATGCGGAAAAATTCAGTGCGGTCGGCAAGCTGGCCGCCTCAATCGCCCATGAATTCGGCAATCCGATCATCGGCATTCGTAATTTTTTGCAGGGATTGCGCAAGTATGTGAAGCTTGAAAAAAGCGATGCCGAGATGCTGGATGTGGCCATTGGCGAATGTGCCCGGGTCAAGGATCTGATCAGCACCCTGCAGGATTTTAATCGTCCCACCACCGGCAAGGTCGCCTCGGTCGATCTGCACCGGATCATCGAGGAGCTGCTGCTGCTTGGCAAAAAGAAACTCAGCGACAAGCGGATCGAGGTGGTGCGGCATTTTGCTCCGGACCTGCCAAATATTCAGGGGGTGCCGGATCAGATCAAGCAGGTGCTTCTCAACGTGATCGGCAACGCCGAAGAAGCCATCCCCGAAAGCGGTGGGACCATCACCATCACCACCGAGGTCGTCAAGGACAATGTCAGGATTCTTATCCGGGATACCGGTAAGGGCATCCGGGTAAAGGACATGGGCTTGATCTTCGAGCCGTTTTTTTCAACCAAATCTGCGGTGGAAGGCACCGGCTTGGGATTGTCCGTGAGCTACGGCATTGTCAAACGGCATGGCGGCGACATCACGGTCATGAGCAACCGCGGCAAAGGGACGCTTTTCACCATCATCCTGCCCATTGACGGGATGCCCGGTGAAGAAGATTCCTTGCTGATTTTTAAGTGAGGATCAATGGAACGCTTTGTGGCGTTTCAAAAACCCTGTCGAACCACAAAGAAGACCTTTCAATTTCCTCGACGTGTTTCATTTGCTTCCGCAGTCGCCATCACAACCGCAGCCGTTTCCAGACCCAGCAGCTTTTCCGCCAAACCACCTCCGGATTATCGAACCCATGGGCTTGACCGACAGCCCGAGAACCACCAGGGCCGCAGCCAGCTGCACCGGATAGGGCATGAGTTCCCCTGCCTGACCCACCACGGCCTTGGCCGAGATGTCCATGGCTGCATATATCCCGTCGAGGGCCAGGCCGAAAAGCACGGCTGTTATGGCGATGCAGCTCAGGTAGACTGCGGTGGCGCGGCGGCCCAGCAGTCCGACCAGCACCGAGAGGGTGGCCATGTTGGTGGCCGGACCAACCAGCAGAAAGACCAGGGCCGCGCCGGGGCTGACGCCCTTGAGGATCATGGCGGCGGCAATGGGGGTGGAGGCGGTGGCGCAGATATACAGCGGGATGCCGAAGGCCAGCATCAGCAGCATGGCGGCAAAGCCACCGCCAAGATAGGCGGTGATCAGGTCGTCGGGCACCACGGCGGAGATCACCCCGGCCAGCAGCAGACCGATGAAAAACCAGCCTGCCAGCTCCCCCCAGAGTTCGCCAAAGGCATAGCGCATTCCAGCCCGGATTTTTTCATAAAAGGTGTGGTGACCGGCGTGCTCATCGGGCGGGCAGTCGGTGCCGCTGCAGCAGCCATCCACTGCGCAGGAAAGATCCGCGGCCATGGCCAGTTGCGGCCTGGGCGGGTTGAAGGTGTTTTCGGTGAATCCGGCGAGAATGGCGGAGACAAAGGCGGCCAGGGGGCGGGCCACGGTCATGATCGGGTCGAGCAGGGCATAGGTGACGCTGATGGAATCAACGCCTGATTCCGGCGTGGAAATGAGGAAGGCGGTGGTGGCCCCGTTGTTGGCTCCCTGCCGTTTCAGTGCCGCCGCGGCGGGAAGAACCCCGCAGGAGCATAAGGGCAGGGGGATCCCGAACAGGGCCGCCTTGAGCACGGAGGCGTAACGGCCCTGGCCCAGATGGCGCGCTACATAGGCGGGCGAAAGAAAGACCTTGAGCAACCCGCCGATGAGGATGCCGAAGAGGATGTAGACTCCGGCGTCCAGGAGGAGCTGCCAGGATTCGATGAAAATGTTGAAAAAAAGGTGCATGCGTTACTCCCTGATATGTTCCAGCGCCACACGGACAAGTTGACCCACATGGTCGTCGGTGAGCCGGTAATACAGCACCGGCCCTTCCCGCCTGTTGGCCACCAGGGCCATCTGCCGGAGCATCCGCAACTGATGGCTCACCGCCGATTCGCTTATTCCGAGAAAGGCGGCCAAGTCGCAGACGCACATTTCCTCTTCAGTTAAAGCCCAGAGGATTTTCAGACGGGTGGGATCGGCAAAGGCCTTGAAAAATTCTGCGAGTCGGTCACTCTCTCCGCTGGGCAGGAGAGTGTCTTTGGCACGCTGCACCTTTTCCGCATGAATGATGCGGCATCGGCACAGCTCGGGGGCAGCGGGCTTATCTTTTTTCTTATATCTGAGCATATACTCATATACAGTTGCGGGGAGGGTGTTGTCAAGGGAAAATCTGAAGGTGTGCGCGCAGATGCACGCACAAAGCAGGTTGTAGCGAGACCCGTTGTGCTGCGGGTTGGCACGGAGCGTTAATAACCTTTTTGCCCATCGATTTCCGGGTGGATCAATCCGGCAATGATCCGGAGGGTCTGGACAAAGGTTGCCGGTGACGGGCTGCAGACCAGATTCGGGTCAATGGTATGTATACTCCCGGTCTGCGCGGCCTTGAGAATGGGCATCCGTTGCCAGTTCCTTTTTTCCTCGGCGGCAATGCCCGCTTCCGAACCCATGATCGCAATGATGATGACTTCGGGATTTTCGGCGATGACCTTTTCTACCTGCATCGTACCGGTGCGTTGGGTGCCGGCGATATTGAGGCCGCCGCCCAGAGCGATGAAGTCATGGGTAAAGGAACTGGTGACTGAGGCAAAGAGCGGCCTGCTCCCCACCTGAAGGAACACCTTTTTTTTCGGGAGGGGGGCGAGTTTTTGCTGCAGAGAGGCAACCTCTTCCCTCGCTTGATTGACGATGTGCCGGGCCCGTTCTTCCAAGCCCAGCAATTGCCCAAGTTCGATAAACTGTTCGCAGATTTCGGCAAATGATGCCGGCTGCTTGAAGCGTACAATCCGAACCCCCATTTTTTCCAGTTGCTTTATCTGTTCCGGGCGGGTCAGGGCGGTGGCCAGCACCAAATCGGGATGCAGGCTGATGATTTTCTCGATGGAAACCTGCATTACCGACCCGATCTTTGGTTTATGTTTTGCCGCTTCCGGGCGGACGCAGTAACTGGTGTCCCCAACGACGCGTTCCCCGGCGCCGAGCAGATAGAGGTTTTCGGTGTTGAGCGGGCCGAGGGAAACAATGCGTTGCGCTTTGGCCGGCATCGCAGTGCGCCGGTCTGCCTGCCTTTCCGAAGCGGCAATGGTTGCCGCGGTCAGCACGAGGCTCAGCAGGAAAAAACTCAGGACTATCCGCTTCATGTTCGACTCCTCCAAGGCCCGGCGGCGCCCCTTGCGGAACGCTTCCGGGCTCCCTTGTCGTTCAGAAATGGTACTTCAACCCGCCGTAGCAAGAAAGCCCGGGGGTGGCATAGCTCCACGCCTCTTCGTACTGCTCGTTGAAGAGGTTGTCGATGCGTCCATACACGTCCAGGCTGGCGGTCAGCGCATAGTTGCCGGTCAGGTTGACCAGGGTATACGGGGCCAGCGTGTAGACACGATTGCCGTCTTTATCCTTAGCCGTGGCATTTTCGTCCCGCTCGCCGAACCAGATCAGTTCCACATTGGCGCGCAATTTTTCGGAAAACCGATAGGCCGTGGAAAGAGATGCCTTGTTCAGTGGCCGACGGGTCAGGCGGGTCCCCTTGGCATCCGCGGTATCCGTATAGGTATAAGCAAGCGTCACCTCAAGCGAGCCGGACGGGTTTAAGCGGACAAAGGATTCCACTCCCTGGCTGGTGCTTTTTCCCGTGGCTTGAATATATTTCGAGGTGGTGGAGTCGAATTGGATGAGATTGTCAAAGCTTGTCTGAAAATAGGTGATGCCGACTGTCAGCTTTTCGCCAAGCAGTTCCTGCTCAATACCGGCATCCCACCCCGTGCTTTTCTCTGCCTCCAGAGCCGAATTGCCATAAACCGGGGCATAGAGTTCAAAAAGAGAGGGAGCGCGAAAACCAGTTCCATAGGCACCCTTGAGTGTGGTGCCGGTTGCCGAAAACATGTAGGAAGGAGAGATCCGATATGTCTCCGCGCTGCCAAACCGGTCATGGTCGTCAAGCCGTGCCCCGACCACAACATTCATGCTCTCGCCCAGGGAGATCTGGTCTTGCAGCCAGGAGCTGGTCACATTGGCCGTTTGCTTGTCGATAACGGTGGCATTGCCGGAGGAATCCATCTGTTCGGCAAAATAGGAAAGGCCCAAGGTAACGGTGTTCGCCTTGAACGGGGTCACAGTACCTTGCCAGCCAACTTCGGAGCTGTCTCCGTTATAAAGCGAACGGCCAGAGTCAGTGATGATATCCCGCTCTTTTCCTGTGTGTTGATAGTACAGGTCTGCATCAAGTTGTTTATCCAAGAATTTGTTGTGAAGATTGAACTTCGAGAGCAATTCCTTGCTGTCGATATACTTGTCCTTTGGGCTGCCGACCCTGTTGTCCTGCAGATAACCGCTGACCGGGCTATCGAGGTCCACCCGCGAATCCATGTAGCGGGCGACGGCGGAAACATCAAAAACCGGGGTCAGTGTAAAGCCGACTTTGCCGGAAAAAGTGGAATTGCGCCAGCCGTCTTTCTCCGAGGTGGTGCCGTTTGCATGGGGAATACGGTCATTTTTGTCGTCGGCCGTGGAAAAGCCTTGGGACTCGGTGCGAGAGAGGTTCAAGGCATAGTTGAATCGCTCCTCTGCGCCACTGGCTCCGCCATAACTTTTCCAGGTTCCATAGGAACCGGCTTCGCCTCCCAGATAATAACCGGGGCGTCCTATCCCTTTCTTGGTGATGATGTTGATAACCCCGGCCGTGGCGTTGCTGCCGTAGAGCACACTCATAGGGCCGCGGACAATCTCGATGCGTTCGATGTTGTCCGTGGTGAGGTTTGCCAGGTTTGCCCCGCGATTCGCTTCGGAGGGATCGTTGAACATGATGCCGTCCACCAGCACCAAGGTGTTTTTTGCGTCCGCGCCCCGGATAAAAACCGAGGTGTTGGTCCCCAAACCGCCGTTGGCCACAACGGTGAGGCCGGGTGTGCTCTTGAGAACCTCCTCGACCGTCAGTTGCTGTTTGGCTTCAATCTCCTGCGCGGTTATCACGGTGACCGAACTGCCGCCGACCTGGGCTGCCGTCGCCGGGGTCCGGGTCGCGGTGACCACCACCTCGTCCAGCGTTACTGTTTCCCCGGCAGTGCAAGGGGATGTCCAGAAAATGGTCAGGAGAGCGGCGCTGCATATTCTCTTTTTCATGTCGGTTCCCCTTTTAAGCAGCGTCGCATGACAAACTGAAAAACATCCCAATCTCTGGCTGACAACAGGGTGAGTCTACAGAAACTTTCATCAACTGCGGGCATATCCCGTCCTCCTTTTTTTAGTGCCGCTCCTTTGTGGGCCGCGCTATGACTGAGAGTCCGGGCAAAAAAAATCCCCGGACCAATAAAATATTGATCCGGGGATCCCTGATTTTTCCCAAGATAGATGCATGTCGCCCCATGTCCGCGGGGGCAGTCTGTTATGTTTTTTCAGGCAGGTCTTCTGACTCCCGGTTCATCCTCCTTCCGCGTCTTCCCATCCTTTGCCGGACAGTGACATGCTGCGGAATTCGTCCCCGGTTACAGCGGCGGGCCCGTCCCTGATTCGCACAGGGTTCCCTATTAAGCTCGGTTAAGAGCACCTGAAACAGGGGAGAATGTAATGGGAGGCAGCCGGAAGAGCAAGGGAAAAAAAACAGAAAATCTCGTTCCGAATGGGAATGCTGTTTTTTTTGTACATTTTTAATTCGTGAAAACAGAGAGTTGCAAACCTGTTCGGGTGGCACGATTTTTAATTTTGTAACATTTTTCTTGCAAACGCATTTTGGGGCCGTTACGGTGTTACCAATTTTAAATTGGTAACACCTGGGGGCTCCTTGTTCGAACGGATTGTCCCCCGCAATGTTCCGGTCTGTGAAAAGGAATGGCAATGGCACTCCTGCATGAAAAAATGGCATCCCCTGGCAGCAAAGGCCATGGCGCACTCTTTTTTGGCGTCTCCCTGCTGCTTCACTCTGCAGCAATTTTTTCATTGGCCGCAGCGCCAGCACCGAAAAGAGCCAGCGCCATCGAGGTGATTCTGCTGGGGCCACCGGCTTCGGTCGCCTGCGCAGAGATCGCCGCATCGGAAGGGCGGGAAAATACCGCGCAATCTTCGAGCCGAAAATCTCAGGGACCGGAGGTCAGAGCGCGCGAAAAAAAGGTACCGCCACAGAAAACGACAGCCGAACCGTCCCCAACAAGCAGTGCGCAATCCCCTGCCAAGCCGTTGCCCTATGAAAGCATGCCGGTTGCGATAATGGGGCAAGGTGGACAGAGCGGACCGTTCGCCTCTCCCGGTTTCGCTTCACCGACTGAAGGGAGCGGGGTGGGGATGGCCGGCACAGCCAAGCCCGGCGGCGAGCATGGGCTTTCATCGTATTTGCGCCTGGTACGGGAGAGGATCGGCAGCTGTAAAAAATATCCGTTTATCGCCAGAAAAAAGGGGCTGGAAGGAGAGGTCGGGGTGCGTTTTCTCCTCACCGGCGCGGGAGAAGCGCAGCGGCTTGTGGTGAGCAGGAGTTCGGGGCAGGAGATTCTTGATCGGGCTGCGCTCAAGGCCGTTGAGGATGGGATGCCGTTTCCGCAGCCGCCCGCTGGTCTGCTTGCCGAGCCAGTCACCATCGAATTGAATATAGTTTTTCATTTGTCCTGAATTGTAAGTCCAGCCTTCATGAAAAAAGGAAAAGAAAATGAAAAAAGAGGAAAGAAAAAGCACCCGCATTGCTGTTCTCTGCGGGGCGCTAGTTGGAGGGTTCGCCCTGGCGCTGCCCTGCGGGCAGGCAGCGGCGGGGGAGAATGGGAGGGATGCGTCCCCGCATATTCTGGATCAAATCGTGGTCACCGGGACCAAGACCCCGCATACCCTCCAGGACACACCGGTGGAAACCCTGGTGGTCAACCGGGAAGATATCGCCGGAACCAATGCCCAGAACACCATGGATGTTCTGAAAGGCATCCCCGGGGTTTCCGTTTCCGCCCATGACGACACCTTCGGCACTTATACCTGGAATGCGAAGATGCGCGGGCTCTCCATTAACGACGGGTACGCTCTGGTCCTGGTCGACGGACAGAGGGTGTCGGGTTCGGGCCAGAGCGGCGGCATGGGGGAATACGGCATCGGCCTCAACCAGATTCCTGTGGAGATGATCGAAAAAATAGAGGTGGTGAAGGGGCCGGGCTCCGCCCTCTACGGCAGCGATGCCATGGCCGGAGTGATCAACATCATCACCAGAAGAATCCCAAGGAAGCCAGTGGCCGGCGCCGGTGTGGCCTATGGTTGGTACGACGTCAGGGAGCGGATTAAAAACGGGGCGGTCGAGGAGGCTTACGACAAGAACCGCAACCAGTCCCAGGCCTATGCCTATTTCGGAGACCGCCCCCTGGCAAAGATCGGCTACTTGCTGCAGTACAATCAGGAAAACGGGCAAGACAACGGACAGCGCCGGATCGATTCCGGTCGCCACTCGGTGATGGCCAAGGTGGATGCCGACCCCACCGAACGCCTGCGCCTTTTCGCCAAGGCAGAGGCGAGCAACTACGAGAAGGAGGACGACCGCAGGGAGAGCAGCTACAGGCTTTCTGCCGGTACTGACTGGCAGGCGGGGGAGGAGCACTTTTTTTCACTCAAGGGCTACACCTACAACTGGGATTTTGACCACGGGTACATGGACAACACCTATGGCCACAAGACAGGTGATATCGGCTACCGCCAGATGGAGGGGCAACACACTTGGATCGCCAACGAAATTCATATCCTGACTTCGGGGGCGGAATTTCAGCATCAGTTCATCGATTTTGGCATAGAGAACGCGGACGGCAGCGTCATCAATGTGGATCGGGGCATCGACATCGCAAGCCTTTATCTTCAGGACGAGATAAGTCTTTCCGGCAGGGCGATGACTCTGGTGCCCGGCGTTCGCTACGACGATCACAGCGTATTCGGGGAAGAGGTCAATCCCAAACTCAGCACCATGTATCGGCTTTCATCAGCGACCACCCTTCGGGCCTCAGTGGGCCGGGCCTTCAAATCTCCAACCATCCGGCAGCTGTACTATGATGCCCCATACAGGCATGGTTCTTATTACGTGCAATCAAACCCGGATCTCAAGCCGGAAACCGCCATCGGATACTCTGCCGGGGTGGAGCATTGGCTCAAAGAGGGAAGCGCCATGGGAAGCATTGGCTATTTCCGCAACGATATCGAAGAGCTGGTGGCCAGGGAAGAAACTGCCGGCCTTTACAATGGCCTGCCGCTTCAGATCTACCGCAACGTCGAAAAGGCCACCACCCGGGGCATTGAATTTTTTGTCAGGCTCTGGCCCTCAGACAGCCTTTCCCTGGCGCTGGCCTACACATACACCGATTCGGAAAACAGGGAAAACGGCCAGAACCTCACCTATACCCCGGAGCACCAGGTGAGCCTGACACCAGTCTACGAACTAAAGGATTACGGGATGGGGATGAGCGCCACCGTTACCCAGGTTTCACGCCAGTTTACCAACATCGACAACACCGCCCGGATCAATGGTCATACCGTGGTTGACGCCAAGGTGTACAGGCAATTGGGCAACACGGCAAAACTCTCATTGGAAGCGGACAATGTCTTCGGTTCGGACAAGGGAGACGAAGGCAATTTCCGGACCGGCAGGACCTTCATGTTGAAGTGCGATCTCACCTTTTAACCCTGCTTTGCTGATGGAGGAATAGCATGAATTTTTGTAAAAATGGAGTGCGGAGCCGGCTGATTGTCAGCGTTCTTACTCTTGCCCTGTTTTGGGTCGGTGAGGCAGGGGCGCATTATCCCTGGATCGAGATGGAAAACTACGCGCCTGCCGCGCAAAGTACTCCACAATTTCATATTGGCTGGGGGCATACCTTCCCGTCTGAGAATTTTCTGGACGCCGACGACCTGAAGGATATCTTCATCCTTTCCGCAACCGGGGTGAAAATCGCGGTGAGTCCGGTGTCGGCAACGGGGTTTTCCAGCCGGGAAGGGCTTGCGGACGGCACCTGTCTGGTGGCTGGCCAACGGAAGGCGAGCTTTTACACCAAAACCGTGGACGGAGGAAAAAGGCAGAGCAAAAAAGGACTCGACAACGTGGTTAAGTGCTCCTGGTCCATCATGGGCATGAAGGGCATTGTCAATGTCGGCGCAGGAAAAGGCGCAGTGGACCTGGTGGTCGGTCATCCCCTGGAGATCATTCCCCTGGCCAACCCGGATCGGCTCAAGGTCGGCGATACACTTCCCGTCCGGGTCCTCTTCAAGGAGCGGCCATACCGCGGAGAAATAATCGCCGTCTATTATAGAGTTACCGAGAAAAAAGAAACTCCGGCCGCCTCCTTCACAACTGATGCAGATGGCCAAGGCAGCTTCAGGATAGCATCGCCCGGCATCTGGCTTCTCAAGGTCCAGCATGAGGTGCCCTTTAATCGGCCCGAGGAGTGCGATGTGGAATCCTACGTGGCAACCTTGACTTTTGCGGTCAGGTGACCTTTTAACTGGGATCTCGGTGGCGGGAAGGGTCGTCTTCCCTGTTGCCGCAAAATATTTGCTTCGGAGAAGAACCATGCGCATCGCCCCTGCCTTGTTTGCCCTGTTCCTGCTTTGTGCCGTCGCGACTCAGTCCCGCGCCCATGCCGTTCATTATCGAGTGGAAAACCGCGGGATCAGCGCCAGGGTATTCTATGGTCCGGACGATCCGGTCAGTTATTCAGTTTACGAGATCCACGGGCCGGGAGATGCAGTGCCGTACCAGAAGGGCAGAACCGATCGCAACGGTATTGTCTCGTTTCTGCCGGACCGTCCGGGTCCGTGGCGGATAACGGTATCAGGCGAGGCTGAGCACGGCGCCCATGGCGCAGCCATCACCGTTCAGGTTGCGGAAAGCCTGTATATGGATTCCTTCGATAAACCATTGGTGGCGCAATATACCAAGGCTTTTGTCGGGATGAGCATCCTGTTCGTTGGTTTCAGTTTTTGGGTGTTGTTCCGCAACCAAAGAGGGAAAAAAGGGGCATCATGGTGCGGGCGATATGATATATAGAAAAGGTCATGCGATGGCTGGGTTGTTTTCCCGTCCCGCCCAAGGGGAAGAGTGTGCCGGGAGTGCATTATTCAGCATTTTGGGCGATCACATAAAACGGTTGCTGCAGCGGGAACGTGTTTTTCGGTGAATTTGGAGAAAAAGCTGGAAGGCGGTTGCCTATTTGCGGGAGAGTTCGGTTCGTTGTTTTTTTATGAGAGACTTGCGATAATGCCTCGAATCCATGATTTTTCCCGGGAAGCCATCGCCACTGCATTCTGGTCTTTTTCGGTTGCGGATCGGTGATTGCTGACGTGCTGTTTTCATCACCCGCGGTTGAATGTCATATTTGGTCGTTTTTTTGAGCGGAACCGTTTAGAATGGCGCTCCATCATCAGAGAAAGGAGCGGCATATGCATGACATCATCAACTGGCTCGTGGAGAGTATCGGAGCCATGGGCTATCCGGGGATCTTCATTCTGATGGCGATGGAGAGTTCGGTGATTCCTGTTCCCAGCGAACTTGTCATGCCTCCGGCCGGGTATCTTGTCCAGGCCGGAAAGATGGAGATGCTGCCCGTAATTTTGTGCGGGACGTTCGGCAGCCTTTTCGGCGCCTATCTCAATTATTTCGCCTCCCATTATCTGGGCAGGCCGCTGCTGATCAAGTACGGCAAGTACGTCTGGATCACCGAGGAGAAGTTCGCCAAGGTCGAGACTTTTTTTCTGCGGCACGGGGAGATCTCGACCTTTATCGGCCGTCTCCTGCCGGTGGTCCGCCATCTTATCTCACTTCCGGCCGGTCTTGCCGGGATGAATCATTTCAAGTTTTCCCTCTACACCCTGCTTGGCGCGGGAATCTGGGTGACGGTCCTCACCTGGATCGGCTATTTCATCGGCAGCAATCAGGACCTGATCATGAAATACTCTCACCAGGCCATCATCGGGGTGCTGATCCTTTCAGCCCTGCTCGTTATCGTCTACATCAAGCTGCAGCCCAAGAAAGAAGACGAACGGGGTTAAAAAAAAGAGGGCAACCCATAGGGATGCCCTCTTTCACTTTCTCGTCGATTTTCTATTCCGTTCGCGGTGAGCCCTTCGACAGGCTCAGGCCGAACGGTACTTGTGCGAAATGCTGTGTCAGCGGCCCTTAACAAACATCTCGCCATAGGGCCAGTCCGCGATCCCTCCTTCCAGAATCTGCAACCGCTTCTCATCCACCCCTTTGCTCTGCAAATAGTCGTAGCTGTTTTTTGCGCCGCTCTTGCCTCTGGGGCAGAGCACCGTTACCGGCGCCTTGCTGGCATTGATGATCGCCAGCGCCTTGTCCAGACGCGCTTTTTCCTCGTTGCTTTTGGCGGGGAAGGCATTGGTTTCGATGGAGCCGGGCAGATGGTGTTTTTCGAACTGGTCAGCAGGCTGGATATCCACCAGGATTACCTCCTGCTTTTCATCCAGCATTTTTTTGAGTTTTGGTGCGGTGATGTAGTTGGTTGCCAGGGCGGGAGCGGCAAACAGCAGGGTAAAGGCCAGGGATAATGCGATTTTTTTGAACATGGGTATTCCTCCGTTTGGGTGAAAGTTGAGGATATGTATGTACCAGCAAGGAGGAGGGGAAGGCCAATAGGTAATTACGAAATAAGTGTTTGGGATTTATCGGGAAAAAGAATGGTGTGAGGAGGGCGTGGTGGTTTTGTGCCAGGTTACTCGGATAGACGTCGATATTTCTCGCGCCCTATTTTTTCGGTGTTGTGGTTGGTTGTAAAGATTGCTAGGATAATTATTTCTGGGTCTTCGTCTGTTCATGTGTGGGAACGTCCGAAATCATGGTTTGACACTATGGATGTCTTCTTTCCCTGAAGGCAAGAAATGTAGTGTGCTTACACTTTTTGATTTTTCTGTTTTTTATAAAAGGATGGAGAATTGTCTGAGAGCTTCACGCAATCCGATTGGGATAAATTGGCAACTTTTTTTGCGGAACGTGCTAGATGGGCCAGTCTGTGTGTGTCCATCGAAGAGATCGCTAAAGATAATAAATTGCTTGTCCGTAACCTTTCTCGTTACGAGCCAAATAGTACCATTCCCCTCCTCGCGAGTCTTCTAACGTTACCAAAACTTCAATCCCATTGTATTCGGCTTGAGATCCTTGTTGTATTGGCTGTTGGGTATTGTTGCGGTCGAAAGAAAGCGAAAATCAGTGATGTTGTTCGCTGGTTCGCTCAAATCGGCAACTCACAATGCGTGGCAGGAGAAGATCCGGCTGAAGATGTATTTGTCTCACTAGTGCGGGATAGGAGCGGAGATTATAGGCTTCTCGAAGGTGTATGGGAGGGTGCAGGTTTTTATACTCAGCGAGTTCTCGAAGTCGTTGGGAGGATGCCTGACACCGAACAGTATAGACAAATTAAGAAGAGTGTCCGCGCTCTACTTGTAATTTCCGACATGGTATGCGAGAAAGCCGGCCTACGCCGCTATCAGCTCGGCTCGGATGAAAGGTATTTGAAAATATCGCCGCGGATACTTCCGTGGCGACAGAATCTACTATCTCACGTGACTTTCACCTTTGCAGAATTGGGAGAACATGGCATAACCCCCGACGATATTTTGCCGTTTTCTTTGTCTCCACAGATGTCGGCTGATTTGTTCGCACAACAGATTGGCCTCAGCCATTTGGACCGATGCCCCCTGATCGTATATGATTTAACGCATATCATTGTAGCACTTCCCTCAGCTTTATCCGTTGCCGTACGGGATTATGTTATCGCAAACATTATCCAATGTGGATTAGTCGAAACCTTCGACGGCGTCCTCGCGCATAATTATTCTAAACTGTTCTTCAATACGCCCTTGCTTGGGGGACCAATCCGAGCGCCGGTCCATTGGGTAAAGTCGGGAGATCATCTATCGTCGAATTTCTTTTTTGAAGTTGACGAGGGTCACATCATCTCATTTCATCTCTTTTTGCCATCAGTGCAGGTACATCCCGATGGGGGCTTCAAAGGTCCTTATCAAGACGAAGGCATACTTAGTGAGATGATTCAATCGTCGATCAATAAGGTTATTAAGCAGTTTGATGGACAGGATTATTTCAAGGAGGGGATCATCATTCTCGTTGGCTGCGGCTGGGGCAAAGGCTGTGCCACCAATGATATTGAGCTGAATCATCCACGCTGGCGCTTTGAAAGGATTTCCGCATCGGATCTTGTGAGACTCAGTTGGCTTGGGGACATGAATCCCAGCTATTTCTGGCGTATTCATGATGGATTAGAGGCTGTGAGTAAGGCTGGAGTTAAGATTGTCAATCCCAATGGTATTTTGAACCTGATCGGATGGGTGCGTAGTAATGACGGCCATTTCGTGCCACATGCGCAGTTACCAGAAGGAGAGATTTCGCCCGAGCACCCTTTAATGCTAAACCCGCCCCTCAACCTTTTGCGACAAGTACGTGCTGATTCCGATCATGGTTATGACCGACATTGTGTGGTTGATAATATCGGGACTTGGCATGATGTCCAACATGAATCGGCTCGTCCGTTTTTTAGCAGCGAGAGCGCTCGCCGTCTCTATGTTTCCCTGGATGACGTACAACAGCGGAGGCTTACGTCTGTTTACGAAGGGACGCTTAAATTATGGATGTCCGTGTCTGCGCCTAATATTACTCAAAGAGATACCGAGTATCGGCTTTGGGAAATGTCACGTGAATGGCTTCATCGCATTGGCAGTGCTCTTGATTCGCATAGGCTGGTTGTGAACGAGAGACATAATTTTAAAGTTTACGTTGAGTTTCTTGACAAGAATCCATCAAGAGAAGTGAGGGGGAGACCGGCTCCTGAAAATTTATTCCCGCTCTGTGGAATAGAGAACCTTAGCGAGCCTAACGCTTGTAAAGCGGTATTCCAACCCGGATTTTTGGCGGGATTTCGCATCGCCGAGAATGTTGCCGAACGCCTATTTCTTCGTACCATAGCGCGTGGTTATCTGTCTCTCCTTGGCGTAGAAGATTGTGGTAGTGAGGCCGCTGGGATTGAATCTCTTGTTGTTCACAGTAACGATGCGCGTAGTTTTCATATCTTTCAAATGCAACAATTCTTAGACTATGTCCATGATACGCTACCCAAAAATCTCATTGCTATCGATTCGATAGATGATGCCGTTGCGAAATTAGGTCTTGGTTGGCGTATCCTTGAAAGAGGCCAGAGTAACAAAATCGAAGGCAGAGAAGCATGTATAAACTTTCTCAGGAAAGTAGTCGATGCCTTGCTCGGTGAAATTTTCGAATTGCTCAAAACATTTGATCGGTTTTCAACACTGAAGCGTCTTGTTGCCAATTGCGAGAAAGCAGATGCTGAGAAAGATCATTGGAAGCGGACATCAGCTGCTATCCTCGGTTTGCATAGTTCTGAGCCAGATGCAGCTGATCGCTATGTCGAGCAGTTATCGAAGTTTGCTGGTGCCGGTGTAGCAAGCCGTGTTCTGATTGAAATCGCTTTGTGTGTCTGTCCTGCAGAGGGTGGCACTCAACTCTCGGAAATCGAGCTGAGTAAATTGATCGCACGGGCGGCGTTGGTGGTAAGAATTGGCGGTCTTTCAGACGCGATTTATTACAACGCGCTCGTTCCACAACTCATAATTTCTCCTTTGGGAGACATCCTTTTTCAAAATGAATTTGGGCGATTGGTGGTTGAGCCTATGCTGGCCCGTATGGTTGGGGAAGGGTTTATTGCTAGTGCTCCTTTGCAGAAGAGGAACTATGATGATCCCGGAATAGTCCCGGAGGTCAAAGGAGAGATCAGTGATGAATTCTGGGAAATTTGGAAGATTGAGATGGGTTTTGATCTGGATGAAGCCCGATATATTATCGGAGTTTTGGAGGACAAAGGTGTCGAGGACCACACTGCGATTTTCATGATCACTGAGAGCACGTATCTAGCTCTCGTTTGTTCTGACAAAGTTTCCGAAAATGTAGCGAGAAGGTTTCTTGATCAGTTTTCGCTCGCTACACGGCCGAATTGGGACAAATTGCCTAACGGATTCGCTCTCAAAGATATTTATCCATGGCGTTTTGGTCGGCGGCTGTCTTTCGTGACGCGGCCAATTCTTAAGGTAGACGATAACTGTGATCCTTTGTTGATCATCGCTCCAGGTGCCTTGCGAAAAGGTTTCGTTTATGTTTTTGATGGGGCCTATAACGGTCGGTTTGAACAAGCTTTTTTCAGAAGTAAGGAAATGAGGGATACTTGGTTGGGTAAAGCGCGTGAAGGACATACCTTTAATGCAGAGGTCGCTAAGGCGTTGTCGGAGAATGGGTGGCAGGTAAGTGAAAACATTGGGCTACCCGAGCTTTTTAACCGTAAGTTTGATCGTGATTTTGGCGATGTAGACGTGCTTGCATGGCGGCCTGACCGCAAAGAGGTGTTGGTGGTTGAATGCAAAGACCTATCATTGGCACGTAACTATTCAGAAATTGCTGCACTCCTGACAGACTATCAAGGTGTTGATTCTGTTGGTAAGCCTGATAAGCTCAGGCGTCATCTTGACCGTGTAGCGATTCTCCAGGACAATCGTGATCTACTTCAATTCTACACCGGGGTTCAAGAACCGCTGGTTGTTTCCTGGCTAGTTTGCAGTGGTGTAGTCCCGATGCAGTACGCAAAAATTGATGCTCTAGTAAATACCCATGTCGGTGGAATTCCTGACCTTCTAGTGTTTTAATTTGACGGCAATGAAGGTATAAATAGCTGTGGTCCAGAGTGAGTTCCGGAACGAAAAATTAGGAAAAATTAGGAAAAATTAGGAAAAATTAGGGACACTCCCCAATTTTTCCTTGGCGCAGATCTTCAAGCCTAAGGGCTAAAGGCTTACCATTCTTCTCCAGCAATTCCTGGCAGAACGAGCAGGCTCGGCAGTCCTTGTCGCAACTCGTAAGCCTGCTCCAAAAATCCCCAGGCAACTCCTCATTGGCCACATAGAGCCGTTTGGCCAGCCATTCCACGGTATCCATCAGCTCCAACAGATTTCCTGAATACCTCCGCTCCGCATAACTCCGCACCACCCGTTGCAGAAAACCGGGTCCCAGGGTGCGGCCGCAAAGCTTGATCACCTCGACCACCCCTTCATAATGGTGCAGATCTTCGGGCCGGATAAAGGGCGACTTGAACAGTTCCGCAGGACGGGCGGTGAGCTCCCGGATGCAGCCGAGTTCGCTGTTGACTGCATGGGTTTCGTTGGCGGCCAGACCAGTATTGGCAAAGGCGATCTGGGCGTCATGGGTCAGTTTGAATGGGCAGCGGTCCAGGCAGCCCTCGTTGGCCAGCAGGGTCAGCTTGAGTCCGGGAAAGTCCCGGCGGCAGGCTTGGGAGATTGCCTTGAGCGCAGCGAGGTCCCGGTTGAGAGCGCGGTCCAGATTGAGTTTGGCAGGGGGCTTGAAAGCGGTGTTGGCAATGGCGGCGAGGCAGCTCTGCACTTTGGCAAAGGAGTCCAGTTGGAAGTTGACCCCCGGTACCGCCTCGAGTTGGGAGCAGACCTCCGGACTGAAGTCTGAAAGGGCTTGCAGCAGGTAGAAGTCGACAATGGTGATGCCGTGGAGAGTTCCAGCGGTCAGCAGGGTGTCGAGTGCCTTGATGATTACGCCCAGCGCTTTCTTGTCGTCGTAAAGCCGGGGATGATGAAACCGGCTGTTCAGCAGGCCGTATTTTTTGGGAGTGGGCAGTTCGGCGAGGGCGGCTGCCAGATCTTCAAATTGCGGGATATCTGCGGGGCGATGGCGGCCGTCGGGGACAGTGTCGAGAAAAAGGCTGAAATGGACGGAGTGCAGCGAGCCCTTAAATTCGGAAAGAAATTTCACATAATGCGGATCAGGCAGAAAAGGAACATCAAGCAGAAGCATATGGGGTTCCCTCAAGGCTTTTTGCGTGAAGAGAATGGCCGTATTGGCATTGCATGGCAGTATTGTAAGGCATTGCAGTCAGGAACGGTATTGGAAAAATGTTCTCCAGTGCGCGTCGGCTTGCCTTGGGATCAGTTTTAGCCTGCGGCAATTTGCCTCATTGTCTTCGTAAGATTGCGGTGTTAGGCTTTTTTGTACCACAATGTGGCGCGCCACATTGTGGCAGGGCGCGATTTGGTGTCGCACGGGCGTACAATCCAATTCAGACAAGGAGGATGGGGTAATGAAAAAGGATGAAAACATGGACGGCAAAGGAGTTTCGCGGCGGCAGATGATGATCGGCACCGGAGCCTTGGCGGCAAGTGTGGCCATGGTCCAGTTCGGCGGTTTGCTGAAATCCGCCGAAGCCAAGGATGGATCCACTGAAAAATGGCCGTGGCCGTATGAAAAACTCGACCCTGCCAAAACAGCGGAGATCGCCTACGAAGAGTGGTATCGGGTTTTTTGCGGCGCGGCGGTCATCAACAGTGTTTTCAGTCAGCTGCGGGAGAAAGTCGGCGAACCGTACAAGTCGTTTCCCACGGACGCCTTTGTTTTTCTCGAAGGCGGCATGGTGGGCTGGGGTACGGTCTGCGGCTCCAACGCCGGCGCGGCCATCGTTGCCAACACCATTATCGGCCCGAGGATTGCCGGAGGCAAAGAGGGACATCTGATCACCGACGACATGTTCCAGTGGTATTCCGAGGCATCCATGCCGGTTTTTGCTCCGAAAAAACCCAAGGTAGCCACCACGCTTGTCAAAACCACCAGTGAATCGCCGCTGTGCCATGTCTCCGTGGGGAAATGGATGAAGGCTTCAGGCTTTCCCATCGGAAGTCCGGAGCGCAAAGACCGGTGCGCCCGGGTCGCGGCCAGCGTGGCCTATCATCTGGTTGAATTGCTCAACGACTGGAAGGACGGCAAGTACGTCGCCACGGCGACCCATTCTCCGGTCAAGGATTTCGGCATTACCGCCCAGATGAACTGCATGGAATGCCATGCGGCTGGCGTGCCCACCCCTCCCATGGCCAAGAAATAATGCTCTCTTCTCCGGCGTAAGCCCGGAAACCCCCAGGAAACGGCCGCCCACCACCCTCGGTGCAACCGTTTCCTGGGGGTCCTTTGTCGATTCATCGGTAATTTCCTTTCAATTTCCCGGCCGCGTTGTTTTCACGTTTTGCCGACAATACCCTGGATTTTTCCCCATTATTCCGGGTAAGCTGTTGCCAAAGACAGCCGGGCCGAAGAGATGCTTTTTTCCTTCGGCGCTTCAGGGCTGTATCCTCTTGAAATGGTGGGGCAATGCAGGCGGAAAAATGGGAAGAGGCGTATCTGGCGCAGAGCCAGGATGCCGCGGTGGGAAGGATGTTCCGTGGGATTATCCATAACCTCGGCGGGATTATTCAGGTTTTTTCCCTGCACACGGATCTTTCCGCCATGATGCTGGGCAAGGCGATGGCAGTGCTGGAGCAGATGCGCCAGGCCTCTCCATCGACAGAGGTGGACACTCTGCGGGAGCTTCTTGCGCGTCGGGCCGATTCGCTCTCCCAGATGCAGGAAAAGGTGGTGCAGAGCCAGAAGATCCTGCAGCGCACTCTGATTTTGCCGGATTTTCGTCAGCTCCCCGGTGGCGTCCCCTATACAATCAATTCGATCATTGAAACCGAGGTGGAGTTCCTTGCCGCCGATTCGGCGTTCAAGCACAAGGTGCGCAAGGATCTGGCCCTTGCCGAATCGTTGCCGTCCCTGACGCGGTTTCAGCTTGAGCTGCATCAGATCGTGCATATCGTGTTGTGCAATGCTCTTGAGTCATTGCAGGGCATGGAAGATGCGGAGATCGTGATCGAAACCGCCCGGGAAGGGGAGGGCATCGGCGTGCGCGTTCGGGACAACGGCCCTGGTGTGACGGACGAGGCGACAGCGCATATCTTTGAGCCATTTTATACTACGAAACAAGGGAAAGGGCATCTCGGCCTCGGGCTGTATTTGGCCAAAAAGCTCATTGCCCGGTGCGGCGGAGAAATAACATGTGAAAGCAGTCCCGGCTGCACCTGTTTCCATCTGTATATCCCCCAAGAGGTCATGAAAATATGAGGCAGTCCAGCGGAAAAAAGGGGCAGATGCCCACCGAGGAAACATGCCGGCCCGGTACCCTGTTTGTGGTGGCCACTCCCATCGGCAATCTGGAGGACATAACCCTTCGGGCCTTGCGTGTCCTTCAGGAGGTGGATTGCATTGCCGCCGAGGATACCAGGCATACCAGAAAGCTTCTCAGCCATTTCGACATCCATACGCCGCTCATCAGCTACTATAAGGACAAGGAGGCGATCCGCGCCCAGGAGATTGTGGTCCGGCTGCTTGCCGGCGATCGGGTGGCTTTGGTGTCCGACGCCGGGACACCCGGTATTTCGGATCCGGGCGGGATTTTAGTGCAAAGCGCCTATGAGCATGGCATCTCCGTGGTGCCGGTTCCCGGGGTTTCCGCTCTGGCGACCATTCTCAGCGTTGCCGGATTGCGGGAAGCCACCCATCTTTTTCTGGGTTTTTTGCCGTCGAAAGCGGCCGAGCGGCGGAAATTGCTGAAGGGGTTGAAAAATGAGGCACATCCGCTGGTTTTTTATGAGTCTCCCCGGCGGATAGGTGCAAGCCTTGCCGATTGCCTTGCTGAACTGGGTGACCGCCGGGTGGTTGTCGGCAGGGAACTCACCAAGGTACATGAGGAAATTGTTTCCGGAGATCTGGCGCAACTTGCAGCCATGTTCAAGGCCAGGGAATCCATCAAGGGTGAATTTGTGGTGCTCATCGAGGGTGTGCGGGCAGCGGCCTCTCAGCGGCCGGATAATCTCGAGGATCTCCTGCGCTGGTATCGGGATAAGTCCGGGGGCAGCCTGAAAGACGCGGTGGCAAGTATTGCCAAGGATTTGGACCTGTCCCGCTCCGAGGTATATCAGAAAGCGCTGGCGGTGTGGAAAGAGTCGGCATGAAAAAACAACGCAACGCGGAAGCATCGATGGTGACCTTGCCGGAGCAGGGGTTGACCGAACCGGACAGAAAGCAGGAGCAGAGCTGATGTGGCAAAAAATAATCCTTATCGCCGTGGCCGGAGGGTGCGGCACCCTGGCCCGGTATGGTCTGGCCGGATTGGTGCAGCGGGTGGCTGGGCCCAGTTTCCCCTGGGGGACTGTTTCGGTGAATGCGCTGGGCTGCCTGCTTTTCGGCCTGATCTGGACTGTGACCAGCGAGCGGTTTCCCGGCACCGGCGAGATGCGGATCGTGGCTCTTACCGGTTTTATGGGCGCGTTCACCACGTTTTCGACTTTTGTCGCCGAGACCGGGAATCTTCTGGCAGACGGCGAGCATTTGTACGGATTTGGCAATATTGTGCTGCAAAACGTGGTGGGGCTGGTGCTTTTTTTTCTGGGGATGGCCCTGGGCCGGCTGATTTAATGTAAGCGGTTGCATGGCACCGCATCTTCTTTGTCATCGGCCTGCTTATGTCCAACAGCACACTTCGCAGGCCTCTTTCGCGAATCTGCGGCACCCTGCAACCGCTTATCGATGTGGGGATATTGTGCGAATTGATTCTCTTCTCCCGCGTTTAGTCACGTTTTGGGAGTCGCTGTGATGCGGGTGTAAATGAGTGATGGTGTGAATACAAAAGGAGGCATGGCTATGGAACTTCCCTCGGAAGCGGAACTGCTCCGCATTTTCATCGGCGAAACCACCAAGCTTGGACAGCGGCCGCTGTACGAACTCATTGTCGAGGAGGCACGCAAGCGCGGTCTGGCAGGCGCTACAGTCATTCGCGGGATCATGGGCTTTGGCAAGAACAGCCGTATCCACACCGCCAAGATACTGCGTTTGTCCGAAGACCTGCCGCTGGTCATTGAGATCGTTGACAAGCCCGAGCGCATCGCCGCTTTTCTGCCGGATCTGGAGACCATGATCGAGGAGGGACTGGTTACCCTGGAAAAAGTCCGGGTGATCGCCTACCGAGGCAAGGAAAAGAAATAAGGGCTTGGGATATTCTGCCGGAACGGAGGAGGGAAATGGCTCGTCAGGTTGATCAGGCCGCGCTCATGGAGTTTGTGCGCAAGCGGCGCAAGACCACGGGTGGATATGGAGCGACCCCGCGGCTGCCGGCCACCATTCAGGACACCTTTCAGGCTGTGGCCATTGCCCGTGTCTTGGGGGAAACCCCGCCCACCCCAGAATCGGAACCTGCGCTGGCCGATTATCTTGCCCGCATGCTGGCTGTACCCTGGCTGGGGATCGATACCACCTTTCGTCTCCTGATCACCTGCCGTATGTGCGGGCTTGGTGTGGACAGGGAGCGGATTCGCGCCCATCTTGATGCCTGCCTGGGCAGGGATGCATCTCTTGCCACCGCGTATTATGCGCGCAGAATTGCCAGGGAGATTCTGGAAGAGGAGCCGGACTTCCCCGGCAGCCACCGCTCGTTGTTTTTGCCTGCCCGGAGCGCGGTGCAGGATGCGGCCAGGTTCCTTTTTTTAAAAAAGAGGGATGGCCAGCCGGTTGGGGGATCGGACGAGCTTGCCGGCTGGCTTCAGCGCACCCAGAACGGCGATGGCGGATTCGGTTTTTTCCCGGGGACCACTTCTTTTCTTGAGAATTGTCATGCCGCTCTTGCGGGCTTGAGCCTTTTGGGCGCGAAGCCAAATGATCCGGCCAATCTCAATGCCTTTATCGTCAGTTGTCAGACCGGGAGAGGCGGTTTTGGCCGGAGCCCGCGTGCGGCGCCTTTTCTTGACGCCTCCTGGCACGGAATCGCCAGTCTTCGCTTGCTTGAAGAAATGGAAGAACGATCCGCCGGGGTCTTGCCGGAAATTTCAAGCCTTCGTACCCGTCTGCTGCTGTCTGTTTAAGAGAGGAAAAAGGGACTGATATATTTGCCTGCCGTGAATATAAGGCACGCAGCCAGAATCCATTTGATGAATTTTGCAGGCACGAATTTTTGCAACCGGGCCCCGCAGTACATGCCGGCAAATCCTCCGATCCCGAAAAGAAAGCCCAGCAGCCAGTCCGGAGCGATGACCATGTCGGGATAGTGGGGCGCGAGCATCTGATAAAAAAGCACCCCGGCCACAGAAGTGACGAAAGTCCCCATCAGGGACGCGCCCGCCACGGTATAGATCGGCAGCCCGAAAAAGCTGACCAGAAACGGGGCAATAATCGCACCGCCGCCGATGCCATATATCCCTCCCACCATGCCGACAACGAGGCACAAGGCCATCAGCCCCAAGGCGTTTACCGTGAAGGTCTCTCCGTAAAATTCGTAGACGATCCGGGTCGGTGTCCATTGGTGAACCTTCACCCGGGGTAGGTGCTCAGGGGAAGGCGGAGGTTCTTTTTCGGTTGCCCGGGTCTGCTGGGTGAGCCACCGTTGAAAGCGTTCCTCGGTCGTGGGTGTGTCTGCTTTCTTGTTGCTCCACGTCAAATCCTTGAGCAGCCTTCCCCCTATATACAGAAGGACCAGCCCGGCAAAGAGCTTGAAGTTTTTCGGGTCGGGCAGGTATTTGATCCGAACGATTGCTCCGACGAGCACGCCGGGCAGGGTGCCGATGATCACCACCCAGGTCAGGGGCCAGAGCATCCGCCCTTCCTTGAGATACCGATACACGCCGCTGGGAATTGCCACGATGTTGAACAACTGGTTGGTCGAGCTGACCGCCGGACTGGTAAAGCCAAGCACACTGACCTGAAAGGGCAGCAGCAGGAAGGCCCCGCTCACTCCGCCCATGGAGGTGAAAAAGGAGATCACAAAGGCAATCAGCGGCGGCACCAGCGGGCTGACTTCGATGTCGGCAACCGGGAAATACATCAGCGCGTCTCTTTGTCTGCGATGGTTCTCAACGCCGCGTCCGCCACCTGGCGGACCTCAGCCAGACATCACCGGCCCGCAGGATTTTTCTCAGCGCATCGGCATTGGCCGTCTTTTTTTTCCGAAATAATGCGCTCCATGATCAGCGAACGCCCGTGGCGCAATACATCCTGCTGCAGATCTTCTTCGGTGTAGCCGAAACAGTAACAAATTTGGCGTGACATGAAAGCCCTCCGCTGGGTAACTCACTATTTTTTTTATCATTTCTGATCTTAGCCCCTCCCAAGTGCTGGGGCAAGATATGTTTTGCCTGTTGTCCGGAGCGATAAGCGTCTATGTCCGAACACAATAAGTTTTGAGAGTGATTTTTCCCGGTTGACTTCCTGACACACAAATGATACTTCGGGGGTGTTCATAGCAAATTGATGGATTATCTCTTCGTGTCATAATAATAAAATGGTGTGAATTAATGTCTTTCCGGCAAGATGGTCCGCTGCGGATTCGGCGGGTTGTACTGTGTTGCGTCTGGGTATGGATGAGTTGTTTGACTGCCCGTGTCCATGCGCAAACTCCTTCTCTCACAGACACGACGAATCAGGAATTCCTGCGTCAACAAGAACGCGAGCGCGTTTTTCGTCAGCAGCAGGAACAACGTCCCGATGTGCGGTTACCTGTTCCAGTCGTCACTGATTTAAATCGCCTGCCTCTGGATGAATTGCCCTGCTTCGCAATTCAACAGATTGTATTGGAAGGGGATTCCTCCGAAAAATTTCAGTGGGTGTTGGCGGCAGCGAACAAAACGGAAGATGGCCAGGATGATGTGGCCATTGGCCGATGTTTGGGTACACGGGGCATAAATCTGGTGATGCGTCGGGTGCAAAATGCCTTGGTAAATCGTGGGTATGTCACTGCCCGCGTTTTGGCTGAACCGCAAAACCTGAGTCTCGGCACGCTCAAACTCACCCTGATTCCAGGCCGTATTCGCAGTATCCGTTTTGCGCCAGGGACCGATTCGCGCGCCACACAATGGAATGCAGTACCAGCTAGTCCTGGTGACTTGCTCAATCTGCGCGATATCGAACAAGCCCTGGAGAATTTTAAACGGGTGCCAACCGCTGAAGCGGACATTCAGATTACTCCCGCCGAAGGGCCGGATGCGAAGCCCGGCGAGAGCGATTTGGTTATCCAATGGAAACAAGGTATTCCTCTCCGACTGAGTGTTTTTGCCGACGACTCCGGGGCCAAGGCAACGGGGAAATACCAAGGCGGAACGACGCTCTCCTTTGATCATTTGTTGACATTGAATGACCAAGCCTACCTGAGTTTAAATCATGATTTAGAGGGTGACGGTTCCGCCCCGCAGGGTACGCGCGGGTTTGCCGCCCACTATTCATTGCCGTTCGGTTATTGGTTGCTTGGTTTCAGTACCAGCAGCAATCGCTATTACCAGACAGTGGTGGGTGTCAATCAAGATTATGTTTACAGCGGCGAAAGCCGCAACAGCGACATCAAACTGTCGCGTCTTATGTACCGCGATGCCGTACGTAAAATCACGCTTTCTTTGAGCGGTTGGAAGCGCTCCTCCCAAAACTTTATCGACGATACCGAAGTGGAAGTGCAGCGGCGGCGTATGGCCGGGTGGGAAGCCGGCATTTCGCATCGGGAATTCATCGGTGCTGCCACCCTCGATATGAACGCCAAATATCGCCGGGGTACTGGCGCCTTGAATGCGTTGCCCGCCCCTGAAGAGCCTTTCGACGAAGGCACATCCCGGCCTAAAATCGTCCTCGCCGATGCGCAACTGAATGTCCCCTTTGTTGTTGGTGCGCAACATCTCCGCTACACCGGCACTTGGCGCGCGCAGTGGAATCATACGCCCTTGGTCCCGCAAGATCGTTTTGCCATCGGCGGGCGTTACACCGTGCGCGGGTTTGATGGGGAAAGTTTGCTTTCAGCCGACCGGGGCTGGCTGATTCGCAATGACCTTGGCTTTTCGCTGTGGGAAACGGGCCAAGAGCTGTATCTGGGGATCGATTACGGCGAAGTGGGCGGGCCGAGTAGCGAGTACTTGATCGGCACCCGTTTGACTGGAGGGATCTTGGGACTGCGGGGAGGCTGCAAGGGGCTGGCCTATGACATGTTTATCGGGCAGCCGCTGAACAAACCCGATGGTTTTAGTTCGGTTGCCAGTGTTGTCGGTTTTAATGTCAACTGGTCATTTTAAAGGAAAGTCTTCACATTTCAACACGTTTGCTTGCGTTACATGTGATGGAAAATACCATCACTTCTCACCCATTTTTTAATTGAGGATATCTGATGAAACCCGCATTCCGTTCTTTCGTGACCTGTAGTGTCGTAACGCTGCTGTTGGGCGCCAGCGCAACTGTGCAAGCAGAAGAGAACAGCTATACCGGGGCTTCGCTTGCCCTCGGATTTGGCTCGGTACGTAATCAAGTCGATTACGGAGGATTTTTGGCCGGGCAAATCAGCAAAGACACCGATGTCGTCGGGATACTCGATGCATCCTATGGTTTTAATTTAGCGCCGAAATGGGTTGCCACGCTGGGTGCAACCTATGACCTGAATAAAACTGATTTCGGTTCAATAAGTTATGTCGTTTCAGGCAATACGTACAGCGTGGATACCCAACTCAAAAATCATTTTTCGCTCTACGTGGCGCCGGGATATCGGTTATCGCCTAATTGGCTGGCTTACGCCAAGCTTGGCTGGCACCACGCCAAGGGAGAATTTGCCGATACCCTGCTCGGCAATGGCGAGACCACGCATCATGGGGTGGGCTATGGTCTGGGTGTCTGTACGGTGCTGACGAAGCAAATCGAAGCGCGCCTTGAAGTGCAGCATATCGATTACAACCGCCAGTCGGCGAATCTGTCGAATGGTGAGCCTGAAACGAATCAAGCCGTTGTCTATATGGGGTATCGTTTCTGATTTTCAGCATTTATGCAGCATAAAAGGGGAGCAAATGAATAAGCATTGTTACCGTATGGTCTTTAACAAAGCGCGCGGTATTCTCATGGCCGTTGCTGAAATCGCGGTCAGCCACACCAAGGCCGGTGGCGAAACATCGGGAAAGACTGTTGTGCCAGGAGCTGTGCGGGGCAGTGCTTTTCGTGCCGTAACCTTTAGTGCTTGGGCAACACTTGCCGTTAACATTGCGGGGCTCATCATCCGGCCTGCCATCGGGCAGGCGCAAATTGTGGCAGACCCGAATGCTCCGGCCAGCCAACGCCCTACTATTCTGGCTGCGCCTAATGGAGTGCCGCTTGTTAATATTCAGACCCCCAGCGCTGCCGGGGTCTCACGAAACACCTACAGCCGGTTCGATGTCCAGCAACAAGGGGCGATTCTCAACAATGCGCGTATCAATACGCAAACCCAACTGGGTGGCTGGGTGCAAGGCAACCCATGGCTTACCACCGGCACTGCGCGGGTCATTTTGAATGAGGTCAATTCCAGTAATCCGAGCTTGCTGCAAGGGTATGTCGAAGTTGGAGGGAACCGCGCCCAGGTGGTTATTGCCAACCCGGCGGGTGTTACTTGCGATGGCTGCGGCTTCATCAACTCCAACCGCGCGACCCTGACGACGGGAACACCCATCTTCAGTGGCGGCAATCTTGAAGGGTATAGCGTGCAGGGCGGGGTCATCAATATCACTGGTGCCGGACTGGATGCCAGCACCGCCGACTATACCGACTTGCTTGCCCGTGCCGTGCAGGTCAATGCGGGTATCTGGGCGAAGCAACTCACCGTTGCGGCGGGAGCCAATCAGATTGACGCCGACCATAGCGTGGCGACTCCGATTGCCGGAACCGGCGCCGCGCCTGTTTTTGCTATTGATGTTGCCCAACTTGGCGGGATGTATGCAGGTAAAATCATCCTGGTCGGCACTGAAACAGGGGTGGGCGTGCGCAACGCAGGCAATATCGGCGTCAGCGTCGGGGAGGTGATCGTCACCACCGAAGGGCGCTTGGAAAACGCGGGCCGCATCACAAGTGCCAGTCACACCCAGATCGATACCTCCGCTGGCATTGACAACAGCGGCACGATCTATGCCCAGGGCAACGCCAGCCTCACCACCCGCGATAATATCGACAACAGCGGTGTGATTGCAGCCTTTGGCAATGCCACGCTTGCAGCCACAGGCGCAAACAGCCAAATTACCAGCACCAACAGCTCGGTGCTCGGCGCAGGGGTGCAGGCCGACGGCAGTCTTGGCAATAGCGGGGCGCTCAGCGTCAACGCAACCAAAACGCTTACGGCCCAAGGGCAGAATCTGAGCGGTGGCGGCCAGAGCCTGACTGCGCAAGCCATAAATCTCTCCGGCAGTCAAACCAGCGCCAACGGCAATATCGCCTTGACCGCAATTGCCGGTGATATCGATCATGTCAGCGGCAATTTGCAAGCCAATGGCACTGTCAATTTGAGCGCCGCCGACGCGATAAAGAACGACAATGGCGTCATTGTTGGGCGTCAACTCACCATCAGCGGCGATAGCCTGAGCAACCAAGGCGGCAGTATAGGTCAGTCTGGTTCTGGCGACACCAGGGTCACCACTGTCGGGGCCATTGACAACAGCGGTGGAGTTCTTGCCAGTAACGGGCAGAATTTGTTCCTGCAAGCAGATTCGTTGAACAACAGCAACGGGAGCATTACCCTGACGGGCACCGGGTTATTAACGGTGCGTAGCGGAAGCCTGAGCAATAACGGGGGAATGCTTGCAACCAATGGCGGAGTCGATATCGCGTCCGTGAGTGTGAATAACAGCGACGGCACGATCTATGGCACGGGAAATCTCACCGTTCAGTCGAACAGCGGGTTAAGCAATCAACGAGGTCTCATCCAGACCGATGCTGATCTAAATGTCTCCGCTGCTGCGGCATTGAACAACGCCGACGGCCGCATTGAGGCAAACAGCGCGGTTGGTTCTTCCGCAGTTTCAGGGGCGAGCATCGACAATACCGCAGGCCGGATCGTCAACAATGGCGTTGGAACAACCTCGGTGAGCGGCGCAAGCATCTTCAACAACAATGTGGCGAATATTCAGGGAATGGGTGTTATCGGCGGCAACGGTGAGGTGTTGATCAATGCCGCGAATATGGTCAATACCCAAGGTGGCCAAGTGGTTGCTGGCGGCAATCTGAATCTCAATACCAGCAGTAGTATGAATAACAACGCAGGCGTACTCTTTTCCCAGGCCAACCTGATTGTGAATCAGCCAGAGGCCACGCTCAGCAATGTGGGCGGGAATATCGGCGCATCCGGCGATGTCGATTTGACGGTGACGAGTCTGGACAACACAAACGGTCAGATCGGCAATATGCAAAACTCGGGCGGCAACCTCGGAGTTTTGGCTATCGGCAATGTGATCAACACAGGAGGAGAAATTGCCTCTGACCTGGATTTGCGCATGACGGCCAATACTCTGGTGGGCGAGGGTGCAGTAATCGGGGGGCGTGACGCCAATCTCAGTTTACAGGGGGATTACACGCAGACAGCGGGCAACCTGATTACAGCTAATCGGGATCTGAGTTTCAGCATAACGGGGAATATGGCCAATGCGGGCACGTTGCAGGCAGCCGGCAACCTTGTCGTGACTGCGGCTAATATCATCAACCAAGGGGAGCTGGGCGCGGGGGACAAACTCAGCGCTGATACAGCAACCTTGAGGAATACGGGCAGTATTGTCGGTGGCGATGTCGCCATCTCGGCCAGCCAAAAAATTGAGAACGTGGGGCCATCTGCTTTTATTGGCGCGAGCAATAGTTTGGGGAAACTGGAGTTGTTGGCCCCAGCCATCGAAAATCGTGATGAGACAACCGCTACTGATACCTCCGCGTTGACAACGATTTATGGTCTGGGGCAGGTTGTTCTGGCCGGGAGCAAGGATGGCGTTTCCGGGCAATATGCAAGCGCCAGTCAGGTTGTCAACACCTCCGGCCTGATTCAGTCCGGCGGGGATATGGCGATCTATGCGGACACGTTAACCAATACCCGTCGGGTCTTGGTGGCATCAAATGCCTTCACGCAAGTTGGGCAGAGCAGCGGATCTGTTGTCTGGACTGCCGCCAACCCCGATGTGCCGGGCGGACGATATATTGAGCCGCCGCACGAAGGAACCTGGAACAGTCACTACGTTCAGACTGATTACACGGGAACGCTTTATCGCAACAGCCTTATCAGCATCAGCCCGGAGGCGCAGATCCTTTCCGGCGGCAATCTCAATCCAATGGTAAATCTTTTGCGGAATTACTGGAGCAAGGTGAGTGCGGCCGGGGATATTTCCTTGACCGGCGTTACCCTGGATCAGAACAGTTGGCGGGGCGCCACGCCCTATCTCCAGCGGGCTGTGTACAACGGCACCTATCTGTATCAAACCTATAAAGGCTATTACTGGAGGTGGTCCTGGCTTGCACCGGAAACCAGCGATACGCCTTTGGCTGGTTATGATTCATCCTTTGTGGCGCGGGGCAATATCAGCGGCTCGGGTGCGACAATAGACAATACGGCGGGCAGCACTCCCGCCACCCTTCTGGGGATACAGGCCGGGCAGGCGATTCAGGCTACGGCCGGTATTACGGTCAGGGCTGTCGGCCAATCCCCAGTGCTGGCCAACCTCAGCTTGCCGCCAGGAGGCCTGTTTCACACGAACACCAACCCGCAGGCCAGCTATCTGGTGGAAACCAACCCGGCTTTTGCCGACCGTCAGGCCTGGCTGTCCAGCGACTGGTATTTCCAGCAGCTCCGCCTGGACCCTGCCGTGATTCAAAAACGGCTTGGCGATGGATTTTACGAGCAGAAACTGGTTCGTGAGGAGATACTGTCGCTCACCGGCAGGGCCATGCTTGGCGGTTACGCCAATGAAGAGGCGCAGTTCAGGGAGATGTTGACCGCGGGCGCGACTCTGGTCCAGGCCCTGGATATTCGCCCCGGCATCAGCCTCAATGCCGAGCAGGTCGCCAAACTGACCAGCAATGTCATCATCATGGAAACGCGGGTGGTCGATGGAAATTCGGTTCTCGTGCCGGTGGTCTACCTGTCCCAGATTAATAAGGACGACCTGTTGCCGACAGGATCGATGATCGCGGCCACAAACATCGATTTAGCCAACACCACGGGTGTTACCAATAGCGGGACCATAAAGGCGAGCAACGCGTTGAGCCTTAGCGGCCAGGCCATCGACAACCGGGGCGGCAACCTGCAAAGCGGTGGGCTGATGGCCCTGAACACCGTAAGGGACATCGACCTTACCTCGGCAAGCGTCAAGGCGGGTAGCCTGCAATTGCAGACCGGTCATGATCTCAAGCTCAATACCGACGCGAAAAACATGAGCTTCACAGGGGTTGGCGGCACCCGAGCCAGCACCATGCTTGGCCGGGTGGCAAACCTTGAGGTGGCAGGCGATGCCCTGATCCAGACGGGCGGCAACCTGGAGCAAAAAGGCGCCCAGCTCAAGGTGGGCGGCGACTTGGCAGCCGATATCCAGGGCGACTGGCAGATCACCACCCAACAGACGCGGGAGACCACCCGTGTCAATCGGACGGGCGGCCATTCCTTCACCGACGCCGTGCAGAACATCGGCAGCGAGATCCAGGTAGGCGGTCAATCCGACATCAAAACAGGAGGCAATCTGATTGCCCAGGGTGCGCAGATTGAGCTTCTGGGCGGGGGCAGCATCCAGGCAGGCGGCAGCGTGGAACTTCAGGCTGCCAAGAACAGCTTTAACCTTGATGCTGCAAGTGCGAGTAAAGGATCTTCATCCTCCCTCAAGACCTATGATGAAACCGTGGTTGGCACCAGCCTGCAAAGTGGCCAGAGCCTTACCATCCAGAGCGGCAAGGATATCCGCCTTGCCGGAAGCACCCTCAATGTGGCGCAAGGGAGCGCGACCTTGGCTGCGGCTGGAGATGTAACGATCCAGGCGGAGAGCGAGCAGCACACCTATGACTGGCAACATACCGGAAAGCATTCCGGCATAGTGAACACAACAACCACGTCGGAACGTGACCACCGCGATGCCCAGATCGCCAGGGACAGCACTCTCTCCGCTGATGCCGTCACGATCCAGAGCGGCAAGGACATCGTGGTGAAGGGTAGCAATGTGGTGGCTACCAATGACGTAACACTCACGGCCCAGAACAACGTCAAGATCGAAGCCGCCACCAATACCCTGCAAGAGAGCCATTTCAGGGAAGAGAAAAAGAGCGGCTTGCTCAGTTCGGGCGGCATCGGCCTTACCCTCGGCAGCCAGCAGCAAAGCACGGATGCCAAAGGCACCAGCACCATGGCTGTCGCCTCCACGGTGGGCAGCACTCAAGGCAATGTGACGATTGCGGCTGGCAACGATTACAGGCAAATGGGCAGCGACGTGGTTGCGCCCCAGGGCGACATCGACATCAGCGCCAAAAAGATCGACATCATCGAAGCGCAAAACACCAGCACAAACACGACGGAAACCAAGTTCAAGCAAAGCGGCATTACCCTGGCGCTCACCAGCCCGGTGATCTCCGCAGTCCAGACCGCGCAGCATATGGCTGAGGCAGCGGGCCAGACCAAGGATGCGCGGATGCAGGCCCTGGCCGGGGCCACGGTTGCGCTGAACGCTAAAAGTGCCTATGATGCCGTGCAGGCAGGGCAAGGCACAACCATCAACGGCAAGGATAATCAGATAGTCACCAAGGACGCAGACGGCAATCTCACCAGCCGCGATGCCAATGCCGCCGATAAGGTGGGCGGTATCAACATCAGTATCAGCGTAGGCAGTTCCAAGAGCCAAAGCAACAGCACCCAAACCAGCAGCACCGCACAAGGCAGCACCGTGGCGGCAGGTAACAATGTCAGCCTCAGCGCCACAGGCGCTGGCAAGGACAGCGATATTACAGTGCAGGGCAGCCAGGTCACAGCAGGGAATAATATCATCCTGAAAGCCGATGATGCAATCAACCTTCTCGCCGCCCAAAGCACTGCCGAGCAACACAGCACCAACAAGTCAAGCAGCGGCTCTGTCGGGGTGAGTGTGGGCAGTAAAACCGGCGTTACCCTGGCCGCCAGCCAAGGCCGGGGCAATGCCGACGGCAGCGATGTGGCCTGGACGAACACCCATGTCGAGGCGGGCAACGTGGTGGCTCTGCAATCCGGCGGCGATACCACGCTCAAGGGTGCGGTGGCGAGCGGCAAGCAGGTAGTCGCGGAGGTGGGCGGCAACCTGAACATCGAGAGCCTGCAAGACACCAGCCAATACGATAGTAACCAAAAAAGTATGAGTGGCAGTATCTCCGTGGGCTACGGCAAAATGAGCGGCAGTTTCAGTTCCAGCAAAAGCAACGCCAACAGCACCTACGCCAGCGTGATGGATCAATCCGGGATCAAGGCCGGGGACGAGGGTTTTCAGGGCAATGTCAACGGCAACACCGATCTGAAAGGCGCGGTGATCGCCAGCACGGACAAGGCGGTGCTGGATGGCAAGAACAGCCTGACCACGGCCACGCTCACCACCAGCGATATAGTCAACCATGCTGAAGCCAGCGCTAGCAGCAGCGGCGTCAACCTGTCGAGCGATATGTTCACCCAGGGCAAATACGGCATCGCCAAGGCGGTGATCGGCAACGCGTTGAACAACGCCAGCGAGTCGGGCAGTTCCAGCGGGCAAACCCGTAGCGCGGTGAGCCAAGGCACGGTGACCATCACCGATCAAACCGGGCAGCAGCAACGCACTGGCCAAACCGCCGAACAAGCCGTGGCCAGCCTGAACCGCGACACGGCCAACGCCCAGACCGCGGCGCAAAAGCAAGATGTTCAGGCGATGGAACAGACGGTGGCTGCGGAGCAGGCGATCAAGCAGGCCGTTTACAAGGAGGCGGTCAAGTTCACCGATGAATCGTACCGTACAATTTTCCTCAAGAAAGCCGAGGTGTACGAACTTGGGAGAGATAAGGACGGTAATGTCACCCGGCGTGCCCTCTCGGAAGCTGAGAAAATGGAACTCAAGCCAGGTGCTGACGGGAAGGTACACATCGTCGACAACGGCATTTTCAACGATGCAGACTATGCCGCCGGGAATGGAATGCAGCACAATGCGACAAATGGAGGCCCCCTCTATCTGATTCATTTCCCTGAAGCAGACAATGGGATATCGGAACTTCTCATCGCGGGTTATCAAAAAAATCTGGAAGGAGATATACTCGGGCTGACCAATGCCACACAGGAGACCAAAAACATCATGAATACCTACGGGCAACAAGGGCTTGTTCTGGATGGACATAGCCGAGGCAGTCTCACCATCGGTAATGCGCTGAAATCCTTAGCAAAGCATGACAACACTGCCGGGAGCCTGAGTGGCACATATGTTAACTTCTTCGGCCCCGCTCAAAATGTGCTCAATGCCGACAATACCCTTGCCTATCTGCAAAATCGGTCTGCCGTAACTGATCTTGCCAGTAAAAACAGCATGGTGATTCATTACATGATCCACGAGGCGGACCCTGTAGGCACTCTGCTTGGCCTGAACAATTCAACCGGAGGCACGGTTCCAGAGGGAAGCAGTTTATTCACGGAACAGATCAGGGCAGCGACAGGGCAGGTAAACACGTCGCACAATCTGTATTTTACGAATGGGGTGAATTTTAAGCCGGGGCTTACTGATGATGAACGTCGAAAACTTATTAACAATTTTTGGGGTGGCCAGACTCCTGTCCTGGTCCCGGTCCGAACCTACCCGTCAACCGATTCCCATCAGGAGGCGAAATAATGAAACGTTTGTTGATTATTGCTTTTGTTAGTATTGGCATGACAGGATGTTTCAGGCAAACTCCCCATACAGTTGCGTATAAGAGTTGGCAAAAACCAGGCGCTTCTGAAGACGAGGTTAAGCGGGCACAACTGGAATGTGGCTACCCCAATCCGTTGGGACCGTCTTCGGTGCCAATGGATGATAATTCGATAGCCCTTAGTAGTCGATGCATGAACAATAATGGATTTATTAATATGGGCTACCTCAAGCTAAGTGGAGGCAAAACATTTTGTGAAGATTACCCTCACCTTCCCGCCTGCCAGCTTCCACTCGATCACATTCCGGATCGGGATGTGGCCAAGCGGTTGAATAGCCCCTTTTGCAAAGAATTTCCCCAAGCCACGGTGTGTCAACCTTAGGTCGGCGGTTGCTGTCGTCCCCTCTGCCCCATTTGCCATGGCGGAACTTTTGCCGCCAGAGGTATGGAAAGGTATTTCGATTTTTCTGGAGGCCGCGAAATGAGAGAGTTTTGTATGGGGATGGCGCTGGCACTCTGCTTCTTTCATACAGGCTGTGGAATAGGCGGGTATTCGATGACAGGCATGGTGCTTGAAAAAGATCTGAAATCCATCAAACCTTATATCGCCTACTGGGCAAAGGATGGGATGACGGAGGAAAGACGTTTGCAGGATTGGGTGGGGTGCGGGGGCGACAATATCGGTACCTTCTCTTGGAAAACAAAGAAGCAAATGCCAGGAGAAAGTAATGAGCAAAGTTCAAGACGGCAAGATAATGATCTTCAGCGATGCATGCTACGAAGTGGCTATCGGTATACCGGTAAGTGTTCCAGCGCAGACATGAAGGCTCAACCTCTATGCGGCGCGCCTTGAATAACACACGAAGGTGCCGTGGTTAGGTCTCGCTGTTGTCCCCTCTGCCCCATTTGCCATGGCGGAACTTTTGCCGCCAGAGGTATGGAAAGGTATTTCGATTTTTCTGGGGGCCGCGAAATGAGAGAGTTTCATATGGGGATGGCGCTGGTTCTGAGTCTCTTCCTGGCAGGCTGTGGAATAGGTGGGTATTCGATGACAGGCATGGTGCTTGAAAAAGATCTGAAATCCATCAAGCCCTACATCGCCTACTGGACGAAGGATGGAATGACGATTGAAGAAAGGAGGGAGGATTCGGTGAATTGTGGTTCGATACGTGGTCGTTTGGACGAGGTTGTTTTCAGTAAAGAACAAATAGCAGCAGCACATTTACCAGGGGAGACAAGCACTGCGACTTATCATAGGCTTCGTTTTGACTGGCAGCGCTGTATGCTGAAAAATGGGTACCGGTTCACGGGCGATTGCCGCGTGGAATTCCCTGATTCACCAGTTTCATGCAAATAGAAATAATAGGCAGAGGCTGCTGAGGCTGAGGAGAGGCTGTGAGGCTGCGAATTCAGGGGACACCATACTTAATTATTAAGACAGGTAGTGGACAGGTAGTGGGGTCGGGCCAAGCCAATAGTTTGATTTGACAAAGAAAAAAGAAAGAATATTGCGGGTATCAGCCTTTAATCTGTCTTTTTACGACCATAAAAGGTGATTCGATAGATGGATGGCGCGAGCGAAGCGGCACTACATACCAAGTCACGTATGACACCTGCGCAGCTTGCGAGCTTCGTGAACCGCAAATCCGCTTACTCCATGATTTTGATGGAGAAAAGCATGGATTAAGCGTTGCAACCACCTATTATTGGGAAGATTATGCTGAGATATCAGGTAACTAGCTTGGCCCGACCCCATACCCCGCACATGACGTTGTGCGGGACGGACAACAGGCGGTGTATGACTAAAGAGGACGAAAACGGAAACAAGATGCTCGATCTAAAAGACGGTATGGTCCAGTGGGATAAGGAGGGTGCCGACGGCATGAGTTTGGTCAAGTGGCTGGAAACCGATGAGGGTAAAAAAATGGCCGGACTGACGGGCGGCATCCAGGGCTGGACGGGCACCTTGTTTGGTAAACCCTATGTGGCTGGCAGTTGGCAAGACAAGCTGATCGATACTTTTGGCGGGACGCACGATGTTATTGGCGGCACGGTGAGCGGGCTGTATGATGAACAGGGGAACATTAAGCGAGGGATGACTGGTGCAGAAAGAAAGGCCTACGACATTTTGAGCACTGTAGCTATCGCTCCCTCGACTCCCTTTGCTATGGCGGAACTCTTGCCGTCGGAAGTATGGCAATCCATTGCAATCGTCCTGAGGAATGCGAAATGAAACGACATTCATTATGGAAGATAACGCTATGCGTAGCGATATTTCTGGCGGGTTGCGGTACCCAAGTTCCACTGAGTGGTCGTGCCTATGAGGAGTATCAAAAATCCATCAAACCCTACATCGCCTACTGGACGAAGGATGGGATGACGGAGGATGGTCGCTTGTGGGATTGGGTCGGGTGCGGGGGCGGCAATGACGGCAGTTTTTCTTGGAAAACAAAGGAGCAAATGCCAGGAGAAAGCAATGAGCAAAGTTCAAGACGGCAACGTGATGATCATCAGAGATGCATGATTCAACGGGGCTATCGTTACACGGGTGATTGCTCTAGCCCGGAGATGAAATCCAGGCCACTATGTGGCGCACCCTGAATAACGCGGAACGCGCTGTGGTTGTGGACGAATAGCAGGAATTTCCGGAATTCCGTGGGGACGAATAGGGGACGTTGGACGAATAGGGGACGTTGTTGATTAGTTGACTAACCAGCGCCCGTTTGTCATGTTCTACCTATGCCACGTACAGCACGCATAGATATCCCGGGGTTGTTGCAGCACGTTATCGTTCGTGGTATCGAGCGGCGGGATATTTTCCTCGATGACGATGATCGTCACTTATTTCGGGAACGCCTCTCCAAACTTCTCTCCGAAACCGGCACCGAATGCCTTGCCTGGGCGCTCATGTCCAATCACTTTCACCTGTTGCTCCGCCCACGGGTGACAAAGCTTTCCGTCTTCATGCGGCGTCTTCTGACCGGCTATGCGATTGTTTTCAACCTCCAGCATAAACGATCAGGACATCTTTTTCAGAATCGCTACAAATCTATCGTCTGCCAGGAAGACGCCTATCTGCTTGAATTGGTTCGCTACATTCATTTGAATCCATTGAGGGTGGGTTTGGTGAAAACGATTGACGAGTTGGATGGCTCCCCATGGTGTGGGCATGCGGTCCTCATGGGAAGTCAGGAGCTGGACGGACATAAAGCTGAAGACGTCTTGCATCTGTTTGGCCGAAGCAAGAAAAGTGCCCGACAGAAATACCGGGACTTCGTTATTGACGGCATCAAGGACGGTCGTCGGGATGAACTTGGCGGCGGCGGTTTGCGCCGATCATTAGGCGCTTCGCGTTCAAGCGATTATGAAGCCTTTGACGAAAGGATACTCGGCAGCGGTGAATTTGTGGAGCGCCTGTGGCGTGAGACAGAGTCCCGTGAAATTTCCGGCGCGAAAATGTCTCTTGTCGAGATAATACAAGACACGGCAGAGGCGTTTGGGGTTGGGGTGGAATTATTGCGTCAAAGAAGTCGAGTAAAAGAACTTGCCGACGCCAGGGCTGTGATATGTTACTTGGCCGTGAGGGAATGCGGTTTCAATGGGGTTGAAGTCGCCGGGGCATTGAGTTTGAGTCGTTCCGGGGTAAGTGTTGCGGCAAGGCGAGGGTCTGAAATTATTGCCGGGAATCCAAGTCTTATGGGGATGTTAATCAACAAATCAACAACGTCCCCTTAGGCCCTCCGCCACCTGGCGGACCTCAGCCAGACATCACCGGCCCGCAGGATTTTTCTCAGCGCATCGGCATTGGCCGTCTTTTTTTTCCGAAATAATGCGCTCCATGATCAGCGAACGCCCGTGGCGC
>Ga0074195_1000742_pt1 | contig 56731 bp, 45 predicted proteins | sample EPASupsiteHSE623_FD_64525 | JGI IMG/M metagenome (GOLD analysis project Ga0074195, IMG submission 64525) | Bioremediated contaminated groundwater from EPA Superfund site, New Mexico - Sample HSE6-23 | ecosystem: Environmental > Aquatic > Deep subsurface > Groundwater > Contaminated ...
TCACGTCCGGGCCTTCTTCGATCGAAAGGGCGACGGCGTCGGGGACTTCGCGGGACTGGCGGAGAAGCTGGACTACCTGCGCGACCTCGGTGTGACCGCGATCTGGCTCCAGCCCTTCTATCCCTCTCCGCTGCGCGATGACGGCTACGACATCTCCGACTACACCAACATCCATCCGGACTACGGTACCTTGCGCGACTTCAAGCTCTTCCTGAAGGAAGCTCATCGCAGGAATCTGAAGATCATCACGGAGCTGGCCTTGAACCACACCTCCGACCGGCATCCATGGTTCCAGAGGTCTCGAAACGCGCTTCCCGGGAGCGCGGCCCGGAATTTCTACGTGTGGCGAGACAGTCGAGACCACTACGGCGAGGCGCGCATCATCTTCAAGGATTTCGAATCGTCCAACTGGACCTGGGATCCGGTCGCCGGGGCCTATTACTGGCACAGGTTCTACTCGCACCAACCCGACCTCAACTATGACAATCCAGCGGTCAGACGCGCGATGCACCGCGTGGTCGATTTCTGGTTGCGTTTGGGAGTCGACGGTCTCAGGCTGGACGCCGTGCCCTACCTGTTCGAGCGGGAAGGAACCAACTGCGAGAACCTGCCCGAGACTCATCTCGAGCTGAAGGCCCTTCGGCAACACGTGGACAGCCGATTCTCCGGTCGCATGTTGCTGGCCGAGGCCAACCAATGGCCCGAGGATGCGGTTGCCTACTTCGGACGCGGGGACGAGTGTCACATGGCGTTTCACTTCCCCTTGATGCCCAGGATGTTCATGGCGGTTCGCATGGAGGATCGCTATCCGATCATCGACATTCTGTCCCAGACTCCCAGCATTCCGGAAGGCTGTCAATGGGCGGTCTTTCTCAGAAACCACGACGAGTTGACGCTTGAGATGGTCACGGACGAAGAGCGCGACTACATGTACAGGGTGTTCGCCAAGGACCCCAAGGCCCTCATCAACCTGGGGATCCGAAGGAGGCTCGCCCCTCTTCTGAACAAAGATCGACGGCAGATCGAACTGATGAACGGACTGCTTCTTTCTCTGGGGGGCACTCCGGTGGTCTATTACGGCGACGAGATCGGGATGGGCGACAACATCTACCTGAGAGATCGTGACGGCGTCCGGACCCCCATGCAGTGGAGCGCGGACCGGAACGCCGGATTTTCCCGATGCAACTCCCAGAAGCTGTATCTTCCCGTCGTCATCGACCCGGAGTTTCACTACGAGGCCGTGAACGTCGACGCCTGCCTCAACAATCCGAACTCCATGCTTTGGTGGATGAGGCGGCTCATCGCTCTGAGAAGACGCCACCTGGCATTTGGCCGGGGCAAGCTCGAGTTCCTCTATCCCGAGAACCGCAGGATTCTGGCCTTCGTGCGCAGCCATGGGACGGAGAAGCTCTTGGTGGTGGCCAATCTGAGCCGGCATCCACAATGCGCCCTTCTCGATCTGAGGAAGCACTGTTCGCTCGTTCCTGTCGAGATGCTCGGACAGACGCCGTTTCCACCCATTGGCGAGCAGCCGTACTTCATGGTCCTCGGGCCTCATTCCTTCCACTGGTTTCTTCTCGAGTCCAGACGACCCCATGGGGTCGTACAGACAGTGCCTTCGGCAGCGGAAAGGCCGGTGCTCTCGGTGGAGGGCGAGTGGGGCTCCGTGCTGGATCCGGCCAACCGGGTTCACTGGGAGTCGATGCTTCGAGACTTTCTGAGGGTCAGACGGTGGTTCGGCGGAAAGGGTCGTCCGCTGAAGACTCTCGACTTGGACGAGGTCGTTCCCTTGTCGGTGAACGGTCAACTCACGTATTTGATCCTGGTCCGTGCCGACTTCACCGACGGTGAACCACAGACCTACCTCATCGCTCTCGGTTTCGCGACAGGAGAGCGGGCTCGACGCATCGAGGCGGAAGCCCAATACCTCATTTTGACGAGTCTTCAGTGTGCGGACGGGATGGGGGTCATCCACTCGGTTTTTGACGATCCGGAGCTCGGGTCGAGCCTGTTCGAACTGATCGAGCGGCGCCGATCTCTCAGCGGTGACAAGGGAGAGGTCGTTGGCTGGAGAGCCAGTTCGTTCCAGGCTCTGAACGATGCGGAGGTGTGCCGGCTTCGCCCCACCTTTCTCAAGGGTGAGCAGAGCAACAGCTCATTCACTCTCAGTGGTCGTCTCATCCTGAAGGTCTACGGTCCGGTCGAGGAGGGGACGGACCCTGAGGTGGAAATCGGCCAGTTCCTCTCGGAATGTGACCGGTTTGCCCACGCACCGCGCCTAGCCGGAACCATCGAGTACAGGAGGGCCGGCGGCCAATCGACCGTGCTGGGAGTACTCCACGAGTTTATCCCCAACGAAGGGGACGGCTGGACCCACACTTTGGACGATCTGACCCGCTACTTCGAACGGGTCGTGACGAGACCGGGCCGTGCAGAGCCGGTCGATGTTCCGCGCGGTCATCTGGTCCAACTTTCGGAGAGCGACCTCCCGCCGCTCGCTCACGACCTGATCGGTGTCTATCTCGAGCACGCGAGGCTCCTCGGTCGGCGCACCGCGGAGCTTCACCACGCCCTCGCATCGAACACCCGGGACCCGGCCTTTGCGCCGGAACCATTCACTCCGTTCTATCAGCGGAGTCTCTACCAGTCGATGCGCAACACCGCGATGAGGACGCTCCGGTTGCTCCGCAACAAGCTGAGCGAGGTTCCGGAAGAACACCGCGCCAGCGCCCGTCTCGTGGCCGAGCTGACCAACGATATTATCCGCAGGTTCGGACTGGTTCTCGAGTGCAAGTTCACGGCGAAGAGAACCCGGTTGCACGGGGATTACCATCTAGGCCAAGTGCTCTGGACCGGCAAGGACTTCGTGATCATCGACTTCGAGGGGGATGTGAGCATTCCCTTGTCGACGCGGCGCATCAAGAGATCTCCTCTGCGCGACGTGGCCGCGATGATCCGGTCGTTTCACTATGCCGCGCACGTTGCCTTGTCCGGACAGCATTCCAAGTGTGCCATCGCCGCGAGCGATCTGTCACGAGCCCGTCTCTGGGCTGACTACTGGCATCTGTGGGTCTCCTCCTCCTTCCTGAGGTCTTATCTGAAGGGCTGCTCAGGAGACGATTTCCTGCCGCAGGAGCCGGATGAGCTCGATGAGCTCCTCGGTCTCTTCACTCTTGAAAAGGCTCTCCTCGAGCTGGAATACGAGCTCGTCAACCGACCGCAGTGGGTGAGTCTGCCACTGGCCGGTATCCTGAGAGTCGTGAAGTGAGAGTCGGTCCGCCGTGTGACTTCAAGGTTCCGCGTCCTCTTTCAGGGCCTGTGCCAAGGTGCCCAAGACCGATTTCACGGCAGCGATCTTCGCTTCCGGGAAGCGCGCGAGTACCCTGTCGACGACGTACTCAATGGTGCCCGGGCTGTTCTCTTCGAATCGCCGTCCCTTCGCCGAGAGGCGGAACTGGGAGGACCGGCCGTCTTCTGGGTTCAAAGTCCGATCGACGAGCCGGCGCTTCTCGAGTCCACGGAGGATCACCGTGAGCGTACCGGGATGCAGACACAGGAGCCTGGCCAAACGGCCGGGAGTCACGCCTGGGAAGAGCCCCACGAATCGGAGCACGAGTCTTTGAGGCCCAGTGATTCCAAGGGTTTTGTGCATTTTCTTGGAGCTTACGCAGAGACTGTGATCGATCGCCCAGATCAACCGCAAGAACTGGAGACTGGCCCCGATCTGGGACTGGCCAGTGTTCAGCGCGAGCACAGACGTCCTCGAGTGCTTCATGATGAGGTCTTCCTCCATCCGGAGTCGCGATGAACAGTTCCTCAGGCAGCCTCGTCGGCCGTGCATCCGCAGTGGGGACAAAGGATCGGGGGGGTCGGCTTTCGCAGAGTCTCCTCGATGAACCCCGAGGCGATCAGCGCGGCGGGCAGAGCGAAGAGGCCAACACCTAGGATCGCCACGCCGGCGGTGAGCATCTTTCCCAAAACCGTCACCGGATAGGCGTCTCCGTAACCCACCGTGGTCAACGTGATGATCGCCCACCACATGCTGGCCGGGATACTCGAGAAGACGGCGGGCTGATGCCCGTTCTCGGCGACGTAAATCAGGCTGGCGGCAACGACGACCAAGATCAGGTTCAAGAACAGAGCCACGCCAATTTCGTTGGCCCTTTTCCGGAGCACGCCTGTGAAAAGCCGAAGAGTGGGGCTGTAGTGCAGGAGCTTCATGACCCTGAGCAGCCTGACCAACCTGAGGCAACGGAGCACCAGAAGCGATGAGGTGCCGCCAGCCGACAGGTAATAGGGGAGGACGGCCGCCAGATCGACGAGGGCCATCGGGGTCATCACGAAGCGCAGTCGACCGATGAAAACCGATGCATATCGGGCATCGGAGGTGCACGACCAAAGCCGGAGGACGTACTCGACGCTGAACGCGATCGTCGTCACGAGCTCGACCATAGCCAGAAGGCCGCCGCATAGTCCCCTGCAGACTTCGCTCGAGTCGAGGATCGCCGAGAGCGCGCTGAGGACGATAAGGACGATCATCGCTCGCGTCGTGTTCTTTTCAATGGAGTCGAGGGTCCCTTCGGGATTGAGTGCCGCGTGGACTCTTTTCCTCATGAGCTCGACCCCGCTCAGCTGACGATCCGACACGAAGTGGTTCATTCATTGCACCTCCAAATAGCCAGTTTGTATGATCTATCGGCAGAAGGGAGAAGATTGTCGATTTACCCCTTGGTCGATGTGGGGTGGTGGTCTTGGAGCATTCCACTTCGGCTCTGGAAACAGATCCTCGATCCGGTCGAAGAGCCAATCTGGAATATTCCACCCCCAGAGACCAGGGAATCGGGCTCAGTAGCGCAGCAACTACTGGAGCCTGTGCATTCCGGAACGCAGAACGGAGCCCGGCAACGAGGGGAGCTCTTGTGCCTTTCCGACGGCCTACCGGGTCCAGGTCAGCCAGTGAAGGTCATCCCCGACTCGGCCTTGGCCTCACACGCCGTCCCGCTCGGTGCCGGAGCCCTCGATGACCTGATCGGCAATGTCCGGATACAGTCGACGAATGCAATCGTGGCACAATCCGTGCGAGAACTCGGCTTCGGAATGGGCGCGGATGTAGGTTTCCAGCACGACCCAGTGTCCATCGCCGTCCCGTATCCGTTGACAACCCGCGCAGATCGGCAGGCACCCGCGCAGGACCTTCAAGCGTTCGAGCGCCTGGGATTTTTCAAACAGCGCCCTTTCTCTCTTTCGAATCAGTTGCTCCCGGTGCAAGGAGAGGAATCCGACAATGCCGATGGTGATGATCCCCAGGAACCTGTTGGCTAGCGACTCGCCCCGAGGCATTCCGGGTGGTGATAGCGCAAAGCCGAGAATCACGAGAAGAACGCAGATTCCGGAAACGAAGAGGGTGTCTCGGATCCGGCAATCTCGGAGGGAGAGCAGAACGGCGATCACGTAAAGCACACAGACGGCGATGCCTCGCGGACACCGCAGGTCGACCGCGAAGACGGCCACCATCATGAGCGAGCACACGACGGTCTGCAGACGGCCGAAAAGGAACAGCAAAGCTTCCTGCAGCACGCCGCGCCCTGCGGCTTCGAGGGAGCCCGTCTCCGCACTGTGGTCGCACACTTGTTCTGGCGCATGTCCGTTTGCAAAGCTGGCCGGACAGGCGAGAAGCGGTCGCACCTCGCTGGCTTCTTTGAAGCCTTGGTTGTCCATCATGACCTCCTTTGCCGCGACCATATCGTAGCACGTTATCGTTGCAATTCCAACTATTTATTCAGGAATGCGCTGGACTCTGTCGAAATTTGTGGATGTCAGGCTTTTTTTTGAGGAGTGACGGCCGTGGAGCGACTCCCGATCCACCACCATGTGGACGAACGCCATCTCATCGAGAAGGGTTTGTGCAACTACTGGGGCTACAATACCCTCGCGTTCTTCGCGCCGAACGTACGACTGGCCCACGCGAACCTCCCCCATGGACATGGTCCGCGAGTTCAAGAGGATGGTCCGATCTTTGGTCAGACCTGTTGATAAGAGGTGAGTCTTTGTGTGTCGCGTGAGCAGCCTTCATCGCGTGCGAAACTCGACCGACGATCGCGAGAGTTCGTGGTCGCTCGGATTCTTGCCAGGGTTCGTTTGCCATTTTCTGCTGATCGCTGTCCTGATGCCGGCAGTCGCAGCGGCGCAGATCCGTTGTTTTCCTCGCGTCGACGAGGGCACGCCCATGGGGACTCCGTCAAAGAGTGCGGAGCCTGTTCCTCAACGGGTCGGCTTGCTGTCTCAACTTGGCGATTTTGGCTTGGTTGTTCCTTTGGATTCACTGGCCAGAACGGCACGCAGTCTGTATGCTGGAGCGGCAGCACGGCTCGATGGAGGAGCTGCGGATACTGCGGGGGCAACGCCCCCCTAACAGGAGGCATCGGATGGTTGGGCGTCTCTGCTGGCTCGCGGTTCTCGTCACGTTTCTTGCTCAGGGTCTGTCCGCCCAGGAGCGGCACCCCCATGCCACTCGGTCTTCGTTCGCGACGCGCCAACAGTTGGACGACCTTCTGTCCTACATCCGAAGTGGCTGGCAGCGTCTGCGGCGGACCCACGCCGACATCTTGGCCGCGGCGGTCGACCCGAAGTCCCCGACCGTGTCCGGAAGGTGGCCCCTCTATCTGTCCCGCCGCGAGAGTGTCCTCGCCGTGAAACAGAAGCTACGGCGGGAGACTCAGCCCAAGCTGTCAATCAACGTGGAGCTCTGTGTACTCCCCGAGAAACCAACGGCGATTCGTGAGCAGGGCCTTCTCTATCTCCCTCATCCGTACGTCGTGCCCGGGGGGCGATTCAACGAGATGTACGGGTGGGATAGCTTCTTCATTGTTCTCGGTTTGCTCCGTGATGGGGAGATCGAGCTCGCTCGGCAAATGACCGACAACTTCGTGTACGAGATCAGGCACTACGGGACCATCTTGAACGCGAATCGGACGTACTACCTGACGCGGTCGCAACCCCCATTCCTCACCGGAATGCTCCTGCGTGTCTTTCACAGGACCAAGGACAGACGGTGGCTGGCAGACGCTTGGCCAGCGGTGGAGCGGTACTATCGGTATTGGACCAACCCTCCCCATCTCGTCGCGGAGACCGGCCTGGCTCGATACTTCGACTCGGGCGTGGGCCCGGCCCCCGAGGTACTCACCGGAGAGATCGACGCCCGGGGACGGTGTCACTACGACCGCATCCGCGAGTACTTCAGGACCCACGAAACCACGGACTACGACGTCTCTCGATTCTATGATCGGACTCGGGACAAGCTCACCGATCTCTTCTTCGTCGCGGATCGCTCGATGCGCGAGTCCGGTTTCGATCCTTCCGGTCGATTCGGCCCCTTCAACGCCGGCGTGCTGGATTTCAACCCGGTCTGCTTGAATTCTCTTCTCTATCTCATGGAGGTGGAGGCGGAACAGATTTCTCGAATCCTCGACCGGAGTTCACAGTCCGCTGTCTGGAAGGAGCGAGCCCGCAGCCGTCGGGAGCGCGTCAACCGTCTTCTCTGGGACGAACAGATCGGCCTGTACCTGGACCGTGACTTCGTTCGAGGGACGCGGCGTCCGTATCCTTTCCTGACCACGTTCTTCCCTCTGTGGACCGGTATCGCCAGCACCGCACAAGCGGCACGGGTTGCAGCCAACCTTCCGCTCTTCGAGAGACCAGGCGGCCTCCAGACAAGCACCCAGGTCACCGGCAACCAGTGGGATTCTCCCTATGGCTGGGCCCCGCTCCATTTGATCACCGTACAGGGGCTCAGACGCTGCGGCTTCGATGACGCAGCAGACCGGGTGAGCATCAACTTCCTGTCGCTCATCCTCAAGGAGTATCTGGAACATAACGGGATCTTCGAGAAATACGACGTGCTGCGCCGCGAGTCCAGCGTGGAGTGGGGCTTGCGTTTCGGCTACGCCTCCAACGAGATCGGCTTCGGCTGGACAAACGCTGCGTTCACCGAACTGTACCAGGAACTCTCGGAGCGGCGACGAAACGAGGTGCGGTGGCTTTCAGGCATTGGTGTTCCAGACAAGGTCCGGGATCCGTCTACACGTGGGAAGGAAACGAGGGATGACAGACCGTGACATCCATTGTCCTGACTCTCGTCGTCATTTCTTTCTTGGTCGTCCGGGTGGCCGTCCGGATGACGCGCGTGGCAGACGAAATCGCGGAAACGACCGATCTCGCGCGAGGCTTCGTGGGGATGCTGTTGTTGGCTGTCGCCACGTCTCTCCCGGAGCTTGCGAGCTCACTTTTCGCCGTCCTGATCTACGGTGCCCCGGGATTGACGTTTGGAAACGTTTTCGGGTCCAATGTCACGAACCTCGCGTTCATCGGCCTTCTGGATTTCATGATCGTGGGAAGCATCTTCGCCCACGCGGCGAAAGAGCATGTGGTCAATGCTTTGTGGACCGTGATCCTGACCGTCATGTCCGGCGCTGTCATCGTGACGGAATGGTGGAGTGGCGGAACCCCGATCGGGTTCGGCAAACTGCTGAGCCTCTGTATCCTTGCAGCTTACGTCCACGCCTTGTATGGACAGCCACGGACCGAGGCATCGCCCTCTGAGCGGTCGCCCACTTCCGGGCTCCACAACGGGTCGCCTTGGCTTCGATTTGTGGCATGCGCCGTGGCGATCCTCGTCCTGGGCCTGTTGCTCGCGCAGTCCTGTGACGAGCTGGCATGTCTGTCGGGGCTGGGTCACACCTTCGTGGGCACCCTGGTCATGGCCCTCGTCACGTCGCTGCCTGAGCTCGTCGTCTCCATCGAGTCGGTGAGGCTGGGCAGCATCGACATGGCATTCGGAAACCTCATCGGCAGTAACCTCTTCAATATCACGATCCTTGCGATCTGCGATCTGGCCAGCCCCCGGTCGAGCCTCTACGCGGCACCGGAGGCGATGGCCAGTCTTCCCACCGCGGTGATGGGATGTCTGATGATCGGATTGGTCGGGGCTGGGCTGTGGTGTCAGCAGCGGTGGGCGATCGGTGGCCGGGTCTCGCCGATCTCGCTATTGCTGGTCCTCGCCTACATCACGTCCAACGTAATGACGTACCTGCACTGATCCGGTTGCCAGGTCAGTCTTACCGGGTCGCGCCCCGTTGGGGCGCACATCCGCTCGTCGATCGATCAGTTCTCGCAGGAAAACGTCCACCTCCGTCTGATCCTGCAGAAAGTAGCAGGCCCTGGAGTCGGTCTTCTGTCCCACGCGAACGGTCAGAAGCGGTTCGATCGACTGCAGCGCAAAGACGTCTTCGTCCGTTTCGTCATCCCCCACATAGACGGCCGATTCACTTCCGACTGAACAGAGGATCCTCTCGATTGCCTGGCCCTTGTTCGGTGCTGTCAAAGGAACAAGGTTGAACACCATCTTCCCCCCGATCACGCGCATCAGGTCCAGACGTGCGACCGCTTTTCGGATCACGGCACGAGCAGCCTGCTTGTCCTGGGCGTGTCGGTAGTGAATGGATAAAGAGACTCCTTTGTCCTCGATGGCGACCCCGTCCAGATCGCTCAGCGATTTCTCCAGGACTGTCAGCCACCCCCGCACCAAGGCGTTGATGTGGATATTCGCGTGGGCATCGGGGTCAGGGGATCCGGAGGGAACCGGCTTACCGGAACGCACCTCTGCGCTTGTTCTGTCCACCGACCCCTTCACGGCGGGGTCTTGTTCGAGGCCGTGGTTACCCACGACGAAATTGACTCCCGTACCGGTCAGGCGAGGCAACAGGTCGGCCCGCGTGCGTCCCGATACGACGGCGCATGGGTACCTCAAGGCCAGTTCCGTGAGAAGGCGTCTGGTCGATGGAGCCATTTGGGCACGAATGGGGTCGTCGACGATGGGCGCGAGAGTCCCATCGAAGTCGAGTCCGACCAGAACGTTGGACACGGAGATCGCATCCAGGAGATTTCGATGGGATGGAGACAAAATGTGGTACATCGATACCCTCCTCAGTCGCCCGCAATCCTGATCCCGAAACGTCCGCCGAGCCTTTCATTAGCGCCTCAATCGGCTGGCGTCGATGAGCATCCGACCGGCCCACCGGTAGATGTTGAACTCCGAGAGAAGCCTCCGCATCGTGTGACCGACGAGCTGTGAAGCGGTCCGGGTGAGCAGCCTCAGACCACAGACCAGGAAGAGGCAGAAGCGGAGAGCCTGACTCATGATGGGCTATTGTACTCCAATCCGATTGGACGTCCAATCATTTCGTGGTATGCTTTGCACGATGACAATGCTCCGGGAGCTTCGAGCGAAAGCTTCCGACACGAAAAAGGATGGCCATCTGCAGACCGTGTTGGGTAGACTGTCGGCTCGGGATTCCTACCATGGACAGACTGGCGCTGATCGGAACGGTGATCCTGTCGGCTCTCCTGACGGGAAAGGCTGCGCGTTGGCTCAGCATCCCAAAGGTGACCGGCTATCTGATGGCGGGACTGGCCTTGGGCCCGACCGGTCTGGGGATCATCAGCCAGCAAGACACCACGGAGATGAACTTGCTGAGCCGCCTGGCCATCGCGCTCATCCTGTTCGACATCGGAGGAGAGTTCGATCTGGCCACCCTGCGGCGGCATGGGACCAGGGGCTTCAAGGTCGCCCTGATCGAGGGTGGGAGCACGCTCTTGATCGTCTTCTGTCTCCTCTGCGCGGTGGGGGCGCCGTTTCCGATCGCTCTGCTGCTCGCCAGCATCGCGGTGGAGACCTCACCGTCCGCCACGATCCTGGTCGTGAAGGAACTCCAGGCCCGTGGACACTTCACGTCGACGCTGCTCGTGGTCGTGGCCGCGGACGTCCTGATCTCCATCGCCAGCTTCCATATCTTTCTGGCCGCTCTGGGATACACCTCTCTGATCAGCACGATCAAGGTCCTGGGGGGCGGTATGATTCTTGGTGTCCTCTCGGGGGGGATCCTGGGTCGGACTGGCCGCAGGCTGGACAAGGACTCCGAGCTGCTCCTCCTCGCCTTCGGCTTGCTCCTGGTTCTTCAAGGTGTCGCCCGGACCTACGGTCTGTCCTCGATGGTCGCCACGATGGTCAGTGGAACGACCGCGGCAAGCTTCCCGGAGGTCCGCGAACGCATCTTCCACAGTCTCAAGCCCATCGCCGGAGTCCTCTACGCCGTCCTCTTCGTCATAGCAGGAGCCAGTCTGCACCTCGACATGGTTTCAGGCATGGGCTGGCTGGGGGCGGCCTATGTGATCGGGCGAACCGCTGGCAAGCTTCTGGGTGGAGTCATCGGTGTTCACGTCGGGGCCAGGCCGCTTTCCAGCCGCCACGTTCTCCCCCTGGGTCTCGTGCCACACGCCGGTGTGGCTCTCGGCCTGACGATGAACCTGGCGACCGTACAGCCGGATCTCGCCCCCACAGTGACCGTCGTCGTCCTCTCGGCGATCGTACTGTTCGAGATGGTCGGCCCGATCGGAGTGAGTGCCTGTCTCAAGATGGCCGGCGAGGCGAAACAGCCCACCGATGCTCTCGAACTGGATGTCTTGGACGACAATGGCCAGGCCAACGTGGGCTCGAGAGGGGATGGATCGTGAGAATCCGGGGAGTCCTGCTCGGACTCGTGCTGGCCGGACAGGCGGTCGGGGCTGAGCCCACGATGTCAGCGCCGATACCGCAACTGGTCGAGCTGGGCGACTCCCAGGTCGAGTCAGCACAACCCGTTGTCCTGCGTCTGCCCCAGGAAGTGTGGGATCGTATTGGAGTGAGTCTGCAGGAAGCGGCAAGAGTTCCCACATCTCTACAGTCCACTTCGATCGTGACCGGCGGGCTACTCCTGCTGCACTGGCAGGCACCAGAGAAGCCCGATCGAACCATCGTCATCCAGGAGCCGCACATTGAGCTTCCCGTCACCACCAACGTGAGCTGCACGTACCGGTACTGGCTCGAGGCCAAGGGACCCGGCGGTCATTTCGAGCTCCGGATGCCCGCGAGCCCCGGAACTTACCGGGTGGAGGCGGAACTGAGTCTTGGCCCGACGATCGTCGAAGGCCCGGGCGATCTGGAGGGTGTGTTCGGAGAGACCATCCCGGTGAAGATTTCTCTATCCGACCGTCGGGGGATTCAAGAGGTCGTCCTCCACCATCGGAGCCACGAGAACTCCCCATGGACGACGGCGGCGATGAAGCTCTCGAACGGCAGTGAACAGTCGGGATGTTGGGTGGTCAGCCTGCTCCGGCCGCTGGGCCGAGAGGTGACCATCGAGTACTACGTCGTCGTGAGCGGTGGTCCCGGCCGGGTCACTCGCTACGGGGTGGCTGACAAGCCCAGGCGGATCAAGCTGCTGCCCCCGCAGCTCCCTCAGACCGCGGACCAATGATCGTCGGGGATCGATCGATTTTTGACCCCGGTGACTGATCGTCGGTGAAGTGGCCTCCAGACGATCCGGACGGTGATCCTGTCTCGATGCTCAGTCCGTGTCGAGTTCGGCATTGCCGGCGGCGGTGAGGTCGAGACGCAGCAGGGTGTAGACGAGCTTCCACCCCCAGCGGTAAATGTTGTGGTGGGCCACGTGGTCCCTCATTAGGCTCAAGCGTCGCTGCTGATCGGAGACAGACATGGCCAGAGCCTGCTGGATGGCCCGTTCTATGTCGTCGATGGCGAATGGGTTGATGCCGATCGCCTCAGGCAACTCGCGGAAGGCACCCGTGAAGCGACTGAGGATGAGCACGCCACTCTCGTCGCGGCGGCTGGCGATGAACTCCTTCGCCACGAGGTTCATTCCGTCGTGGAGCGAGTTGACCATGAAGAAGTCGGCCAGCCGGTGCAACGCCATCATATCGGTGGGTCCGTGATGTTGGGTGAAAAGATGAAGAGGCTGCCAGCCGGGGTACCCGAAGCGTCGGTTGATGCGCGCGGAGATCAGATTCACCTCGGCCTCCTCCCGCTGGTAACTCTCAAGGCTGGAACGAGAAGGCGCCGCGATCTGGACGAAGCTCAACCGTCCCTTCCAGTCGGGATTCTGCTCGAAGAAGTACTCAAGCGCCTGCAACCGATGCGGGATGCCCTTGGTGTAATCGAGACGCTCGATGGCTCCGCCCACATGACAGCCGGGCGGAAGATCGAGCTTCTCCCTCCAGCGCTGCATGGCGAGATCCACGTCGGCGGAGTTAGCCTTCAACTCGTGATGAGAAAAATCGATGCTGATGGGAAACGGCCGCACCAGAGTGTCGTGTCCACCTCGTGCGATTGTCGAGTGATCGTTGTCCACGAGGGCCTCGATGTTGCGGTCCACGGTGTCGCGGAAGTTCTGGCAGTGATAGCCGATGTGAAAGCCAAGCAAGTCGTTACCCAGCAGCCCGTCGATCAACTCCTCCCCCCACGGGAAGGCACGGAAAACCTCTCGGTTAGGCCAAGGAATGTGCCAAAAATGGGCGATGAGCAGATTGTCTCCACCCAGCTCTTTGAGCATGCGAGGGAGCAGGCAGAAGTGATAGTCCTGGATGAAGACGATCGCGGGCTTGTCCGCAGCCTCTTCGAGCACCGCACGAGCGAAGATCTCGTTCACCCTACGATACATCTCCCAGTCTCGAGGGCGAAAGACCGGCCTGACGAAAGCCACGTGACAGAGCGGCCACAACCCCTCGTTGGCCAGCCCATAGTAGTACCCCTGTTCCTGCTCCGGGGTGAGCCACACGCGCCTGAGCGTGTAGGAGGGTTCCTCCGGCGGCACGGCCAGATGGTCCTGCTCATCCACCGTCGCTCGGTCGGCATCGCCGCCGCCGTGCGCCACCCACGTCCCACCGGTAGCCGCCATGATCGGATGGATGGCGGTGGCCATGCCACTCGCCGGGCGGATGCATTCGATCGAGCCGTCCTTCCTCCGTCGGTGGATGAACGGCTCGCGATTTGACACTGCGATGAAGCGTCTGCCCGTCAGGTGGGCGGCAACGACATTGTGGAACCGCTCCTTGGTCCAAGTTCCGGCGTGCATTGTCCCTCACAAGTTCCAGGTCGTCAGGCCTGCTGCACCGTCGCGTCACAACGATCGTACGGCAAAACATTAGGATGACCTAATGGGATAGCAATTTCAAGGCCTATTGAACGACTTCCATCGGCCCGTGGAACTGGCCGGTATTGACCGCACACCCTTTCAGGCTGGTCGTGGCCCCGAATTCGGCCGGGACCCCAAGCGCTCTCTGGAACGAACCCTGTTTTGCTCTCCAAAACGGACCCCCTGGGCTGACAGGTTTCGGGCGGTGAAGAGATCCACTCCGCCCCGGGACTGACCGGGGCACGACCGACCAGTTTGTTCTTAAGTCTCGCGTGGTGATGACGATTCCCGAGTAGGAGGGCACGGCAACCTTGGAGCGTCGCCCCAAATGAGAGAAGGCCCGGTGTCATCAGCACCGGACCCTCGGGCGCAGTCGGACTCCTATGTTGTGAGATTGGGTGCGAACAGCGCACCTATACTATCGGAAGCCAAGCCGCTTCCGTCCACGGTGACGAACACGCCGTGCGCGCTACCTGGAGCTGATCCTGATCCAGTGCTGCTGGCCAGAATGCCTCCTCTGGTTTGCCATCTGCAGAAGCTGCTACCACGGCCAGAGGTACTGCAGCGAGACCTGTCGGCGTCACGCTCGCAAGGAAACCAGGGACGAGAGCCGGGCCAAGAACGACGAGTGGCTGAAGAACAACCCGGAATACCTGATCGTCGAACGGAAGAAACAGGCCCTCCGGCAGCAGGAGTATCGCAGACGTCTCAAGGAGCGGACGGCGGCTATCTGCGTGACGGGACAGGGTAGGCTCGAAGGGCTTTCTTGCCGCAAAATTGAAGGTGACGGTGTGGCGGCACAGGTCGCGCCGAAAACGGGAACCGCGGAACAGCCAACGCCAGGGCAGGCGCGGGCCCCCCTTCGATCTGTCAGCTCGAGGCCCTATGCAAACTCAGAATCAAGCATGCCCAGCTGGATTTGCTCCAGCTGTGGGACCAGGGGAAGAGTCCGGTGGAGCGTCGATGCCACGGGTAGATGGAGGCGTTTCGAATCCCAGGAATACCCGAAGTTCTCGTGGTCTGCGAACGGAAAGCCCGGCGATCCTCGCCGATGGTGAGTCGATCATCCCGGTCTGCCAAGACGCACGGATTCTCCACCTCCAGATTCGCCTTCTTCGCATCGACTATGCAGGAATCCGTGCCTCGGATCCGGTGGCAGAAGCCAAGCTTCTGGCCTCGATCGCCCGGGAGGGCCAGAAGGTTCCGATCATCGTCGTTCGGGAAGAGGACGATTTCTTTCAGGTGCTCGATGGTTTTCGAAGGCAGAAGGCCCTCGAACAGCTCGGCCAGGACGTGATCCTCGGAGTCGAATGGCCTACCGGAGCGATCGAGGGGCTCGTTGAGATCCGGCGGCTGCGGACAGCGTCTCGCTCCGGTCCACTGGAAGAAGGCTGGCTGATCGAAGTCCTGGTCGATCGGCATTCTCTCTCGCTTGCCGAGATCGCGCAGCGGCTGGGGCGAACCAAGAGCTGGGTCCACCGCAGGCTTTCTCTGGTACGGCAGCTCCCTGAGCCTGTTCGAGAGAAGGTCCTCACCGGCTCTTTCTCGGGTTATGTCGCGGCGAAATTCGCTGTTCCGTTGGCGCGCGCCAACTCCGATCTGGTCCAGTCGTACTGCGAATGCGTGATCTCCCACGGTCTTTCGACCCGGGAAGCCGGCGTCGTGTATCAGTACCTGACACGGACGACCGACCCCTCTATTCAGAAAGAGATCCTTGCTCGTCCCCAACGTGTCTTGGTGCCATCGGATGACTCTGGACGAAAGAGCGGTGGGGCGGCCGGTCTGGAGCCAGTCGAGCGTCTTGAACGATGGTGCCGCCACACAGGAAGTATCCACGGCATCTTCCACCGGCTCCTGGCTCGAGGGCTCAGCGAGGATTCGATCGAACGGATCGGTGTCCTCTGGAACAACCATCGAGAGATCGTCCGATCGGTCCTGCGACAACTCGATGGTTTGGCGGTTCACGGACACAACCCGGAAGCGTTGGCGCGCGCCAACGCCTCGCGGGTCGCCAAGGAGGGTTTGTGATGCTGGATAACGATTTGCGCCAAGTCGTTCGGACCTTGAACCAGCGTGGAAACGGGATCAAGGCGATTGCGAAGACTCTCGGGATCTCACGCAACACGGTCCGTCGGATCCTTCGTACTTCCACAGAATCCCACTCCGCTGGTCCGTACGTGCCCGATGCGGCGATGGGAGCTCCTCGTCTCGAGCTCATCGTACGCCTGTTGTTCAAAGAGTGTCAGGGATCGGCCCTCATCATCGCCGAGCGTCTCGCGAAGGACTATCAAATCGCCATGGGATACTCGACCTTGACTCGATATCTCCGGGCGCTGGGGCTTCGTCAGCCACGGAGGGGTCGGAGCGTTCATCCGGAGATCATCACTGGCCCAGGCGTCGAAATGCAGTTCGACACGAGCCCCATCCGGGTGCCGTTGGGTCGAGAGACGGTTCTCCTGTACCTTGCAAATCTGATCTGTGGCTTCTCGAGACATCGATATGCGGAGTTCTTCCCGCGATGGAGCCGCTTTCATGCAAAAGTCTTTCTGGTGCGGGCGTTGCGCTCTCTGGGGGGTGTGCCGGAGAAGATGAGCATCGACAATGGACGAGAGATCGTGATCCTGGGGTCTGGTGAGAGCGCCGTGATCGCTTCCGAAATGGAGCGGTTCGCGGCTCAGATCGGTTTCACGTTTGTCCCCGTTGAGGCAGGCCACAAGGATCGTCAGGGAAAGATCGAGAAGGCCCACCAATACGTCCAGACCAACTTTCTGAAGAAGTATCGGGCCAGCAACCTCACGGATCTGAACGCCAAGCTCGCGACCTGGTGTCGCGACGTGTTTCACAATCAGGTTCGTGGACAGACCTTCGCCCCGGCCGATCGTTGGGAAGAAGAGTGTGCTCATCTCAAGCCGCTTCCGCTGCATATCCCCGAGCCATCGGTCACGATGAAGGCCCGGGTCGATGATCGGGGACGGGTCTGGCGGCACGCTTCGTCATACAGGGTTCCCGACCGCTTCGTGCTCAAGTGGCTGACGATTCGCGAGACGGGGGGAGAGATCATCGTGATGGATGGGCGTGAGGAGGTCTGCCGACACGCCCGCATCCCTGAGTGTGAACGCCGACATTCTCCGCTTGCAGGTCACCGAGAACAGAAGACAAAGCGTGTGCCGCGCGGTCGACCATCGGCGGAGGAGATTCACCTCAAAAGCCTGGGTCCGGAGGTTTCACGCTACCTCGAGGCTCTGGAATGTCGACCGATTCGGACCTCGTACGCCCGTCTCCGTCGTCTCTACCGTTTCTCGTGCGAATACCCGAGCGAGATCTTCCTGTCGACGATGGCGGATGCTCTGGTACGGCGCGCTTTCGATCTGAACCTGCTGGAACAGGTTCTGGAGGAGAAGATGGGACATCGGATCCGGGTTGCCAGTCTCGCGGACCATCCGGAACTCGAGGCACGACCGGCCTATCGCAAGGGTCAAGTCACTCCTCATCGGCTGCAGCCAGAACCCTCAGAGGAACCTGCTGGTTCCGGAGAAGGCGACAACAATTTGGGTGTCGAGGCCGTCGATTTGGCGAGTGACCGTGACGAGGAGGAGCCATCGTGACCCACCGTGACCAAATCGAAGAACTCCTCGAAAGTCTGGGAATGAAGCACGCGGCAACCGTACTTCCCATCATTCTCAAGGACGCGCAGGACAAGCATCACAGCTTCTCGTGGTTGCTGACCAAACTTCTGGAACACGAGAGGGATGGCCGGCAACAGCGAGCCATCGCGAATCGCGAGCGCCGTGCGCGTTTTCCTGAGGACTGGACTCTCAAGACGTTCCCCTGGGAACTGCAACCAGGGGTGGATCAGAGAGAGATCATGGAATTGGCGGAACTGAAGTTCATACAGCAAGCCGCCAACATCGTCTTGGTCGGAGACGTGGGCGTGGGCAAGACCGGACTGGCCATTGGTCTGGGCCGGGAGGCGGTCCTGGTCGGTGGATACAACGTGTTGTTCTTGAAGATCCACGACCTGATCGACATGCTCACCGCCTCGCTTCTGGATCGGAGTACTCCACGAGTTCTCCGACGACTGGCACGCCTCGATCTGCTTCTCATCGACGAGTTTTCGCACGTCACGATGACCGAGGAGCAGGCCAATCTCCTGTTCCGACTGATCGATTCGAGATACCACCGGAAGAGCACGATCTTCACGACCAACATCGGGTTCGACGACTGGGGCAAGTACCTGAGGAATCCAGCCCTGACACGATCGCTGGCAGCGCGAGTCACCGATCAGTGCTACGTCATCCGGATCGAGGGGCCCAGCATCCGACCTGGGCCTCGCCCACGCCAATCTGCTCGCCCGAAGTCGACATCCTCCAATTCCGAAAAGACCACGGGTCAAGAAGAGAAGAAGAACCGGGACACGACAGGAGCTGAGTGCCATTTGGTGCGGTAAAGGCTTGCTCCTGGAGGAAGACCGGTGGCACCACGAGCCTGCTGGGGTGAGTGGAAGTCTCGAGTCAGCATCGAGAGGCTTCTGGAAGAGATCGGTCGTCGACACGAGTTTCGTGTCGTGGGGAATCGACTGATCGGCCCCTGCCCGGTGCATGGTGGGGACAACCGCCACGCATTCAGCGTTCACCGTGAGCGAAACCTCTGGTTCTGTTTCACGAGGTGCCAGGCAGGTGGAGATGTCATCGATCTGGCCTGGCGTTTGAGCGGCCGCTCGTGGGCTCGTACGGCCCATTGGCTCGAGCGGCTGGCAGTCGGTTCGATCGCTTTGGACGAATCCGCCCGCTTCCATCTTGAGCAAGATCGAAGGGATCGACTTTTCCATCCGTACACTCGGCAACTCACCCTGGACCCGGCCCATCCATTCTTTCACCACCTCGCGATGACCGAGGAGACTCTGCGCTGGTTCGAGGCGGGGGCCTGGCCCGGACGCGGTTTCCTGGAGGGTACGGTTGCCATCCGATTGCATGATCTGCAGGGCAACCCTCTGGGATACGCCGGTCGTCGCCTTGACCCCGCAGCGGTTCAACACTACGGAAAATGGAAGTGGCCGTCGAACTACCCGAAGGCCCAATTCCTCTGGAACTGGCACCGTGTGGATCCGGACCGACCTGAGGGGTTGATCGTGGTGGAAGGCGCGTGGTCTGTCATGAAACTAAAACAGGCCGGCTTCGACAACGTCGTTGCTCTGTGCGGCGTTCACGTGAGCACGGCCCAGAAGCAGTTGCTCAAGAACGCAGGGCAGCTGACTCTGTTCCTTGACGGCGATGAAGCTGGCAATCAAGCGACAGCGCGCCATCTTGCAGACTCGTTGCACCCCAGACTTCGGGTCGTTCGGCCGCCGCCGGGGAAGGACCCGGCCGATCTGAACGAGGCCACTCTCGTGAGGCTTCTCACAACACTCTAGATGATCCCCACCCGAAAAGGGGGGTCCGTTTTGGAGAGCAGAAAGGGGTCCGAAAGCGCGAGCGCCCGGGCTACCGCTACTCCAACACCGGGACCAACCAGCTTCCTCCGACCGATGTGGTGCAGTCCGGCGCGACGATCCTGCTGCCCAACATCGCCACGAATCACGAGTACCGACTGAGCATCACCCCGTGGGACGAATTCGGCATCCATGGGAGCAGGAACACGGAGGAGCGGCGGATCGACAACCGGTCGGTTTCCACGCGAAGCGACTACACCGATTTCCTCGCCACCCTCCGGACCTGGAAGCACCTGACAACCTCGGTCGGCATGTCAGAGTGGAACCACTTCACCAACCAGTCGATCCTCTCGAGTATGCTGGAGTCGGTGAAAAGTCTCCTCGTCGATCTCACCTGGGATTTCAGTAACGGGCTCGCGATCTTCTTCAGCCATCGAAACATGAACAACCGTGGCACGCGTGTGGCGACGGAGAAGATTTCCGAGACAGGAGTCCGATTCTCCAGCGGGGGGCGGACCGGGTTCGACGGCCGCGTTTCCTTCACATACGACCAGCTCTCAGATGAGACGATCTCCACGAACGACTTTCGTCAGGCCAGTCTCAACGTCGTCGGGACGATGAAGTTTTGAGTGTCTAATGTCATCCATTCGGGTACTTAACATGTTTTCGTGCACCGCTTGAGGAGAGTCTCCTTGCTCGAGAGAGGCGTTTTGAGCGAATCGAGTCGATCGCGGACTGGATGATCTGTGTGAGTTGTTGGCTGGTCAAGCTGGCTCCCAAGATGGACTGTGTCGCGTGCGACTGAGTCGCCAGGGCTATCACAATCACGGGCGGCGGTCGTCACCAGTCCGGCGAAGAGCCAACCGGCCACCGCCCCGCCTCCAAGACTCTTCCGTCGAGATCCTTCCCGTATTCTCATCTTGGAACCTGCTATTCGACACGCGAAAACCAGTCCCAACTCGTGAACTTCCTTCCGTGACGGGTGCTCACGTATCCTGTTTTGTGTGAAGAGAGAGGTACATCAGATGGAGTTCAACTCATCGAGAAGGGCACGACCGTCACTGGGACGGTCGGCGACGGCTTCGCTCACGCATCGGAACAGGAGGTCGATCAACCTGTCGGGCACCGATCGTTCCACCAGAGCCTCGCGCGACAACTGATGGACGGTGTGGACACGTTCGGCTTGCAGACCGGTCAACAGCTCGCAGACGACCACGGCCAAACTGTAGATGTCCACGGCGGGCGTGCAGCGGCCCCCCTTCAGCTGTTCCGGGGCCGAATACAGGAACGTACCCATCACGTCGCCGGTTTGGGTGATCGCTGTCCTGGCGTCGTCATGCGCCAGGCCGAAATCGAGAAGCTTCGTCGATCCGTCCGACATCACCATCACGTTGGAGGGCTTGATGTCCCTGTGGACCACGTTGTGCGAATGGACGTAGGCCAGGATGTCTGCGATCTGGCAAGCCAAGCCCAATACTTCCGGAACGGACCATCCTCCGTCCTTTTCCACGAGTTCTTCGAGGGACTGTCCTTCGACGAGCTCCATGGCGAAGAAGGGTAGCTGGCCTTTCTGGACGTCGCACACTCGCACCAAACCAGGGTGAGACAGCTTCTGGAGAGTCCGCGCTTCGGCAAGAAACCGACTTATCAGATCAGCCCTATCCCAGCCCATCGGAGAGATCACTTTGAGTGCGACTCGGTAGCCGCTCTGGGTGTCCAGAGCCGAGAAAACCACGCCCATTCCGCCCTTTCCGAGCGGCGAGAGTTCCGTGTATCGGGCGGGAATGTAGCGCGAGATGAAAGCTTGATCCAGATGAACAGAACGGCGGCCGGTCTTTTGGCCGGGCCCTGGCCCGTCGCAGGCCGGAACCGTGTCTCCGGTCTCCCCCCCCACGCCCATCTGTGCGCGGATGTTGGTCACCTCACGAGATAGATCGCGAGTAAGCCGGGTGTACCGCGCGAGCTCGGAGATGACGTGGCCGGTCCACTGACCGATCGCGACGACTCCGATGCAGAAGGTGAGGCCGAACGCGTTGAGCAGATAGTCGTACCGGTACAGGTACAAGGCCCCGCCCCAGGAGATCGCGCTGGCCACGACGACAAGAGCCATCGACCGAAAGAGAGTCTGCCCCCAGAACAGCCAGGCCAGGAAGACGAACACGATCAGCGCCACGCCCCGCGTTGAACGCGTCAACTCCACAAGGCATCTCTGGGACAATACATTATCCACGACAACGCCCGTGAGCCAAGGGTCATCCTGAGTGAGCTGGAGGTCGCTCAAATGCGAGATGAAACAGGTCTGCCGCTCCCTATCGGGAAAGTTCGAGGCGCCGATCACGACGATGCGTCCCTTGAACAGATCAGCCTGATCGTTCCGACGAAGCAGCTCGGAGAGGCCCACGCGAGGAACGCTCGCGGATGCCGAGAAGTTGAGTATGGTTCGGCCCGCCGCTGTTCGCAGATGAGGCCATGACGGGATTCGAACCGGCACATCACCGGGCCGGGCCGGGCCAACGAGCAATCCCTCCGGGTAGGTCAACTTCAGTTCGCGAGCTCGCAGATACGTGAGCACCGACTCCATCGCGAGGTGACGAAGGAATTTGTCGTTGAATTGAGTGACCAGCCTGATCGACCAGACAAGACCACCCGGATCCACCGGTATATTCGAGTACCCCAGACCAGCCGCCGACCTGGCCAGTTCCGGAATCGGAGCGGAAAGAGTGCCGGTCGCCGGCGCTTGACCTTCCTGCATGCAGGTTGCGAGGACGACTCGGCCCGACCGGCGAACCGCGGCGGCAAAGGCCGTGTCAGCATCACGAGCGCGAGGGCTCGGCTGATCGAAAAGGACTTGAAAGACGATGACAGCCGCCCCGTAGCCAGTGAGGCGCTCCACTGCACGCGCGTAGAGGTGGCGATCGACGAACTGGGTCTGAGAAACGCGTTGCTGACGCAGCTCTTCGGCATCCACGGTGACCAGGATGACGCGACTGGAGGTTTCTTTTCGGATGCTGAGGTTCGCCGTCAGACAGATGTCTCTCGTGGCGAAGACCAGGAAGCCGACGTTCCAGAAAAACCAGGCGACGAAGAGGCTGCCAAGGATGAAGAGGAAGCGGGTCCACGACCAGCCTGCGGGCAACAAGCGCCCCGGCGTTCGCATCGGCCCCATGCTCGTTTCCTCCTTATCGAAGGCCCACGCGCAAGACGCCGGCCTGGACCGTGCGGCACGTTCCTCGTCTCCGACTATTTTATCCCGGTATCGAGTCGAACGCACGAAGGTCGCCCTTGAGGAACTTGAGGAACTCCGTGCTTGCCAGTCTTCGTCTTGCACGGACTCGCGACAAAGGGGATCTATTCACAGACTTTCAGTCCTCGTGGTCGCCTCAGTCGGGCGAGGGCCCATCAGCGCCGCTTCGGCCGGAGGACTGCGGAGTGAACAGTACCCTCGCAATCCGGAGCCCCTTCACCTCCACCACGCGGACCTGATAGTGATCGAGCTCCACCACCTCGCCAACGACGGCCATCCGACCGAGCAGGCTCAAAAGGTGGCCCGAGATCGTCTCCGCCGAATCGCTGTGCAGGTCGAGCATCAACCTCCGGTTGACGTCCTTGAGGAGCACCGTCCCCTCCACCAGGAAGGCGCCATCCTTGGTCTGTCGAATTGCCGGCGACTCCAGGTCGAACTCGTCCTGGATCTCGCCCACCAGCCGTTCGAGTATGTCCTCCATGGTGACCAGACCGGCCACCACGCCGTACTCGTCGACGGCGATCGCCATGAGCACCTTCTTCTTTCGCATCAGCCGGAGCACGTCACCGATCTTGATCAGCTCCGGCACGAAAAGGATCTCCCTCTTGATAAGCTCAAGCTGATCTAGAGTCTGCAGCTCCCGTCCAGGGCCCAGCAGGTCCCGGACGTGGATCAGGCCGACCACGTGATCCAGGTCCCCGCGGCAGAGGGGGTAACGGGTGTAGCCCGTGTCCAGGATCCTGCGGTACGTTTGCTCTACGGGATCGTTGGTCGACAGGTGGAGGATCTCTCCCCGGGGCCTCATGATCTGACGGACCGAATGGGCCGAGAAATCGAGAGCGTTCTCCAGGAGGACCCGGTCGTCGATCGAAAGTTCGCCGGAGCGCTGCGACTCGACCATGAGAAACCTCAGCTCGTTGGCCGAGTGGGCCTGGACCCCTTCGTCCGGCGGGGGCAACCCGGCGAGCCTCAACGTGGCGTTACCGGCCCAGTTGAGGAAGTTGATGAACGGAAAGGTGCTGCGATAGAAGAAGCTCATCGGCCAAGAGATGGCCATCGACACGGGCTCGGAGTACTGGATCGCCAGCGATTTGGGCGCCAGCTCGCCTAGCACCACGTGAAGACAGGTGATCGTCAGGAAGGCGAAGACCGAGGCGACCGTGTGGATCAACGCCAGGTGGCCGAGCCCGATCGCGGTGAGCGGCCACTCGATCAACCGGGCGAAGGCGGGCTCGCCAACCCACCCCAGAGCAAGCGACGCGAGGGTGATCCCGAGCTGGCAGGCGGAGAGATACTGATCGGTATGGCGCACCATTTCGCGGGTGCGCACCGCGCTGCGGTTCCCCGCTGACGCCAGTTCGTCGAGCCTCGTCCGGCGGACCTTCACCAGGGAGAACTCGGTGGCGACAAAGAACGCGTTCAGGAAGATCAGCGAGACGGCCAATGGGAGTAGCGTCGACAAGGGAACGGTCTCCATGGCCGACAGTATACAGGTTTCTGTGGAGAGGCGTCAGCCTCCTGTCGGCGAAATCGCCACTCGACTGGTGACCTGTGACGCACTCCGCGGACCACCTGGACAAACCCTACAATGTTCCGATCGATCTCCTTGGTGTCAGTGCGCGACAGAGACTCAGCGGATACCCTTTGTGGCGGGGCGAAGCGGCTCGTTGGCCGGAGCTAGCGTGTGGAAACCGCAGGTGACCACCTGCTCTCCTCTCCACTGGAAAAAACCCAGCTTGTCCGCGCACGGATCCACGACCAAGGCCACGTGCCAGGGTTGGTCGAAGTATCCTTTGTGGATGAACAGATCCATGTTCGACAGAAAGATGCCGAAGCTGGGATGGGTGTGGTGCCATCCGACCAGTGGACGATCGGGATACTTCTGCTCGCGGATGACCTGGATCTCGTGCCAGGAATCGTGGGTGAACTTGAAGGAGGCTGATCGGGATTCGCCCAGCCTGGCGGGAATGTACGCGTCGATCTCCACGTATTGCCGGCCTTTCCAGTGATAGAAGCCTCCGACCAGAACACCTCCGAGCTCCTGGTGGAGATTGCTTTTGGAATAGTCGGTGATCTCGCGGAGAATATCCCTGTGGATCAGGATGAGGTGGTCATCAAGACCAACCACCCCGAACTTGCGGATCCTGTACTTGTCCGGCTGTTCCAGGGGGAGCGGGCGTTCCTGAGGTTTGAGGAGCTGGACCCTACTCATCGCCAATGTACATCAGGTCCTCGGGCGGCTTGTCCTTGGCTTCGGAATCCGATTCGTCGCCGTTGCCGATGAAAACCAGATCTTCCTCGGTCTTCGGAGCCGGTTTGACCTGCCCGGACTCCTTGATCGGATCCAGGGTCGACGCGTCGACAAGGCCGGCCTGCACCTTGTCCCGAAGCGATCTTGCGTCCAGCGGGAATCGGTACTGCTGCTGTCGCTCCACCCACCGCGCCGCCTTGTAGTTGTAGGGGCTCTTCACGTCGTAGTTGGCGTAGCGGAGCATGTCCCACAGCATCTCGCACAGCTCGTCCAGGTTGAGGCTGGGGACCCAATGGGTACTGTAACCCCCCAAGCACACTTGACCCAAAGCCGAGATGTTGGGATGGAAGATCGGCGTCTTCCATTTCAGATCGGGCTTGGAGCGCGGATAGTTGACTCCGAGGCGGATCTCCACCTGATGAAACTCCTGGATGACGACCGCGTCGTTGTTCGGAGGCTGCATGAGACCCTTGCCTCGAAAGCTCACGAGGTAACGGGTGGGCGGGCTGTCCTGCACCACGAAATCCAGAATGGAACTGGCCATCTTCAGACGTTCCAGAGCCTGCAGATCCGACTTGAGGCGTCGATCTCGCGGCGATTCGTACATGGTCGTCAACGCTCCCTTTTGCCGGCCGTCCATCAGCCGGCCGTTTCGACATGGCTAGAGATCAAACCCAGCCACGATCTCCGGGTAGACGATCAGATGGTCGCCGTCCTTGATGCTGGCGTCCTGGAGCGTCTGATCCTCGAGGAGCCGCTTGCCCCCTTCCTTGTGGTCCAGGCTGTAGCTCATCGGTGTCCCGTCAGGGCTGGTCACCGGAAGCTTCATCTTCGTGATGATCTGCGGAATGATCTTTCGAACCTGGACATTCTCCGAGATGATCGCCTGGACGCTCTTTGCGCCGGTTTGGTCCAGGAAGGTTACCTTGATCCCTTTCTTCTCCTTGTCTGCCATCTCTTCTGATTGACCTCCCGAAACAAGAGCTCGCCGACGAGCGAGCCCCGGGTGTCTTCACCCTGGCTCTCTGGTGATCCCAACGGACTCGACCAGAGCTCTACAATCGATCTCCATCCAGACGGAAAAAGCCGACGCGGTCTCCTGCGGAGACTTTCACGATGTCATACTCGGGCACGCCCAGTTCGTACAACGTCTTGCAGCGGAAACGATCCTCGAGTCCGAGGTTGTGGACGATGTCGGTCTGACAGATCTCGCCGCATCGGATGCACCGCCCCTCCTCCACTGTCACGCGCATCACCGGGGCGAGAACCTCTCGATGGATCTCGCACTGGGGACACGTCAGGCTGACGAGGAGATCGCGGTCCAGGTGCAGGGTCGGGTTCGCCCCCTGCAGCCGCGGTTCCACTTCGCAAAAGAGCTTCTCAAGGGTCGTCTTGCGAGCCGAGAGCGGCACCCCGATCACCTCGGGATACGACTCGTGCGAAAGGCAGTCGCGCTTCCGCTGGAAAGTGGTCGTGTAAAAATTGTTCGTCTCTCCGGAAAAGACCATCGCCACGCCGCTGCGAACCTCCATGCCGTGGAGGATCTTGAGCGCTTCCTGCGTCTGGAGGCCGGCGATGATCGATGAAATCGTTGGTGCAGTGGGGACTTTGCCCTGGAGGATGTCCTCGCGCCGGAGTAATGGACACGAGTACCGCATGTTGATCAACCGGTAATCCATCTCGGACATTCCACACTCGTAGCACGCGGAGTCGGGCGGACGAAACACCTTCACGACCCCGGAGATCTCCTGGATCCCGCCATCGACCCACGGCGTGCCGACCTTCCAGCAGCACCGATTGACCCAGAGTCGCGCCTCTCGGTTGTCCAGGCAGCCGATGACTACGTTCATCCGAGCGAAGAGGCCAAGCCCCACATCGGTCATGACGTTGCCGGCCAGGCCGTGTACCGTGACGTCGGGGTTGAGCTCTTTGACCATCCTCGCGGCCGCCTCGACCTTGAGGCTTCCCGCGTCGGACGCACGGAAGAGAACGGACCGGGTGAGATTGGAGTCCTCGATGGTATCGAAATCGATGATCCAGACGTGGCCGACACCCAGGAGCGCGAGGTTTTTGATGACTTCGTTCCCAAGAGCCCCGACACCGACGACGAGCACATGGGACGAGGCCAAGAGCTCCTGTCGCCACCAGCTGATCAGACGGAATCGGGAGTAGCGGTCGTGTGCATCCAGCAGAAACGGCTCGGCAGAAGACGAGGACTCGGAGCCATGGGCAACCGACGGTCCGCTGGGGGAAGCGGTGGGGGGAGACTGGTTCTGCTCGGATTCAAGGCGTTCTTTGACCACAGGGAATGTCAGGCTCCGTCTCTCGAGGCAGCTCTGGGCCCGAAAACGGCCCGAAGGGCTCAGAGGTCCACGCCCAATCAGGCACCAACGCCAAAGACCGGTCGGTTACGACCTCTCAGTCGTTGGGGCTGGACCTATGCACACCTTAGCATCGAGGTTTGTCGGAAATCAACACGCTTGGGACCGTGCGCGCGGCTTTGCGAGACTCAAGGTTGGAGGAGAGATGTCGATAGAGACCATGAGCCATCGGGTCTGTTCTTCGGGCGTTCCCTGTTGGACGAAAGCGAACAAAAGGACCTCAAGATGAACCGCCTTGTTGCCATCGGCTTGATCGCAACCCTCGCGCTGTTGGGCCAAGACTGTTTCGTGTTCGCCGGCACGGAGGAGGATCAGGCCGCTTCTGAATCGGCTGACGGTCGTCCAAAGCAGAAGCTCAGAAGAAGATCGCACCGATCAAAGACGCGCGCGAGCGAGAGGTCCGAGGAGTCTTCCTCTGAACGCGAAACCGGTCGGACTCTCTGGACGGAAACGCCGGAAGCCCGAGTGAAGACGGTCTACGACGCCCAGGGAAACATGGTGTACCAGAAGGGTTGGGACAAGAAAACCGGCAAGGAAGTCCCGGTTGAATCATCCCGATCAGAGGCGGAAAGAGGACCTCTGGACGAGGGTCGAAGGAACGAGGTCCCTCCTCCCCGTGCGTATCGCAGCCTCAAACGCGATCTGGACGGCGACTACGAGGAAAACCGATCGAATCCCAGACCCAAGGGAAAGAACCACCACCTCCATCAATACTCTCCCGAACCCAGACGGCACCCTTATGAGTTTTCTCTGGGGATCATGGGATGGAGCAATACTTTGACCGGAGACATCGGAGGCGCGGGAGGGGGCAAGGCGTCGCTCAAATCGGATCAGCGGTCGACCATGGAGGCGGAGTTCCACAATCAGAAGACCGGCTACAGCTATACCTATGTCAACCACTCGAGCGCCATCAAAGGACCGGTGACCTTCAATGCCGTTCCATTCACTGCCGGAGCCATCTTCACGGAAAAACTGGGCGTGCTCGACGGGTTCTATCGGTGGGACTTCTACACGTCACCGGACACCTGGATCGACTTCCTGCTGGGCCTCAAGGTTCTGTTCAGCGACGTCTCTATGAAACAAAGTGGCTCTTCGAGCAGCGACAGTGCCACAGTTCCTCTCCCGCAGGTCGGATACATCGGTCAGTACTCGCTCCTGGATAATTTCAAGATCCGGGGATTCACGAAGGTCGGGTACGGCGCCCTGTCTTCGAAATCGGCACTGGCCATCGACGCGGAGCTCGAAGCGTCCTACACGTTCCCCACCGACAACGAGTACTCGATCCTGAACCAGTTCTCTGCAGGCTTCAAGTACCTGTACCTCTCGTTCACCAAGGACAAGGACAGCTCCAGCGAGGCCAGCGGCAGCCTCGGCCACTCCGGGCCGTACGTCAAATACTCGGCTTATTTCTAGGTTTCGGCCGATGTTGAAGTAAGGAGTGCCCAAGGGGGCGTGCGTCCCGTTTGTACCGTCCCACAGAAAGGATTGGCGCCCGTGCCACGTTCGCATTTCAGCGTTGAAGGCTCTGCCTCCTTGAACGACGTCCCTCCCGGAGGTCGGATCCACGTCATCGGGGTTTGCGGTGTGGCGATGGCTCAGCTCGCGGTTACTCTGGCTCGAGAGGGTTTCCGAGTGTCCGGAAGCGACAAAGAGTACTACGACCCCATGGGAAGCCTCCTTCGTTTTTCGAACATCGAACTGTTCGAAGGATACGACCCCCGGAACGTCGCTTCCGACCTCGATCTGGCCATCATCGGGAACGCCATGTTTTACGACAACCCAGAGGTGCGGACTCTGGAGCAGCGGAGCGTCCCGTACAGTTCGTTCCCGCAGATCGTGGGGGAATCGGTGATCGGGTCCCGTCACTCCATCGTCGTTGCCGGGACTCACGGAAAAACGACCACGACGGGCCTCATCGCCTCGGTTCTGACCAAAGCGGGACTCGACCCTTCGTACTTCATCGGCGGCATGTCCGAGGACCTACCCGAATCGTTGCACATCGGACGCGGGGAGTTCGCGGTCGTCGAAGGGGACGAATACCACTCGGCGTTCTACGCCAGGGTTCCGAAGTTCACGTTCTACCGAGCCCGGACCTGCATCGTGAACGCCATCGAGTTCGACCACGCAGACATCTATCCCGAACTCTCCGACGTGATCGCGGCGTTTCGCACTCTGCTGTTGGGGCTGCCCGCGGGCGGAAAGGCCGTTTGCTGCACCGAGTTCGTCCACGTGAGAACCCTCCTTGACGAGCTTCGTTCCCGCCTCGCCTGCGAGGTCATCACCTTCGGAGCTCAGAGAGGAGCGGACTATCGCTTGGTGGCCCGTGAGCAGGGACGGACAGCGCAGGTCGTGCACATCGAGTCTCGCCGTTTGGGCACGTTCACGGTGACTCTCCCGTTGATGGGCGAGCATAATGCCTTAAACGCCATCGCCGGGATTGCGTCCCTGGTCGAGAATGGCATCGACATCGAGCTGATCCGCGAGCACCTTGGAACGGCCAGGTCCGTCAAGAGACGGCAACAGATCCGGTACGAGGACCGCGGCGTCGTGCTGGTCGAGGATTTTGCCCACCATCCGACGGCCGTGTCCGTGACGGTCCGTGCTGTTCGTGAGGTGTATCCGACCCGAAAACTGTGGGCCGTCTTCGAACCGCGCTCCAACACCAGTCGTCGAAAGGTCTTCCAGGAAGAGTATGTGAACGCGTTCGACGACGCGGACCAGGTGATCCTCGCCGACGTGGGCGGCGAATCCCGGATGAATCAGAACGTCGACCTGATCAACGTGGAGGAGTTGGCCACTCTCATCTCGGGCCGTGGCAAACCAGCAAGGGCTCTGCCCGGAGCGGCCGCCATTTTGGAGACCCTTCTCCGAGAATTGGGGGGAAACGACGTGGTCCTGCTCATGTCGAACGGGTCGTTCGGGGGTCTTCCAACCGATCTCGAGCGCGCGCTCAGGGAAAGAGCCGGAGGCAGCTAGAGGCATTGCCACCCGTCCGTCACGGCGCATTTCCTCGCTTGGCCCGCTCGTGATGCTCTCGGTCGTGTTCGATCCGTTCCCTGTGCTCGTGGAGCTCGTGGCTTTCGTGGTGCCTGCAGAGGTCGTGGCTCTCCGGGTAGCCGGGGTAGTAAGGATGAGCCTCGACGCGCGCCTTGAGAAGCGTCAGTCGGTGCTGATCGAACTCCCATTCCAGCTCGTGCCGTCGTTGTTCGAGTGACTCGCGATCCTTGTGGGTGACTCCTCCCTTTTGCCTGAGCTTTTGGACGACGTCGAGCAACGTGCGGAGATCGTTCCACTTCCGCCACTCGTCTGCGGTGAGCTGGTACCATTTGCCCCGGGTCAGCTCGACACGGTGATGCGGCTGCCAATTCTGTTCGGCCTCCCTGGCGAATCCAGGGTTCCACGTCACCGCTATCAAGGCCGTCACGACCAGGAACCGGATCGCGCGCATCGGTCGCCTCCCGACTCCAACCTACCTCAGTCTCGAGGCGCTGCGCAATTTGTCCGGCCTTAAACGTTCAGCGAAGTCCCACCGAGACCTCGGACCGGTTGCCGAAACGGGCGCCTCCTTCATTGGTCGTTGGCGACGACCGAGAGATCGTTGGACCCCTCCGGTTCTTGCGAAAGGTCGACCGTGAGCTCCCAGGCTCCTGTCTGGTCCGGCGTGGTCGAGAAGTTTGGAGGCGAACCAGTCTTTTGTCAGAAACATCAAACGGTGTCGAGGGGATGAGCGTCATCTCTTTTGCATCCCGACGGATGCGGAGAGTGTTGCAGGCGAAGTTGCGGACCCAGAGTGTGAAAGGAGGCTCGATGTCTGCTTGGGTGGGGCTCATTGCGGTGCTGATCGCGGTCGTCCCGGCTCTGGCGGAGGACGGTGGAGGGCCGGTGATCGAACGCGTTGACGCCACCGGCTTCCCCAGGATCGTGGTCAGCTTCACACCGGAAAGCTTTCGCGTCGGAACGGAGAAGCCGTCGGAGACCGTTCACGTGCTGGAGGACAAGGTGGACCCGGGCCCCCTGACGCCCACCCCGGATCGATCGGTGATCAGAGTCGTCCTGGTCCTCCACCGAAGCGAAGCCACCCAGGCAGCGATGAAGGAGCTGAAACAGGCTGTCCGGGCGTTTGCTCGAGCTCTCCCAGAGAGAGCGAAGGTCGTGATGGCAAGCCCGCCGAAAGGGAGTCCTGGTGCGGTTCGGGACACGAAGGCAGCTCAGAGATCGGCTCAGGTCGAGCACGGCGAGGTACGCTCCTTCCCCGAGTTGCTGAAATCGGCGCTCAAGGATTTGACGGGTTCGGACCGGCAAGAACGTCGCGTGATCGTGGGCTTCACGGCCGATAAGATCGTCAAACCCGAGCCCGGGACCATGGGGCCCGGAGTCTCAGCCAAGGATGTGGTCATCGAGTCCAGGAGATCGGGGGTTCCTCTCTATCTCCTGGGACTGGCGCCCGGAGCCAACCCTGCGCTCCTGATTAAGATAGGCGCTTTGACGGGCGGACGGTACTTCCACGTTCCCGCTCTCGGTCAACTGGAGCCTCGATTCCGAGAACTGGCCGAGGTCCTGAAGGGCACTCTTCAGGTTTCCTACACCTCTCCGCGTTCGGATCCGGACGGGAGACGCCGCGCGTTGGAGCTCAGCGTGGGCTCGTCGCGCAATCAAAGAAAAGCTCAGGGTCAGTATGTCGCCCCAACGAGAGACACCGTGCGGATTTCTCCCGCGGCCCGGATTGTCTCCCGATCATCCCCGGGATCCGCAGCGTCCCCGGCCGTCGATCGCTCCGTGGGTCCGTCTCCCGCTCCGACAGCGGCGCATCAGGCATCGGGAACGGCAGCTTCACCACGAGCGGATCGAGGTCGGACCTCGATTGCAGAGGCGGCTCCTGGACCCGCGCGATCGGCCAAGAATGTCTCGACGCCCGGGGCCGGTGTCTCCGTCAGCGACCGTGTCCATCGCGTGACCGATCGGGTCAAGGATTTCGGCGGTGATGACGCATACAAAGCGGCCGACCTCGACGCAAACGGGAGATGACGGACCTGGCGTCTGCTCTGTGCCCTCCAGATGACTGCTCCTGGATGCTTTCCGCAAGGGATGAGCCCGGTTCCGGCTCTCATCCCCCGAACATGCTCTTGAACGTCTTCCAGATCGAGGCGTTCGAGGCCTCATCGGTTGCGCCGGATCCTGTCGCGGACGGGGTCCGGTTCAGCGACACCTCCACCAGGGTGCGGACGAATCGGGACAGTCCGGAGTCCGGATTCACGGCAGGAACCGGGAGCCCTTTGGCCAGAGCCTTTCCGCACGAATCCCGATCCGGAGGGACTTCCATGAAACTGCTCCCCTTCAGGTTCGTGTGCTGCAGCCAATCCGCGTGGTCGAAATCAGCCTGCTCTCTGAGCGGACTGACGAGGATCGAGAGCTTCCCTTTGGCCATGGTGGTGCGTCCGAGCACCCGACAGAAGACCAGGAGCCCCTTCAAGGACGACATGTCACGAGACGCGATGAAGAAGAGTCGATCCACGAAATCGACCACGGCCATGTTGTGGGATTCGAAGATGCGTCCCGCCGGAAGGTCTATGATCACGTGGTCGTAGCTGGTGATCAACAGATCCATCAGAGCGACCAGGCTTTGCTCTCCCTTGTCTCCGATCCGGATACAGTCGGAAGGGCTTTCCAGAAGGTCGAAGGACACTCCGGTTTGGGTCGTGTATTTGTGCAGGAAGGTCGTCAAATCCCGCATCTGGAGGTTTTCTTGCTCCTCGATGCGCGAGAAGAGGTTCTCCGTCGAAGCGGGCATGTCCAGGTAGAAAGCGCAGTCTCCGTGAAGAAGATCCAGATCGACCAGAACGACCCGATTCCCTTGGCTGGCCAGCTCGTGGGCCGTGGCCACGGCGAGAGTCGTTGCTCCGACCGAGCCTTTGGCGCTGTAGAAAGCCCACACCGGAGCCAGTCCGCGACACCTGGCGGCGCGATCCCTCTTGGCGTCGGCCTCGATGATCCCGTCGGCCAGTCGACTCAGTTCCGTGGATTTGTCCAGATAGTCCTTGGCCCCGGCGCGCAGGGCTGCCCGAATTGACTCGGGCGAGGTCTCCGAGGTGAGGATCAGAAGTCCGATCGAGGGGAATACGTGGGATATCCGAGCGGCCGCCTCCAGTCCGTTCAAGATCGGCATGAGGACATCGAGGACCATCACGTCCGGATTGAGCGTATTGGCCAGTTTGATCGCTTCCCGGCCGTTGGTTCCCGTGCCGACCACGGTGATTCGCGGATGGTCCTTCAATCTGACGAGGACCAGGGCCATGGCCTCGGGATCATCGTCCACGACCACGACACGGATGGGTGACAATGGCTTGTCTGTCATGATTTTTTCACCGGAAGACCACCTCCACCGATTCCAGGTACGTCGACAGAGCCGCAAGACAACGACCGACCTCCTCCGGATCCTTGTTCTTGGCAGCGATTTCCAGGCGGTGCCCGATGTCGGTCAGATCGGTGAATCCGTAGCCGGCCCCCGACCCCTTGAGCTGGTGACCGATCCGTTGGATGGCCGGGAACTCGCTTCGTTCCAAGGCGTTCTTGACCGTCGCGACCTCGGCGTGACGATTCAGGAGAAAACCGGGAATCAGTCCTGAGAGTTTGGAATCCACGTTGACCTTGGTCTTGCGGGGGCGCTCCTTTCGTCTACGCTCCGGCAATCGGGCGATGACCCTGTCGAGGATCGGCATGAGATGGTCGCCCTTTACCTCGACGGTCGCGCCGGCCGCCTTCAGTTTCTGCTCGTCTTCCGCGGATAGGATCTTCGCGGTCAGGATAGTGATGGGGAGGCTCACGAATCGCGGGTCGTTCCGCAGAGCCTCGAGGAGAGCGGTGCCTCCCATGACCGGCATCATCAGATCGATCAGTGCCAGATCGGGCCGGTAGTCTTTGACGACCTCCAGAGCATCGGCTCCGTTCTTTGCTGTCCGAACAGCGACCCCTCTGTCGGTGAGAGCATCCGTGAGAACTTCGCGGATCGATTCGTCGTCATCGACCACGAGGACTCTGCCCCTCTTGGGAAACAGGTTTCGGTGCAAGACGGCTCGAAAATCGTCGGCGACGATCGGTTTGTTGACGAAATCGGTCACACCCCGTATGGCTCCACGGTTTTCCGCGGAGGCGATGCTGGCGACCACGATCGGGGTTTCTCTGAACCCGGGGTCGTCCATCAATCGAGCCACGAGGTCGAAACCGGTCATGCGCGGCAAGAGGAGATCCAAAACGATCAGATCCGGCTCGTTCAGCAGCGCAAGCTCCAACCCCCACTCGCCCGATGGGGCCGAGACCAGCCGGCAACCCATGTCCTGCACGATCCGGTTCGTGGTCAAGCGCGACTCGGCCTCCGCGTCGATTACCAGCACGAGCTTTTCCGCGAGGCCGGCTCGACGATGCGCCTCCGGCGACTTGAGAGCGTTGGCAACCTGCGCCTCGGCCTGGGAGGCTGCGATCAACGGCTCTCGAAAGAAGTAGACCTTGAAGCTCGACCCTTTTCCAACCTCACTTAAGACCTCGATTCGATGGCCCAACTGCTTGAGCAGCGTGCGGGTGATCGTCAACCCCAGGCCGGTCCCGCCGTACTTCCTCGCCGTGGTGTTGTCCCCCTGGCGAAAGGCTTCGAACACGGCTTCGAGCCGGTCGGCGGGAATGCCGATTCCCGTGTCGGCCACTTCGATACAGAGGGGTTTGTGGTTCACCGGATCCGCGTGGAGCCGGACCGTGACAGTTCCTTTCTCGGTGAACTTCATGGCGTTTCCGATCAGGTTGATGAGGACCTGCTTGAGTTTGACCTCATCCGAGTCGAAAGGGGCGATCCGCTCGGGGACGTCGACGACCAACTTGAGGTCTCGATCTCGGACCTGGACCTCGAAGGTCGCCACCACGGTTCGGATCAGGTCTCCCAAACTCACCGGGGCGAGCTGAACCTCGAGTTTCCCTGCCTCGATTTTGGAGAGATCGAGGATCGAGTTGATCAGCCCCAGGAGATGCTTGCCGTTCTCCACGATCCGTTCCAGATAGGTCAGATCCGTGGGCAGAAGATGGCCATTCTTGTTCTTCAAGACAACGTTGGCAAAGCCGATGACCGAGTTCAGCGGAGTTCTGAGCTCGTGGCTCATGTTTGCCAGAAACTCGCTCTTGGATCGGTTCGCCTTCTCGGCCGCCTCCTTGGCCTCGAGCAGATCCTTTCGAGCGTGATTGCGCTCGGTGATGTCGCTGGCAATGCCCAGAAACCCGGTGATCAGATTTCCCGCCCCTCGCATCGCCGTGACCGAGAGGAGAACGGGGAATCGACTCCCATCTCGACGTACAAATGACCACTCCCGTTCGTCCGTGACTCCCTGGCGGGCTCTAGCGATCAGTGTCTCGAAACCGGGCTCGATCTCCACGGACAGCTCCGATGATAGTTCCTTTGCGCGGAGAGCCACCTCGTCGGCGTCATGGAAAATGATCGGCTTGGCCGTGCCGATCAGATCTTTTGCGGAGTATCCCATCCACTTTTCGGCCGCGGCGTTGAACGTTCGGATCGTGCCTTCGGGATCGGTGGAGAATATGGCGTAGCTGGCCGCGTCCACGATCGCTCCGTGGAGCGCGGTCGTCTCTCGGAGAAGAGCCTCGGCGCTTTTGCGGTCCGCGAACTGGGCGATTTGATCGGCGACAGCGCCGATCTCAGCGAGGAGGTCGAGGTCTTTCGGACGAGTTTCACCTGAGAAGAACGCGAGGATCCCCAGAACGACACCGTCCAGCGCCACGGGTAGGGCAAAGGCCGTTTTCAGGCCATCCGCGGAGGCGGAAGAGGAGATCGGACAACCAACGTCGGCTGCCAAGTCCAGAACCCATTCCGGTTCACAGCGGGCCCAGGCTCGCCCCAGGAACCCCACGCCGCGACCGGCCCTTACCCGGCGCATCCGATGCTCGAGCCGTTCACCGGCCGGGCCGGGTCTTCTCCAGAATTCGGAGCAGCCCAGACTGGCGTTCTGTGGATCAATGGTGAGATAGGCCCCGACCTGCCAGCCCAGGGTCTCGCAGGTCTTTTCGAGGATTCTCGAGACTGCGGTCAACGGAGCGGGAGGAATACTGGCGCTGGTGTATAGGCTGTAAATGCCGGAGACCGACGCCGATTGCGTCAGGATTCTCCCTGTGTTGAACTGCAGGTCTCGGGTTTTCCGGATCCGGAGAGCTCGTTCTTTTCCTCTCCGAAACCAAAGCCACCCGAGGCTCATCCCGGAAGCCAGAGCCAGAGCGGATAGAACACCCACCAAGAGATCAACGGAAGTGACGGGTAGGTCCACGTTTCACAGCCAGCGGCGGATCGTTTCGAGGAGAATGTTCTCATCAATGATAGGCTTGCTCACGTAGTCGTCGAATCCGGCTTCCAGATAACGGGCCCTGTCGCCGGCCATGGCATGGGCTGTGAGGGCGATGACTGGAAGTCGTGTTTCTCGCTCGTTTGCACGGATCCGGGCGAGCACTGCAACTCCGTCCAAACCGGGCAACGAGATGTCCAGCAGAAGAAGATCGGGCTTTTGTTTGTCGAGGCCGGCCAACGCCTCGGGGCCGGATTCGAACTCCACGATATCGTACAGATCGCCAAGGATGGCCTGCAGGAGAAGGCGATTGTCCGGATTGTCCTCCACGACGCCGATAGTCTTTTTCATGGTGAGTCTCCGATGAAAGACTTTTCATACAGCATATACGCAACGTCGACCGCCGGGCAATGCTCTTCACCTCAATGCCCGTGAATTGACTGTAGTGATAAGCGTTTGCGGGTATTACACTCAACCAACAGATCTCCGGATTCATTCCGGATCTTGCGTGGCCATTGATGCGAAGTGCCCGGGATGCAACAGATCAACAGATCGCCATCGCGGAGATCTCTGTGGTATAGTCGGCGATCGAGACCCATTGAGGAAGGCCGGCGAACGCGGAAGGGCCGGACTGGGGCTTCATCCGGTTGTCGTCGCGTCGAGCAGACGGTCTGCCCTTCCGTTTGCGAGGTTGGGGTGTGAGGATTCTTCTGGCCGACGATTCGATCGAGGAACAGTTCCTCGTCAGGGAGCTCCTGAGAGGAACCTCTCACTGCATCGAGGCCGTGGATGATGGCCAGATCGCCGTCGAATTGTTCCGGTCTCGCCGTTTCGACGCGGTTCTGGTCTCTGTTGATCTCCCAATTCTTGACGGCCACTCGACGGTGCGGATGATCCGACAATGGGAGACCGACAACGGCCTTGTCCGCGTGCCGATCATCGCGTTGTTGCCGTACGGTTCGAAGAGCGGCTCTGAGACGCAAGCGGCCGGTTGCAGCGGCTTTCTCATAAGGCCGATCCAGAAGGAAGCGCTCTTCGATTGCCTCGAGCGCCAGCACTGGTCGGACCTGTTGTCTCAATGGAGCGGAAGAAGCAGCCAGGATCGCAACAAGCGGATTTCCGTGACGGTCTCCCCCGAGCTCAAGGAGCTCGTACCCGGTTTCCTGGAACATCGGCGCAAAGATCTCCTGGAGCTCAGGGAAGCCCTCAAGGCTCAGGACTTCGAGACGGTACGCCTTCTGGGGCTCCGGCTGAAAGGGAAGGGCAGCGGATACGGCTTTGCCGGCATCTCGGCCATCGGAGATGCTCTGGAGCGCGCCGCCCTGGCAAAAAACGTCCTGGACATCCGCGACGCCATCGCCGAATTGAACGCGTACCTCGATCGCCTCGATGTGGTCTGCTAGAGCAATTTCCAGAGGCTGATCAATCCTCGATCCGGTCTTTTCCCGGCAGTCTAGCGAGAGGAAGACTCTCTGTCCCGACCCATCGTGCCAATAGCCGAGAGGAGAACTCCCGCCACCAAAACCGCAAGACAGATCATACGAGCTTGGATTTTCATCAGACCACGATCCTCCAGCACCCAACCCACGGCCGGGGCGGCAATCGTGAGACAGTGCCCGAGCCAGATCCGGCCCGAGCTGGTCGGTTTTGGGAGACTCATAATCCGTCCTCCTCCAGGGAGATACAGCCTGCATCCGTCCTTGTCATCGGTTGAACTCTTCGACGGTCGTAGCCGTGTGAACGAGAACTGGGGCTGACCCAAGGGTAGCATATATGCATCAGAGTCAATGTGAAAGCCTCCCGAGGCAGGAGACCTTCTAGACCGAAGGCTATCGGGTGGATTCATCCGGCCCGCTCGTCTCGAACCCAGGATGGCGTCTGAGACTCGCGCGAAGCAGGTGGTACTGCGCCAGTCGGGCCTCGATTCTCGAGACAGCGGCGCACTCGGAGAGAGCCTCGATACCAGCTTCCCAAGCCGCGGCATCGCGATCGGTGAGGAGTTCGCTCACGGTATCCACGGCCCAGAGTTCCCCCAGTTTCCAGAGGATCCGAGAGGATAGGGCCCGTACCCAGGGGTCTGATTCCACGATGAACTTCTCGACCAGTCGGACACTCTTCGATTCTCCGAGTGTTTCCAAGGCCGAAAGGGTCGTCTCCGTCGTGGAGGAATCCAGGAGCGGTATCCGCATGGAGATCCCCATCGGGCCCTTCTTTGCCTCGACCGAGAGTTCTGGGGGGTCGATCCTGAGCGAGAGCCCCTGACGCAGCGACGCGAGGAGTTCTCTGTCCGAGACGGCGACCAAGAGATGGAAGCTCGCGGCGCGAAGTTCTGGCTTCGCATGCCCCGAAAGCCCCATGGACAAAGCGAGGACGGCTTCCTTGTTCGCGCAAGCCAGCGATCGCAGAGCGGCCCGTCTGACACCGCGTTCGGGGTCGCTTAGAAGTGTCTCCAGGCAATCGAGGTTGTCTCGGTCGCTGATCTCCGCGAGAGCGCAAGCGAGATGGGTGCGAACGCTCGCGTCGGGGTGTCTGACCAAGGAGGCCAAAGCCGAGACGGCGAGAGCCTTCTGAGGCGTGGGCCACAGAAGGACGATGGCCCGGGAGATCACGAGCGGGGAAGGGGCTTGGAGCATCGGCGAGCCGAGAGACCCCTTTTCCTCTGCCGACATTGGCGCACGGGCCAGCGCGTCGGCCAGAGCCGCGCGTGTGTCACAAGAGTCGACGTCCGAGAGGAACCGAAACAGCGGTTCGGATCGGGATGGCGCCAGCGCGGAGATCAATCGAACGAGTGCGGCGCTGGATCGATCACTGGGGCGTCGAGAGAGACAACGCTCAGCCGCGGCTGCGATCTTCGCGCCCAGTGCGTGCCGACGTCGACCCGTCCTCATGAGCGCCCCGGCCAGGGAATCGGCGACGAGCGGCGATGCTCCGACGATCTGTTCCACGAGGCTCTCCGCGGTCTCCGTGTCGCAGGGTTCCACATGGTGAACCGCCACGGCGCGAACGAACGGGTCCGGAGAAGCGGACAATGTCCGAAGAACCTGGGCTAGCCCTTCTCCCCGGATGTCCGATTTGGCGGGGAACAGTGAGGTTCGCGGCTCGGAATGCCAGCGAGTGGCGACCTCGAGAAGCCTCGTGAGAGTCGGGCTGGTCGCGTCTCCTCCTGCTGCCTGGTGGAATTCGATCAAGTGGGGCAACAGAAGATCCAGACCGAGACCATCCGCGGACCGAATCACCCAGGGGCTGACCAGGCTCTCGTTGGCTTGTAGAGCAAGGCAGATATTGGCCATCGGGGTTCGCAGGTATTCCTGCGCGACGCGCCAGAACGCCTGCACTCCGCCCTGCAGTTCGAGGAGTCCGCCTTCAGCGGCGGGTCGGTCATCCTCTCTCACGAGGAGTTGGGAATCACGGGTTGGGGGGGCAGGATCGATGCCTTGTGCCCGGAGACTCTTCGCGGCCAGATAGCGGACCGCGGGGTTGGGATCGTTGACCAGTGCGTCCCTGAGTGAGGGCACCGCGATCCGTAGGTCGTCCCCGTGCCCCTGGGAAAGGGCGGTGGCCGCTCTGAGTCGTTCGTTCTCGTCGCTCGAGCGAAGTTGCCTCACGAGTTCCTGGGTGGAGACTCGTTCCGTGTGCGGCCGGACGGTATTTGTGCCGGACCGCCCGGTCAGTGGAGCAGCCGGAGGTCGCCGCTCCTGGGGACCTGTTGTCGAGTCGTTCCGTGTTAGTGATGGCGCCCGGGGGGCTCTTGCCGATTCCGGCGGTGCGGCCATCAGCGTCTGGGGCTCTTGTGCGTTGCGAGGTGAGGGCGGCGTCTCCAGAGCCGATCGAACCCGGATCACTTTCTCCGGTCCCTTCTGGGGTCCTCCGCGAAGAGGAGGCCTGCCCGCGCCCTGCCTCTGAGAAGGAGGGAGAGCCCAGTCGGGCAGCGCGTCCATGGACTCAAAGGCCGCGGCCATCTGTCCTTCTGTCGCCGACACCCTGTTCATCACCGGAGCAGGGCCTTCCGCATGGTGTGTCTCCCCCAACGCATTCGGGCGGTCCGCTCGCCCGTCGGTTGAAATCGTTTCGGAGGCGATCTCGTCGGAGGCCGGACCGATTTCGCGTGAGGCTTCCCTCAGGGCGATCTTGAACTCCAAGCTGTCAGGAAAGCGGCCAGACGGGAGTCTTGCCAATCCACGGGTCAGGACGTGTCTCATGCCTGCGGGTAGATCCGGAGGGAATGTCGGATCGTGGGTGAGCTGTCGCTGGAGGACCTTGATCGCCGTGGGGGCCGCGAACGGGTGTTTACCGGTCAGCATGAGACACAGGATGATTGCCGCGGCATAGACGTCTGTCGCCGGGGAAACCGGATCCCCTACGATCTGTTCCGGGGCCATGAACTCGGGTGTCCCCAGGATGGCACCGGGGGCAGTGCGCGGGGCTCCGTCCGAGTCCGAGGTCGGTCCGGTCTGTTTTGCGATGCCGAAGTCCACGATCTTGACGCAGAGAGAAAGTCCGGGGACCACGAGGATGTTCGCGGGCTTCAAGTCTCGGTGGACGATTCCCCGGCGGTGGATGGCGGCAAGTCCGTCAAGGACCTGATCCATGATGAGAACGGTCTCGCTTCGCTCAGGTCTGCCACGTTTGAGCCTGGCTGTCAGAGGTTCCCCCTCGACCAACTCGGTCACCAGGTAGGGAACCCCGCCCGCGACGCCTGAGTCGAACACGATCACGACATTGGTGTGAAGCACGCCGGCTGCCAGACGAGCCTCGGCCAGGAACCGAGCCACGAATTTCGGGTTCTGCCCAAGATCGTCGGACAGGAACTTGATGGCCACGGTTCGATCGAGCGCTTTCTGGATTCCCCGATATACCCGACCCATCCCGCCTTCGCCGAGCAACTCGCCCAGCTCGTAGCGACTCGAAAACCCGGGATCGGACCTGATTTGCGCGAGATCCACGGAGCCCCTTTCCTCGACCCGGACAACCGTGCCAGCGTCGCTTTCTGCATCCGCTGATTCACTCGTATTGGAATCAGAATACCGCCTCTACCCGCATTCGGTCCACATGACCGGTGCAAAAGGGTGCATGTCTCGTAGGTGGCGCAATATGTTGATCCAAGTGTCTGTTGAGGCCGGAGGAGCGGGTCGGTTGTCTCTTCTCTTGCTCAGACAGTCCTCGCGGCTGAGGCAGCCGCTGCGGAACTCGCATGAGAAGAGACAACCGACCCGCTCCTCCTCACAAAAGTTGCCACCCGCCCGACATGCACCCGAGGTGCGCGACTTGCTATGAATCGTGCGATATACTGATCTTCGGTGGGGCCACCGGTTCCACGTGCTGAGATGCCATCCATACGGTTGAGCTCCGGCCTGAGTCCCGGTGAGAGTCGATGATACAGAAAACTACAGCGCAACGTGTGCGGGTCGTGGTTGTGGATGATGACCAAGTCTTTCTGGAGGTCATCAAGGATCGACTCTCCTCGGTTCCCGAGATCGAGGTCGTCGGGACCGGGCAGGACGGCCGTGATGCTCTCGAGCTCGCCAACCTATTGCGGCCGGACGTCGTGGTCATGGATTACCTGATGCCGATTCTCGACGGCATCGAAGCGGCGGCGAGGATTCGGGCCGTTTGCCCGTCCGTGAAGATCGTCATCCTGACCTGCGATGAGTCTGCCGAGACGATACTCAAGGCGATCCGGGCGAGCGCTGTTGATTTTTTGAACAAGACGGCAGACCTTGCGCTTCTCCCGGAGGCGATTCTCAAGGCGGCCCGAAAGCCCACGGAGACATCGATCTCGCACGGGTCCGGGAGTATCTGGACGTTCTACGGGATGCGAGGCGGGGTCGGTTCCACGACTCTGTCCGTGAACGCGGCCCTGTGTCTGGCGGCCATCAAATACCGTGTCCTTCTCCTGGATCTGGATCTACTCCATGGATGCTGCGCTTTTTACCTGAGCATGAAGCCGTATCAGCCCTCGGACAACCTTCTGTACAAGCTCCACGGGCAGATCCAGATCGCCCAGGATCTTATCCGGAACTCCGTCCGTCCATACTCGGTCCCGGGTAGGAACCACTTCTCCCTGGATCTCATAGACAGTCCCTGCTCGTTCGTTCCAGTAAACGATTCCCTTGTTTCCAATCTCGAAGACCTCCTCGGTCGCCTGATGACCATGTACGATTATGTGGTCGTCGATATTCCCTCAGGACGCATCTTCGACCGGCATGTCGGTCCCCTTCTCGATCTGTCGGAACGTCTGCTCATCTCAACGTATCGCGATCTCCCTGCGATGAAGAATCTGGGTGAGTTTTCCCGATTGATCTCCGCGGCCTCTTTCCCGGTCGACAAGCTTTCCATCATCTACTCCGGACTGATGGACCACGCGGATTTCGATTTCGGGTCATATCTGAAGTCGATCCGGCTCGAACGCGCCGAGGTTCACGAGGTTCCGTTCGACCACGATGACAGTGAGGCCGCGGTCCGGGAGCGGCAACCGATCGTTCTTTTGAGGCCCAACGGGACATTGGCTCGTCGAATCCAAACGATCGTCGAGAAGAGCCTCAAAAAGCCCCCTCAGATCGACCGTTCCAAGAGCAAGAGTGTGTGGGAGTCGTTTTCCGGCCAATTCCACTCCACCAAGTGAGGAGTCCCGTCGGACCTACTCCCTGCTCGACGTCATCCCGTGCGATTCTGAGAGAGTCGTTCTTCGGGCTGACACGGTCGAGTGTCCATGTCCGAGCCTGGTGATCGCGAGGGACGGCCGCTTCTATTTCGAGAGTTCGACCGCCAGATGTACATGAGCCTGGTCGGTCCTGTGCTCGAGCCCCACGAGCGATGGGTTAGTCGACCGCTCGCTCTCGACGAACCGGATCTCGGAAAATCCCACGTGACGCGCCATCAATTCGATGTCGGCCCGTGACGGGAAGCTCCGGTGTTGGTGGAGGTCGTAGCACTCGGCCCTGGCCTTGATCACCCTATCGGTCGTGCAGGGCGTATAGTGATGGGCGAGCACCGCCTCCAGACCGGGAAAATAGAGCCGGAGCACCCCTTTGGGCTGGAGTGTCCGGCAACTCTCGGCCAGGAACACGATCTGGTCTCCTTGCTCCAGGTGTTCGAGGAAGTCCTCGGTGTATCCGAGTTCGAACCAGTCGTCCGGGAACGGGTGTTTCCGGACGAGATTCACTCGGAGGGTCCGGGCCGACGCAGTACTCGGGGGAGGGTACAGGTCGACGTTGAGCCAGCCGGGAAACAGCCGTGGACCGCAACCGTAGTGGATCTTCCGGAGCCCTCCGGGTACCGATTCGAGAGACGGGTTGTCCCAGTCGTGACGCCGGCGTACATCCAGACCGGCCCGAGCCAAGAGAGACTTCACCAGGATCCTGACACGGTGCAGCACGTGCTTCATCGCCGGGCTCCAGCGGGATGGTCCATCCGTCCGAACTCGAGGAGCCGCAGGTGTTCACCGAATCGGCTGCTCGTGTGCTGGTGTTCGAGCCCTGAAAGTTTCTCCAGATCACGGATGTGACCGGCCATGGATAGGGCGGACAGATCGAGATCCGCCGATCGCCCCAGGACCACGACAAGCCGGTCGCTCCCGCCCAGATCGCCATACTCCCTGAGTGTCGGACCATGTCTTGGCTTGCGGTAGAACTCGAAGAGATACCGGGTTCCGGCGCCCGCCTTCACCCAGGCTGTCACTGTGGACGGCCGGTCGCTCAGCTCCGCGGCGAGGTGCCGCCAGTCCTCCTTGTGCATCAGATCGGTGGGACACGTCAAGAGAGCCTCGGTCGAGAAAAGATTGGCGCTCAGAATGAACACGGCGCCGAGACCGAACGACGTGGGGGTCAGTCGGATGAGGGCTCTCACCACAAGGAGGAAGAATGCGGGCGCGCAGAACACGAGGTACCGTGAGGTCAGGTGAGAGAAGTCGAGACAGGCGGCCATGATCATGGGGGCAACGACGCACGTGAGCAGAAGCCGACCAGTCGGTTCGTTCCAGGGCCTGTCCTTCGATGCTCCTCGGAGGGTGAGTCCGATGGCCACGCCCACCAGCGTGAGGAACAGGGGGCCCTGGCCCGCGGATGCCTTTGTCTGGAACTCGGCGAGCGTCATGTTCGACAGAAGGTAGCCGCCTGTCCAGTGGACGACGATTCCGACCACGCGCTTGCCCATCTGCACGAGAGAGTAGGTCTTGACGGGAGCGATACGTGACAGATTCAGCACCCAGCCGAGCGACGGCAGGGCCGCCACCAGGGCCAACGCCGAAGACGCGGGCAGCGCGCGATCGCTTGGCCGACCGAGGACGAACGGTACGAGCACGGTAGTGAAGAGCATCAACCACCCGAAGTGGTGGGTGTAGATGGCGAGCGTGAGAACGAGCGCTAGCCGGAGCCGTTGAGCGACGGGGAAGGGGGAGTCAACGGGGTCAGCCACGGCCCAGCGGTCCAAGAGATCGAGCCAGGCGACCCCGAGCAGTCCGAGAAGGGCGTAGGCCCGAGCCTCCCGGGCCGGCTGGAGGCAGACCGATGAAACAGCGACCCAAGCGACGAAGAGAGCCAAGCCTCGACCCGACAAACGACGAGCTCCCATCCTGTACAGCAGGGCAAGGGCGAGTGCGGAAGCCAGCGCGGATGGTAACCGTGCGGACCACTCTGTCGCGTTCGACCCGACAAACGGTTTGACGAGGAGGAAATAGAGGGGAGGATGGACGTCGGAGAGACAACGATGAATGAGATCGAAGACGCTTCCCGAGACCGTCTGGAGGGTCCAACCCTCGTCCCCCCAGAAGGAGTGGTGGGAGAGATCGATGAACCTCAGGATCAAGCCGAGAACCACGAGCGTAAGGATGAAAGGGCGAACCGGGAGCTCTCGATCGCTCCTGACCCGACTCATGATGGTCTCGTGACCGGTGCGATCGGATCTTGATCGGTCGTCTCCGCCGTGTCTCCAGTGTCAGGATTCGTCGTCACGCCTCGCTGGACTTCACGAATGGCAGGGAATCCCGGCGGACCGGCGTCTCTATCGCGGAACAGTCCGGTCACGATCGCTCCCGCCCGTCCGTTGAGGCAGGGCCCAAAGCGTCGAGACTCGCCCTGAGGGCCCGTCCCTGTGCGGGATTCACCATCGAGACGTACGCGATCATCCCACGAATCCAGGACTCGAAATGAGGATGGTTCTCTCTGTTTTGGGCGGCGAGACCCTGCCTTCCGGCTTGGTGCAGGATGGCGCGGAGCCTGCGCACCTCGCTCCGAGGGACTCCGGGACGTTCGTTGACGACGATGCCGGTGACCATCTGGGCCTTGTTCCTTCTCCGGACCCGGGTCTTGTCCTCGTTGACCCGGAAGCCCTCGTCAACGGCGATGTGCCGGACGCGGGCGAGCAGGTAGCCCAGCCGTTTTGAGGCGTCCTCGTCGCCGGAGAATGTCAGGTCGTCGGCGTAGCGGGTGTAGGTGAAGCCCAGCTTGGTGGCGATGCCCGACAGTCGCGCGTCCAGATTTCTGGCCACGAGGTTCGAGAGGGCCGGACTCGTGGCGGCCCCCTGGGGGAGCACCCGGGGGCCCGTGGCCACGTGGTACGGAGTGCCCGCGTAGTCGACCTTCTGGCGTGGAGCCTCGGTGCAGAGCAGAGCGAGGACCGTGGAGGCTGCCGGCGAGTATCCGAGTTGCTCGAAGACCCCCCTCACTCGGGGAAACGTGATGGTGGGAAAGAAATCGACCAGGTCGAGGTTCACGACCACCGATCGCTTGACGTGAGCCGAGGCGTTCGTCAGTGTACTTCGTCCTATCACGAATCCGTGGGCCTGCGGCTTTGCCTGGACCTTGTCGAGGAGGTTCCTGAGGATCCACCGCTGGCACCTGGCCAGGTCCCGGTGTGGCGCCGCGAGCTCCCTGGTTCCCCCGTTCTTTTTGGGGACTGAGAATCGCACGTAGTGAACCCGGCCGGCCGCCTCGGAGTGAAACGAGAGCCAGCGCAAGCGGGGTATGGACACCTCTAGGGCGATCGCCACGTCGGAAGGAGAGGCCAGGACGGGAAGACCAGAGAGCCCAAGCTTCTCCACGTTGGCCCTTCGGTCCGCCAAGCCCTTGGACACTCCTCGTCCGAGAAACGCGATGTCGGTCTGGCGCCGCGTTGCCACATCCCGGGCGTGTTGCTCCTTGCGTTCCTGGGCTTCTTTCCTCTTTCGCTGCTTGGCAGCCTCTTTCTCCGAATTGTCCCGGGCGACCGCCTCGTCCGCGGCTCGAGAGGCCAGCGCGAGATCCGGACGAACCAGATCCATCTGAGCCCCGACCTCATGGATTTCGGTCAGTTCCTCCGGGGTGAGATATCCATGGCCCACCAGGGCTCGATCGATGAGGAGCGTTCTGGGATCGTCGGCCGGAGGAATCAGGTCGCGTCGACCAAACCAAGGATTGCCCCAGGGCCCGCCCAGGGCCCGTGCCTGTTTCTTGACCTCCGAATCCGCAAGCGGCGTGAACTGGGAAGCGTCCAGGTCGAGCTTACGAGGCGTTCCTTGCCGGGGTGATGCGGGCGGAGGCCGGGTGGAGGTCCGAGGGACGGCCGTGGGTGACTCCTCCAGTCGAACACCGAGGAGGCTCTTGAACCAATCGAGGAATCCCATGACCCTTTGGGATGAAACGATGCCAACGGCCGGCCGATCGGACGGCCAGCTAGCCGGGGCTGTCGGTCTCCTGACTTCTTACCTACGGACCGAGGACGTTCACCAAGGCCCCCTGCGATCCTGCAGGGAGAAAAGCCTATGGCTTGCATTGGTCTCCATGCAGGATCGCAGGGGGCCAACACGAACAACGGCCTCGGGGATGCATGACGAGCCAACGTCAGCCGCGGCGGAACGCCGCAGCGTGATGGTCTCAGAAGACGACGCACCCCGACCAGCTTGCCACCCGATTCTATCGCTCTCGCCCCATCCCTCCTTCGAAAGTCACCACCCGGTGGTCCAGGCTCCCAGCGGTTCGAACCATCGGGACCAGCCTCCGGTCTCGCGTGCCGGCTCGCCTTTCAAAACCTGCCACCGCACGGCTTGGAGGTGCCGGCAAGGCCCCATCCTCAAGCCTCCGCGGTGGTGGTGCGAACACCCACAGCGCCCGCGTTTGATCCGTCCGTCCGCGTCGAGGAGCATCTCCACGGAGTATGAGCCGGCTGAAGCGAGGTACAGTCTACAACCCGGAAGCGGTTCCTGGAAGGATTCGATGCGAACCCCGCGTTGCCTCATGATCTCCCGGGAGGCTACCAGTTCCTCGTTCTCCGGGCCGACCTGCTCTTCACCCAGGATCATGGGCATGATCTGTCGCCATCGGAACACCCGGCCGGGGAGATCGTGGATCACCTGGCCGACCAGGGCCAGATGGTTCAACGCCGCGGCGCACTGCGCCGGATCAACAGTGATCTCCCTTCGAATCTCGTCGGTCGAGAGCCTCTGCCGCGCGCGGATGAGGCACGCCATTTGCTCGATCAGATCTTTCGACACAGAGACCGGCGGTGCCAAAAGATCGAGAGCCGATCCCCGGGTCCAGTCGTTCGTGGTCCACCCGGAAAGACCCAGAGTGAATCGCATCTCCCCCATGCGGGCGATCCAGAAGCTCGGAAGGCCCGTTCCCAGAAGATGGACGTCGAAGCGTTCCGCCAGAGGCAACAGACGAGCCAGCGTCAAGAGCCGTTGCCGTCCCCAGATACGGATCGGCGCCACTGGCGGGCCATCGTAAATGCTCCCGCGGTCGACGATCTCCTGTTCCCACGGTTCGAGGACGATCCGGGGAGCTTTGCCGGGCAGAAGCTCGAACCGGAGAGCCCGGGGACTGGTCTTCGCCTTGTGGCGCTTGAGCCAGGCGAGAATCGAGTAGACCGCCTCACGGGAGAGCGTCACGGAGCGTCCAGGAAAGCCCATGGCCGCCTGGAGTCTGGTGAACCCCCTGAGCCAACCGTCGGGCAGATCGATCTTCTCCTCCCGGTAGTCGGCCGATTCGTCGGTCTTCACCTCGAAGCCCGACGGGTCGATGCGAAGCCGTGTGTTTCGGTACGACCGCAGGTCCTGAAAATGGTGGAACAGCTCCCAGGAAAAATCGACGTTGGTCGTGCCGAAAAGCGTCGAGGACGAGGGGCCGAACCCGCCGTCCCTATCGACCGAAAGGCAGCCGTAGCTTGACTCGTCAGCGGAAAAGCACTCGAAGAACACGACGTCCGACGAGACCGTGACGATGGGATCACAGGGCATCAGGAGGCGCCAGACCGCGGGATCGTTCTGTCTGAGATATGTGGCATATTTCTGACGTGCCTTCCAGTACCGAGAGAGTTCGCGGCTGTAACTTTGGGCGAGGTCGCGGGGAACGTCCCGTCTGCGTGCCAGGATTTCGTCCTGCGCTTTCTTCAGCTCTCCACGCCGGAGAGTTCGTTGACGCGCCAGGTCCTGCTTCTTCCATTCCAGATAGGCGGTCCGGTCGCGTCGATGAAACCGCAGGTCGCTGGTGACCACGTCGTGGAGCGTCGAGATCGCTTCCCGGAATCTCAGCGGCGCTGAAAGCTGCGCGTCGAAGGCGACCGGGTCTCGGACGAGATTGGGCACCAGGTTGACGAGCTGGCCCGAGGCCTCGTGGACCAGGCGACTCTTTCCAAGGTATCCTAGTGTGACTCTCACGGATTCTCAACTCCCGTGGGGAGAACCAGTTCTGGAATGTGTTCACGGATAGACCTGGAGAGTCCCGGACAGGCCTTAAGAGCGCCCACAACGGCCGAAAGTCCGACTCGCCGCTCGCTCGCTCGGACCGAGCGAAGGGCGACGGCGAGCACGGGGAGGAGTCGATCTGCCCGCCCCGGATCTTCGATGATGGCTCGTCCGAGCTGTCGGATCGCCGTGGCCTTCGGTCGGCTGCCTCGGTGCACCGCCAGCAGGACGGAGGCCCAGATACGCGCCAGATCCTCCGCCCCGGATCCGGGAAGGCCGTCCGGTCGTCTTTCGAGAGTTCTCCGCGCGAGGGCGATACGGGTTTCGAGTCCCCGGACCAGCCAGGTCCTGACCTCGTCGTAGGGGGTCTCCAAAAGGCGCCTGTAAAGGATCGGATCGTTGAAGCCGGTTTTCCCGGGCACCAGCCACTTCATGACCTGCGATCGCGTCTTGCTCGAACGGCTGTCGAAGAAGCGCGAAAGGGACTCGCCGCTCGCGGCTTTCAGCTCCTCGAGCTGATCGAGCGCCCACCTGGTCAGCTCTCCGGAAAGCGCGGCGCATCGGGCATCCGCGAGCTCCGTGAGGAATCCGGCCTCCGGAGGCGTGATGGAACGGGCCTTCAGGAATTCGAGACCCATGCTGGCCACCGGGGTCTCACGGGCGGAAGCAATCGTGACGCACTGAGCCACGGTGAATCGTTCCGTGCTTACGTGTCGCTTCATCAGTGAACAGACCGTATTCAGAGCCGTCACGCTGCGGGTCTCGAGAAGCCGGAGCCATCCGTCCACGCTGAGTTTCGCGAGGAGGGGGGAGGCTGCCAGAAGACGGGATCCGAACTGTTGAACCTCGTCGTCGTCGTGTTCCAGAAAACAGAGGATCTGCTCGTGATCCAGTCCACGAAAGGCTTCGACGTGTTCCGCTTCCAGGAGCCTCATTGCCCAGACGCGGATCAGTCGAGCCCTCGCCGTGGACACGAGCGAGAACAGTACCGGGACCGCCTCCGGTGTCCTCCAGATCCCCGGAAACCGGGGGAACGGGACCAGCTCACCCAGTCCGTGCCCTTCTCTGAGGTGGATCTGGCTCGCCTTGAAGGTCAGCGCCTCGGAGTAACGAAAAAGCGCGTGCATCAGGCCCCAGCTGTCCAGGATGTTTTCGCCTCGTGTCAGGTCTTGGTCGAGATAGGTCACGAGGGCACGGGCGATGGCGTTCGGATACTCCGCGGGACGGGAGAACCCCAATTTCCGAAAGTACCGCCAGACGCGACGCCTCAGATAGTAACGCGTACGGTAACTAAAAAGGAGAGCTCCCTCTTTTCTTCGCGTCTGGTAGGGGACCAGCCATTCGGGAACGCGACCGATGCCCGACTTCCGTTTGCGGAGCACGAGGCCGCGGGGCGTCATGAGGGACTCTTCGTTCACGACCGTGGAGGTGGCCGGGTCGAAGCGGCTATGGATCCTGCGAACCCGACGCACCGATCGGTCGAAGGCGACGAGGAACGCGGCCATCAGCTCGTCGTCTCTGCACTCTTCGGCGTGCCGCAATAGACGTTTGACGAGGGTTTCGTGGCCCGGTGTCGACAGGGGATCCTCGAGAAAGGCGAGGATCTGCTCGCGGGCCCATGGTCGTGGGTCGCTCTTCCAGCGATCGGCGAAGGACTTAATGAGACCGGGGTTTTCGATCTTCCTGAGCTCGTGCAGGAAGTTGGGAGACTGGATGTCGAACGCTTCCTCCACGACGAGCATCGAGCCTCGATCGTCCTGACTGGATCGGCTCACTAGAGGGCCACACCTCCTTCTGGATCTCAGAGTCGATGCTCGTGAATCAGTGGTTGCAGCCAGCGTTGCGGCGAAACGAAATGCCGAGAGTCTCCTAGAAACGGACCCGGTGCCGTCGCGGAACCTCCCGTGCCGACAGACCTCCGTTGAGAAGAGTGAGGGGGTTCACAGGGTCTTCCTGCCAGCGGATCTCGAAGTGCAGGTGGGAAGTCGAGGCGTTGCCCGACCGGCCCACGGTGGCGATGACCTGGCCGGCCTCCACCCGCTCGTTGTCGCCTGTCCGCACTAGGTTCTTCTTGTTGTGGGAATAGACCGAGCAGTAGCCGTCTCCGTGGTCGAGTACGATCACCCGTCCGTGGCCTCGCACGACCCCGGAGAAGAGAACCCGCCCGGCCCGGGTCGCGTGGATCGGTGTCCCTGTGGAGGCCTTCAGGTCGATGCCGGTGTGCATCCTGCGGCGTCTCTTTCCAAACGCGGACAAGAGAGGACCCCGGATCGGCCAGGCGAACCATCCGTCCCCGCAGCCCGTTCTCAGGCCCGACTCCTCCTGCCGTTTCCGATCGGCGGTCCGAGATCGTCCCCGGCTCGAGGATCTGGTCGCTCGGCTTCCGTCGGGGTCATTCGCGGTCTCGTCGAGCTCGCCCGGGGCTTCCAGATCGGCCGGATCCAGCCTCGTTTTGATCGAACGTCCCGCGGCCTGAGCACCCAGGGCGTCTCTGGAAGAATCGGTGAGAATCGAGCTCCCGTCCGGTTCGTCCTCATCACCGAGTTTTAGACGCGGATCTCTGGGAGTGGTCTCGTCATCCTCGTCCGCTAAGGCTTTCCCGGACTCCTTTGAGGACAGTGAGGCTTTCTTTGTAGGGTCATCGGCCGTTTTGATCGCGCTTCTGTAAGGCGCAAAACCGAGTTTGGCGGCGAGAACCGGATCGATCGGGATGGCGAGCCGTGCCCCCACTGCCGGCTCGGTTCCTTTTGGCAGACGGTTGGCTTCCCGGATCGACTGGACCGAGAGGTCGTACTGAAGAGCCAGTGCCCACAGGTTCTCGCCCTTTTGGACGACGTGCTCGACGCGGGGAGGGGGGGAGCTACGGACCGGATTGAATGCGCGAGCCTGCGGCCCGCTGAGCGTAGTGGCCGCGATCAAGAAGAGCGCGAGAGTTCTTGTGGATTTCATTCGGACTGGTCTCGTTGACCCGATCATGGAGCGAAAATAACCCGAAAGGGGTTTCGTTAGGATACAAGGAGATGGCTTTCGGAAACAAGAGCTTCGAGAACCGAGGGGAGCAAACCCCGTTCCTGCTCGAAGCCCCAAACCAGGACCCGGTCATCCGGACCCGGCCAAACACGGAGACACCGAGAAGCACCGAGAAGCACGGAGGTTTGATTCCTTTTGTCGCCAAGAAACGACATGGCCTTTGCCTGTACCCGCTGTCGCACTGTCGCGCCATGGTCGCGGCAGACGGCTCGGTCGAGCTACCATGTTTATGGTCCTCCGCAGAGGAGGAGGTGGTGATGCTCGAGTACATCATGGTTGCTCTGGTCCTGGGGGTCTTCCGTCAAGAGCAAGCTGTTCTTGCGGGGAAGACGCTGAGCCAGTGGGTGCTTGAGATTCGTGAGGGCACGACAGCGGCAAGGTCCTGGGCTGGAGAAGTCGCCGCACGATTCGGACCGGCAGGGGTACCGCCGCTTTAGTGTCCTGGTCTCGTCCGATGACACGGCTGCCTGTCGAATCGCCGCGCTCGATTTCGGGTCTCGTGTCGATCCGGGCTCACGTGGTGGTTACTTGCGGATCCTGAACCTCTTCCCCGACTTGTCCATGACCGGTTCCTGAGGGGAGGTCTGCGCGTTGTTGTGGACCTCGCTCTGGTTTTGGGGCTGGGTCTGAGTCGACCACTGAGGTTGACCCTGAGACGGACCCTGGGATGAACATTGGGGTTGCCCTTGAGGCACGAGCTGAGAGGGACCCTGGGGTTGACTTGCGGGCTGTGTCTGGGTGACCGGAGTAAGGAACGCCTCCACCTCGACCCGGCGATTGACTTGGCTCGCATAGTTGTCGCGTCCGGATTGCTCGATCGGAAACGCCTCTCCGTACCCTCGGAGATCCAAGCGGTCCTCGGACATGCGAAAGCTCTTTACGAGGTAGTCGCGCACGGTCGTCGCCCGTTCCAGAGAGAGCCTCTTGTTGGATTCGACACCGCCGACCGTGTCAGTGTGCCCGTTGAGGCGAAACTGTCTATTGCTCAGTTCCGGAGACGACAGGGCCTTGCCCAGTTCCTGGATCTGAGAGACCCCACTGGGGGAGAGGGTCGCTTTCCCAAAATCGAACTCCACTCGAAGATCGATTCGCGAGAGACCGGCCTCCCGGACGATTTCCACGTCCGCTGTTTTCTTCTTCCGCACGGTGAGGACCTTGATCTTCTTGGGGGCCGAGCGGCGGCCGGCCCTTGCATGGGGGGACGACGTTCTATAGTGTCTGGCCGGAGCCATTGTCTTTGAGGGCGCCTTGAGAGCTCTCACGATCGCCTCGCTCCTGACGAGATCCTCCGCGCGCAGTGATCCAACGGGCAAGAGGGCGACCAGTAACAGCATCGATGGACGCAACAGTACCGATGGACACGACATCTCGAAACCTCCCTTGGCCGTTGATCGACCGGAGAGAACCATACCAGTACCCGCGATCGGTGAACAAGCTTTCGGAATGGGAGGCTGATCCTGCCGGTGGTCGACCGTTGCCTTCGGTCCTGGTTGGTCCTTGGGCTCTGACTCCGTTCCCGTCCCTGACCCTGTCCCCGTCCTCTCTGCCCAGGCAACGCCGGGCTTGAGTCGTCTTTCCTGAACTGCTAGCCTAGTTGGAGCCACCCTATTGGCCATCGACCCCAGGGAGAAACAATGAGAACCGTCTTCTTTGTCGTGCTGTGGTCCGTTCTATGCTCGTCCGTGATCGCCGCTGTCGACCGTTCCATTGCCGTGCTCCCGAGGGCGGACAGTGTCGCCCTTCTCAAGGGGGCAGACAGCGGATTGGTCAGCTCTCTGAGCAGCCTCGGGCTCGTCCCTCCGTCGAGTCTCAAGGTCTTGTCGGAACAGTGCGAGGCCTTTGCCAAGGATACCGGGTTCAACCCGCTGGACATCAACCTGATTTGCGTCCAGGGAGAACGGTCGACCTCCCGATTCCTCGTCATGATTCGAGCCAAGTACGACTTCAAAAAACTGAAAGAGACGATCATGGCGCAGCTCTCGGGGTCGAAGACTGCCGCGTCGCTCGAGATCAAGGACGAGCCTGGCCGGTTGACATTCCTCTCCAAGGACCGTTCGACGAAGGCTGTCCTGACGAATGATGGGGAGATCCTGGCCGGCGCCGCCGCCAGTGTCGACGAAATCGGTCGGGGAACCCAGGCGGATCAGTCGGGGCTCATCCGGACTCTCGCGTCTCGATTGGGTGATGGCTCGGGGTTGGTTCTTGGCGCGCTCTTTCCACGTGGCATCGAAGCGCAGTTACCACCCCAGGCGGCCCCATTCTTCCCCGAGGGGGTTCTGGGGACACGTTCGGAACTTCACTGGGATCGTCAGCGCCAGCCAGACGAGCATCACGTTGGGCTTTGATGGGACTGAGGCCGCCTCGGTCGCACAGCCCATGCTGTCGAATATACTCAATCAGTTGAAATCCGCCTCGAGTCAGGCTGTGACTTCTGCTCGGGAGTCCTCCAAGGCCAAGGGACCATTCGGCGCTCTCGACCTGCAGCTCCTGACGGCCCGGATGCAGCAGGAGTCGCTCGCCGAGTGGTCCTCCGTCCTCGTCGTGAAAGCGTCAGGGTCCGATGTAATCTGGGAGCTCGACCGGAGCAGGCTGGGAGCCGCACCCCCTGCGATCCTCACGGTGGCTACGGTCGGAGCCCTGGCCGCCATTGCTGTCCCGAACTTCAAGGCGGCCCGGGAACGAGCGAACTTTCGTGCCTGCTACGCCAATCAAAAGACCGTGGCCGGGGCCCTGGAGCTGTACAATCTCGACAAAAATACCAAGATCAGGGAGCTCACCCCGCAGGTGTGGCAGGATCTCAAGACCGGGGGTTATTTACAGATCGTGCCCATCGATCCGGGGCAGGGAGAGGGAAGCGCCTCCAACTACTATTTCACTGACAAGGCCAGCAGCGGCATCGCCTGTAGGGTCCACGGGAGCATCCAGGGAGAGATCAAGGGGGCGCTGCCCGCGCCACGATGAACATCGGGACACCTGTGCATTCGTTCAAAGGCGCCTCACGAAGCGGAGCGGCGTAGGAATGACTCTCGACGAAGATGTTTTTCGCGGCCCTCGGTGGACAACAGGTCGCTCTTTATCACCGAGTGCACCAACTCCACCGTTCCACAGCGTTCCTTGGCCCAGTTCCAGACGGCCTCAGGAGTGCCTTCCCACATGTTGCTCACCATGGCCAGGTACCACCGACGCCCCTTCTCGTCGAGGACGGGCACCTCGACCTGTCGAATGAAAGGGATCTGTCGCCGGGCCAGTTCGATCGCCAAGGCTTTTTCGTAGACTGACTCCAAGAACCCTGGACCCAGGGTTCGATGGACCTCGACGGCCGCTCCGAGAACGCGTCCGGTCTGATCATCTCGCTCAAGATCCATCCTCGAGTCCTCCTGGTTTTGCCTTTTCCTGGCTTCCGGGCTTCCCGCGTCAACAAAAAACCCGTCTCAAGGCCTCCTCCAGGATAGTGGACCGGCACGCTCCGGGCGCATGGACATCCCAGGACACATTCTGAGCCAATCGTCCAGGCCCTTTCGGTCTCGGTTTCAAGAGGGATTGGAGAGGTCCCGGGTCGCGAGCGGCAGTGGGCTTCGCCTTGGGCCCGTTTGCATGGAAAGTCGATTCGACATTGGTGCTCGGATCCAACGGTCTCCGGCGCTCAGCAAACCCTGACCAGGAGAGCATCAACCACCCCCCTTCACCCACAGGGTGAAGAAGACGGAGGCCGGATGGACCACCTTGATTCGAGACCAGATCATGGATTCCGCGACTTGGCACGGGCCTCGATCCGCAGGATCGAGGCTTCGGGATCACGGTTGCGGATTCCTCAGAGATCGGTGTATATTTCGATGTATGTCGAAATATCGAATTGACGATCTCGACCGGCTTGCCGAGATGTTCAAGTGTCTTGCCAACGTGCAGCGCTTGAGGATCTTCCTCAATCTGGCGGCCTGTTGCAGTCCCGGGACCCGGTGGAACGTCAGCCCGGAGGCGATCCGACGGTGCGCGGGCGAGTTGGGCAAGAATCTGGGCCTGGCTGCGTCCACGGTCTCGCACCACCTCAAGGTGCTGCGAAACTCGGGTCTCATGCGCGTCCAAAGGCGCGGCAAACGGATCGAATGCTGGATCAGCCAGGAAGCCGTGCGTGGACTTGCCCGCTTTTTTGCGGATCCCGGTCAGCTCGACGAGTGAGGAAACGAGCTCAACCTTACCGAAGGAGACCTCGATGGAAACGATGAAGAGCGAAAAATCTGCACAGCCCTCGTGCTGTTGCGGCTCGGCGACTCCGCAGACCAACGCGAATGCCCAGGGTGCGGTCTGCGACTGTGAAGCGCTCGTGGCAAGGGGGTCCGGCCTCAAAACAGTCATCTGGACTCTGATCCTGGTTGCTGCCATCGCCGTGGG
>Ga0074195_1000743_pt1 | contig 56701 bp, 41 predicted proteins | sample EPASupsiteHSE623_FD_64525 | JGI IMG/M metagenome (GOLD analysis project Ga0074195, IMG submission 64525) | Bioremediated contaminated groundwater from EPA Superfund site, New Mexico - Sample HSE6-23 | ecosystem: Environmental > Aquatic > Deep subsurface > Groundwater > Contaminated ...
AATTGTCCATGCCTGCGTCAAAAAAGGATATCGCAGGATACGAAGCCAGCCAAACATCCTTACGGGTTTTTTGAGGGCGTCAAGGCTGTTTTGATATTCAAGCTAATAGGGAAAGGTCAGTAGGTCCAAAGACTCTTGTAAGCCTGGCCTGGCCTGGCCTGGCCAGGCCTGGCCTGGCCTGGCCTGGCCTGGCCTATAATATTGGTAAGCTCAGTTTTTCACGCCGCATGTAGCACTGTGGGAACGAGCCCGCAACAGTCCGAAAGGACGAGGAGCCATGAAAATGAAAACCTCAATGTTTGCAGCAGCACTCATCGCGACCTTTACCGCGCTTGGTTCGGCGGCTGACACTTCCATTATTGGTGCGCTTAGCAAGACAGCGGGGAGTCCGGCGGTTGTTAAGACTCAAGCCCCGGCGAATCCGGCAGAGACCCTCACGCCGGCTCCAATATACAAGCTTGCGGGACCTGACGGCAGCGAAAGGAGCTTCCAGCGCGCCGAAGGACTTGTTTTATGCGATGACGGGGGCTGCACGAAATTCGTGGCCGCCAGACAAAACGGATCGGCTGACTCCTATACGACTCCGGATGGCAAGACATATAATCAGTTTCACGTTTCCGGCGGCTACGGTCCGCACCACGGCCGTGCGTATATCGGACCAGTCGGACCGGACGAGGTCGTGGTGGAAGGTTTCCCTGTCATCCTCGGCAGCGCGGATGAGGGCGAAAAGGTATATCTGATGTCAACGCCATCTACATACAAGACAGGCCGCTACTTCGACGTAAAAGGGGGGAAATGGCAGCTTGCAATAATTTAATCATCGCAGCGGCAGCTATCCCGAAAGCAACCGCTTGTCCCGAGTATGGAGTTCAACGATTGCTGTCCGGCGAAATCTCGCAGATGAAAGAGGAAATGCAAATGAAAAAAACTATGCTTGCAGTTGCAGTCGGTCTACTGTTCACCGCAATCGGTTCTGGGGCGGAGAGCGCTACACTTAAGGCACTGGATTCGGGAAAATCCGTTCAGCCAGCGGCGGAACCTGTTGCCGGAATAGCTGCGGCGCAACCCTTGCCGGACAGTGTCAAAAACAAGATATACAAAGCGACGATAAAACTGTCAAAGCCGATAAATGATTCCCCGGGTGACTTGTGGACTGGCTTTTCGGACCTTGAGCAGCTTGGTGTGGAACGGAAGGCTGAAATTGCGGCCTTGAATGAGTGCCATAAGGCCGGCGAGACAACCTGTTTTAGTTCCACTGTCTCGAGTAAGCATTGCAATGTTACAGAGCAGGATCCGGTTGTATGGACTGTTAAAAGGGTTGTTTGCGTTGCGGAGGCTGTGGCGGTTGCAATCAAATAAATTGCGTGCGAAGTAGAAATCACTCCGCGAAACGCCGCCGATAAACCGGCGGCGTTTCGCTTTTCAGCAGCAGGATGATTTGCCGCCGCAGCCGCAGTCCGGCTCGGACCCGCGCAGGAATCCGTTTATCACGGGGTAATTTGGGACAGTATACTTAATTACGCTTTCTTATCTGGAAACAAGTCCTCTGTACGGGCAATCGGTTACTTACATCCGGCCCATGAGGTCGCGCAGCAGTTCGTCAACGGCGGCGTAGCGCTTGTCGCGGTCGGCGTTGAGGCATTTGGCTATAATGTCGTTTAGTTCAGGCGGCAATTCGGGCGAACGCTCGGTGACGGGCTTGTATATCATCTTCTCTTTTTGCAGATAGAAATTGGGACCCCTGAAAGGAATTTCCCCCGTAAGCATCTCATAGAGCAGCACGCCGAGGCTGTAGATGTCCGAGCGGGCGTCAAACGCGCCCAACTCCTGCTCCGGCGCCATATAGGCCAGCGTGCCGGTGGAGGCGCCGGTCAGGCGCAGTATCGTGTCCTTGGCCATGCGGGCGATGCCGAAGTCGGTTATTTTCACCAGGCCGTCGTGCGCCAGCATTATATTGGACGGCTTGAGGTCGCGGTGTATTACGTTATGGTTATGCGCGTACGAAAGGCCGTTGCACACCTGCTCCACTATGCGCATCACCTCGTTGAAAGGCAGCCCGCCGCGCGAGGATTCAAGCAACTGGTCGAGAGACTGGCCGTCTATGTACTCGAATAATATGTGCGCCATGTCGTCCTGCTCGATGATTTCGTAAACCACCACGATATTGGGATGGTTCAACTGGGCGACGAGGCGGGCCTCGTTGAGGAATTTCTCGGCCTCTTTTTTGGAAATATACAGTTCGTCGCGCATCCGCTTGAGCGCCGCCTTGCGGTTGAGCGACTTGTCGAAAACGCAGTAAACTATGCCCATTCCGCCCCTGCCTATTTCGCGGAGCAGCTCCATTTTCCCGCCTTTGAGCAGGTTTATCCGGCGGGTATCCTCGTCAATACGGCGGGGCGCGCGTCCGGCGGGTTCGCAAACGCCGGCGGAGGCCGCCGCGACGCCCGCAGGTTCTTTGGCGGGTTCCGGCTGGGGAGAGAGGGCGACTACGGCAGGTTCCGAAACCGGTTCGCTGACGGGTTCCCTGTCCTGTTGGGGCTGGGCAGATTCAGGCAGGGCTGTGGAAGGCTCGGCGACGGCCGCGGATTCCGACGCGGCCACAGGAGCAGGCAACTGTACCACCGGAGCGGCACCCAGAACTTCATCTTCCACACGCACTTTGGCCGGCTGGGTAAGCCTTATGCCCTGCCGGGCCAGCCGGTCCCGCAGCGCGGGATAGCGGGTCAGCACATCCTTGCAGGTTATGCCCTGCGTCACGAACTCCTTATATAAGGAAAGCGCCTCGGTAAGCTTGCCCTGCTGCTCGCAATAAACCGCGAAAGCGAAATACAGCTCCGGCATGTCGGCAAGTTTCTTCACCGGCTTGAGCTTGCCCATCATTTCCTCAGCCAGGTCATAGAGGTTGAGCCTCTCATAAAGCTCCATGCACAGGCTGTACTCGCTGTCGCCCCATTTCTCGCGCGGCACCCTCGACAGCAGCTTCAGCGCGTCTTCCGTTTTGCCGCCTTCCAGCATGGAACGCGCGATAAGATGCAGCGCCGCTTCGGGCACAAGCTCCGGCTTGAGAGTGTCCAGCCTTCCGACGGCCTTGTAGGCGCAAACCAGCATGGCGCACTCCGCCTCGTTGAGGGGCAGATAGTGCCTGATGCAGATATCCATCGCCCTGGCCGCGTTTTCATGCTCGCCCTTGGCGGTGAAAACTTCCGCAACAGCGTCATACACCGAGCGGGTGCATTTGGCGCCGTCTATGATTTTAAGCAGCTCGCCGCCCTTGCCGTGCGCGACAAGCGTTTCCACCGCCAGTTTGGCGGCAGCATTGTCCAGCGCGTCGCTGGAAAGCGTTTCCCCCCGCAGAAGGACTTTGGCGGCGTCGTCTTTCCTGCCGTCGGCGGCGATTCTGGCGGCATAACTCACCGTCTCGGAAAGCGGCATCTTTTCCTCGGTTATCCTGTCGGGCTCCGGCGAGGCGGCGTAAAGCCTGGTGATATCGTTTTCCGTGAATACGCCGGGGACATAGTCCTGTCCGGCGTGGACGCTTTTGAACTTCCGGAAAAACTTATATGCCTGCGCGGCGTCGGAGTCCGCGAGCAGTTTTTTTGCGAAAGCCGCGTAATACGCTTCGGGCAGGCGCTCGTCCGGCAGGGTTCCGAGCAGGCCCTTCTTTTCAAAGACCGCGTAGATATCCTCCGGCGCTATTTTCGCCATGTCGCCGCCCGCCGCGGCATATTTGCGGTACGCGGCCAGCGCCTCATCGGTTTTATTGGCGGACAGCAGCCCTTTGATATCCGGCGCGGGTTTGCCGCCTTTGCCGGCGCACCTGCCGCGCAGCAGGACAAACAACAATATCCCCAGCCCCGCCAGCAGCGCGCCGGCGGCTATCGAAAGCTGCGTGATTCCTTTTCTTACCAGCCTGTCCGCGGCAACGGCCTTTTCCCTGGCCTCGCCGCCGTCGTAATACTTCAACGCGCTGCGGAACTCGCCGCGCGCCTTCATATTCGCGGCCAGCGCGAAAGGCGAGAAGGAAAACAGCCTGGCGCCGTTCTCAAGATGCCTGCGGTAACTGTCCATGTCCGCCTGAGGCTTGGCGGCGGGGACCGAAGAAACCGCCGGCGCGGGCGCATTCAGGGCCGAAGCGGAAGGCTCGGAGGAAACGGCGGGTTCGGGGAATGTCTGACCCGGAAGCGGCACCTGCCATATCCTCACCGTTTTATCCTCGCCGGCGGAAGCCAGATATTTGCCGTTGGGAGAAAAGCTGAGGCCGTCTATGTTGCCTTCATGCCCCTGCAAGACGGGCCCCGGTTTATAGCTGCCGGTATGCCACAGCCTTATAACCCTGTCCTCCCCCGCAGAAGCCAGATACCTGCCGTCCGGCGAAAAGGCGAGGCAGGCGACGGATTTTTCATGCCCCGAAAGCAGTTTCAGCGGCTCCAGTTTCGGCACGGACCAGATTTTGACCGTCTTGTCCCTGCTGGCGGAGGCCAGATATTTGCCGTCCGTGGAAAACGCCACGGCCCACACATAGTCCGAGTGCGCGTTCACCGATTTCAACTGCTGGAAATTATGGGCGGAGTAAAGCCTTACGCCGCCGTCCTCGTTGCCCGCGGCCATAATTTTAGAATCGGGCGAATAGGCGAGGCAAAAGGCGTTTTTGGGCATCGGCAGGGTTTTCACCGGCCTGAACACGATGTTGCGGAAAACGCGCACCGTATTGTCGAGGCTGGCGGAGGCGAAATACTTGCCGTCAGGGGAAAACGCCAGCGCGAACACCGATTTGGAATGCGCCAGCAGCGACAGCGCCGGCTTCATGATATCCGTGCGCCAGATATAGACGGCGTTGTCCCGCCCGCCGGAGGCCAGGTACTTGCCGTTTACGGAAAACGCCAGCGCGGTAACAGGCTTGGAATGTTTTTTGAGGGTGGCGAGCGGCGTGAATTTTTCCGCGTCCCACACTATGATGGAGGCGTCCTTGCCGCCGGAGGCCAGCATTTTGCCATTGGGCGACCAGGCTACCGTCCACACGTCCGCGGCGTGCTCCTTTAGAGTCTTGAGGAGCGGAGTCTGGCCCTGCCCCCGCGACGCAGTGGAAAAACACAGAATGCAAAAGAAGATGAGTGAGAATCTAAAAGGGCGCATATCGTTTGCCATTCCGCGGCGGCGCGGTGAATGACGGTTGATATTATATCAACATTTGCGCGCGCGCGGCGTTATTTATTACCATAGACGTAAGCATTATGGCCAAAGGCTCCTCGTTCTTCGACCCGCGGTCGCGGGTCCAGGCGAAAAAACATCCCGGAGTGAAATCGGACGACGTGCTGTCGTTTTTCGAGCACATGTCCACGCTGCTCAACGCCGGCGTTCCGCTGCTGCGCGCCCTCACCCTGGCCACCGAACAGACCGAAAGCGTCAATTTCCAGAAAGCGCTGCGCGATGTGACTAAAAAAGTTTCCGGCGGCTCGTCTTTTTATGAGGCGGCGGCGTCCTATCCCCAGTATTTTCCCAACCAGGCCATACAAGTCATCCGCACCGGCGAGCAGAGCGGCCAGATAGCGCCGCTGCTCGCCCAACTCAACATAAGCTTTAAAAAACACGCCGCCGTCGCCGGCAAGGTGAAATCGGCGCTTATCTACCCCAGCATCATGATGAGCGTGGCGGTGGCGGCCATCGTCATAATGCTCTGGAAAGTCATACCCACTTTCGCGCAGTTTTTCCAGGATTTCGGCAAAAAGCTTCCCGCCATAACGCAGCTTGTGCTCAACGCATCCAGCTTCCTTCAGCATTACGGCATATATCTGGTGCTGGGAATCACGGCCTTCGTGTTCGCCGTGCGCGCGTACAACAAAACGGAATCCGGCAGCAGGCAGTTGATATCCATGGCGATGGCCATGCCGCTCGTGGGAGAGCTGCTGGTGCAGTCCGCGATGGAGGCCTTCTCAAGCAATATGGCGCTGCTTATGAAGAGCGGCATGCCCATGATGGAGGCTCTCGGCTCCACTCAGAAGAGTTTCAACGAAAATCCGGTCTACCGCGACGCGCTCGGCATGATATACCACCGCGTCTCCACCGGCTCGGACCTCGGCAGCGCGATGCAGGCCACCGGCCTTTTCACGAATCTGACCGTCGGTATGGTGAAAATGGGAGAGGAATCGGGCAAGCTAAGCGACGTGCTAGATGTCGTCGCGGTGTATTACGCGGACAAGGTTGAGCTTATGACCCTGCGCCTGACCAGCCTCATGGAGCCCGTCATCGTGATAGGCATGGGCGTCGTGGTGGCCTTCATGCTGGGTTCGGTATACCTGCCGATGTTCCAGCTTTCCGGCGGCTGACGACGGCTTCCCCCGCGTTGCTTAAAAGTTACATAAGAAAGCCTTCCATTTTCCGGCGCGGAAAGCTACACTCTTAATAGAAGCTTTCGCGTCTCAGCAGGCTTCTAACCAACACAAAAGGTGGTGTCTTATGAAAAATAACCGTGGTTTCACCCTAGTCGAATTGGCCGTCGTCATCGTAATCATCGGCGTATTGGCCGCGTTCGGCGTTCCGCGCTTCCGCCAGGCTGTGGAAAGATCGAAAGCCAGCGAAGCTTATAACTATCTTTCCGCCGTGCGCTCCGCGCAGGAAAGATACGCCAGCCGCTCAGGCGCCTACTCCAACGACCCCGGACTGCTCGACATCAGCTTCCCGCCCCCGAAGTACTTCAGCATCGGCGCCGTTACCCCGGGCGAAGCCAACTGGTCTCTGTCGCTCTTCAGAACCGGCAGCAGCGCCGGCTACGGCAAATATGTCGTCAGATTCACCGAGACCGGCTACATGACCGACAGCAACATCCCGGTGGACATCAACCCGATGGCCAACTAGGCTTGCGGGCGTAAAAATATGTCAGGCACGGGCGGTTCTTAACGGAACCGCCCGTGCTGTTTTTTTCAACACAAATGCTATTGTGATATACTATATGCGGAATATGAAATTGCTTCGCGCGCGACGGCGATTGGCGGGGTTCACCCTGCTGGAACTGATGGTATCGGCCACTGTTATAGGAATTTTGGCGGCTTTCGGCGTTCCCCGTTTTCAAAGAGCGTTCGAACATACCCGCGTGGATATCGCCGGCGCGCATCTGGAAAGCATCTGGACGGCGGAAAGGCTTTACAAGGCGCAAAACGGCACATTCGTATCCGGCATAAACTCACTCTCGGATTTTCTGGATTCCAGTTTTATCAACGCCTGTGTAAGCGCACCAACGCAATGCGGCAACATCTGCGATTTCTGCTACAGCGTGGAATCGAACGATTCGGAGCATACAACATTCCAGGCCACGGCGAACCGCAACTCCTGCGCCAATAAAGCCGTCTGCAAAACAAGCGTCTGGCAAGGCGCGCTGGCAATAGACCAGACAGGCGCGCTCACTGGCAACACGTATATGGACGCACGTTACCCCGTTTCTCCCGCCAAATTCTGATGAAAATACGCAGGTTCGACTTGAGTATTGCGGCTTGCGTTTTAACCGCCGCGATTGTGTTCGGAGTGCTGGCATATCTCAAAATCACCCCCCCCGTTTTTCTCGACTTCGACGAATATTATCACATGGCGGTAACCCGCCTAATGCTGAAATCGGGCTTTCCGCACAGTCTGAACTGGTTTCGATTCTCGATGCTGCGGGAAGCCTACGCCGACAAGGATTTGCTGCTCCACATTATCACCCTGCCGTTTCTGGCGGTCTTCAAAAATCCGCTGCTGGCGGGCAAGCTGTCCGCCGTGTTCATGGACGGCATTTTCATCGCCGCCGCCGCCGCGCTGCTGCGCCGTTATGCGGGCGGGTTCGCCGCCGCCGCGCTGCTGGCGGCGTTTCTGGCTTCGCCGGTCTTCGTGACCTACATGCTCTATCTGCGCCCCGCCACGCTGGCGATAACGCTGACTCTGCTGGGACTGCATTTCATGGCGCAAAAGCGCAAATGGGGCGTTTTTATCGTATGCGTTTTGTTCGCGCTGGCCCATATTTCAGCGTTCACCATGATTTTTTTCGCCGCGCTATGCGAGGGCATCCGCAAGGCAAAAGACGGCGAGTTCCATCAGGACACGCTGGCCTACTGCCTGCTCGGACTGCTGGCCGGCTATATCATCCATCCGAACTTCCCGTTCAATCTGGCGACGGTGTATGTCAACGCCTTTCTCGCTCCGTACTACGCGCATCTCGACAAAACCATACCTTTCGGCACCGAACTGCTCCCCGCCGCGACCGACGCCGCCATCCGCAGCAATATACCCCTTTTCGCCGCGGCCGGGCTGATGTTCTGGGCCGCCGTCACGCTGCGCCCGAAACTCTCCTCCGCCACACTGTTTTTTATCGCCTCGGCGCAGGTCTTTTGCGTATTGGCCGCCGGTTCGGTGCGGTTCAATCATCAGGCGCTGCCCGTCGCGCTTCTTGCCGCGGCGGCCTTCTGGGGAGATTTATCAGCCGGGCATCCTTCACGGCGAGTCAAAGCCATTTTTTCCTGCCTTTGGCTCGCCGCCTGCGCGGCGGGCATCGCAATTGCCATGCAAAACGTAAGCGAACGCATCCGTCAGCGCACCGGTTTTATCGGCGCGGCACAGGAGGCGGCCATGAAACTGAGCTCGTTTGTTCCGCCGGGCGCAAACGTCTTCCACTCGGCATGGAGCGATTCGCACATGCTGGCCCTTTACAGCCCCGGCAATTATTACATCAACGCGCTGGACCCGATATACATGCATTATGTCAAACCCGCCTCGGCTAGGCTTTACGACGCCATTCAATGGGGCGCCCCCGAAATAGACGCCTATACGGCGATAAAGGACGTTTTCGGCTCGGGATACGTCTACGCTCTCAAAATTTCGCCGTTTTACAAGCATAACAACGCGGACAACCGCTTCAAGACGCTCTACGAAAACGGCGGGGCCGTTATTCTCCAACTGCGGGACGAAACCGTTGCGGAAACGGCAAAAAAAGCGCGTCCCCCTCACCGGAAATGACCCGCTGGAAGAGCGATCTTTTCCTGAACCCGCGCATAATGGTGCCGGCGGCGATGGTTTGCGCGGCGGCGCTGCGTTTCTGGTCCATAAATTTCGGGCTGCCGTTCACGGAAGCCCGGCCCGACGAGTCCGCCATTATCGGAATATCAATACAATTGCTGGGCGACAGGCTTGTCCCCGCAAGCCTGGTCTATCCGACATTTTTTTCCTATCTGCTTTCCTCCGTCTACGCGGTTTACGCGGTATTGTCCGGCGGCGGCGCGGACATGTATCATTTTCTGGTGAGCCGCTACGCTGAAAACCCGGCGTTTTTTTTCCTCTCGGCCCGTGTTCTGGGCGCGCTGGCGGGCGTTGCGACGATACCGGTCTGCTATCTGATAGCGCGCGAACTGGCGGACGCGCAAGCGGGAATCTATTCGGCTTTTTTCGCCGCGTTCTGCTATCTGCACGCGCGGGATTCTCATTTCGGCGTGCTGGACGTGCCGCTGACGCTTTTCATCGCGCTTTCGGCCTTCCACGCGCTCAGGAGTCTGCGCACGAAAACCGTCCTGGATTACCTGCTTTCCGGCCTGTTCGCCGGACTGGCGGCGGGAACCAAGTACGTCGGCGTGCTGATGGCGTTTCACATATTGGCGGTGCATCTAATCAACCGTTCGGACGAAAAACAACCGTTTTTATCCGCCGCGCGGGATTTGCGTCCGTGGGTTTTCGCAGCCGGACTTATCGGTGTTTTTTTCATCACCACGCCGTTCGCCTTCCTGGATTTCCGCAAGACGCTGGAGTATTACCGCTACCACCGGCAATTGCACGGCTTCCTGACGGGAGGCAGTTGGCTTTACCACCTTAAATTTTCGTTATATGAGGGACTGGGCGGACCATTGGCGGCCTGCGCGGCTGGCGGACTTGTATTGCTTGCCCGCGACGACTGGCGCAAATTCGCGGGCTTGTCCGTATTTCCGGCGGTATACTTTGCGGTGCTTGCCAGAACTAATTCCGCGTTCGTGCGTTACGCCGTGCCGCTGCTGCCGTTTTTGTGCGCCGCGGCAGGCTATTTCGCCTGGCGCGCGGCGCGCCTGCTGGAGGGCAAGCCGTACCGCGCGGCTGTCCTGCTCATACCGGTCTGCGTAATCGGCCCGTCGGCGGCGCGCATAGCCGACTTAGACCTCATCCTCGGCAGAAAAGACAACCGCGCGCTGGCAGCGCAGGCGCTGTCGGCCTCGCTTGACTGCCAGTCCGGAATATACCAGGCGGGAACCGTCTACACGGAACTACAGTTCGACTGGAACGCGAACTACCTTGACCGCGCCGCCGCCTCCGCAGCGGCGCAAAACTCGCGATTTCGCGCGGAGCTTTACAAGGCGCGGCGGGAACTGCTGGCAAAAAGCGGCGGCTGCGGCCATGAAAAGATTTCTTACGACCCCGACTCGTCCGTTTTCTCGGATTCATCCGGCAAGCCGGCGGAGCCGGATTACATAGTGCTGCCATATCAGCCGTTCAATTCAAAAATTCCTAAGGGACTGGCCGGCATTCTCCAAGACCGCTACACGCAAATCGCGCAATTTGAGGCGTTCGCCCCGGACCAGACGCGCAACAGCTACGACGTGCATGACGCCTTCTTCGTCCCCTTCAGCGGATTCTACGGGGTCAGCAGGCCCGGGCCGGATATCTACGTATTCAGGAAAATAAAATGAACGAAATTATTTGCAGGCTGCTGCCCGTTCTCGCCGCGCTGAATTTATCCGCGCTGCTGTTATGCGTCTGGCTTTCCAGAAGCGCTATCATGAACGCGCTGCGCCCCGCCGGCAAAAAAGCGTTATGGCTTGCCGGCGCGCTTGCAGCGATTCAGGCCTGCGTTTACATTTTCCTGGCCGGAAAAAAGCATCTCATATATATTGACGAATTCTGGTATATGGAGGCGGCAAAAAACATCCTCGTGAAAGGCTGGGCGCCGGGTTACGCGAAGGCGATAGGCTGGCCTTTCCTGACCGCGCTCGCCTATCTTCTCGGCGGGATAAGCGGCTACTCCGCCATAGGAATGTCCATCCTGCTGGGGATGCTGGCCCCGCTCGCGGAGTTCGCGCTGGGATTTGCGCTGACCGGCAGTTTCGCCATTGCGGCGATTTCAGCCTTCCTGCTGGCGTTTTTTCCGTACGCCATAACCTGGGCCGCCTCGGCGGAAACCGGAACGGCGTCGCTGTTTTTCACCGTACTGTCGGCGTTTTTTTCCGCGCTGTATTACAAGACCCCAAACCGCAGGCTGCTGTGGCTGGCGCTGCTGTCCTGGGCGATGGCCGCGCAGATACGCCCCGAAAATATGATGTTTTTTGCGTTTTTCGCGGCGGGGATTTTTTTGCTGTCTGAAATCAAGACGGAACGGAAGGCCGGGTTTTTCCTGCCGTGGCTCTGCGCGCTTTCGCTCGCGCTGCCGAACCTGCTGATATTCGCCAGATTCCAGTCTTCCTCCAACTGGATTGAAATCGAGTCTGCGGGAACGGCCCACGGCAGCAATATCAGCCTGTCAAACCTCTGGCAGAACACGCTGCATTGGGGAGTGAAGTTTTTCGACGGCAGCCTGCACCCGACGGCGTTCACACTGGCGGCGCTGGCGGGCGCGGCTTATCTTTTCGTAAAAAACCGCAAAGCCGCGTCATGGCTCGGGCTGTGGGCGGCGCTGCTGTATGTTTTCTATTTCTCCGCCTGGTTCAACACTTACGGCTCGACATTGGAGCTGTTTCCCAAAACCAAGCTTTACCTGTTTTTTTATCCGGTATTTTGCATATTCGCCGCGGCGGGGTTCTGGCTGCCGTTTTTGCTGCGCCAGTCCCGGCGGCTCGGCTGGCTGGCGGTCGTTACGGGCGCATGGCTTGCCGTCGGAATGCCGCGTTATTACCGGCAGGCGCGCATACGCGAGCCGAAAACCGAACTGGAAACCAAAATGCTCGACGATATCAAAAAAATCGTGCCGGACAACTGCGTCATCATCGCGAACGCGCCGGTAATGGTGAAAGCCGCCTCTTTTTACTCAACCGTCTACACCGACGAATTTCTGCGCCTGCCGCCGGTGCGGGAGGCGGCGCTGCGCTCGCAGTGCCCGCTTTATCTGCGGGATATAACGACGGAATTCAAGATGATGGGGTTTGACAGGCTCGATAAAGAAATGACCGCCGGCTTCAACCTTTCGCCCTACGCGCTGTTTTCGCAGGGCGGCTCGGAGTACGGGCTGTATCGCGTCTCCCCAAAACCCCGGGCGGGGAAAAAACCAGCAGCCCCGGATAAACTCCGCCGGTGATTTCGCGCCAGCCTTCAGGGCTGAGCGGGCGCTCCCGCCAGGCGAAAAATAATTGCACGCCAAGCGCGTCAAGCTGAGCGGCCAGCGCGCGCGGATTGGAATCTATCGCGGCCTGCCCGTAATAGCGGGCGTTGGCGAAATAAGCGAGGTAAAGCGTTTCCATCCAGCGGGTATTGGACGCTATTTTCACTCCCGGCGGCAAGAGACAGCCCAGTTTCGAGGAAAGCGCGTATATCTCCTTCCCCGAATTGACTGACTGCGCCAGATTCACCGCCGGAGCCAGCAGAAACGAGCCAAAAAATACAGCCGAAAGCGCCGCCGTCTTCGCGCGCGAAAGAGCGAATTTCAGCGCTCCCGTTTCCAGCAATTTTCCTCCCGCCGCCAGCAGCAGCAGATACGCGCTATACAGATACCGCGCGCGCGCGACAATCGGGATGTAACCCGCGCAATAAACCGCTATGGCGGCAACCGCAAGCGCCGCCAACGCGCCCTGTCCGCCGGCTTCCAAGGCCAGAAACAAAAGCGCGAGCAGTATCGCCGGCGCGAAGCAGGAAACCGATTGAAACGCGTTCAACTCCGCCAGCAAATTCCGCGCCGCTACTGCGATTTGATGCGAGAAAGCCGCGGCGGAATCGAACATCCCCCACGGCCTGACCGGAATAACCGACGGGTCTTCCCAAACGCTTATCGCCCCCGAGTTCGCCGGCGGATAAAAACCCTCGTAATTCACCGGATGCCCGCGATAGGACGGCCCCATGACGGCGCGGTTATAACGGCCCGTGGTTGTCACCGTGAATTTGCCGTATTTCACGCTCAGCAGCGTAACCCACGGCGCGCATAAAAGCGCGAAAACCGCCATCCCGGAAAGCCAGGTTTTGAATAAACGCCTCCGCGTCTCCGGCTGCGCAGCCAGCGATTTGTACGCGCAGACAAACGCGTAATGCGCGACAAAAAATGGCAGCGCGTACCCCTTGGCGAGATAGGCCAGCGCGCCCAGCGCGCCGCAGACCGGACCGTCGTGCTTGCTTTCCGAGAATTTTTCGAAAAAAGTTCCGGCAAGATAATGCGCCAGCAATCCCGCCACCAAGAGGTCCGGCGAAATCACCTCGGCGAAAAAAGACAGCACGAGCGGCACCGACGTGAACAGCACAGCCGTCTCCGCACTTTTAGACAACCGCCACGCCGCGCACAGCCGCCTCACTCCCCAAAGCGCCAAAAGCCCGCTTGCAAATCCGGCCAGTTTCGCGGCGACAAGCGGATTTGCGCCCAGCGCCATGAACGGCGCAATAAGCCACGACAGCAGCGGCCCCCAATAACCGTTCACCGCCCGCGCGAAGTCGCCGTCCAGATAATGTTTTGCGATGGACAGATAAGAAATGCCGTCGGCGTCTATATGAAAACGCAAAAACGGCAGCAGGCAGGCGAATGCCGCCGAATAAAGCGCCAGGACGGGCCGGAAAGCCGCGCGGTCAGGATTGCCTGCTTTCGTGGTAGTCCTCCTCCGAATTGATGTTCCATATCGCCGTTTTGGATTCGCCGGAGCCCAGTATTATCTCCGCTGCCTTCATGGCGGTCAGCATGGAGTGGTCCATGTTGTTGTAACGATGCATCCCGTTTCTGCCGACGGGATAAAGATTTTCCACCGTGTCGAGAAACCCGCGCACGACGGGAAAATCCGCGTACGCGCCGAAATAGCCGGGATAGGTTTTGAGCGAACGCGCCACGGTCGAATCGCGCAATTCGCTTTCGTCGGCGAAACCTACCGCGGCCAGCTCGCGCGCGGCGATTTCAGCTATCTCGTCGTCGGGCAAATTCCAGAAGTCGTCCCCCTCGCTGCAGAAAAATTCCAGGCCGAGCCAGACGCCTTCCGGCTCGCCCGCCAGATACGGGCTCCAGTTGTTGAAAATCTGAAGCCGGCCCATCTTCACCTGCGGCTCCTGTATATAAATCCACGTGTCCGGCACGAGGCCGTGCCCCGCGGCCCCGGTGTCAGCGGCGGCTTTTATTTTGCGGTAGAACAGCCCCGCCGTCACAAAATCGCGGTAGGAAAGCGCTTGCGCCGTCTTGCGGACCTCCGGCGGCACGGCCCCGCCGTTCATGGCCGCCACCAAATCCTTCACCGGCATGGTGGAGATGAAATTATCGGCTTCCCGCTCGAAAACGCAGCCCGTCTCCAGATTTTTGACCAGCGCGGATTTTATCACGCCGTTTTCAAGCTTGAGCCCCACGACTTTGTGGCGGTAAAAAATATTCGCGCCTTTTTCCGCGGCGACATTGGCGGCTTTTTCCCACAACTGCCCCGGTCCGAATTTGGGGTACAAAAACCGCTCGATAAGGCTGGTCTCCACTTCGCGCGGCGGACGCGAAATTCCCAGCAGCTTTTTGACTGCATGAGACAGCGCGCCGGCGACGGAAAGCCCCTTCACGCGCTGCGCGCCCCAGTCGGGCTTGATTTTAGAGCAGGGCACTCCCCAGACTTTTTCGGTATACGAGCGGAAAAACGCGCGGTAAAGCTCCCCGCCAAAGCGGTTTATGTAAAAATCCTCAAGCGAACGCTCCGGCTTCAGCGGAAAAAGCCGGCGCCACAGATATGCGCAGCCGATTCTGAAAGCGCGCAGCGCGCCGAGATTCGCCAGAGTCCGCGCCGACAATGTAACGGGATAATCGTAAAATTTACCGCCGTGCAGTATGCGCGAGACGCGCCGCCTGACCAGCAGCACGTCGTCGGTGCGCTCCGGGTCGGGGCCGTCCGGGTCCGGCGAAAAAAGAATGCGGTTGAGCGCGATATCGTCCCGCGCGGGCGCGCCCTGCACGGGCAGCAGCCGTTTCCACCACTCCGTCACGCGGTCCGACTTGGAAAAAAAACGGTGCCCGCCGATATCTATGCGGCGGTTTTTGTATTTCACCGTGCGGGAAATGCCGCCGGCGCAGGAATCGGCCTCATAAACCGTCACGTCCGCCCTGCCCGAAGAGGCCAGTTCGCAGGCCGCCGTAAGTCCGGCCGGCCCCGCGCCGATTATGATGGTTTTAGATTTTTTGTCCATCCACAATTCCTCTGCGCAATTCCACTATTATTATATACGACATGGCCGCAAACAGCGCAAGCACGGGCACGACCCGCAAAAGCCGTATCATCCAGAGCGCCCAGGCATATGGCTGCGCGTCAAGCACGGTCAGAATGCTTTTCAAAGGCCAGGCGGCGGTCCGCGCGCCGTGATAGCCGAAATCGGGGTTGCGCACCCAGTAATAAGAAGTGGGAACATAAAACAGCGCGCAAGCCGCGCAGATAACCCGCACCGCGCCGTTTCTGAAACCCTGCGCGCCGCGCTGATACGCGGCGAACAAAAACGCCGCAACGGCCAGCAGCGTGGTGAAATGATACTCGTAGACGGAATCATACGCCAGGTAAAACGCCAGCACCGAAAACGCGAACACATAAACCGCCGCGCGGTTGCGCGCGAACTGGTCTTTTATAAAAAACAAACCCAGCGAAAACACCCCCAGCAGGAGCAGCGGCAGCTTGAACAGGACCGGATTGACGCCGCCGCAGATATCGGCGAAAAAGCTCGACGACGACATGAACTCGAACACGTCCGCGCGGATGACCGCGCTGAGGTTGCGCATGTTAAGCCAGTGTATCGCGTTGTCATGCAGAAACGCGGTTTTATAAGTAAGCCGGATGATGTTTCCGTCAAGCGCGCGCTGGAAAATATGTCCCGGATGCAGGAACGCGTCCGCCAGCGCGTCAAAACCCGCGCCCGCCGGATTAAGCGCGGGCACGGCAAGAAAAAGCAGCGAAACGACCGCATATATCCCGAGCGACCAGAGCATTGTCGCGCGGAACTTTTTGACCGCGAACAACAGCGGCAGCGCGGGCAGAATCAGCGGTTTTGAAAGCAGGCTGCACAGCACACCGGCCAGCAGCTTGACGCGCAGTCCCGCGACGCCGGGATTTTTTGCGGCGTCAAACAGTTCGGCGGCGATAAGCGAGACGGAAAGCACCGTCAGCACATGCAGTTGTCCGTTCCATAGCATAAGATACGCGCAGGGCGAGCAGAGAAACAGGAAATAAAGCGCTTTCCGCGAAAGAGAATCCTCCAATCCCCGCCCGGCCAGACGGGCGCAGCAAATCAGAATCGCAAGCGAGACCGCCACAAACACGCCGTAAGCCGCCCACGGGCTGAAAAGCGAAAGCCAGGAGCCGACGAGCACCGCCGCCGCCGGATGATACGGATACCACGAGGCGTACGGCCCCCACGCGAAAGCCCAGGTGTCGTAAATGCTTTTGCCGTGCAGCAGATTTATGAAACCGCGCGGCACCGCAAAAAAATCCAGCCCAATCTTGCCGTGCCAGGTGGTGGCTACGAACGGGTCAAGGAACCGGTACCGGAGCGATAGCAGCATCAGCAGGACATACGCGCCGGTTATCGCATAAACCCAGTTGTCCAGAAATTTCGAGAGCGCGGGCAGGCGGACGGTTTCAGGCGTTGCCATTTCCCCCCCGCAGGGCCAGCCAGGCAAGCGGAATCAAAAGCGCGAACATCGCAGCGGCGGGCAGCACGCGGTTCCAGCGAATCATGGGGAGGGCCCAGTCGTAAACATGCCCGCCAGTGAAAACCGCCACATAAATATCGTTAAGCCGCGCCGTGGCTTCCCGGTGGAAGCCGTAGTCGGCATTCCTCAGCCAAAAGTACGACGTGGGCGCGAAAAACAGCGCGCCGGCGGCGCAGAACCATTTTGCAAGCCGCGCGGAGAGTCCCGTTTTCCCCGCATAAAGCGCCAGCAGCGCCGCCAGCGCGGGCAGCGCCGCAGCGTAATGATACTCGTAGACGGTCTCATAGGACAGGAAAAAAGAAAGGCTGGCCATCATCGCGACAAACAGCGCGCCCCGTGCGCGGCGCACTGCATCCTTCACGAAAAAAAGCCATATGCTGAAACCGGCTATGACGAGCGAGGGCAGTTTAAGAAAAAATTTCGGCAGCGTCCACCCGGTCAAGTTCTCAAAAAAGGCGGAAAGAGACATTATCTCGAAATGGTCCGGCTGGCCGACGCCGGCGCGAAAATACATGTTAAGCCAGTGAATCGCGTTGTCGGCGGCAATTTCCGGGCGGTAAGTCCTGAGCGGCACCCCTCTGTAAACTTCAAAACGAAATATGCGTTCAGGATGCAAAACCGCGTCCAGCAGCCGGGCAAAACCGATTCCCTGCGGATTCAAAGCCGGCGTGAATAAAAAAAGCGCGGAAACGGCGGCGTATATCCCCGCGCTCCACAACACTGTTTTGCGGCAGGCTTTCACGGCGAAAATGGCGGGCAGCGCCAGAACAATCAGCGGCTTTGAAAACAGCGAAAGCAAAATCCCCGCCATAAGCGCGGGACGCACGCCGTCCGCGTTTGCGCCGCCGCGGGAAATCCGCGCCATATCGTAAAAAACCAGCGAAAACGCCGCTACGAGAAAAACATGCATCTGCCCGTTCCAAATCATCAGATAGACGGGCAGTGGCAGCAGCAATACCGCATAGCACATGCGGCGCGGCCTCGGATACTGCGACAGCGAGCCCAGCAGCCGCGCGCACCACAGCAGCGTTCCGACGGAGAACGCCGCAAATATCCAAAACGCCGCCCACGGCGTGAACAGCGAAAGCCACGAGCCCGCGAAGACCGCCAGCGCTGGATGGTACGGGTACCAGGTGGAATAAGGCCCCCATCCGCAGGCGCGCGTGGCGTAAATGCTTTTTGCGTGGATGAGGTTTATGAAGCCGCGCGGCACGGCGAAAAAATCGAATCCCATCCGCCCGTGCCAGGCGGTCGCGAGAAACCCGTCGAGGAAATGGAATTTGAGCGAAAGAAAAATAAAGACGACACAGGCTGCGGTTATGAAAGGAAGCGCGCGGCAAACCAGCGTCTCAAAACCAGGCGCGGGAAGGGGACGGCGCATCACTGCGCTTCCCGTTTGGCGATGAACTCCGCAGCGGCGGCGAGATTGCCGCACTCGAAGTCCGCTCCGGCAACTTTACCGCGCCCGTCGCCTACGAGAATGGCGGTCAGTCCGGCGCGGCGGCCGCATTCAATATCGCGCGCCGCGTCGCCGACAAGATAAGAGCCTTCGAGCCGGATGTTCAGGTCCGCCCGGGCGCGGGTTATCATGCCGGTTTTGGGCTTGCGGCACTCGCACTCGATTTTATAGGCGGGGTTTTCCTCAGGAAAACCTTTATCGGGATGATGGGGACAGTAATAAATGGCGTCCAGATACGCGCCCTCGCGGCCCAGCAGCGTTTCCATTTTGCGGTGTATCGTCTCCAGGCCGTCGAGGCTGCACAGATTGCGCGCCACGGCGGGCTGGTTGGTGACGACGACCGCGAGCAGTCCCAGCGAATTTATTTTTCTGACCGCCGCCGCCGCGCCGGGCAGAAGCTCGAACTCCTCCAGGCGTCCCACATGGTCGCGGTTGGCGTTGAGCACGCCGTCGCGGTCCAGGAAAACCGCCCGCCTTTTGTTTCTCAGATTGAAGGCGGCTATCCTGCCGGAGAGCAAATCCTTTTCCACTTTTTCCAATCGCTCCGGCGTGCCGGCGTCTTTGAGGTATTCCGGCGTGACATAACCGTAGACGGGCAGCTTGTTCAGCAGCGCCGGCAATATATCTCCGGCGAAATCCTTTTTTTGTCCGGCGGGAATAAGCCGCAAAACCTCGGGGGAGAAAACGTACACGCCGGTGTTGGCGAGATTCTTAAGCCATTGCCCCCCGGGATGAGGTTTTGAATGTATGGCGGTGACGCGGCCTTCGCGGTCCGTATCCGCGAGGTCGCTGTCGAACGGATGGTCGTTGGGATGCAATACGGGAGTGCAGCGGCTTTTTTTCGCGCGGTGGAAATCCAGCAGGCGGCGCAAATCCATATCGAACATGATATCGCCGTAGACGACGAAAAAATCGTCACGGAGAACGCCGTCAAGCTGCTTTAGCGCGCCCGCCGTGCCGAGCGGCTCTTTCTCGACAACATGGCGGATTTTCAGCCCGTATTCCCCGCCGTCGCCGAGGGCAAGTTCCAGCTCTCCGGCGAGGTAGCCGCTTAGAACGAAGGCTTCGCCCACCCCGTAGCGCTTAAGCAGCTTCAACTGCCATTCTATCAGCGCGACGCCGCATATCGGCACCAGCGGCTTGGGCATTTTGTCCGTCAGGCAGCCCAGCCGCGCGCCGCGTCCGCCGGCCAGTATCACGGCTTTCATTTGCCGCAAGTCTCTTCGTGCAATTCCCGCGCGGCGGCGCGCACCGCCGCGGCGGAGCTCATGGACGCCTTCCAGCCCAGCCGGGTTATTTTCGAGATGTCGTAGCGAAAACGCGGCACGTCGCCTTTCCAGCCGCGAGACCCGCCGGTATAGGAAAATCTGACATTTTTCAACCCCGCCGCCGAAACGGCGGCGCGCGCTATCTCGTCCACCGTGGTAACGCCTTCGCCCGCGGCGTTATAGACGTTGATTCGCGCTTTTGCGCGCTTGAAAACAAACAGGATGCCGTCCACAAGGTCGCGGACGTGGAGATAGGGTTTTTTCTGCCTGCCGTTTCCGAGTATCAGCAGCTTGCGCGGGTTTTCGCGCAGCCTGTTCGTGAAATCGAACAGCGCGCCGTGCGTGGCGCGCGGGCCGACTACGTTGGGAAACCGGATTATCCAGGACTGCATGCCGAAATTGGCGCAGAAAGCGTTTATCCATGCCTCGCAAGCCAGCTTGCCCGCGCCGTAAAGCGACACGGGCGAGAGCGGGCCGCTGTCCTCGCCGAAAGCCTTGCCGCCTTCGCCGTAAACAGCCGAAGTGGAGGCGAAAACAAGCTTTTTAACCCCGTACTTTCGCATCGCCTCCAGCACGCGGTACGTGGTAAGGAATGTGCGGTTCAAATCTATGTCGGGGCAATCCCCTCCGGCGCGTATGTCGGAATTGGCGGCAAGGTGAAAAACGCAGTCGAACCTGTTTCTTTTGAAAACCGTCTCCAGCGCGCACGCGTCCGCCGCGTCGGCTTTTATGAATTTGAAACGCGCTTCGCCGAAATTATGCGAGATATTTTCACGCCGGCCCAGACTCAAATCATCCACGCACGCCACGCAATGCCCTTCGGCGAGCAGCCGGTCCGCCAGATGGCTGCCGATAAATCCGGCGCCGCCGGTCAAAAGGGTTTTCATAACTCCTCCGGTTTTATTCCCAGCCCGAAACGATAGTTTAGAATGCACTTGAGATACGCCTTGCCGCTGCGCCAGCGGCTGAGCGTAACCTCGCCTATCCTGACGCGGTAGGGGATGTTGATTTCCTTATGCCTGAACCCCGAGCGGACTGAGCGCACTATTATCTCGCAGGGAAGCGCATAATTGGTCTCGAATCTGACGGTTTCTATCACTTTTTTGCGCATGGCGAACATGCCCGTGGTAACGTCGTGAACTCCGATGCCGTAAAGCGTCCGCACCAGAAACGCGAACAGCCGGTTGCCGAATTTGTTCATGGCCGGCATCTCGGCGCCGAGCGAAGCGTTCATGCGGTTGCAGGAAATTATATCGAGACCGTCTTGCGAAATAAGACGCGCCAGTTCGGGAATGAACTCCATCGGATAAGTGTTGTCGCAATCGGAGGTGATGACGATATCGCCGGAGGCGGCCTCCAGCGCGGCGCGCAGCGCCAGGCCGTGCCCTTTGGGCGGCTGGCTGATTACGCGCGCGCCCATGCTCTTTGCGATTTCGGGAGTGCGGTCTTTGCTGGAATCCACCAGCAGTATTTCAGTGTCGAACTGAGACGAGTTTTTGCGTATCGCCTCTATCATCGGGCCGACCGCGCCTTCCTCGTTGAAACTCGGCATCACGACGGATATTTTCAGTTTTTCAGGCATGCTTTTTGAGTCGTCCCGCCATTTCCAGCGAGCTGGCGATTATGGCGTCCATATTAAGATACTCGAATTCGGCGAAGCGCCCGCAGCAGGGTATGCCCGTTTCGTCGAGGTATTTCATAACCTGCGCCTTATTTTGCTTATGCGCGAGGTCGTAAATCACGTAGGCGTATTTGAACGTTCTGCAAACCGCGTCCTCGACGTCATTTTTATCCACCAGGCCGGTTGAATGCAAATCCTCGCGGACTCGGGCTATAAGCGCGGAGTCGGACCATGAAGCCGCATCGCTTCCCGGACGGAAAGTTATCTCCGCCATTATCAGCGAGCCGCCGCCCTCCGGAGCGTACGCCCCGCCCAGAAAGTTAAGTTTTGAAATCCGGTGGAATATTATCCCGCGGTCGGCGACATTGACGGCGAAGTTATCGCCGATGGCGTCTTTTTTGGCTTTAAGGACGATTATGTGTATGGAATTATACTTGAGTCCGGCAAGCGCCTCTTTGACATGGTCCGGCGGGGAAATATACCGGAAAAGCTCGTGCAGCGGCATGCAGTTTACGATTTTGGGCGCGGTAAAAACGCCCCTGTCGGTATCCACCTGCCAGCCGCGCGCTTTGCGGGCAATAGCGCGCAGTTGGACCGGGGCGTGGACGCTTGCCTTGCCGCGCGCGCGCGCGGCGAAACCGCGCACAACCGATTCTATGCCGCCTTCTTTGGGATAGTTGAAATAAAGCTGGTGCAGGTAGCCCTCGGTGGCCTCGCCCGCGGCGGATTTTTTTATGTCCTCGTCCGGCGGGCGCGGTATGCGCTCCACCATCTGCGTATCCATGAAAGCAGGGTCGAATTTCCAGATTTTTTCGTTATAAGGCTGGAGATAAAGCCGCGTTATTCCCTCGCCGAATGTTTTGAGAAAAAACTGGAGCATGTTTTGCGCCGGATAAGGCCTGTAGGGATTGTCCAGAAACTCGCGCAGGCAGCGGTCGCGCTCGCCGGCGGAAAGCGCGGAGAGTTCGTTTTCAAACGGGTATTTCACAAGCCGTCCGTCGTGGAAAATCCGGTTGGAGCGGCGCAGCCGGTTTGCCGGGCAGGAGGAAAGCAGTTCGGACAGCGCTTTTTCGTTTTTGGAAAAAAGGATATGCGGTCCGACATCGAACTTTCCGCCCCCGAAAGCGAAACTGCGGCACAACCCGCCTGTGCGTCCGGCGGCTTCGAGTATTATGGATTCCCCGTCAAGAAACGCCGAAAGCGAAATTCCGGCGAGCCCACCGCCCAGTATGATGGTTGCCATATAACCAAGTATATAAAGTTACAAGGCGCGCTTAAACAACCCCGCGACACAACAACGGCGATAAGAAACCCCTGCACGTTTTTCCAGCAAAACCGCAACGATGAAAAAACCTGCATACAAGCGCATGTTGTTTGCCGAGTCCCAGGACACAGTAAAATAGTAAAATACGCAAAAGGGAGCCCACGCTTTTCAGGAGGCACAATGACTGTAACAAAAGAGCAGGAGTTGCGCGGCGAAACAACCGCAATCGTCGCGCGCAAAATGCTGCTGGCGGCGCGCACCGCGCCGAAGGCCTGCGGCATAGACAACCTCGAATGCGCGCTGGTTGACGGCGCGGATATCGAAAAGCTCGCCGTGAAGATGGAAGAGCTGGCCAAACGGCTCGAGCGGCCTTTTTTCGCGCGCGACGCGCAGAATCTGCGCAAATCGGCATGCGCCGTGCTTATCGGCACCAGAATTTCCGCGCTCGGGCTCGATTGCGGACTCTGCGGTTTTCCCACCTGCGCGGAGAAAAACAAAAATCCCGCCGCGCCGTGTTTCTTCAACGCCAATGACCTGGGAATAGCCGTCGGCTCCGCGGCGAGCGCGGCTATGGACTGCCGCGCCGACAACCGCGTCATGTACACCATAGGCCGCGCGGCAGGCGAACTCGGGCTGCTCGGCCCTGAAATTAAAATTATGCTGGGCCTCCCGCTGAGCGCCTCGGGAAAAAACCCCTTTTTCGACAGGAAATAGTATGAGATGCCGCGCCTTCCTGCTGGTGTTCTCCGCCGTATTCATGCAGGCGGGAGCGCTTTTAGCGGACGAGGCGCGTTTTGCCGATATCGCGGCCAGGGCGGACGCGGAGCCGGATTTCGCAATAAAAGCCGCCCATTACAAGAACGCGCTGGCGCACTGGGACGGAAAAACTGATTCGCCGCTGGAAAAACGCCTCGCCTACGAACGGCTGGCAATGTGCTACCTGGCGCTCAACCGTCCCGATGACGCGCGCGGGCAGATGGAATTCGCCCTGGCACTGGACTCCGCCTCAGTAACCGCGCATTCGGGCATGGCGCAGATACTGCTGGTGCGGGGCGACTGCGGCAAAGCCGCCGCCGAAACCGATTTGGCCGCCGCGCTTGTCCCCGAAATCCAGCGCGCGCCGTTTTACTACCAGCGCGGCGCGGTGAAATCGCTCTGCTCCCGCGACGATAAAGGCGCAATCGCGGATTTCACGAAAGCCTGGCAGTCCGCCGTCAAATACGGACTGCGGGAGACGGCGCGCAAAAGCCTGCTGCGGCGGGGAATGCTGCGCTGCCGCGCGAAGGAATACGCCGGCGCGGAAAAAGACATCGTCAAATCGCAGCAGTACGCCAAAAAAAGCGCCGCGCCGGAATACGCGCTGGAATTGGGAAAATGCTATCAGCAGCAGGGCAACCTCGGCAAAGCCGCGCATTACTATTCCGCCTTCATCCGCAAAACCACCGGACAAGACGATGGCCAGCCGTCCGGGAAAAATTTCGTGCCGCGTCTGGGCGAGGCATACTGCCGCCGGGGAGAAGCCAGCCAGGAGCAGGACCAGGCGCTCAACGCCCTGCGCGACTTTTCCGCCGGAATATACGCCAGTCTTTCGCCGCATTCCCCCCAGCCGCTTATCGTCGAGGAAACAGCTTACGACATAGCCGGCTGCTACTACCGGCGCGGCTACTTATATGAGGAAGCCGGCGAAAAACTGTTCGCCATGCAGGATTACGAACAGGCCTGCCGCCGCAAACACCAGCAGGCCTGCAAGAAAACAGGCGCGGCGTCCGCCGCTAAAACCGAGGATAAAAAATGAAAAAAATCCTGCTGTTCCCGCTTCTCATGCCGCTTGCCGCGGGCGCATTCGCCGAGGGAATCACTCCTTCCGCCAAAATAGCCGCCTCCCCCGCCGAATACTACGGCAAGCCGCTTTGCCTCAGAGGCGCGGTGGAATCCGCGCGAAAAATATCCGCGCCGGACGGACAATACCTTCTTGTAGCCATAAAAGAGGCCGGACACTCTTCCCACGCCGTCATGAAAAGCAGCGAAACATACGCCGCCGGCCTCTCGATAACCGCCTGCGGCACTTTTATGCGGGAAGTCAAAGCGGGAGCGGAAATTTTTCAAAACGCGCTGTCCGCGACAAGCGCGGTCGTCAGGCCGCCGCGAAAACCGGCAAAAATCCTCAAGCCGCGCCGTCCGGCCGCGCGGTAAATCCCAATTTGATATACTCTGATTATGCCCTGCAAAATCCCGGGGCGGAGCGATTTTTACACGTAAAGGACTGCGCGATGAAAATAAACTCGTTCAACGTAACCCCCATACTGCCCGATAACCTCAAAGCTCTCACCGAGCTTTCGCAAAACATGTGGTTCACCTGGAACTGGGAGGCCATAATGATGTTCGTCGGCGTCAACGACGAGCTTTGGCACCGCTCCCACCGAAACCCGAAATGGATTCTGGGCAATGTGAACCCCCGGCGCCTGCAGGAACTCTCGCAGGACCCTAAATTCCTCGAAACTCTCGACAAGGTGCACCGCGCTTTCCGCGAATACATGTCCAGCCCGAAGTGGTTCGACAACAACCGCAAGCCGGAGGAAAGCGACATGCTCGCCGCCTATTTCTCGATGGAGTTCGGCATCGGCGAGGGGCTGCCCATGTATTCGGGCGGTCTCGGAATGCTTTCCGGCGACCATTTGAAAAGCTCCAGCGATTTGGGGCTGCCGCTGGTCGGCGTGGGGCTGTTTTATCAGCGCGGCTACATCCAGCAGGTGCTCAATCGCGACGGCTGGCAGGTGGAGCGTTACCCTGAAAACGACTGGGCCAACATGCCCGTCGAAAAAGTGCGCGACGCCAAAGGCGCCCCTCTGCAAGTCACCGTGCCGCTGGCGAACGAAACCATCAGCGTCGGAATATGGCGCGTGCCGGTGGGCCGCGTCTCGCTTTACCTGCTGGACACCAACCTGCCCGAAAATCCGCCGCAGCACCGCCTTATCACCGAGCAGCTTTACGGCGGCGACCGCGAAAACCGCATAAAGCAGGAGATCGTGCTGGGCCTCGGCGGCGTGCGCGCGCTGGAGCTCATGGGCATACATCCGACGGTATACCATATCAACGAAGGCCATTCGGCCTTCCTGCTATTCGAGCGGATACGCCAGATAATGCGCCAGAAAGGCCTGGATTTCAACGAGGCGCGCGAGGCGGTGTGGTCAAGCTCCGTGTTCACAACGCACACCCCTGTCATCGCCGGAAACGAGCATTTCGAGCCGGAGCTGGTGCGCCGCTTCCTCGAACCCTATTCCCGCGAGCTGGGCCTTGCCTGGGACGAGTTTCTGAGCCTCGGAAAGGAGGACGCCAAATCCGCCACGTTCTGCATGACGGTGGTGGCGCTCAAGCTGGCGGCGTTCCTCAACGGCGTGTCGAAGCTGCACGGCGAGGTTTCGCGCGAGATGTGGCGCGGCGTCTGGCCCGCCCTGCCCACGAGCGAAATCCCCGTGCACAGCATCACCAACGGCGTGCACACCAGCTCCTGGATAAGCCACGAACATCTTAACCTCTACGTCAAGCACCTCGCGCAAAACCCGGACTGCGCGGCAAATCCGTCCGACGCCTGCGACTGGGGCAGAATACGCCAGATTCCCGACGCCGAGTTCTGGGACGTGCACATGCTGCGCAAGCAAAAACTCATCGGGCTTATCCGGGGCCGCTACAAGCGCCAGCTGGCGCGCCAGGGCGCCGACGTTACCGTGCTCGACGAGGCGGACAGGATTCTCGACCCCAGGATGCTGACAATCGGGTTCGCGCGGCGGTTCGCCACCTACAAGCGCGCCACGCTTTTGTTCCGCGACCTGGACCGGCTGGCCGCCATCATCAACAATCCCGCCATGCCGGTGCAGCTTGTTTTCGCCGGCAAGGCGCACCAGGCCGACGTGCACGGCAAGGAGTTCGTCAAGTATATCGCCCGCCTCATGAGCGACCCGCGTTTCAAAGGAAAGCTGATTTTTGTGGAAGACTACAACATGAACGTGGCCCGCTATATGGTGCAGGGCGTGGACGTGTGGCTCAACAATCCCACCCGCCCGATGGAAGCCTCCGGCACCAGCGGCATGAAAGCCTCCATAAACGGGGTGCTCAACCTCTCCGTGCTTGACGGCTGGTGGTGCGAGGCTTACCGCCCGGAAATCGGCTGGGCGATAGGCGGCTCCGAGCATTACAACGACGAAACGGAGCGCGACAACGTGGAGTCCGAAGCCATCTGCAACCTGATTTCAAAGGAAATAGCGCCGCTTTATTACGACCGCGGCGAACCGGACCTGCCGAAAAAATGGATAGAAAGATGCAAGATTTCGGTGCAGTCCATAACGCCCTATTTCAGCACCCACCGCATGGTGCGCGAGTATTATGACCGGTTCTACGTCTCCGCTCACCGCCACGGCAAGCTGATGCTGTCCGACGGCATCGCCCGCGCCACCGCCCAGTGGCGCAAATGCGTGAGGGACAACTGGTCTAAAGTCTACATCAAGAACGCCACGCCGCGCCTCGACCACGAAATCCGCATGAGCGAGCGCGTCACGCTGCGCGCCAAAGTATGGCTGGGCGGACTGTCGCCCGACGACGTCACGGTGGAGGTCTGCCTCGGAAAACTCGACCCGAAAGGCGAGCTGTCGGGCGTGCAAACCGTCGCCATGCGCCGGGACGGGACGGAGGGAGACGCGCATGTTTACACGGCGGAGGCCGCGCCCGGCAAAAGCGGCAGGCAGGATTTCGCCATGCGGGTGATGGCCGGCAACAAAAACATCCCCCACCCCTACATGCCGCTGTTCATCCGCTGGGAGGAGTAACCCTGTTGCTGAAAGACCCGCTGCGCGGCGCGGCGGGTCTTTTTTTATATGCTCAATGTCGTTCTTATCAATCCAGAAATACCGTTCAACACGGGCAACATAGGCCGCACCTGCGTCGCCACGGGCAGCTTTCTGCATCTCGTCGGGAAACTGGGGTTCAAGATAAACGACAGGGAAATCCGCCGCTCCGGCCTCGATTACTGGCCGAAACTGCGCTGGAAGCACTATCCCGATTTCGGAGATTATCTGGCGGAAGCGGGCGAAGGGGCGAACCTGCTGTTTTTTTCCACCAAGGGAACCAGAAGCTTCTGGGAGGCGCCTTATTCGCCGGACTGCTCGCTCATTTTCGGCGGCGAGTCCACGGGGTTTCCGGCGCAATACCACGAAAAATACAAAGAGCGCATGTACCGCATTCCGGTAAGCGGCGACGTGCGCTCGCTCAATCTCTCCTCATCCGCCGCGGTCGTCATTTACGAAGCGCTGCGCCGGACGAAAGGTCCCGCCTGCCCGCTTGTGCTTTAACCCGGATTGTGCACGATTCGGGTTTAACCTTCTTCTTCCTCGGAAACGGTATCGCCGGACACGGCGGCGGAAGCGCTGCCGTCAGCCGGTTTGTCGTCGGACGGCGCCGGCTTGTTCCTGGTGAGATTGTCCAAATCCGCCAGCAGCGCCGACGCGCTGGGATAGCGGACATTCGGGTCGCCGGACATCGCTATCGCCAGCACCGCATCCGTCTCGGCGGGCAGGTCGGGGAACACTTTGGAAGCCGGTTCCAAGGGGCCTTCGCCCGGTATCTTTCCCGTCAGGGATTCGTAAAGGCAGACTGCGAAAGAGTAGATATCCGCCGGCTTGCCGGGCGCGCCCTCCGGGGCGGCGGTCCTGTCCGTGTCGTCGCGCTCTAGCACCGCGCCCACGCCGGCGTCGGTGAGAACGCCCTCGCCCATGCCGTCGAGCCGGATATCGGCCAGATGCATGTGCCCGTGCAGGAGCCCCGCGCCGTGCAGAGTGTCGAGCGCCGCGGCCACGCCGGCGAACGCCTTCTTCGCTTCGTCAAGAGGCAGCGGTCCGCCACGGGCCAGCCTGCTTTCCAGCGACTGCCCGCCCTCGACAAAGCGCGTCAGCAGCCACACGGCGCCGTCCTGCTCGCCCGCGTAAAACACCTCGGGGATATTGGCGCTGTGCAGTTGAGCGACGAGGTTGAGCCTTTCGACCAGCGCGGTTTTTGTCTCCGGGGCGATATCTTCATCAAATTTTTTCATCGCCACCCTGCCGCCGGAGGCGTCCTTCCCCTCATATACCATGCCGGAGCCGCCTGCGCTGACAAGCCGCAAAGCCGCGCAGCCGGCCACTTCCGGCAGCGGCCCCGCGGCAACGGGCTCGCATGGCGGCTCGGGTTCTGCTTGCGGACGGACCAGCTTGACGGAACCGGCTTTGCGCAAAGTCAGCCCGAGCAAAGTTCCGGTAAGCGCGAGCCCCGCCAGCGCGGCAACAGCCTTGACTCCGCCGGGATAGCGGTTCAGCAGCTTGACGGCTTTGCCGGACACGGCGCCGCGGTTTTTGGAATAGAGCAGGAATTCCGGCGCCTTGTCGCCGTAAGCGGCGATGGCGTCCTGGAACTTGGAGCCGTAGCCTTCCTCGTCCATATCGGAAGCCTTGCGCAAATCGTCGAGCATCTGCGAATAATTGCCGAGCCGCTCCGCCGCCGCGCCGTGAACCGCGTACGCTTCCGGCATGTTGGCATCAAGCGAAATGGCGCGGAACGCCGACGCCAGCGAGTCCTGCGGACGGTTCATCTGCAACAGGCATTTGGAAAGCAGCAGGTAAGCGGAGGTATTTGCGGCGTCCAGTTCGGCGGCCTTGACGGCATCCGCCGCGGCGGAAATATAGCGGGTGAGACCGTAATAAGCGTTCGCCCGCTTCAAGAGCGCCTTGATGTCTTCAGGGTTGGACATCAGCGCGGCGTTGGCGGCGGCCAGGGCGCTGTAGTAGTCCGCATAGTATTCCGCATCCAGGGAAAGAGTTTTGCTGCCGCCGGAACCGGCTGCGGCGTCCATGCCGGCGCCGTAACCTGCCGCTGAACTGGCGGCGGAGCGGATTTCGGGGCCGCCCAAATACGCGGCATTGCCGCCGCTTTCGCGTCCGGAGCCGGAAGGCGTCTCGGTTGGGTCTTCGGAGGCCCATCTGCTGTTTTTGTCTTTGGGCTGTTTCTGGTCGTTGGTGTTTTCCCAGGAGGAGACGTCCGAATTGTCCGGCGTCCAGAAGGAATCGTCCTGCGGCGCGCCGCCGCTTTGGAAGCCGCCGCTATTGCGGAAACCTCCGCTAAAGCCGCCGCCGAAGCTGCCGCCGCCATATGAGCCGAAAGGAGACGAGGAACCTCCGCGGGGAGAATATCCCTGGTCTTCGTCATCAAAACCAAAATCGCTGTTCTTGAAAAGCCAGCCCCTGTCCTTTTTCGACTCAGCGCCGCCGGCGGCGGGCGCGGCGGCAGCCGCAGGCGAAGCCGCGGCGGCAGCCGGCGGCGAAGCGAATTTCGGCATGCTTCCCCCGAGCGCCCCATAAGACGGGACACCTTGCGCGGAAGCCACCTCGCGTACCGGGGCGGGAGCCCCGAAACCGCCAAAGCCCGGAAAATCCTGATTGCCCGCCTGTCCAAGAGCGCCCATCAGCGCGCCGGCGGACCCGCCGGGACTGGCGCCGCCCTCCCCGCCTGGCCCCCCCTTGCCGCCGCCGAGAATGTTCGCCATCCGGTCCATCATTTTCTGGTCAACGCCGGGTTTGTTGATGCCGCTCGCGTCCATCCCTTCCGCTTTGCCTCCGCCCTGACCGCCTCCACCGCCGGGGCCGCCACCGGGACTGTCGCCACCACCTGGACCGCCGCCCGGACTGCCGCCGGGACTGTCCTCGCCTTCGGACCCGGAGCCGGGGCCGCCGGAGGGGGATTTTTTATCGTTGCTGTCGGAAGGCCATTTGCTCTCTTTGTCCTCCCTGCCGCCCCTGCGTCCCCTTTCAAAATTAGGGTCATAAGGGTCATACCGGCGGTCATAATGGTCGTTATTCAACGGACCGTCGTAATCGCGCGGATATTCCCCGTTCGCCTGCGCCTGGGTTTCAGGCTGGGATTGAGCATCAGGACGCTGGGCTATTTCCTGAGAGGGATTAGCGGAATCCTGCTGCTGTTGTTCTTCAGGCTTGGCGGCATCGGGCGAATCGGGGGATTGCGGCTTGACGGGGGGATCGCCGGGAAAATGCGGACGCCGCGGCGGCAACACCCTGAATTTGGGGTCCGACATGTCCAGCTTGGGCAACGGAGGCTGATTCGAACCGAGCGTCGGGAGCGATTTGTCCGCCTTGCGCGCGGCGGCGTCCTTGAGCCTCTCCACGGCTTCTTTATCGCAAACGCCCTTGCTGATTTCAGCATCGGTGCATTCTTTCGCCACATAGCCGAATTTCATGCCGTACGCCACCACTCTGGCTGTCTCCTGGGGAGTGAGATTGTCCCCTGAATATTTCGTGGACACATACTTGTAAAAGCCTTCCGCGGTCGTAGGTGAAACGATGAAGTTGGCAAGCGCGGGGTCCTTTCCCGCGGTGGTGGACAAACCCGACAACGGAAGTCCGAACGACGGTTTTTCAGGTTTGCGCAGTTCGTCTATGATGCCGTTGACTCTCATCAGCCGGGCGAATTCGGCGTCGCTTATCCTCGCTCCGCCCAAACTGCCGGCCAAACCGTATTTTTCTATGAGAGCCCCCAGTTCCTCCATCTCGTAGCCCGAGGTATCCACATCCGTGCGGACCTCCGGCGCAAGCTTCATGACGGAGGCGGCGCCGCCGCTGGCGTCATAATTGAACGGCGCTTTGCCGTATTGCCGGTCCTGGGTCTTTATGCTGTCGAGAAAATTATACGAGAAGGCCCAGAGGCAGGACCTGTCGCCTTGTGAGGCGGCATTGCTCCTGACCTGTTCTTCGGTCGGAAGCGAAGAGTCCTTTTTGAGAATAGGCCCTGAATTGCCGCCGGACTGGAGCTCTTTGATGACGCGCAGCCTTTCCTCCGGCGTAAAAAAGGGCGACACTTTCTGGATGTAGCTGTCCACGCTTTCCCATGACGCCGGCGCGGACAGCGGAGGAAGGGCCAAATCCGCTCTTTTAATCGAGTCCGCCAATTCGGAGGCATAGCGGGAGCGGTTGGAATCAGCATTGTCCGGGGCAAAGGCGCACGGCTGACGCTCGGCGGCAAAAATAACTCCGGCGCGAACGCAAACAACCGCGACCGCCAGCGCTGCTGTCGTTGAAAACATTCCGTTTTTGCGCATAACACCCTTTTCCGGGCGCGTTCCGCTGAAAAATGCCGACGGGAGCGACCCTAGTTATAGTATCGGCAAATAGCCTCCTGTTGTCAAGGGCCAATGGACCTATGTCCCTGATTTTTCCATGGGACAGGTGTGCGCCGGAAGGCCCACTTTCAAATTAGGCCCTTTGACCCTTGTAAGCCTGGCACAATCTGGGCTAAACTATAAGCATAATAGGGTTGCCGGAGTTTCTCCGGTTCAGGCAACCCAAGGACATAGGAATAGTGGGAAACTGCGCTTCCAAATTGAGTGTAACCGGCACACAACTGCACAAACCAAGGAGAGTGAAATGAAAAGACTGTTCGTAATGGCGGTAGCGGTGGCATTAACGGGCGTAGTTGCGCAGGCGCGGGGCTTGTCTGATAAGAAGGCCCAGGACAAGGATTGCACATCTGTCGCCCCGCAGATAGCCCTTAAAGCGGCAAACAAGGCTTACGGCGCGAATGAGTCACGGAATATCGTCGCTTCCAAAGCCCTGTACGAAGGTCCGCTTCTGAAAACGTATGTGGTGGCGCTGTCCGATGAGGTGGAACCTTCGGATTGGATAGTGGTGCTGGATGGGAATTGCAAACTGAAATTAGTCGGAGTCGCGCGGGAAGGCAGTTCCCTCGCAAATCTCAAATAGTCCAGCCAGAATCAGCAAGATTGGCGTCCGCCTGTTAATCGGCGGGCGTCATTTTTTTACGGCAGCAGGACACGCCCGTGCTACACGCCGGACATCGTCCAAAAGCAGGACACCGGACGTTTCCTGGCGGAAAACAGCGGAAGCGACGGCTTGAGCTCAGACCGCAGCTTCCGTTTTTGCGCTGTAGAATTGGCGCAACCGTTCCAATCAGTTCTTCCCGGCGAAGGCGAACAGCTTGTCCATGGCGGTTTTTATGCCTTCATGCGCTGCGGCTACGCTGGCCGCGGGCCAGTCTTTGGGCTCTCCGCGCAAAAAGCTGGTTTTATCCACGCGGTTGTCGAAGCAGGCGACGGGCAGGTTCCAGGTCTTGCCGCGGGTGCTGACCTCCACCGTGCCGGGGCGGCCTGAATTGCGCTCCAGCCATTCCATATCGTCGCAGCCGTAATCGTTGAGCATGACCTCCAGCGGCACGCCGTGATGGAGTATCGAGCCGGGGTCGTCGGGATTTGCGCGGGCGGAATTTTTCCGGCGCGATTCCTCCGGCGTGACCCAGATGTAGAGTATGACGGCCTTTTTGAGTATCGCGTCCGAGAGCATTCCCAGCGAATAGCGGTAGCCGAACGGCGGCTTGAGCGGCATCTCCGAGCCCTGGTTTCCGCCGCGCGCGAATTCGATGACAACGGTTTTGCCCTTCAACTCCGTATAGGCCGCCAGTTTTTCGCCCAGCATTTTGGCGGCTTCCGGCTCCAGCGCGGCGGCGACTTTTTCGCGGATATCCGCCGCCAGCGAGGCGAACCGCGCCGGCGCGCCGGCGGCCCTGGAGGCGCGGTCTATGCGCTCCATGAGCTGGCGCGCGGCGGAGGCGGAGGGGTATTGCCTGCGCGCCAGCAAATCGTCGTAATCCTCGCTGATGAGCAGCGTCAGAGTGCCCCAGTCCACGGGATTTATGAACGGCTTCTCCGGCGAGGCGAAAAACAGCCTCTTGCCGCCCAGCCGGGCAATTTCGTCGTCGGACCGGCGCATCATGTGGACATACGGGAAATCGTCGAGCTGCACCGTCGGCCCCATGTGGAAATCCGCGCTGCACGCCTGCGGCGTCTGCAGCTCCAGGTAGCGCCGGACCTCGGACTTGCCGGAAGCCGGCAGCGCCGTAAGAAGCACAATGTCGAGCGTGTTGGTCATCACTGCCTCCAGTGGGTCTTTATTGGGAATTGCGGTGGTTTTATTTGTCATATTTCATGCTGCGCGCGTATATGCAGGCGGTCTTGAATCCCATATCGCAGGATTTATCCATGTTCCCTGACGCGCAGACTTTGTCGCCGGTTTTTTTGCAGGCGTTTGCCAGGCCGAAGTAAAGCTCGGCGTCTTTGGCGTAAAGCGCTATGGCCCGCCGGTAATCCTCCGCGGCGCCCCCGTGGTCCTCCATCAGCAAACGCACTCCGCCGCGCTGGGCGAAAAGCTTGTAGTCCGCAGCGTCTATTTTGACGGCGTAGTCGAGGTCCGCGAGCGCCGCGCCGTAATCGCCTTTGTTCTTATGCGCGAAGGCGCGCGCGCTGCGGGCGGGCAGCGAGTCCGGCTTTATATCCAGCGCGCCGGAAAAGGCCGCGGCGGCTTTGGCATCGTCGCGCAAGCCGCTCATATAGATATGCCCTTTCATCATGAACGCCTCGTATGAATCGGGATTGAGCGCGAGAACGCGGTCCGCCTGCCGCAAGGCGTCCTCGTGTCTGCCTTTTTTTTCGCAACGCGCGGCTTCCATTAGGATGTCGGGGATGGAGACGGCGGCGGTTGTTTTGGACACTTTTTGCGCCGCTTCCTCCGCGCTTTTGCAGGCGTCTTTGTTTTTGAGCCGGCAGGCTTTTTCCAGAGGAGGCCCCGCTTTGGCATAAAGGCCTTTGTCCCTGTAAGCGAACCCCAGTCCGGACTGCGCGGGCTCGTAATCTGGCTCCAGTTCGGCGGCTTTCAGGAAATCCGCCAGCGCGGCGTCCGTCTTGCCGGTGGCGAGATAGAGGCCGCCCCTCGCCGACAGGAACTTAGCGGATTCGGGGCCGTATTGCACAGCCTTGTCCATATCCGCCAGCGCCGCGCCCAACTGGCGCAGGCCGCCGCGCATGGAGCCGCGCAGAAAATAAGCGTCGGCAAACGATGGGTTGAGTTCCACGGCCCTGTCCAGGCTCTCGATGGCTTTTTCGGCATCTTTTTTGCCGTCGCGAAAAATCTGCCCGCGCAGATACCAGATTTGCGCGTAATCGGGATATTTGACCGCCAGCGCCGCCAGCGCGGCAAGCGCCTCGTCGTATTTCCCCCCTTCGGACAAGGCTGCCGCATCGGCCAGTTCAGCTTTTGCGCCGGGATAGCGATTTTTTTCGTGCTCCTCCAACTGGGAAGCCACCTTGCAGCCCTCGGCATTGCCGAGCGAGCAGGATTTTTTGAAATCCGCCAGCGCCGCGTCGCGGTGCTTTAGTTTCAGCCGGACCACGGCGCGGTTGAAATAAACCTTGCCGTCTTTTGGCGACAATTCCGCCGCAGCGTCGAACGCGCGCAGAGCTTCCTCGTATTGCGCGGCGCGCCCAAGCTCTATGCCCCGGCTCATAAGCGCGGCCGCGTCGCCGCCGGCGGCAAAAGCGGCGCAGGGCGGCAGCAAAAGCGCGAGGGCAAAAAATCCGTTCATTCTTTCAGCAAATTCTCCGTTCCGGTTTTTTCGATGAACTCTTTTTCGCAGCCGAAAAACTGGGCTATCATATATCCCGCGTCGGCCAGGGTCTTTTTAGCGCCCGGCTTTATGCCGCCGAGACCCCGCCGTCCGAACCGTTTGGCGAGGAGCGGCAGCGGCTCGCGGTTGTGATAGCCGTAATCGGCGCGGTGCGCCATGCCGTGGTCGGCGGTTATGACGAGCAGGTCTCCCTCGCCGAATTTTTTCATGAGGACGCCCAGCATCCTGTCCGCCGCCTCCAGCGAGGCCAGCGAACCCGCGACGTCGCGGACGTGCCCGTAAAGGCTGTCGGTATCCACGAAATTGGCGAAGATGAACGTGCCCTCCGGGCGATGCAGCGACTTGGCGCAAATCAGCGCGTTAAGCGCCCCCTGCGCCGAAAGGGGATTGGTGTCCTTGCTTTGAGGATGGACGAATCCCTGCTCCAGCGCCGGTTCGACGAAGGCCCTGCTCGTGATTTTTATCTTCTCCTGCCAGCCGCTGTTGACCAACTCGGAGGTTTTGCCGACAGCCGCGGTCCAGACATTTCTGCCAAGCAGAATATCGGCCAGCGTCTGGCGCTCCAGCGGCAGCACGGCGTCATGCCGGTTGGCGGTGCGCGTTATGGCCCCGCCGGCGCCGCGTATATAGGCGCGCGCTATGGCGCGGGTTACGGGGATATTCATTTCAAGCGCGAGGCCGAGGGCGGCGTCGGCTATGGAATGCTGCTCGCGCACCGGTATGACGGCCTCGTCCATCGCTATCTGTATAAGCGGGTCGCATTTGCTGGCGTAGACTATGGGAAAACCGGTTTTCGCGTGTTCGGCGGCGTTAAGCTCTATGGCCTCCATCCCGCCGGCCATTTTATTGAACATGGTTTTCCTGCCGATGCGCCTTTCCAGTTCGGCGATATAGTCCTTTTTGAACCCGCCGTGGAAAAGTCCGAAAACGCGGCCGTCTATTATGCCGGCCATCTCGCGGTGGCCCACCACGCTGTCGGCGGAAGCGGAAGCCTGCTCAATGCGGGCGGCGTAGGATTCGGCGTCGGTTTTCTTGCCTACCCTTAGTTTGTAAGGAAGCGCGACTATTTCGCCCAATCCCAGCGCGGCGAGATTGGGCAGCTTCACCTCTCCCTTATGGCGGGAAAGCAGATACTCGATGGTTTCAAGGCCCGCGGCGTCCAGCACCAGCAAAGCGGCGGCGGAATTTGCTGTCATGGCTAGAATCTCCAAAAACCAATGTGGATTGCTATGCAATTATAGCAAGGAAACGCGTTGCATAAAAATAACATTGCAATCCCCGCCGCGTTTTTCCTATGATTATGATTGTGCGATAGCACTAGGCGCTGTAAAAGCGCGAACAGCAAACAAACCAAGGAGAATACACATAATGAAAAAAGTACTCGTTGCAGTGTTGCTTCTCGCCGGCGTTTGCAGCGCCAATGTGGCTGCAGAATCCGGTAAGTGGGAAGTAGGCGGCGGTCCCGGCTATTCCATACCCGTGGGCGGCGATTATGCCAGCGGCTACGGCGGTTCCTTCAACCTGAACGTCTATGGCGCATACAAACTTCAGGACCCGCTTTCCGTGGGTTTTGAAATCGGCGACGACTTCAGCCACAAAGGCAAATCAGACGCGACCGTCAACGGCGTGACCACGAACCTGAGCAGCCTCACGACCAGAGTCCTCCAGCTCACTCCTTTCGTGAAAGCCGCGAAAGAAGCCACGATGAACGGAAAAAAGGTCAACTACTACGGCATTTTCGGGCTTGGCATGTATAACGTCAACCTCGCCTCCGACACCGCCGGCGTTGACAATATCTCCAAGAACTACCTCGGCTTCAACCTCGGCGGCGGCGCCACGATGGAACTCGCCCCCCAGTGGAGTGCCGGACTCGACCTGCGCTGGCACCATGTGTTCGCCAGCCAGTCCGCGGTCAACAACATCACCCCGACCCTCAAGGTTGCCTACACCTTCTAAATCAGGCGACGATTCTGTGAAAACCCGCCCCCTTAAGGGGGCGGGTTTTTAATTGACCGCCATGATTGCCAAGCCGGACGGTTTTATTCTACAAAGTAGCTGACGCAATAAATTTATCCTCAAAGGAACCAGCAAAATGCCCGCAAGCAAGCATTCCAAAAAAAACCTTTCCTGCAAGCGCGAGAACGGCTATGAGAAATTCTCATCCGTCGAAGCCAAAAAGATGGAGGAGATTTCAAAATCCTACATGGAATTCCTCGGCGCGTCCAAAACCGAGCGCGAGGCGCACGACGAGGCGGTGAAGCTGCTTTCCGCCGCCGGCTACCGCAATCTCGAAGACGTTATCCGCGAAGGCGCGCAGCTTAAACCCGGGGACAAATTGTACCGCTCCTGCTCCGGCAAAACGCTGCTGGCGCTGCTAATCGGCAAAAAGCCGCTTGAGGAGGGACTGCATATCATCGGCGGGCATACCGACGCCCCGCGCCTCGACCTCAAGCAAAATCCCCTCTACGAAAACGGCGAATTGGCGCTGCTCGACACGCATTATTACGGCGGCATCAAAAAATACCAGTGGGTGACCATACCGCTGGCCCTGCACGGCGTTTTTGTGAAACCGGACGGCGAAAAGATAACCGTCAGCATCGGCGAGAAGGAAGACGAGCCGGTGTTCTATATTTCAGACCTGCTCCCCCATCTGGGGCAGGACCAGGCGAAAAAATCGCTGTCCGAGGGAATAACTGGCGAGGATCTGGACATAATCGCCGGCTCCCGCCCGGCCAGGGACAAAAACTGCAAGGAACGGATAAAGTACGGCGTGCTGGAGCTGCTGGCTGAGAAATACGGCGTTACCGAAGCGGATTTCATGTCCGCCGAACTGGAAGCCGTCCCCGCCGGAAAACCGCGCGAGGTCGGGCTGGACCGCTCGCTCATCGCCGGCTACGGGCATGACGACAGGATTTGCGCCTACGCCGGGCTGAAAGCGCTGCTGGACCTCGATAAAATCCCTGAGTACGCCGCCTGCGTCCTGTTATGCGATAAAGAGGAAATAGGCTCCATGGGCGCGACGGGGATGCAGTCCAATTTCTTTGAAAACACGATGTCCGAACTGTGCGCTCTGCAAACGGGCGCGGCGGGAGAGCTCGCGGTCAAGCGCGCGATGAGCCGCTCGCGCATGTTGTCGGCGGACGTGAACGCGGCTTTCGACCCGCTTTATCCGTCGGTCTCCGAAAAAAAGAACGCGGCGCTTATTAACCACGGCACCTGCATCACCAAGTATACCGGCGCACGGGGCAAATCCAACGCCAGCGACGCCAGCGCCGAATTCGCGGCGGAAGTGCGGCGGATTTTTGACGCCAACAAGGTGGCCTGGCAAACGGGCGAACTCGGCAAGGTGGACCAGGGCGGAGCCGGCACAATCGCCATGGAAATGGCGCGCTACGGCATGGACGTCATAGACTGCGGCGTGCCGCTGCTTTCCATGCACGCGCCGTGGGAACTGGCCGCCAAGTTCGATTTCTATATGACATGGAAGGGCTTTCTGGCATTTCTGACGGACGCGCGGAAACCGCGATGATGAAAATACGCATCTTGATAACCGGCGGCACCTTCGACAAGGAGTATAACGAGCTTGACGGCCAGTTGTTTTTCAGAAAAACCCATCTGCCGGAAATACTCCGGCTGGGGCGCTGCAAGCTCAACACCGAAATCACCGAGCTGATGATGATAGACAGCCTGCGCATGACCGCCAAACACCGCCAGGCCATACTGAACGCCTGCCGCAAATGCGCGGAGGACCGCATCGTCATCACGCACGGCACGGACACCATGGTGGAAACCGCCAAACTGCTGGGCCGCAGCATCGCGGATAAAACCGTGGTTCTCACCGGCGCGATGGTGCCCTACCAGTTCGGCAGTTCCGACGGGATGTTCAATCTGGGAAGCGCATTGTCTTTCGCGCAGGCGCTGCCGTACGGCGTCTATATCGCCATGAACGGCATGATTTTCCACTCGGAAAACGTGCGCAAGAACAAAGCCAAAGGCGAGTTCGAACCGGTAAGCGCGTCCGGCGGTCAGAAAATCCAGAAATCGCGCGGATAAAGCCGCGCGACGGGTTCCGTTTCCCCCTGCTCGGCAAGCCAGAGCGCGTAGCGCTCCGCCAGTTCCGGCGGCGCGCACACGAAAGACTGCGCGCCGGCTATGGCGGACAGCGGTTTCCCTTGCGCTATCATCACGCGTCCGGCCGCCTCGAGCAGCCGGGCGTTCATTTTTTCCGGCGCGTCCGGCCTTGCGGCGGCGGCAAGCAGCGCCGATTTGAAACGGCGCACGACAGCGGGGGTTATCCCATCGGCCATATCGCTTGCGGCGGCGTAGCCGCGCGCGGAAGTCGTGTCCCCGCCGCGATAATCCGAGAAGGAATTTGAAAGCGCGTAATCGGCGTGGTATTTTTCCGAGGCCTTCGCCTGCGCGGCTGCCGACGACACGAAAGCCAGCGTGCGCACCAAGTCGGGGCAGCGCTCGGCGTAATAGTTGATTTTGCCGGTTGCGGGGTTTGCGTTTATGCCGTTGCTGTAAGCCAGCCCCGCGTCCCATGTTTTCATAAACAGCGCGTGTGGACCGCCGCCGCTTAAAAACTTCACCGCGAGAAAATCCCATAGCGCGGTCCCGCCGGTATCGGAATAAGACGGGCCGTCCGCGCGCAGCACCGCCGCGCCGCCGGAGCCGGAGCGGTTTATCAGCGCGCCGTGCACCAAACGTTTGAGCCCCGGCGTTCTGGGCGACACCCGCGCCAGAATGCTGTTTTCCCCACGCGCCGGCGCGGCGCGGCCCGCGCCTGCGGGAAGCCGGGCTAAAAGCGCGTCCAGCAGCGCCAATGTCTTTTCGGCATTTTCCGTCGAACCGGTGACGGCGGCCCGCGCGCCGCCCCTGCGTAAAATTCCCGATAACGCCCTCTTCATGCCCCCGACCGCGGCTTGCGGCCCCGCCGCCAGCGCGGCGGCATACGCGCGCGCAAGTTCGCCCAGGTCCGCGCGTCCGGTTTCGGCGGGGAAATGCTCGATGTTCCAGGACAATGATTGCGCAAGCCACGGCGAAAGCGCTCCTATTTCCGCCAGCGCGGATTCCGGCCGCGCCCCGCCGCTCAACCCCGCAAGACAGGCAATCAGCTTTTCTTTTTCCGGCGGGTTTTCGAGCATCAGGCGCAGGCGTTCCAGATGAAAAAGTTCGGTGAACGGGCTGTAAACGCTCATCCAGCGCGCGTCGGCGGCGTGGAAAAACGCGCCCGCGACGTCCCGCATCCAGTATTCCTCGGGGCGGGACATCATGTTGCGAATGTCCTGTATGCCTTCCTCGGAGATATCCTTCAACCGTCCGGCGGTTTCCGATGAAAGCAGGTTGCGCAGCAGGCAGTTTTCAAGCCACTCCGCCGCAGCCGGTATTTCCTCCGCCGAAGCGGCGGAGGCGTTCAGGCACAACTCCAGCCTGCCGGTGTGCGGGTTCGACGCGGTGAACGCGCCCAGCGAGAATATTTCCGCGCGCCAGCGCTCTATCATCGCGGAATAGTCCAGCGTCTGGCCGGACGGGGTTTTGACGCCCGTTCCGCTCAGCGCTCCGGCCAGCGCGGGAGCGTAAATCAGTTCATCGCGCCCCAGCGCGTTGAGGTCGAAAAACAGCGTGATATCCGTAAAAGGCGTCTCGCCGGCGGAGGAAACGGCGGCTTTAACGCCGCAGGGAAGAACGGTCTGGCGAGTTTCCATTTTATCATCGAGAGTGAGCGGCGGATTTTCGATGAATGGGGGCGGTTGCGCCGGAGCGAGTTCCCGCTCCAGCCTGCGCGCCGCGGCTTCGCCCTCTGCGTATTGGAGCGCAAGCGCGGCGGCTCCTTTTGCGCTATGCTTTAACTCCAGTTCGCGCAGCGCGGCGGCGAGGCGTTTTTCCTTGTCGGCGGCGCGTTCCAGCAGAAGCTTTCCGTCCGGCTTCACCGCGCCGGCATAAGGCTGTTGCAAAAGCCCGGCCTCTTCGGCGACACGGCCCCAGAAACCGGCATCCGCGCGCACCTCGGCCTCTATGGAGGCGAGAGTTTCAAGCTGCGCCACCGGGCGCAGAAAGCCGCCCTCGGTTTCCAGCGCCTGCGCGTGTTTGTGCCAGGCGATTCCGCCGTGCCTGTCGCCGAAGCGGGGCGGATTGTCCAGAAATTTGAGCATGGAGCGGCGGCGGGAACTCAAAAGCGAAACAGCCTTGCCGCGCATCTCCTCCAACTCCGCGCCTTTCGCCGAGCGGAGCGCGGCGATGCGCGCCGTTATCACGCCGCGCAAAGCCTCCAGCGCCGCGCCGCCGACATTGGCGGCCGGAATGCCGGAAACGAATATGCCCGGCAGGTTGGAAGGCTCGTCGTCAAGAAAATAGCCGGTGGCGACCGCGCCGGAATCGTATTTCCGCGCGGCGCTGTCCACCAAATCCCGGTAGAGATAAGAGGTTTCCCCCCCCGCCAGCACGTCCAGGAACAGCGAAAGCTCCGCCGCCTTGCGGTAGAAAACGCGGCGGCGCGGCTTCCAGGCGAAAACCGCGTCCTGCGGCGCGTTTTCGTCGGCGGAGGGATAGCGGCCCAGCCAGATTTCAGGTGCCGGCGCGGACTGGAAATCGGGGAAAGGTTTCTCCGGCGCGGCAGAGCCGGACGGCGCGCGGCTGATTATCCCCGAAAGTTTTTCGAGAAACTCCTGCGGCGAAATATCATACGGCAGCGCGGCGACCAGCGAGGCGCGGGAATTGAAGCGGTAATTGTCGCGGTGGAACGCGCGTATGCGCTCCGGCGTGAGTTTGCGCATCTCGGCGGGGTCGCCGCCGCTTTCGCGCGCCAGCGGATGTCGCGCGCCGTAGGCCGTTTTGGCGAGTTGGCGCCAGAGAACCGTCATCGGTTTTTCGGAGGCGGAAAGCATCTCGTTGTAAACAGTGCCTTTCTCCTCCAAAGCGCAGCCGCCGTTGCGGTCCAGCACGGCGCCGGGGCTGTATACCTCGCCGCGCACCTCGGCGTCGGAAAAATCCGGCTCCAGCAGCGCGTCGAAAAACGCGGCGGCGAGCCGCCAGAAAGCCTCCGTTCCGCCGGCGCAGGAAAACTGGTAATTGGTGAGCTCAGGATAAGTGGCGGCTGTGTTTTCGGCGAGGCACATGTCGAAGAGCACGCTCAGGTATTTTCCCTTGCGTCCCTTGCCGAGCACGATATGCTCCAGCGCATGCGCCTCGCCCATATCGGTTTCCGGCAGCGTCTGGAAGCAGACGGAAAGCTGCGGCAGCGAGTTGAAATAAAGCAAATCCACCGGCATTCCGCAGTTATGGATAAAGCGCGCCCCCAGCGGTTTGCCGCGGTGGTCGGTATAAACCGCGCGCACGGTATAGCCCGCAAAATTCCGGTTTTCGGTCAGTGAAGAAAGCGTTTCAAAAGGTGTCGTCATGGATGGAATTATAGCTTTTACAGTTTTAGTAGAATATGTTTTATGCGCACGATATTGGGATTTTCCGTGTTCTTCTTTTTTTTCACCGGCACGTACATAGGGCTGCATTACGTGGTGGCTTTATGGCTGCTGCGGCATTTCCCGTCGCTGCCAGCCGTTCCCCTCAGGACCGGATTTTTGCTGATGGCGATTGCCCTGCCGCTGTCCATGATATTGCTGCGCCACTCACCCAGTGAGGCCGCGGCCGTCTGCGAAATGCTGGCCTATATCTGGCTGGGCATCATTTTCGTCTGGTTCTGGGCTGCGCTGTGCGGTTTTTTCGGCGAATGGCTGGCGGGATTTTTCGCCGATAAAGACATAACGCGGCTGTGGGGCGGACGGGCGGTCATCGCCGCCGCTGTTTTGGGCATCGTCTACGCGGTTTACGGCGCATACCGCGACCCTGTCGTAGTGCGGGTGGAAATTCCGCTGAAGAATCTGCCGCCGGCGCTGGATGGGTTCACCATAGCGCAGGTGGCGGATTTGCATTTGGGCGCGTCGGTGCCGCATTCGCGCATAAAGACGGTCTGCGAGAAACTCGCCGTGGTCAAGCCGGACCTGCTGGTGGTGGACGGCGATTTCGTGGACCCCGGTTTCCATGATGCGGCGGTTTTAAGAAACGCCGCCGCGCCGGCCGCTTTTCCCGCCGGAAAATTCGGCGTGTTCGGCAACCACGAATTTTATTACGGCCTCGACAAGGCCGCCGCCATGTACGACGCCTTCGGCCTGACAACGCTGCGCAACACCGCGGTGCGACTGCCTAACGGGATGCAACTGGCGGGGATTGACGACACGCGTTCCGCGCATATAACCGCCGCTCAAGTGGACAGGCTGCTGGCCGGACTTGACCCGGATAAACCGTCAATTTTTCTATCCCACCAGCCGCTGAATTTCGACATCGCGGCGAAACGCGGCGTCGGACTCATGCTTTCGGGACACACTCATAACGGGCAGCTATTCCCGTTCAACCTCATCGTGCGGCTGACATATCCCCGCATATACGGGCTCTATAAGGAAGGCCGGTCTTATCTTTATGTGACCTCAGGCGCGGGCTGGTGGGGTCCGCCGATGCGCCTGTTCACCCGGTGCGAGATACCGGTCATAACGCTGCGTTCCGAAAAATCGAAAACCACGATAGACTTGTCCCCGAATAAGATTATGAGGCAAAAAGACAGGATTTTGGCTTGCAGCGCAGCGGGCTGAGGTAGGGGGGAGCACTTGAGTGCTCCCCCACTGGGATGGCTGTAGAGGGGGGTGCCCGGGGAGCACACTCCGGCGGGGTGTGTAAGCCGAAGCCCGCGAAGCTGCAAGCCAAAAGCCGTGATTTTTGCCCATAAAATTATTTGGGGACAAGTCTATTTGCCGGCGCGCTCCGTTTTTTCGGAGAGGATGAAGCCGTAGCCTTTCACCGTGCGGATGAGGCAGGATTTCGCTCCCAGCTTGGCGCGCAGCCTGCGCACCGACATCTCGATTGCCCGCGACGTGTCTATGAAACTGTGCCCCCAGATGCGGCTGGAGATGAATTCCTTGCTGAGGACGCGCTCCGGGCTGGAAAGAAAAAGCCTGAGCAGTTCGAATTCCTTCGGCCACAGCTTCACCGGCTTTCCGGCCGCCGAACAGGCGTGGCGCGCGCAGTCCAGCGTCAGCCCGGCGAAGCTGTAGGCGGTTTCCGCGGAGGGGTTTTCTCCGGCGCGGCGCAGCAGCGCCTCCACGCGCGCCAGCAGTTCGTCGAGGTCGAAAGGCTTGGTGAGGTAATCGTCCGCGCCCATTTTGAGGCCCACCACCTTGTCCGACGTGCTGTTTTTGGAGGTCAGGAACAGTATCGGCGTCGCGAAGCTCCCGCCGGACTTGAGGTCGCGGCAAAGCTCCAGCCCGTCGCCGTCGGGCAGGCGGCGGTCGAGTATTATAAGTCCGGGCGCGGCCAGCGCCACGGTTTTGCGCGCCTCGGCTATGCTTTTCGCCGATAGCGGGTTGTAGCCTTCTTTAGCCAGGGTTTGCGCTATAAGCTTTTGTATCGCCGGGTCGTCTTCCACTATGAGTACGGGAGGTTTTTTCATTTCATGCGGGGTTTTGAAGGCAGGGTGAAATATACGGACGTGCCTTTGCCGGGCTCGCTTTCCGCCCGGATTGCGCCGCCCTGAGCCTGTATGAGTTTTTTGCACAACGCCAGCCCTATGCCGAGTCCCTTGTAGCCGCGCACCGGCTGCACGCCCGGCACCTGATAGAACTCGGAAAACAGTTTTCCCATCGCCTCAGGCGGTATGCCGGGGCCGGTGTCGGAAACGAAAAATTCCACCTCGCCGCTGCTGCCGGCGAAGCCTATCGCTATCGTGCCCTCCGGGGGAGTGAACTTGAGCGCGTTGGCGAGCAGGTTCACCAGAATCTGGTAAATGCGGCTGGAATCGCCGTAGGCCTGCAGGCCGGGGTCCGGCTCCACGGTTTTGAGCCTGATGTTGTTTTCCGCCGCCTGTTTGGCGAAAAGCTCCTGCGCGCGCGAAACGACATCAGCCGCCTTGAACGCCGCCGGGTGCAGCGCCAGCCCGCCGCCGCCCAGCCTGACCAGGTCCATCACGTTGTCTATGAAGCCCTGAAAACGCTCCGCGTTCTCGCCGATGATTTTGAGATATTTGTCCTGCAGCGGGGTGACGGGGCCGGCGCAGCCTTTGCGCAGAAAATCCGCGTAGCCCTCTATCGCCTGCAGCGGGGAGCGGAATTCGTGGCTTATGGTGATGGCCAGCTCAATGAACTTGCTTTTAAGCGAGGTTACAAGATTTTCCAGCTCGTCGAACTCGCGGGTGAGGTGCACAAGCACGTTGTCCGCGTCGGAGCGGGGCTCGCCGGAATCGAGCATCTGGCGGGCGCGCCGGTGCATGCCGTAAAGCCTGCGCTCTATCGCCGACGCCAGCGAAAATACCACCAGCGCCACAAACACGAGCGCCAGCAGGTTCACGGCGGCGATTTTGAGCATGGTCATCATGGAAAGCTGGCCCGCCGCCGCGCTCACCCTTTTTTCCGATATGCCCGCGCGCACCTCGCCCAGCGGCTCCTTCGAGGGGCCTTTGACGGAGCTTATATATTCCGTCACCGCGCCTTCGGGGTAGGAAGACAGCGTCCTTTTGGCGGAGCCGCTCATAGCCAGCAGCCGGCGGGTGTAGGGGTCGAAGCTGGTGTGGCGCATCATCCAGACATATTCCGGCAGGCTTTTGGCGATATAGCGCACTTCGCCTTTGCTGTCCTGGAACACGATATAGGCCAGGAAGTCGTTTTCAAAAACCATGCGCCGCAAATCGCCGTAGGCCGACAGCGCGCGCACGTTGCGCGCGACAGGCGCCTGCGGGCGCCACTTGTTGAAAAGCGCGGTAGAAAGCTCGGCTATGGCGGTCGCCGCCGACTCGCGGGCTTTTATGGAGAAAGTCTGCTTTTGCAGATGGACTATCATGCCGGTCAGCATGGTCAGCGCCAGCGCGAGATAGAGCGTCACCGTGACGGTGATTTTGGCGCTCAGAGTGAGCGCGGGCAGGCGTATCTTTTTCAGGAAATTCATGCCGCCGTCCTTTTCGGCAGCGCGCTGTCCAGCGCGGCTTTTATCTCGTCGAGCCGGCAGGGTTTGACGAGATAACCCGCCACGCCGAAAGCGGCCATCGCGTCCGCGTCCCAGTCCAGGGGGCGCTCGCCGGTGATTATCAATTTTGGTATTCCAAGCGCGGAGGGGGCGGTTTTCGCCAGCGCCTGGAAGTAGTCCTCCGCCGAGCCGTCGCCCAGGCGGCGGTCTATCAGCACGGCGTCCGGCGCGGCGGCGCGCGTGAGCGCGAGCGCTTCTTTGACGCTCGCCGCCTCGGACACCTTGTGCCCGAGGTATTGCGCGCATACGTCTCTTAGAAAACCGCGCGTAACCGGGTCGTCGTCTATGATGAGGATGGAGGACATAAGCACATTGTATAAATTAATTCTCCCCGCGCCATTGTAAGTTCTCGCGTCCGATTTACAGTTTCCAACTGACGCCCAATCCCAGCCAGCGGCCCGGCTGCGGTATGCCGGGCACCTCCTGATAGGCGGTATCGAGCAGGTTCGTGCCGTCGGCGAAAAATTCGGCGCTTTTGCAGGTCCAGGAAATTTTGGCGCTCAGCAGAAAATAGCCGTCCTGATTGTGCCGGTTGCGCCGGAGCATTCCCACGGAAAGCGCCGCGTTTTCCCACAGGCCGTGCCTGATATCAAGTGAAAACTGGCTTGAGGGGTAGGCCAGGGCGTATTTCGAAATATAATCCGCCTGTCCGTATGAACCGATTAGGGAGGCGCCAAGCCGCGCGGCGAAACCGTGAATTTCTGTTTTCACCAGCGATTGCGCGCCATATACGGTCAGTTCGCCTATATTCCGCGCCGCCCAGGGGCCGGAGGCCGTTTGTCCAACCCAGTCAATAAGGTTTTTCTGGTCGCGGAGGAAGGCGGTAACCGAGGCTGTGAGTTTTCTTCCCCGCATGAAATCCGCGCCGGCTTCGTATGAGACGGCTTCCTCGGGTTTCAAAGCGGCGTTGCCGGCGTTCACCGGGTCGTTGTAATAAAGCTCCGTGAAAGACGGCGCGCGGAACGCCCGCCCCGCCGAGGCCCGCAGTTTCCAGCGCGGCGAAGGCCAGTAGCTGATTCCGATATTCGGAGACCATTGGAAGCCCCAGTCCGAGTTATCGGCGCGCAGCGCGGCGTCCAGCCCCCAGTTTTGAGACAGCCACAGGCGGTACTCCCCGAACGCGCCCTGCCGGGGCCGGGCATGGTTTCCCAGGCTGGAACTGGCGATTTCGTCTTCCGAGGCGTCCGCGCCGAATACGAAGTCAGAGTCTCCCAGCGGCAGGCCGGCCTGAACTTCGCCGCCGTAAGAGTATGTTGTGTGGTTGCCGGCTGAAAACGAGGGCCGCGTCTGGTCCAGCACAAAAGTGTCGTCGTGCCGGCGGTAGAACAATTTAGGCGCGATCGCCATGCCGCCAAATCCGGCGTGATGGGAAAGCTCCGAAAAACAGGTTTTTGTCCACTCCCTTGACGGAAAATTCCGGCCCGGCGTGTAAAAATCGTAAGCGCCGAACGCTTTGTCCATATAGCCCAGCGCGAGGGTTGTTTCCCCGCCGCCGGTTTTGAGGCTGGATTTGGAGGAGAGGACGAGAGTGTCGAAATCAGTGTCCTGCCGGAAGCCGCCGGATTTGTTTTTTTCCACCGACAGCCGCTGGCTGAACCCGCCCAGCGTCCTGCCGCCGGAAGCAGACAGCAGCGTCGTGTTGAAATCGGAGACTTTTGCTTTGGCGCGCAAGCCGTTGTCGTCCGCTCTTTTTGTGATGATGTTTATCACGCCGCCCAGCGCGTCTGAGCCGTAGGCGGAGGAGCCGTGCCCGTGCAGAACCTCTATTCTTTCAATGTCGTCGAACGGCATCGGCAAATCCATGTTGTGGTGCGCCGTCTGCGGGTCGCTCACCCTGACTCCGTCAACCAGCACCAGCACCTGCTGATAAGTGGAGCCGCGCAGCGAAACATCGGCCTGAACGCCGTGCGGAGAGCGGGACTGCGCCTCGGCGCCCGGCGCCAGATTCAGCGCCTCCGCCGCGGAATTGACCGAGGCGCTTTTCAACTCGTCGCGGCCAAGAATCGTAACATCCCGGCTGATTTGCGAAACCGGCTGCGGTATGCGCGTTCCGGTGACCGCGGCGGAGCTTATGCTGAACCAGACATCCTGCGCCCACGCGGGGTTGGCGCAGGCGGCGAGCGGACACGCCAGCGCTGCTATTTTTCCGATGAGCATAGGGGTTCTAGGGTTCATGAAAAGGGCATACAGAGAGAAAAACGGAGAGGGTGAGCGCGAAAATGCTTGCCAGCAGTGAATACAGGAACACATAATCGCGGAATACGAATTTGACCTGATGCTTTCCCGGCGGAACCCGCGCCTGCATGAAAAAATTATCGCAAACCTGTGCGGGGCCGCGCGCGCCGTCAATCACGGCGTCCCAGCGTCCGTCGAACATCTGCCTCAGAACCAGCAGGCCGCCTTTGGCGGACTTCACCGTGAACGCGAATTCCGAGCCGGTCAGCCTGTTAAAAGATACCGCGGCATTTCCATCCCCGGCGTTGCCCCGAAATTCAAAAAGAGGCGCTCCTTCGAGACGGCTGAACCAGGGCTGCGCCTTGAGCAGCATAAACCCGCGCCTTTCCTGCGAGTTGAGCCATGTCGCGGTAAATTTTTTGTTGTTGAGCGCGTTTATCACGGCCCCTGCCTCGAATTTCCCGATGTGCAGAACAGGTTCGTCAACGGCGGCGCTCAGCCCGGGGCGGACGGCATCGTTTTCATAAGTCACCCAGCCGGCCTGCCCCGCCAGCGACGCCGACCTGAAGGAACGGTCGGCGAAATTCTGATGAGTCATCAGAACCCGCAATTCGCGTCCATTGTCGGAATACGGCATGTCAACGCGGTTTCTTTCAAACACAATACCCATCTCGAGACACAGCAGCGCCAGCGCGGCCAGCGTTTGCAGGCGCCGTTTTTTAATCAGGGTTATGCCGAGCCATGCCGCCGCGATTGCGATATGGAAAAGTAAAAACCCGGATGCGTTCCGCGCGTCAAAAAATATCACGAATAAAACGGCGCACATTATCCCGAACAAGGCGGCGGCTCCGCGCGCATATTTATCGCCGGCGCTTTCCAGAAAGTCCTCAAAGAAACCGGCTGCGTAAAGCGACAGGAACGCCAGCGGATACGCCCAGTACAGGAAATCCATACGCACCTGTTTGACGAAAGGAAGAACGCCGCGCAGAACGGTTTTCAGAAACGACGGGTCTCCCCGTCCGTTTACGAGCAGAAACCATGCTCCCGCCGCGAACATTATGAGAAAAGAAATGTTGCGCCCCGTTTTCCGGCGCGCAATCAGCGCGAAAAAAACAGCCAGCAGCGTCAGTTCGCCGCAGTAGAGCGAGAAGAAATGCTTCACCGGCAGCAGAAAGCTCACGAATTCATGGGCCGTAATGATGCCGAGTTCCGGCCGCCATTGCGGCGTGACCGCAAGCCGGGGAACCGCGCCTTGAGACAGATATATAGGAAGCAGTTTCGGCAGCGCCAGCGCGGCGGCAAGCAGCGCGGTGAAAAAAACGAATTTCATTCCCCATAACGGTTTTTTCCGCAGAGCCGAATCCACCAGCGCAAAGCCGGCGAAGAAGTAGGCCCCTATCACCGCCGAGGCGGCATAACCTCCCAGAAACGAGAGCGCCAGAAAAATAGCAGCCAGCAGGCTGAAAGGCTTTTCAGTCCCCAGCGACAGTCTGTAGCCCCACAGCATGAAAGGAAAACAGGCGGTGTTGTACACAAGCTGGTTCCAGGCGGGCAGCGCGTCCATCTGTCCTGAAAATAAAAAACTGAAGGCGCATAAGGCTGAGGCCCTTTTGGAAATTCCAAAAGCCTGCGCGCAAAAATACATGCCCAGCCCGCCGGCAATCTGCCAGCACAGGATTTCCAACTGCGCGGTTTTCACGCAGTAGCCGAAAATAACCGAAAACGCCGCGTGGGTCGGGAACAGAAACGAGGAGCCGAAAAAATCGGTCCAGGGATAGCCGAAATTGACGAACGGGTTCCACAACGGCCAACTGCCGGCGGCGAAGCAATCGGCCTGGAAATTTACGGCGGGCGCTTCCCAGCGGTGGAAATCGCCGCCCGTGAACAGCAGCTTCAGCAGCCAGTAATTCCTGTATATCAGCAAATGCGCGGCGGCAATGGCGAGCAGATACGGCAAGTGCGGTTTCAACCTGTTGACAAAACATTTCATGAGTGTGTCCCGATTCCTGCTCCCTGAACCTGAAAGTTTCAGTTGCTTGCGGAATTCGACATAAAATGGCTTCCTGGCTCCGGCTCAAAAAAACTGCTCACAGGCAACGAGCCTGCTCGCATTTTTTTGAGCCGAATCCAGTTCGCCCTTTTACGTCTCGGTTCTCGCAATCAACTGAAACTTTCAGGTTAATGATATCAAAAAGCCCGCCAGCCGCCGTTGGCATCATGCGCCCGTTCAATAATGTTAAAATCAACGGAGTGAAACCTTGTTGTTCGGATAAACCTGGCCTTCTTGCCGCGATGGCGGCGGCAGCGCTGGCTTTTGTCGCCATGCAGCCGGTGCTCCATGCCGGTTTTATCAACTGGGACGAATCCATTTACGTGCTGGGCAATCCGCTTATACGCGACTTTTCCTTTCACGGCGCGGCGCGCATACTTTCCTCACTGCATTACGGCCTGTACAAGCCGCTGACAATGCTCAGTTTCGCATTGGATTATAAGCTGTTCGGGTTGAATCCCTGCGGCTACCATGCAGTCAACCTGCTCTTTCACGTGGCCAACACGCTGCTGGTGCTGCGCCTTTTCCGCATTTTGCTTGGCGAAACCGCCCCCGCGTTTCTTGTCGCCGCGCTGTTCGCTGCACATCCCATGCATGTGGAATCTGTCGCGTGGGTGGTGGAACGCAAGGATATGCTGTACTCGTTTTTCTTCCTGCTTTCCGCGATATTCTATCTGGACTGGAAAGGCAAGGGCGGGAGCTGGCGGCTGCCGGCGTCGGTCGCCATGTTCGCATTGTCGCTCATGTCAAAGCCGATGGGCGTAACGCTTCCGGCTGTTCTGCTGCTGCTCGACTGGCTGAGGGGGAGGCGCCTGACCGCGGCGCTGTTCCGGGAAAAGCTGCCTTACTTCGCGCTGTCCGCCGCCGCGCTGTTCGTCTCCCTGTCGTCCGGCGGGACCGCCGGCGCGCCGCCTTCGGGCGGCCTCGCGCTGCGCGTGCTGGCGCCGCTGTACAACCTGCTGTTTTACGCGGGGAAATTGATTTTCCCGGCGCGGTTGTCCGCGGTTTATAATACTCCGTCCGGCGGCTGGCAGGGGCTTGCGCTCTATTCTGCGCTTTGCTGCTGCGCGGTTGTTCTGGCCGTTGTTAAATTCCGGCGGGACAGGCTGATGATGGCGGGACTGGTTTTTTATGCCGTCACGCTGCTGCCGGTGCTGCAAATCGTGCCGTTCGGTCCGGTTATCGCGGCGGACCGGTACACTTATATCCCTTCGCTGGGACTGTTTCTTGTCGTGGCGCAAGGCTGGCGGCTGTGGTCGGAAAAATTCGCGGACAAGCCGCAGCCGCGGCGCTTCGCGGCGGCGTTTTTGTGCGCGCTGCTGTTCGTGTTCACGGCGCTATCTCGCGCCCGCGCACGGGTGTGGGAAAACAGTTTCACCCTTTGGACGGACACCGTCAGAAAGCAGCCCAATCCCATGGCTTATTCCGCGCTGGCGAACGCCTGGCTGGCTGCGGGTCGTCCGGACATCGCCTCCCGGTATTTTGCCGAGGCGCTAAAGCTTAACCCCGCCCACCTTGCGTCGCTTGTCGGGCTGGCCAACGCCAAAAACGCCGCAGGGGATTTGGCCGGCGCGCTGGCCGGTTACGAAGTCGCCGTGCGACTCTATCCGGGCCATGCGTATCCGCACGCCAATATCGCCGGCATCGCGTTTTTGAAGGGCGACACGGCCCGTGCCGTGTCGGAGATGAAAAAAGCGCTGGAGCTGGCTCCCGATTCTCCGCCTTTGCTGAACGCTATCGCAGGGTACTACACGGCGGGCGGGGATTATCGAAACGCCAGGGCCGCGCTGATTCGCTCCTATGAAATAGTGCCCGAGCGGCAGACCGCCGCGCGCCTTTGCGCGCTGTATTGCGGCGTCGGAGATTGCGCGTCCGGCCTGGAATACTGCCGCCCTAAAAATTGACACAGTGTGCCTATTTAGGGAAAATTAGGAATCCAAAAACGAGGGATAACTGATGAACACGATTGCAAAGAGGTTTTTAACCGCGGTTTTATTGCCGGCGGCTTTTTGCTGCGCCGGCGCGGCTGCGGACGTCAACACGATAAACACGCTCACGGAAATAGGGGCGGTAACCGGCTACGATAAAACGAACTCCGCCGTGACGCTCAACTGCGCCGATAAGTCGCAGGTGCGGCTCTACATGCTGGCTCCCGATTTGGTGCGCGTGCGCGCCTCTTTCCAGAAGCCCATTCCAGAAAAAGACCACTCCTGGGCGATAGATAAAACCGTCTGGGCGACGCCGGCCTGGACCCTGAAAGAGGACGGTGGCGACATAACGCTGCTTACCGCCGAATTGGAAGTTGTCGTGCACCGTTCGCCGCTTCTCATCGAATTCCGCGACGCCAGGACGCATCAGGTTATCAACTCCGACCAGCGGCCCATGCTCTACGACCCGAAAGGCACCGCCATAGCGGCGGCGAAAAAACTGGGTTTCGAGGAGCATTTCTACGGTCTCGGCGAAAAGGCCGCCCGGCTCGACCGGCGGCGCGGCCATTTCGTGATGTGGAACACCGACACCTATTCCTACGGCGAGGGCACGGACCCCACTTACCAGAGCATACCGTTCTATATCGGGCTCGAAGACGGGCGCGCCTACGGCATTTTCTTCGACAATTCCTATCGCACGGGTTTCGATTTCGGTTTCAGCGGGCAGGAATACGCGCAGTTTTACGCCGACGCGGGCGAGATGAATTACTATTTCTTCAAAGGGCCGGAGATGAAAAAGGTAGTTTCGCGCTACACGGAGCTGACGGGCCGTATGCCCATGCCGCCGCTGTGGGCGCTGGGCCACCAGCAGTGTCGTTGGAGCTATTACCCTGATACGCTCGTAGAGAAAATCGTGGACAAGTACCGCAAGGACGATTTGCCGCTGGACGCGATATATCTCGACATCCATTATATGGACGGCTACCGCGTGTTCACCTGGAACGAAAAGCGCTTTCCCGACCCGAAGGGGCTTGTGGACAGGCTGCTGGCGCGCGGCGTCAAGACGGTGACCATAGTGGACCCCGGCATCAAATACCAGCCCGATTCGAAAGAACCGCCTCCGTCGCCGACGCCGGAGCTGGGCACTCATGACCCTGATTACTACGTCTACGCGCAGGGCGCGAAAAGCAACTATTACATCAAGAAAAAGGACGGCGCCAATTACGTCGGCAAAGTCTGGCCAGGCGAGTCCGTTTTCACGGATTTCACCATACCGGAGGCCGCGGCGTGGTGGGGCGACCTGCACCGCGCCTATACCGATTACGGCATAGCCGGAATCTGGAACGACATGAACGAGCCCGCCGACTTCGAGGACCGCGACGGCGTCAAGCAGATGGACAACGTCTACGATGATTTGGGCGAAAAATCCACCCACGCCAAAAACCGCAACGTCTACGCGATGCTCATGTCCAGCGCGACCTATAACGGCCTCGCGCGGCTGCGGCCCGACAAGCGGCCTTTCGTGATAACCCGCGCCGCCTACGCCGGCGTGCAGCGCTACGCCGTCATGTGGACGGGGGACAACACCAGCACCTGGGACTCGCTTTCGCTGAGCATTCCCATGCTGCAATCGGTGGGCCTGTCCGGCGAGGCTTTCGCCGGGTCCGATATCGGCGGCTTCACCGGAGGACGCTCCAACGGCGAACTGGTGACGCGCTGGTATCAGGTCAGCTTCCTCGCGCCTTTCTGCCGCAACCACCGGGACCTCAGTTTCAACGACAACGAGCCGTGGCGATTCGGCGTTTATTACGAGGATATCATCCGCAAATATCTCAAGCTGCGCTACCGGCTGCTGCCGTTTCTGTATACCGCGCTTGAGACGGCGCACGGCACGGGCGTGCCGGTATTCAGGCCGCTGGTGCTCAACTACCAGCGGGATTTCAACACTGTGAATCTCGATGACGAGTTCCTGGTGGGCGACGATTTGCTTGCCGCTCCCGTGCTGGCCGCTGGCAGAACGAGCCGCAAGGTCTACCTGCCGGAAGGCGATTGGTACGATTTCTGGACCGGCATGCTGCTGGCGGGGGGCCGCGTGATAACCGCCGCCGCGCCGCTGGAGACCGCGCCGATGTACGTGCGCGCCGGAGCGGTAATCCCCATGTGGCCGGAGATGAATTATACCGGCGAAAAGCCCGCCGACCCCGTAACCTTCAAAATATATCCCGCGCGCGACGGCAGGGCCGCCGGAACGCTTTACGAGGACGACGGCGCGAGCCCCCTGTACAAAACCGGAGCATCGCGCCGCACGACGGTAACCGTCTCCAAAGAAAGCGGCGGCATCAAAATCCAGACCGCCGTTTCAGGCGGCTATTCGCCGTCTCCGCGCCGCCTGGCGTTCGAGTTGGAAACCGACGCGAAGATAAAAGAGGTAAATGTTGACGGAAAACCCGCGCCGAAAACAAGCTGGAGCCGGGCGGGCGCGCTGCTTACTGTTTCGGTTCAGGGCGACGGACCTCACAGCGTTTCAATACGCTGATTAAAAGGAGAAAACTGTTATGAAAAACACTCGCGTTGCAGTGCTGGGGCTGTGTCTGGCGGGACTGTTTGTTTCCGTATCGCAGGCCAAAGACATTGACGAACTGACGGCTTTTTTCAAGAAAAACGACTTCAAGAACATCGTGGTCAAGCCGCCGAAAGGGATACTCAAGCATACCTATCTCGTGCCCGACGGGCCGTATACGCATCTTTTCGACTGGGATATGTATTTCATGGGCGTGGCGTTCAGCTACGACGGCGTCGGAAAACCGGTGGCCTCCTCCGTTAAGTCTTTCCTTGAATTCGTCAACGAGACTGCCAACTGGCCGGGCTACGCGCCGCGCGAAATCGCGCCGGACGCGCTGTGGGCGCTGCCGGAGATGTGCAAGCCTTTCCTTGCGCAGGCCGCGCAGTTGGCCTCCCGTGTCACTGGCGACGCTTCATGGCTGCTGGCTAAAGACACCGGCGCCGGCACCGCCACGAACTACGAAAAACTCGCCGCCATGCTGGCCTTCTGGGAAGACAACCGCAAAGCCGCCGACGGATTGTTCCGCTGGTACAACGGCGTGGAAAGCGGCGTGGACAACAACCCCGCCGTCTCCGACAATCCTTCCGATGTGACGGAAGGCGTGGATTTGCAGTGTTATCTCTACCGCGAGTATCTGGCGATGTCCGCGCTGGCGGAAAAGCTCGGCAAAAAAGAGGACGCGGCGGCTTATGCCAAAAAAGCGGCGGACCTTAAAGCGTTGACGCTAGCCAAAATGTGGTCCGAGAAAGACGGCACGTTTTACAACATAGATTCCCGCACCGGCGAGATGGTCAAAATCAAAACGTGGACCAACTTCACGCCGCTGTGGGTGAAAATAGCTTCGCCGGAGCAGGCAAAGCGCATGATAGAGGAGCATCTGCTCAACGAACGGGAGTTCTGGTCGCCAAACGGTGTGCGCACCATAGCCATAAAGGAACCGCTCTACAACTCGAAGTCCGGTTACTGGCGCGGCCCTGTGTGGATAATTTCCAACTACCTGATGATGCACGGGTTGATGAATTACGGCTATAAAAAAGAGGCGCTCGAACTGGCGAACAAAACCGTCAGCCTGCTGACGGCGGATTTGCGCGTCACCGGCGGCATGAACGAAAACTACAACCCCGAAACCGGCGCGCCGCTGGCCGGCGGCCATTTCCTGAGCTGGAACCTGCTCGCCGAACATATGATTGAGGAAGCGGAAAAGGGAACCGACCCCGCCGCGATAGTTTGGTAGGCGGAAGTTGATTATTATGCAGGGGACGTTTCTTGCTACTGCTTGGCGCTGCAGGAACTTCAACCCGGATTGTGCTACTCTATCGCACAATCCGGGTTCAAAAGCAGTAAATCAAGAAACGCTCTCTGCCAGTTATACGGAGTAACTCTTGCACGAAGGGGGGAATGCATGGGACTTCAACTGGAAACGAAACTGGATATTCTCAAAACCGCGATAGCCGAAGACAGGATGGAAATCCGGCTGATAAAAGACAGGCTCTACAGCATTTGCACCTTCGTGCCGGCCTCTTCTTTTGCCGTAACGGCGTTCCTTTGGGAACGCCGCATCGAGATGCGCTGGTTTGCCATACTCTGTGATATTTCGTTTCTCGCGTTGTTGTGGGCGCTTTTCACAAGGCTGTGGATTGACCTTAAGAATGCTCGCATATGTCTTGAAGGCAGGGAAGACCTGCTGCGCGATATTCAGAAAAAAGACTCGCCAAGCGCGGGAAACGAAGTTTTCGATCCGTATCCTCCGATGTCGTTCGGCGCCAAGCCGCGCATAAAGGAAAAGGAGATATTCTGGATAGTCTGCACAGTCAGCGCGGCGTTGCTGCTGAAGCTTGCCTTCGTGTGCGCGCTGCCTTCCGTTGCAAAGCCGGACTGTCCGCCCTGCGGTTTACACACGGCAGTCAATACAACACCCTGAACCTTATAGTGCCCGGAATTTGCTTTATGGCGGCCCTCACCCCCTCCTCCTCTTTTTTTCATCTT
>Ga0074195_1000744_pt1 | contig 56695 bp, 58 predicted proteins | sample EPASupsiteHSE623_FD_64525 | JGI IMG/M metagenome (GOLD analysis project Ga0074195, IMG submission 64525) | Bioremediated contaminated groundwater from EPA Superfund site, New Mexico - Sample HSE6-23 | ecosystem: Environmental > Aquatic > Deep subsurface > Groundwater > Contaminated ...
GGGGGGTGGGGGTGTGTGTGGGGGTTTTTTGGTGGGTGGGGAGGGGCTTGGGGTTGGTTGGTTGCGGTGGTTTTGTTTGCCGTCTGAGAGACAACTCGCCGAGAACGTTTGAACTCAGCAAGCTGAGTCCCATCAGGGCCATCGAGCCGGTAGCGAATTGTTAGTCATTATCTGTACGAACAAGGGCATGTGATCACTGTGCTCTAGCCAAGTCCTTGGATTACCAACTTCAAGCGATGCAGATGGCAGGTACTTTCTTGAAACGAATGCGTAGTCAATGTGGTAGGGCCTCTCGCGCTTTCTGTGCATGAAGAACGTTGGCTCTGACTCTGAGCCTTGATCTTCACCTTTAACGCTATGATAAAGGCTGTAGATTCCTAATTCTTCGAGGTCACGAACAACATCGCTGTGGTTCCACCAGCGGTCCCATACGTCCCAGCATATATTGCTATTGAAGTCACCGATGATGACGGCATCTTTGTCAGATAGTGTAGCCTTGTGCTTCTGGAGATATTTCCACATTTGACCTATGTATCGGAATGTCGGCGAGTTTGCCTGCCTAGTCCAGACCGCTAACAGAAGGAGTTGCCCATTGAGAGTGCAAGGGATAAAGCTTTCCAAAGAGCCTGGATCGAGATTTAGGGGCGCGAGAGTTATTCCTGGCTTTGCGAAGACACCAAGGCCTTTGTTCTTGTTGCCCCCGACCCAAAGATAGTTGGCCGCCCAAGATTTGTAGTCTTGGCGCACCGACTCCTTTGGGTCTTCGCATTCCTGAATGACGTAAACGTCAGCGTCGTAGTGAAGCAAAGTGCTAAGCTTCTTCCGCAGTGCACCGTTACAGTTCCAGCTAATAATTCTCATAATGGTTACATTAATATTGTTCGGATTATCATTTTGCCCTGTATCTTGGATTGATAAGCAAATGCGGATGTCGCTAGTAATTGCCGACCGGATCAGGATTTCAAAACCATCTCATTCACCTGATCGGTTGTCAATAACGAAAAAAAGGAGGGAGTCAACCGACTCCCTCCTTTTTTTAGATCAGCATTGCAACGGACTGAAACGGGGAACAAGCCCCGTTCCCTCCCGCCATACTCCTACAAATTAAACAGCAAATCGCTGTACGTCGGCACCGGCCAGAGATCAGCCGGCAGGATGGTCTCAAGCGCGTCGATGTCTGCGCGCAGGTCAACCATGGCGGGGAATACCTTGTCGCGGTATGCAGCGCCCTGTTTTTCCACCGCCGTGATACCCTGGGCCTTCTTGGTCTCATCCTCCAGCTTGGCCACCTTCTTGCCCGCGGATTCCAGGTGTTTGCCAACCTCCTCAAGCAACCCCTTCTGCACCGAACCGTACTTGCCGGCCGCGGCCAGGGAGGCGCCGAGCTCGGCGACAAACTGGATGGCCGCCGGGATGAACTGGCGCTTGGTCATGTGGATGGCGGTGAGGGCCTCGATGTTGATGTGCTTGGCGTATTGCTCGACATAGATGTCGTAGCGGGAGTGCAGCTCATCCTTGGAAAGCACGTTGTACTTGCCGAAGAGCTTGATCGCCTTGGGGGTGATAAAGGCCTTGAGCGCGTCCACGGTGTTGCGGATGTTGGGCAGGCCGCGCTTCTCGGCCTCCTTGGCCCACTCGGCGGAGTAGTTGTTGCCGTTGAAGACGATCCGGCCATGCTTGGTCATGACTTCCTTGAGGATGGCGAGGATTTCCTTGTTCACGTCCTTGGCTTTTTCCAACCGGGTGGCGATCTCATCCAACGCCTCGGCGGCAATGGTGTTCAGCGCCACGTTGGGGCCGGCGATGGACTGGGAGGAGCCGACCATGCGGAACTCGAACTTGTTGCCGGTGAAGGCAAAGGGCGAGGTCCGGTTGCGGTCGGTGTTGTCCTTGGGCAGCTCGGGCAGGGAGTCAACCCCGATCTTCAAGGTTTGGCAAGCGCCCTTCTTGCAGATCTTCTCGCCCTTGGCCAGTTTTTCCAGCACGTCGGAGAGTTCCTGGCCCAGGAACATGGAGATGATTGCGGGCGGAGCCTCGTTGGCGCCCAACCGGTGATCGTTTCCGGAGCTGCCGCAGGTGGCGCGCATGATGTCCGCATGGATGTCCACGGCCTTGATCAGGGCGGAGAGGAAGACCAGGAACTGGGCGTTGTCCTCCGGGGTCTGGCCCGGCTCCAACAGGTTGATGCCGTCGTCGGTGGAGAGCGACCAGTTGTTGTGCTTGCCGCTTCCGTTTACCCCTGCGTAGGGCTTCTCGTGCAGCAGGCAAACCATGCCGTGGCGCAGGGCCACTTTCTGCATGGTCTCCATGACCAACTGGTTGTGATCGGTGGCCATGTTGGTGGTGGTGAAGACCGGGGCCATCTCGAACTGGGCCGGGGCAACCTCGTTGTGCTTGGTCTTGGAGGAGATGCCCATCTTCCACAGCTCGATGTCCAGATCCTTCATGTAGGCGGAGACCCGGTCCTTGATGGCGCCGAAGTACTGGTCTTCCAGTTCCTGGCCCTTGGGGGCGGGTGCGCCGAACAGGCTGCGGCCGCAGGTCATCAGGTCGAGGCGTTGCAGGTAGTACTCTTTTTCCACCAGGAAGTATTCCTGCTCCGCGCCTACGGTGGAGCCGACGGTCTTGGAGGTGGTGTTGCCCATGGCCCGGAGAACCCGCAACGCCTGCTTGGCGACCACGTTCATCGAGCGGAGCAGGGGGGTTTTCTTGTCCAGGGCCTCGCCTTTGTACGAGCAGAAGGCGGTGGGGATGCAGAGGGTCACGTCGCCGGATTCGTCTTCCTTGAGGAAGGCGGGGGAGGTGCAGTCCCAGGCAGTGTAGCCGCGGGCTTCGAAGGTGACGCGCAACCCGCCGCTGGGGAAGGAGGAAGCATCCGGCTCGCCCTGGATCAACTGCTTGCCGGAGAACTCCATGATCACCCCGCCGTCGTCGGTGGGGGAGATGAAGGAGTCGTGCTTTTCGGCGGTGATGCCGGTAAGGGGCTGGAACCAGTGGGTGTAATGGCTGGCGCCCTTTTCAATGGCCCAGTCCTTCATGGCGTTGGCCACCACCGAGGCGACGTCCGGCGGCAGGGCTGAGCCGGTGTTGATGGTTTTCTGCAGGGCCTTGTAAGTTTCCTTGGGCAGCCGTTCCTTCATGGTTTTGTTGTTGAACACGTTGGAGCCGAACAGCTCGGGCACGGTCATCAGGTTCTGGTCATAGTCATTGCCGCAACCGCAGGTGCAATTGTCACTCATTGTCTTTCTCCTTATTTTTGTGGTGCTGAAGGGTAAGATTGAAAATCCCCCACGCCCGGCGCATAAAGGGGGTGGGTGTTAGTTTGAGCCAATCGCTTAGGGTTGGCGTTGTTTGCGTGCGATGCGGTTACCATTGCGGTTTTGTCCCGGTTTCTTTTTCCGCGATATGGAGAAGGGCCTGTGAGATTTCCGCCTGGAAAGAAGGGCTGTTGATTTTGGTGGCAAAGGAGTCCAGGGCGTAGAAAACATCCACCACCTGATCGCCGTCCGAGCTGATTCGGGCCCGGTGGATGTTGATTTCAAAATCAGCCAGGGTCCGGGTGATGTCGTAAAGCAGCCCGGGCCGGTCATTGGCGAAAACCTCGATGATCGTATACTGTTCCGATGCCTGGTTGTCTATAACAACCCGTGGGGCGGCCTGCACGTTTTTTTGGCCGGGGGCGCGGAAGGCGGTGCGGAACTTCTCGACCAGCCGGTGGCTGAGCCCCAGCCGGTTTTTCAGGGCCAGGTTGAGATCCTCGCCCAATGCCCGCCAGTCCTGCTCCGCGTAAGTCTGCTCCGCCGCCGGGCGGACATTGAGCACATCCACCGCCGTGCCGTCTTCCCAGGTGAAGATCTGGGCGCTTACCACATTGAGGCCATGCAGGGCCAGGGTGCCGCAGATCTTGGCCAGCAGGCCGGTGGTGTCGCGGGTCATTATCAGGACCGACCAGAAAAGAGAGTGGTCGCCGGCTTCGACGATGGCCTGTTGTTCGTTTTTTAACCCTGCGCGCAGCTTGAGGTGGTGGGCCACCTCTTCCGGGGGAAAGCTCAGCAGATATTCTTCCGGCAGGATCCCGTAATCGGCCGGGGCTGCTTTCCCCATCAGCGCCCGAACCTGCGCAAGCATCCATCCGGCGCCCTGGCTCTTGTCGGGGAGGGTGGCATCCTTTCGTTCCAGCAGGTGGGCGATTTTGAGGGAGATCTCCAGAAGGAGGGCCCCCTTCCATTCGCTCCAGGCCGTGGGGCCGGTGGCCTTGGCATCGGCGATGGAAAGCAGATACAGCATGGCCAGGCGTTCCGGGGTTTGGATCTGCTCGGCGCATTGCCGGATAAAAGCGTCATCCTCAAGGTCGCGGCGCAGGGCGGTGACGGAGAGGAAGAGATGTTTCTCAACGAGAAAGCTGAGACAGGCGGTCTCAGCCTCGGTCAACCCCAGGCGTTTGCCGATGCCCGTCACAAGTTCGCTGCCGCGCTGGGCGTGGTCTTCGTGGTGCCCCTTGCCTATATCGTGCAGGAGCGCGGCAAGGGCAAGAACATGGGGCGATTCGACACCTGCGAAAGGTGTTTTGTGCAGGGAGAGCTTTTTCAGCTCCGCCACGGTTTGCAGGAGATGCCGGTCAACCGTGAAGACATGGTAGACATCGTGCTGGGCCAGGGCGCGGATCTGCTCGAATTCTGGGAGGTAGGCGGTGAGCAGCCCGGTGTCCAGCATGACCGAAAGGACACCCTCTGCGTCCCGCGCGTTTTCCAGGACATCGAGAAAGGATTTGGCCATGCGTTTTGAGTGGCGCAACTTGTCATCCACCAGGTGGAGGTTGGCGGTGACAATCTTTCGGCTGCGATGATGGATCTCAAGGCCCGTTTTGCCGGCCTGGGCAAAAAGGCGCATCAGCAGGTGGGGGCGCTTTTCGATCAACGTCTGGCCGGTGAGGTGGAGCCGGTCCTGCCGCACCGTGATTCCGGGCTCGATGGTCTGCTCAACCGGGTTGGCGCGAGGCGCTCCCAGGGTTTCGTCGACGTGTTCAAAGAACAGGTCGGTGGTGGTGGCGATGGTGTGCAGATGCCGGTAGATATCCTGCATGAAGCGTTCAACCCCCAGGGTGCCAGGGGTGTCGGAATATTTGAAGGCCCTGGCCATCTCTTCCTGATACTCGAAAAACATCTGGTCGTTTTTCCGGCCGCTGAGGTAGTGGAGCCGGTTGCGGATCTTGATCAGGAAATCCCAGGCCTGACCAAAGGCTTCTTTTTCCTGGGACGAGATCAATCCGGCCTCTTCGATGGCCTGCAGCTCCTGCAGGTTGAACAGGGCGTGGCTCACCCAGAGCATGGCCTGGATATCGCGGAAGCCGCCCCGGCTTTCCTTGATATGCGGTTCCAGTTGGTAGCCGTGCATGCCGTAGCGTTGATGGCGGTTGTTGCGGTGTTGCATCATGTTCTGCAAGAATTCCCCTCGGTGCCCTGCTATCAGTTCCCGGTGGAAGGCCTGGTGCATTGCGCCGAACAGCGGCGCCGAGCCTGCGAGATGGCGCGCGTCCAGCAGCGCCACCTGAAAAAAGAAGTCCTGCCTGGCGTCAGCCAGGCAGGCATCCAAGGTCCTCACTCCGTGTCCCACCTCAAGGCCCGCATCCCAGAGGGGATAAAACAGGGCCTCCGTCACCACCCCGAGGCGGTCCTCGCTCCCCGGCGCATGGAGCAGGAGAAGGTCGATGTCCGAATAGGGAAACAACTCTCTCCGTCCGTAGCCGCCGAGGGCCACGAGGCTCATGCCCTCTGTTGCCTCGGGGCAGTTGTTGAAGAGGCCGGCAAGATAGTCGTCAATGAGCTGCGAGTGTCTGTGGAGCAGGGGGCGGCCGCTCAGCCCCTGGCGCCAGAGATACTCCAGAGCGTCCCGCTTTGCCCGCAGCTCAACATCAACCACCCTAGATCGCCTCTTTTCCCGTTTCCCCGGTGCGGACGCGGACAACCTCTTCCACCGGCAGGACGAAGATTTTGCCGTCGCCGATCTTGCCGGTGTTGGCGGTTTCCCGGATCTTTGTGACCACGGCTTCTACCATGGCGGCTTCCACAATGATCTCGATCTTGACCTTGGGGATGAAATCGACGATGTATTCCGCGCCGCGGTAAATTTCCTTGTGTCCCTTCTGTCGGCCGTATCCCTTGACCTCGGAGATGGTCATGCCCTTGATGCCCATGTCGTTCAAGGCGTCCTTGACCTCATCCAGCTTGAACGGTTTGATGATTGCCTCGATCTTCTTCATGCAATTCTCCTTTTCTGGTAACTGCCCGGCAGCACCGCATCTGCGTTGTCATCGGCCGGCTCATGTGCACCAGCACATGTCGCCGACCTCTTCCTAGCATCTGCAGCACTGCCGAACAGTTACGTTTCGTTGGTTTTTCTCGCTTTCCGGCTTCAAGCTGGATAGTTACCCGCTGTTAGAGTGAGTACCCGATTTCGCTGTGCTGGGTCAGATCCAGCCCCTGTTCTTCTTCTTCCTCGCTTACCCGGAGACCGATCACCAGGTCAACAACCTTGAGGATAATGAATGTTACCACAACCGAGTAGGCTATGGTTGTCAGGGCGTCCATGGCCTGGATTCCCAGGAGCTGCGGATTGCCGAAAAAGAGGCCGTTCTTGCCCGCGGCATTGACCGCGGTGGTGGCGAACAGGCCGGTGGCCAGCGCGCCCCAGAGGCCGCCCACGCCATGGACCCCGACCACGTCAAGGGCGTCGTCGTACCCGATCCGGCTCTTGGCCAGCACTGCAAAGTAGCAGAGGGCGCCAGCCACCAGGCCGATGAGCACCGCCGAGGCGGGGGTGACAAACCCGGCCCCGGGGGTGATGGCGACCAGGCCGGCGATGGCGCCGGAGGCCGCGCCCAGGGTGGTGGGCTTGCCCTGCACCAGCCATTCGGCGATCAGCCAGGAAAGCAGGGCCGCGCCGGTGGCGACCTGGGTGGTGAAGAAGGCGTTGACCGCGACGCCGTTTGCCGACAGGGCGCTGCCTGCGTTGAAGCCGAACCAGCCGAACCAGAGGATGCCGGCGCCCAGCATGGTCATGGTCAGGTTGTGCGGATGAAAGGACTCCTTGCCCCACCCTTTGCGCTTGCCGAACATCAGGGCGGCGACCAGGGCTGCCGCGCCGGAGTTGATGTGGATGACGGTGCCGCCCGCGAAATCGAGGCCGCCGTGGGCGCTGATCCAGCCGCCGCCCCAAACCCAGTGGCACACGGGCAGATAGACCAGGGTGGACCAGAGGACGGTGAACAGAAGAAAGGCGGGAAACTTGACCCGTTCCGCAAAGGTGCCGGTGATCAGCGCCGGGGTGATGACGGCGAACATAAGCTGAAAGGCGCAAAACAGCAGGTGGGGGATGGTGGCCGAATACTTGCCGGGCTCAAGGCCGACTCCGGCGAGGCCGGCCCAGTCCAGATTGCCGATCAGGCCGTTGACGTCGGGGCCGAAGGCCAGGGAGTAGCCATACACCACCCAGATGATCGAGACAACGCCCAGGCAGACAAAACTTTGCAGGACAGTGCTCAAAACATTTTTCGAGCGAACCATGCCGCCATAAAAGAGGGCCAGTCCCGGGGTCATCAGCATGACCAGGGCGGTGGCAATCAGCATGAATGCGGTATCACCTGTGTCCATAAACATATCCTCTTTCAATTCATGGTTTGGCTGTGTTTCTGTGCCAGCGGCAGCTATGCTTGTTGTAGAGGAACAAAAGCAAGTGTCGTGCCAGAGGAATTGATTCTCTTAACATATTGATTTTGTGGTGTTGTGGTGTTTTGGTAGGTGATGATGCAGGTGAAAAAAAATAACAAAAAAGTGAAAAAATTATAAATTAAACACAAATTTGTTATTCTTGGTGGGTGGCAGAGGTGGGTCAGGAGAGGTGGTACTGGTTAAAGATGATCGATTCGATGGGAGCCTCGGGCCATTGTTTCTGGAGCCAAGCGCGCAGTTCTTTGTTCATCTCGCCCCGGGCCAGGGAATACCTGCGCAATTCCTCAAGGGGTTTGTTCTGGAAGAATTGGTAGATTATGTCGCGGACAAAGATTTTTTTGTCCGCTGGGGGGTCTTCCTGTTCCGCGAAGGAGGCGATCAGGGTGATGTCCACGAGGACAAATGTCACTGGCTGGTCGCTGTCCGGGTTGTTCACCGGAATAATGAAGGCGGGGAAGGGCCATTTTTTTCTGACCTTTCCCGGGTGGAGCTGGCTGGCCTGGCTTCCTTTTTGGGGTGTTGTTCCGATTGAATGCGTGTCAGGGGGGGGCATTCCGGTTTCCGAGTGCTGTCCCGGCGCGGAGGAACTCTGGTGAAGGGAGGGGCTCGGCTTGAGCATGACACTTGCAGCAAAAACGAGGACAATAAGAAAGAAAGGGAGGGCGTACAGAGGGATACGTACAAAAATGGGAAAAGATTGCAGGCGGGTGAACTGCGCGTGGCCGATTTTTTTGGCGGCGAGCAGAAGGGGGATGATTGCGCCGAGGCCGGCGAGGATTTTTTCCGGTTGGGCGCCTGGAGCGCCACTCTGATCCGGAATGCCGGAAAGGGTTTTTTTCAGGGAGGAGTCGAGGTCTTTGGCGTCAGCTCCGGCCGTTACGGTAGGTTCGTTTTCCTCAAGAAAGAAATCCTCTCCCTCTTTCTCGTCGGAGAAAAAAGCATCATCCTCGGCCTGAAAGGCGGACTCCCAATCCTCTCCCCAGTTTGTTTCATCGTGGTCGGCAGGGGTCTCCGTGCTGGCGAACTGGTCAACGGACTGGGGAGGACGTTCGTCAGCCATGTTTTAGATCAGAAGATCTTGTTGAGTTTTTCGGAAAGGGTTTCAGCGGTGAAAGGTTTCACGATATACTGGCTGACCTTGGCCTTGACCGCCAAAATAATATTGTCTTGCTGCGCTTCCGCCGTCACCATGATGAAGGGGGTATTGGTCATGCTGGCATCGGCGCGTACCGCTTTCAGCAGGTCCAGGCCGGTCATCTTGGGCATGTTCCAGTCCGAGATGATCAGGCCTATTTTTTCTGATTTCAGGACGTTCAGGGCAGTGGTGCCGTCGTCTGCTTCGATGATGTTTTTGTAGCCGAGCTGGGTGAGAATGTTTTTGACTATGCGTCGCATGGTGGCAAAATCGTCAACCACGAGAATTTTCATATTCGGATCAGCAGCCATATTTCCTCCCTAACATCTTTATGGTACGAGTGGCCTGGGGGCATGTTCGCAGTGGCAATAAAAAAATAATATTGATTTTAGTGTAACTGTAACAATTGATTTTGGAAATAAAAAAAGCGGGTTATGGAGAGGCGCGCCATATTTCCGGATGATTCCTTCCCGCTGTGCCCGGGGAAAGAGAACTTCCAATCAGGCGCGGCTCAACTCGCCAGGCTTTTTTTGAGCTTGGCGCGGAGGCGGAACATCGCCTTGCTGTGCATCTGGGAAATGCGTGATTCCGTATAGCCCAACACCTCGCCGATTTCCTTCATCGTCAGTTCTTCCTGGTAATAGAGGGAGACGGTCAGTTTCTCCTTTTCCGGCAGATCGTCGATGGCGCTGGTGAGGAGCTCCCTGATCTGGGTCAGGTTGAGAGATGTGAAAGGGTCGCGGTCATCCATGGCAAAGGTTTCGGCCAGGGTAGGATCGCTGGTTTCCATTGATTTTTGCCGGAGAAACTCAATATCCATGAAGGAGACGGATTTGGTTTCATCGAGCAGCTTGTAGAAATCGTCAAGGGCAAGGCCCATGGTTTTGGCTACTTCCTCGTCCGTGGCAGGTCTGCCCATCTGTTTTTCGATGTCGGCGTAGGCTTTTTCCAGGTCCGTGGTTTTCCGCCGGACGGAGCGCGGAACCCAGTCCAAGGCGCGAAGCTCGTCCAGCATCGCTCCTTTGACCCGGAATTCGGCATAGGTTTTGAACTGAACATTTTTGGAAACATCAAATTTGTTGATGGCATCAATGAGGCCGATGATCCCGCAACTGATCAGGTCATCGAGGGAGACCTGCGCGGGAAGGCGAGCCGCCAGACGTGCCGCGATATACTTGATCAGCGGGGTGTAGGTCAGAATCAGCTCGTTGCGTTTTTCGGCGCTGAGCGGTTCCACCTGGCTGAAAAAAGTATTCGTATAGTCCTTGAACTTGGGTGACGGCTGTTTGCTCATACCGGATAGGCCTGCGGGGGCAAAGGAGATTGATGGCCTGCAATATGAAAAAGTATATTACAGATCAACGAGTCCCTGCCAGAAAAATTTTATGTTGCCATCGGCTTTCATCTCGGGCTCTTCCTGGAAGATGTTTCCGGCCAGTTTGCTGAACATCCTGCTGGCCGGGGCATCCGGGAAGATGTCCGACACCAGCCGCTGTTCGCGAACCGCAGTGGGCAGTTTGCTGTCATAGGGGATGTACCCGAGATAATCCAGGGAAAGCGAGTCCAGAAAACGGTCGGCTACAATGCTCAACTTTCGAAAAACGGCCAGGGCCTCCTTTTCGGAACGGGCAAGATTGACCAGGATGCGGAACTTTTTCACGTCGTGCCTGCTGGAGAGAACCTTGACCAGCGCGTAGGCATCGGTCAGGGAGGTCGGTTCCGGGGTCAGGATGACGATGCGTTCCCGAGCGGCCAGATTGAAGTAAATCACATTGTTGTTAATGCCTGCGGCCGTATCGATCAGCATGATATCGATCTTCTGGGCCAGGGCGGACATCTCGGAAAGAAAGTACAGCCGTTGCTGTTCCGTGAGGTCGGCCAGTTCCATGATGCCGGAGCTGGCCGGCAGGATGAGCAACCCCTCCGGGCCCTGCACCAGAACCTCGGCAAGCGTTTTTTCACCCATGAAAACGTGGTGGAGGTTGTAGCGCGGGGTCAGGCCGAGCAGGATATCGACGTTGGCCAGATTCAGGTCCGCATCAAGGATCAACACCTTTTTGCCCGCCTTTGCCAGGTTGTAGCCAAGGTTGGTGACGATATTGGTTTTGCCGACCCCGCCCTTGCCGCTGGTCACGCAGATAACCCGGGGCTGGGCTTCGGCATTGCCGTAAGGCGCCGCCATTCTTTTCTTCCGGGTTTGCGAGTGGGTCATAATTCTTTCCAGTGTTTCCGCCTGATTCATGAGGGTTCCCCGTAAACGTTCATTGGGTCCACCTGCCCTGGGACTCGGTGGCAAGCTCGCCTGCCGCAGCCTGCCATCCCTGTCCGAACAGGGTCTGCAGGAATTCCCGGGAGGCGAGGAGAAAATCCTCCGGAACCCTCTGGCCGGTGCACAGGCAGGAAATGGGCAGCGCCGCCCCGGCCAGCAGTTGGCAGAGGGAGGCATATGCCCTGGTTTCATCGAGCTTGGAGAGGATCAACCCCTTGACCCGCAGCGGCTCATAGGTGGAGATGATCTGTTGCAGGTCTTCCTTTTTGCTGGTGGCGCTGAGGACCAGATAGGGCTCTATTCCGTTTTTCAGGGAAAACCATTCGGACAGCTCCCGGATGTGGTTCGGGTCATAGGGGCTCTTGCCCGCGGTGTCGATGATGATCAGATCCTTGTCCTGGTGGCGGAGCAGGGCCGCCTGCAGATCCTTTTTGCGCAGGGCGATTTCGCAGGGCAGCCGCATGATCTTGGCATAGGTCCGCAACTGGTCCGTGGCGCCGATCCGGTAGCAGTCCATGGAGAGGAGCGCCACCTGCATTCCTTCGTGGATGCTGTACCAGGCGGCGATTTTCGCGGCGGTCGTGGTTTTGCCCACTCCGGTGGGGCCGATCAGGGCCACCACGGTCGGCGCCTTGCTGACCCCGATGCGCAGCGGGGTAATCTGCAACTGATCGATGATCTTGTCGCGCCACTTGGCAACCTGTTTCGGGTCCGGCCGGGCGCATTTTTTTGCGGTTTCCCGGGGGGGCTGCGCCGAATCGAGGTTTTCGAGCTCTTCCTTGGCGCAGTACTGACGCCGCAGGAAATTGGCAAAGCGCAGCCGCAGGTCATTGGCTTCAAAATGGACCTGGGCGGTCTTGCCGGTCTTTTCCTTCGGCAGGGTGCGGGCGGAAAGCTCGGCGGAAAGTCTGCCGTCAAAATCGAGACGCGGCCTGGCCTGTTTCGGCGCGGCCTGGCGCGGCGCATCCTTTGCCGGAGCCTGGCGCACCGAGTGATAGCCGTATCCCACCGTCTTCGGCCGTCGTTCTTCCGTGCCGGGGGATTCCGGAGGGGGCAGGGTAATTTCCGGCTCCGGGTCGTATTCCATGGCTGCCACCACCTCAATTCTCGGCCCCCCCCTGCTTGAAGCGCTTCTTCCGGGAAGGTTGCGGGTCGAAAGAATAATGGCATCCTCGCCAAGCTCTTCCTTGACCATGGCCATGGCACTGTGGGTATCCGAGGCTTCAAAACGCTTGATTCGCATCGCTGCTCCTCACTCCTCTATTTCTTGGGGTTGAGTTCGATTGTCCCCAGGGATTGCAGTTGGGTCTGCGCGGTCAACTCATTATGGGAAAGGACCATGACGTGGGGCATGAACCTTTCCATAAGCCGCCGGAAATGGCGGCGGATCGTCGGAGAGCAGATGATAATGGGCTGATACCCCTCCTGCGAAACCTTTTCCACCATGGTTTTAGCCGAGGCGAGAAGGCGTTGGCCCAGGTTCGGTTCCATATTGAGGAACACGCCCTGGTCGGTTTTTTGCAACGATTCGCGGATAATGTCCTCGATCTGGGTGGAGAGGGTGAGAACCGTGATTGTTCCCTGCTCATCGACGAAGGAGCTGATGATCGAACGGGCAAGCTTCTGGCGCACATACTCGGTGAGGATGTCCGGATCCTTGCCCAGGGGGGCGAAGTCGGCCAGGGTTTCGCAGATGGTGAGCAGGTCGCGCAGGGATACCCGCTCCCGCAGGAGATTCTGGAGCACCTTCTGGACCAACCCCAGCGGCAGAAGGCCTGGCACCAGTTCTTCCACCACCTTGGGATGGGTTTTGGCCAGATTGTCCAAGAGCTTTTGGGTGTCCTGGCGGCCCAGCAGTTCGTCGGCGTGGGTACGCAGCACCTCGGTGAGATGGGTGGCGATGACCGTGGATGGGTCAACCACGGTGTAGCCCGACACCTGGGCTTCGTCTTTCTTTTCCTTGTCAATCCAGAGGGCGGGCAATTGAAAGGCCGGCTCCATGGTGGGAATCCCCTCGATCTTCCGTTTGGCCATGCCGGAGTCCATGGCCAGCAGGTGGCCCATCATTATTTCCCCTTTCGCCACCTCCACGCCCTTGAGAAGGAGGACGTACTGATCGGGTTTGAGCTGGAGATTGTCGCGGACATGCAAGGGGGGGATAATCATGCCCATGTCCATGGCGAACTGTCTGCGTATCGCCCGGATCCGCTCCAGCAGGTCGCCTTCCTGGGCCTCGTCAACCAGGGGAATGAGGCCGTATCCCACTTCAAGTTGCAGGATATCCAAAGGCAACAGGCTTTCCACCGTTTCCGGCGCGCCGGGCAGCGGGGTGGCCGCCTTTTTTTCCTTTTCCGCTTCGACTTTCTGCTCTTCCTTATCTGCCGCGGTTTTATTGAAGGCGAGCAGGGAGACGCCGCCCATGAGCACACCCAGCAGGAGAAAGGGAAGATGCGGCAGTCCGGGGATCAGGCCGAACAGGATGATGATTCCGGAAGAAACCGCCAGGGCCTGGGGCTGGAGGCCGAACTGTTGCATGAACTCCTTGCCCATGCTGACATCGGAGGCGGCCCGGCTGACAATGATGCCTGCGGAGGTGGAGATGACCAGGGCCGGGATCTGGGAGACCAGCCCGTCGCCGATGGTGAGCAGGGTATAGGTTTCCGCTGCCTGGGCGGCCTGCATGTTCTGCATGATGGCGCCGATGAAGAAACCGCCGATGACATTGATGACCATGATCACCAGGCTGGCCACGGCTTCGCCGCGCACGAATTTGCTGGCGCCGTCCATGGCTCCGTAAAATTCCGACTGGCGGCTGACCTCCGACCGGCGGCGTTTCGCTTCCGCTTCGTTGATCAGGCCGGCGTTGAGATCCGCATCGATGGCCATCTGCTTGCCGGGCATGGCGTCCAGGGTAAAGCGGGCCGCTACCTCGGCGATACGGCCGGAGCCCTTGGTGATAACCACGAAATTGATCAGCACCATGATCAGGAAGATGATGATGCCCACGGCAAAATTGCCGCCCACCACAAAATTGCCGAAGGACTGGATGACATGGCCCACCGCGCCGCCGCCTTCGTGGCCGTGCAGCAGGATGAGCCGGGTTGAGGCGATATTCAGCGCCAGCCTGAACAGGGTGGTGATCAGCAGCAGCGAAGGGAAGGAAGAAAAATCCAGCGGGTTGGTGTTGTACATGCTCATCAGCAGGATGAGCATGCCGATGGTGATGTTGAAGGAGAGCAGCATGTCGAGCAGGAAGGGCGGCAGCGGCACGATCATGACCATGAGGATGGCCACGACCCCGAGCGCCACGAAGAGGCCCGACATCTCGAAATTCATTGCTTTCAGCCCTGTTGCGGCGCCGGGGTTATCTGCCATGGTTGTGCGGACCCGCAGTGGTAAGGGTTGATTCCGGGGGCAGGGGGAAGGTTGCGGTATTCATGCAATCAGGCCCTTTTTCGTTTCACATTGTATACATAGGCCAAAACCTCGGCCACGGTCTGGAACAGGTTTTCGGGGATGGTCTCGCCCAGCCCCACGTTTTTGTACAGGGCCTGGGCCAGGGGTTTGTCCTCGACCAGGGGAATGGAATGCTCCTGGGCAATTTCCCGGATCCGCTGGGCGATGACCCCGGCGCCTTTTGCCAGCACCGTGGGCGCGGCCATGGCCAGCGCATCGTAGCGAAGGGCAATGGCCAGGCGGGTGGGGTTGGTGATCACCACGTCGGCCTTGGGCACCTCGGACATCATCCGTTGCCTGGCCATCTGCATCTGGATGGAGCGGATGCGCCCCTTAACGTGCGGGTCTCCCTCGGTCTGCTTGGCTTCGTCCTTGATCTCCTGCTTGGTCATCTTCATCTTTTCCATGAACTGCCAGCGCTGGAAGGCATAGTCCATCGCCGCAAGCACCGCGATGATCAGCGCCGATTTCAGGAAGATCCAGAAGGCGATCTTGGCCATGAAGGAAAGGATAAGCGCGGGTTCCTGATCCATGAGTTGCAGGATGCCGGGCAGGGCCTTTTTTATCTCCGTATAGGATACATAGCCGATGATGGTCAGTTTGCCCACCGACTTTACCATATTAGCCAGAGCCTGCTTGGAAAAGAGCCGGGAAAATCCCTGGATGGGGCTGATCTTGTCGAACTTCGGCATCAATTTTTCCGTGGTGAACAGGATGCCGACCTGGGCATAGTTGGCCGCCAGGGCCGTCAGGAAAATGACCCCCATGACCGGCGCCACGATGAGTCCGGTCTGGAGCATGGACTCCCGGGTAAGCACGGTCATGTTGTTCGGGGTTATGCTGATGGAGTGCAGGTTGGCCAGGTAATATTTGAGCAGGAGGAAGAAATGCCCCAGCATGAAGTCGCTTGCGTAATAGAGGGTAAGCAGGCTGGCGAGCAGGACCGCGGCGGAGGGCACTTCCATGCTCTTGGCCACATCCCCCTTTTTTCTGGCCTCCTGGATGCGGCGGGAGGTGGGGGCCTCGGTTTTTTCCTGGCCGGAGGATTCGTCCGCCATTCGTCAGCCCCCCATGCCCATGGCCAGCCTGGGCAGGAGCCGGGCCAGCATTTCAAAATTGGTGATCATCAGAGGCAGGAGATATCGCAGGGACAAGCCGGCAAAAATCAGACCGACCGCAATGTTTATCGGCAGGCCGACGATCAGGATCGGAATCTGGGGCACGGTCTTGGCGACGATGCCCATGGCCACATGGGAAAAAAACAGGGCCGCTCCCGCAGGGGCCATGATCTTGACGGCAAGAACGAACATGTGGGAAGCCCCCTGCATGATGCCCTCGAAGGTGGCCTGGGTTATGCTCGCCGCGCCGGGTTTCAGCCACTCAAAGCTTTCCACCAGGGTGGAGAAAAAGATGTGATGGCCGTTGATGCTTAAAAAAATCAGGATGGTGGCGAGATTCCAGAGCATGCCCACCAGCGAGATCTGGGTGCCGAACTGGGGATCCATGACGCCGGCCACCCCCATGCCCATCTGGATGCCGACCATCTGGCCGGCAAGCTCGGCGGCGGCAAAGAGGCACCGGGCAAAAAGGGCCAGGGTCGCGCCCAGCAGGATTTCGGTGAGGACGAGAACGACAAAGCCGATGGGCGGGCCGCTCATCAGGCGCGGGTCAACCCGGACCACGGGGGTCAGGATCAGAGCGGTCATCAGGGCCAGCAGGATTTTGACCTGGGGGGGGACGCTGGTCGAGCCGAGGACCGGCATGAAAAACAAAAGCGGCGCCACCCGGGTCAGGATAATGACCATGGAGAGGAGCTGGGTCAGGGTCCAGTTCAGCAGCGCGGCTTCGGGCATGGTTGCGAAATTCTCCGTCAGTGGATGATGTTCGGGATGCTGGTAATCAGCTCACGGGTGTAGTCCACCAGCTTGGTGATCATCCAGGAGGAAAGAAACAGCAGGGTCAACATCATGGCCACGATCTTGGGGACAAAGGTCAGGGTCATCTCCTGGATCTGGGTGATCGCCTGGAAAAGAGAGATCAGCAGGCCGACCACCATGGCCACCAGCAGCAGCGGCGCCGAAACTATCAGGGTCAGGGTAACGGCATTCTGGGTCAGGGTGATGGCTTCAGAGGGAGTCATGATTATACCCCAAAACTTTTTACCAGAGAGCCGACGATCAGGTACCAGCCATCCACCAGCACAAAAAGCAGCAGCTTGAAGGGCAGGGAAACCATGACCGGGGGCAGCATCATCATGCCCATGGACAGCAGGATGCTTGCCACCACCATGTCGATGATCAGAAAGGGCAGAAAAAGAACAAAGCCGATGGTGAATGCGGTCTTGAGCTCGCTGATCATGAAGGCCGGGATGAGCACGGCGGTGGAGACCTCCTCCTTGTTTTTCGGCTTGGGGGTTTTGGCCAGGGAGAGGAAAAGTTCGAGGTCTTTTTCCCTGGTCTGCTTGAACATGAAGGCGCGCACCGGTTTTGCCGCCTCCAGCAACGCCTCTTCCGCGTTGATCTGTTCGGCCATGTAAGGCTTGATCGCGGTGGTGTTGACCGCGCTGAAAACCGGGGTCATGATGAACACGGTCAGGAAGAGCGCCAGGCCGACCAGAACCTGGGTCGGCGGCACCTGCTGGGTGCCCAGGGCCTGCCGCAGAAAGGAAAAGGCGATCACCAGCCGGGTGAAGGAGGTCATCATCAAGAGGATGGCCGGGGCCATGGAAAGCACCGTGAACAGGAGCAATATCTCGACGAGGACGGAGACCTGCTTGGGGTTCTGGGCTTCGCCCAACCCGATCTGCAGGGTGGGCAGGGTCACGGCCCCGCCTTCGCCGGGAAAAAGGAGGATGATCCCCGTAAGCAGGCCGATGAGAAGAGGCCAGGACGGCAGAGGTTTATTCCGCATCGGCGGATCCTTTCTTTTTTGGATTCATGCCGGAGATGGTCTGGGTCGCCTTGTGGAGCATGGCGGCAAAAGAAGCCGGCAGGGGAGGCGCATCGCTTTTTTGGGTGGCGGCCATGAGGCGCTCGTTGGGATCAAGGGTGGCGAGCAGGGTAATCTGTTGCTCGCTGAGCCCGACCACCAGATACGCGCCTGCCACCTCCAGAACGCTCACCTGTTTCTTTGGGGCCAGCATCCGGCTGTCGAGGACGGTGATAAGGCCTTCCTGCCGGGAACCGCCCTTGGCGAACCCCATCTTTTTGATCCAGGCCAGCAAGAGAAGCATGAGTCCCACCACAAGAACAAGTGAGCCAATGGTTTTAAAGATGGTCGTGGTCAGGGAAAGTGCTTCCTGATTGCCGGTGAGCCGTTCGGCGGCAAGGAGCATGAAGGGACAGGCGAGATGAAACAGCAGGCTTGCTCCCAGGGCGATCAGCATTGTTGCCCGGAACACTCCGCGTGTTGGTGATGGTTGCCGGATCTTCATGGTTGTTCTGTCCACAGCCTTGCCGATGGAAGTCGGCCGGGAATTTGTTTTGTTCAGGCGATGTTCTTGACCCGGTCCGCCTGACTGATGATCTCGGTGATTCGCACGCCGAACCGCTCGTTGACCACGATCACCTCGCCTTTGCCCAGCAGCTTGTCGTTGACAAAGATTTCCACCGGCTCGCCGGCCGCTTTGTCGAGCTCGACCACCGATCCTTGCGTCAATTGCAGCATCTTGTTGATGATCATGCTGGTCCGCCCAAGTTCGACGGTGACTTCCAGGGGGATATCCAGCAGGAAGTCAAGATTCTGGCTGCCGGTGGGGGCGGTGGCCCCACCACTGCCTAACTCGGCAAAGGCAGGGGCTTGAGCCCCTCCCGCACCTTCATGCTCGCCCAGGGCGGCAGCCCAGTCGTCCCCGGCTCCCTCTGTTTCGTTTTTTGTGTCGGCGGCGTCCAACGGGTCGTCAGCCATGGCTCTTCTCCTTTTTGTTGAAGGTTCAAGGGGCAAGGTTCAAGGTGCAAGGATGAAAACCTTTTGCCTTGAACCTTTGGCCTTTCGCCTTTACTCCCGGTTCGGGTCAAGAACCTTTTTCTTGATGAGCAGCGCATTGTTGCCGCGGTGCACGCCAGGGGTTCCCATGTATTTTCTTTCTCCGGCGGTAAAGGCCGGCAGGAGGTCGTCGGTGCGGCGTTCCAACTGGATGATGTCGCCGACCACCAGCTCCATGACATCCCCCGCGGAAATGGTGGCGCGCCCCAGTTCCACCACAAACTCCACCGGGATGTTCTTGATGTTTTCGGTGAGGACGCGCTTGATGCTGATATCCTCGTCGCTCTGCTCCCGCTGGAAGGTGGTAAGGAGCTTGCCCTTTACCGATTCCAGGTTGCTCATGGGGATGCAGACCGTGATGCTGCCCACGGCCCGGTCCATGTCCACATCGTAGCGGCAGATGATCACCACGTCCTCGGGCTGGCAGATCTTGGCGAACTGGGGGTTGATCTCGCTGCGGATGTACTGCACTTTGAGGGGCTGCAGCGAGTACCAGGCCTTTTCCAGATCGTTGAGCAGGAGATTCACCACCCGCCGGATGAGGCGCTGTTCGATTGCCGTGAAATCGCGGCCCTCGATACGGATGTTTCTGGTGCCGGTGCCGCCCAGGAAGTTTTCCACCAGGGTGAAGACCAGCTTGGGTTCAAGGACGATGAGGGCATGGCCCCGGAAGGGCGCCATCCTGAAGATTTGCAGGCTGCTCGGCACGGGCAGGGTGCGGACAAAGGCGCCGAAGCGCTCCAGCTCGATGGGGGCGGAGGTCAGGTCGATGATCCGGCGCAGGGTGGTGGAAAGCGAGGTGCGGACCGCACGCATGAAGGCATCGGAGATCGCCTCCATGGCCGGCATCTTGACCTGGACGATCCTTTCCTGCCGGGTAAAGTCGTAGGCCTGATAGCCCAGGGCTTCCGCGTCAATGGGTTCTTCCGGCTCTTCAATCTCGCCGCCGGAAATTCCCTTGAGTAGCGCGTCAACCTCGTCCTGGCTGAGAATCTGTTCCATGCTTTTCCGCTGGGTGTTTTTTCGGGTTGGTTGCAGAAAGCCCGAGGGCTACTGCACGACAAATTCCGTAAAATAAATATTCTTGATATGGTCGGGCCGCATGATCTCGTTGAACCGCTCCAGCAACTCATCCCGGACGCGGATCTTGCCCTCCGGGGTCATGACCTCCTCAAAACCCAGGCTGGTGAGCATCATGATTACCATGTCGCGGAGCTTGGGTGCCGCCTTGGTGGCCTTGTCCACAGCCTCCTTGCTTTCAAGTTCGAGTTCGATCTTGACCTTGAGGTAGCGTTTGCCCTTGGGGTCGGCCAGATTGACGACAAAGGGCTCCAGGACCAGCATTTCCCCAATCACCGGGGCGGCTTCTTTTTTCGCCTCCTGGCTGGCAACCTCTTCAACCGCTGGTTTATTGGCCAGGAATTTGGTATAGGCGAAAAAACCGCCGCCGCCGAGGACGAGAATACCTACGCCAAGGATGATGAAAAAGCCCATCTTGGATTTCTTTTTAGGATCCTGTTCTGTTGCCTGTGGGTCTTTTTCCGCAGCCATGGTTCTGTCTCCTCAAGGAAAAAGGAAGGCTGGAAAATCCCGGAGCCTTCTCTTTGGTTTGATTGTAAAGCAAGCATTGTGCCGCGAGGCTTTTCTTGTGTATAACAGTATATGTAAATTATCGGTAATTCAATGTATTTCTGGAAAATAACCTGGAGGGCCGGTCTTTTTCCGGCACGGTGTGCAGGGAAATCTTTCGTCATGATTTTGACTTCAACCGGACAGAGTGTCAAAAAAATATCGAGAATTAGCGGAAATCGGTGCCGGCCTCCGGAAAAAGTGCGCAGAAGGGGAAAAATAATGATGGTATTCCAGGTTGTTGCGAGACTGTTGCGGTCCGATCGGAGGGGGCATGGAGCTTCGCGCATGTGAGGTTGGTCTGGCTGCATGCCATCAGTATGACCGGAGGCTCTTGAAGGATCGGGTGGAGATGCTGTGCAACGGACTGGGCTTTCGGGTCTCCCCGGGAAGCAGGGTGCTGCTCAAGCCCAATCTGGTTTCTGCGGTGCGGAACAAAGGGCTGGCCTGCACCCGCCCGGAGGTTGTCGCTGCCGTGGCGGAGTGGTTTCTCGATCAGGGGGCCACGGTGCGGGTCGGCGATTCGCCGGCATTCGGCACGGCCGTCGGGGTTATGGCTGCCTGCGGCATCACTGCGGCGTTGAAAGGTCTGCCTGTGGCCATGGTCAATTTCGAGAAGGCGCAGCCGGTCCGTCTCGCCTCCGGGCTGTCCGTCGGGGTGGCGCGGGCGGTGGGCGAGTGCGATCTGCTGGTCAATCTGCCCAAGATCAAAGCCCATGGCCAGCTCTATCTGAGTCTGGCAGTAAAGAATTATTTCGGGGCGGTGGTGGGGTTCCGCAAGCCCTGGCTTCATGCCCGGCATGGCGACATCGACAATCGGTTCGAAGCCCTGCTGGTCGACCTTCTTGCTGTGCTCCCCGGAGGGATTACCCTGGCCGACGGGGTGGAGGCCATGCACGCGGACGGACCGGTGGCGGGCAAGCCTTTTCCTCTCCATCTGCTGGCGGGAGGGCTCAATCCCGTGGCCCTGGACACGGCCCTGATCGCCGTGCTCGGCCTTCCCCCCCAGGCAAGCCCTGTCTGGCGGGAATGTTGCCGGCGCAACCTTGCCGGGAGCACCCTTATGGAGCTGTCTTTCCCGCTTGCCAGGCCGGAAGAGGTCGCGGCCCAGGGATTTCAGGCGCCTTCCCGCTTGCGACCGGTGAGTTTTCATCCCTGGCGCCTCTTGCTGGGCACCGTGAAAAGGGTTATGGCCAGGTAGGCGGGGAGTGCCGGATGCCGGCGAGGCGGGAAAGTCTTCTTTACTTTCCCGCCTGAAAATTTTATCGTGGCCAGCACATTGATGCTCAGCAACCCATTACGGGGACAGCTATAAAGAGGAGTAGGGGTATGTTCAATCTGCGCGGAAAAGTAGGCTTGGTAACCGGCAGTTCACGCGGGATCGGCAAGGCGATCGCGCTGCGGCTTGCGGAAAACGGGGTTGATCTGGTGGTGAACTACGTGCGCCATCGGCAGGATGCGGAGGCCACCGCTCGTCTCATCGAGGAAAAAGGGGCGCGCTGTCTGGTGGTCAAGGCCAACGTGGCCAACGACGAGGATCTCCAGGGGATGTTCGGTCTGATCAAAAGCGAGTTCGGCCATCTGGATTTTCTCATCAGCAATGCTGCCTCCGGCGTTTTGAAACCGGCGCTTGAGCTGAGCAGCCGCCACTGGAACTGGGCCATGGAGATCAATGCCCGGGCCCTGCTGTCTCTCACCCAGCAGGCCGTGCCGCTCATGAGCAAGGGGGCCAGGATCATGGCGGTTTCCAGCATGGGAGCGGTGCGGGCCGTGGAGAATTACACGGCGGTGGGCGCCTCCAAGGCGGCGCTTGAGTCGCTGGTCCGCCATCTCGCGGTGGAACTGGGACCCATGGGGATTAACGTCAACACCATCAGCGCCGGCGCCGTGGATACCGAGGCCTTGAAAAAATTCCCCAACCGGGAACAGATTCTCGATGGCGCCCTGCAACGCACCCCCATGGGGCGGCTGACCACCCCTGAAGATGTGGCGGATGTTGCGCTGTTTCTCTGCAGTGATCTGGCCGCCATGATCCAGGGGCAGACCATCGTCGTGGACGGTGGTTATTCCATCCGGGCCTGAGCCCGATTTATGGACGCCTTCCGGACACAGGAGCGACTGATCCTGGCCTCGGGTTCGCCCCGGCGGCGCGATTTCCTTGCCGAATTGGGCTTGGTCTTTGAGGTGCGGGTGACGGACATTGACGAGACCCCGCAGCCCGGCGAGCAGCCCGTTGATTTTGTCGCCCGCCTGGCCCAGGAAAAGGCCCAGGCCGTGGATATTCCTGAGGCTTGGGTTTTGGCCGCCGATACCGCAGTGGTGGTGGACGGGGAAATCCTCGGCAAGCCAGGCGATGAAGCCGATGCCTGCGCCATGCTCATGCGGCTCTCCGACCGATGGCATGAGGTGTGGACCGGATTCTCCCTCTGCCGGCAGGCGACAGGGGAGCTCTGCACGAAAACCGTCGGCACCAGGGTCCGTTTTTTGCTGCTCACCCCGGAGTTGTGCCGGGCCTACGTTCGCACCGGAGAACCCCTGGACAAGGCGGGGGCCTACGGGATTCAGGGCAAGGGCTGTTTCCTGGTCCGGGAAATCAGCGGCTCCTATACCAATGTGGTGGGGTTGCCCATGACCGAGGTGCTGGAAGCGTTGTTGCACCACAAGGTAATTGCGCTGATGGATGGTTTGTGAGAAGATCATTGCAGCCATGGACGCATCACAGCCCAATATCTTCGTTGCCCGCCAGCCTATCTTCAAGAGGAATAAGGAGGTATTCGCCTACGAGCTGCTCTTCCGTTCCGGCCTGACCAATTACTTCGACCCCTTGCAGGACGGGGAAGAGGCCACCTCCAAGGTTATCACCAACAGCTTTCTCCTCATCGGCATTCCCGCCATCACCGAAGGAAAAAAGGCGTTCATCAATTTCAGCGAAGATATGCTGCTCAAGGGGTATCCCTCGCTGTTTCCCAAAGAGATCGCCGTGGTTGAGGTGCTGGAAACGGTGGGCGCCACGCCCGAGGTGGTGCAGGCCTGTGAGGCGCTGGTCGGGGAAGGATATGTCCTGGCTCTCGACGATTTTCTCTACGAAGACCGTTTCTTGCCGCTCATCAAGCTGGCCAAAATCATCAAATTTGACATCCGCCAGATGAGCCTTGCCGAGCTCGAACACCAGGCCAAGATTGTCAGCCGCTACAACGTGAAGTTGCTGGCGGAGAAAATCGAAACCAATGAAGAGTTTGAGGCCACCAAGAAGCTGGGTTTTGAGCTGTTTCAGGGATATTTTTTCAGCCGGCCCCATATCATGGAGGGACGGGACATCCCCGGTTCCAAGCTCCATTACCTGCAGGTGCTGAAAGTAATCCAAGATGAGGATTACGATTTTGCCGAGCTTGCCAAGTATGTCAGCCGTGATGTCTCCCTGGCCTACAAGCTGCTCAAATATGCGAATTCCGCCTATTTTGCCAGGAGGCAGAAGGTGGAGAGCATCGAGATGGCCGTGGCCATGCTGGGGCAGCTTACCTTGCGGAAATGGCTGTCGCTGATGATGCTTTCCTATCTCGCCGATGACAAGCCGTCCGAGCTGTTGCGGTTGGCGGCTTTCCGGGGCAGCTTTTGCGAGCTGATCGCCGATCAGCTTCTGGGCCGGCGCAAGGAGGCGGGGATGTTCCACACGGTGGGGATGTTCTCGTTGCTGCCCGCCATGTTGGACAAAGCCATGGCGGATATCCTGCCGGAGCTGGCCCTGCCCGAGAATATCCAGGAGGCGCTGCTCGTCGAGGTCGCAACCCCCCTTTCCCGCACCCTCAGACTGGTCATGGCCTACGAACGTGGCGACTGGGAAAAGACCGCCCGCCTGGCAGGAAAGCTTAAGATTAACCTCGACTCCCTGCCCTTGCTCTACGAGCAGGCCATTGAAATCGCTCAGGTCCAGCTTACTGACTGATGTTCTGTAAGCAGAATGGCTTTGGGTCGCAAGGGGAAATGAAAAAAACAGAGGTGTGAACGTATCGCCGGTAGTCCAAGTCCTATGGTTGGTTAGTCAACAAATCGACAACGGCGGAAAGGCGTGGCACTACTCCGTCCAGGCAAGCACCAACATTGCCAGAACCAGATAGCGTCCCGCCTTGGCCAGGGTAACCATTAGGAGAAAACTCCAGAGGGGCTCGCGCATGAGGCCGGCCACCACGGTAAGGGGATCGCCGATGATGGGCGCCCAGCTCAGCAGCAGGCTCCAACGGCCATAGCGGTGATAGGAGCTCCGGGCTTTTTCAAGATTGTGCTCCTTGACCGGAAACCAGGGTTTCTCCCGGAAATACTCGATGGAGCGTCCCATCCACCAGTTTGCCGCCGACCCAAGCACATTGCCGCAGGTGGCAACGAGAAGCAGAGCCCAGGCCGGATGCCGATCCGCGAAAAGCAGCCCGGCAAGCACCGTCTCGGACTGGAGGGGGAGCAGGGTCGCGGCGCCGAACGCAGAGAGAAACAACCCGAGGTGCCCGGTTAGCTCCCACATCGACATCGCCCTGCAATAAATACCGTTCTCAACGGCATGAAAATTCGTCCATTTCAAGAAGAAACCGGCAGGAAAAAGGCGGCGGGCCATGCAATGCCCGCCGCCAGCCCAAGTTGCCACTCATGTGCAATTGGCGCGTTTGTACGGCCGCCTAGAGCACACGCTTGATTTGCTCGTAATCGCCGCTGGTTTTCAGGGCAACTGTCACTTCGGCGTCGGAGCGGTTGCGCCAGAACCAACCATGCTTGCCATCAAAGGCCGCCTGGAGTTTGCCGGTGGCTCCTGTCTCGTTCTGGCCCTTGCCATAGCCATGATAAAACCCTTTGGGCGCGTTGTCCGGGTCTCCGTGCGTGTCGAAATTGACGCCTCCTCCCATGGTGGTCCATTCATAGTGGGCTATGGCGTCTTTTTTCATGGCAAGCTTCACCTCCGCTCCCTGTCCAGGGGCAAGCGTGATTGTCAGGGAGTGCTGCTGGTCCGCTTTCTGCTTTTGGGTGCCGGCCGTCGCAGTTGAGCCTCCTTCAGCCGGGCGTGCGGCAGGTTCGGCCGCAACGGGCGTGCTGTCCGTCAAGGGCTTCTGCTCGCTCCACGCCTCGGCCGCCAGCGCGACCTTTATCTCGCCCATCCGGGTAAGATCGAGTGCTCGGCCAATACCGGTCGGATCAATGCCGTATTCGGCGGGCAGAATTGTCGTGACGAGCAACACTACGGCGACCAGGGCCGCGACAACGGTGGAACGCAATAATTTGCCCGTGCTGGGCAGTTCGGCGCGGGTGGGAAGATCGGAATTATACATTGGAAGAAACCTCCTTGGGATTTTCAGGAAACAACAAAGCCAGTGAGCTGATAGCCGATCAACACGAATCCGGCGCTCATCATGGCGACATTGGCGGTATAGGCGTACTTGAAAAAGGCGGCGGTTCGACGCCAGTAGCCGATCGCGATCAGGATAGCGCCCAAGCCAAGCAACTGGCCGATCTCGACGCCGACGTTGAAGGCGAGCAGGTTCGGCAGGAGGCCGTCACGCGCTATTTCATACTCCTGAATTTTCGCGGCCAGGCCGAACCCATGGAAAAGACCAAAAATGAGGGTCGCCACCTTGGTGTTGGGTTGCACGCCGAACCAGCGCTGAAAGGCGCCGATGTTGTCAAGCGCCTTGTACACCACTGACAGGCCGATGATCGCGTCGATGAGATAGGCGTTGACGTTTACTCCGGCATAAACGCCGTACAACAGGGTGCTTGAATGACCGATCGCGAACAGGCTCACATAGATCGCGATATCCTTCAAGCGGTACAGGAAGAAGATTACTCCTGCGAGAAACAGCAGATGATCGTACCCCGTGACCATGTGCTTGGCGCCGAGGTAGGTAAAAGGCAACAGATTGAGGCCGGAAATCTCCTGAATGTATCCCTTGTCGCCTTCCGCCACGCCGTGGGCGTGCGCGGCGACACTGAGCAGGAGGGGGATGAGGGTAAAGACAAGCACACGCATGCATGCCCCGAATCCCTTTGTGGCCGGAAAACCACGGGCCGCTTTTGATAATAACTGAAATGTCATATATTTATCTCCAAAATGCGCAACATGCTGACGTGAAGAGAATACAACACCGTTGCGCGCATGCCCAAAAAAGGTTCATGCGCGTGGTGTCCGGATAAGGCCATGGACTGCTGAAATCGCAGTGGGATTCACGATAAAATCCGGATCATGGCCGTCGATGAATTGAGGACTTGCGGACCAGCGCCGCAAAAGGTTAGACGCTGTTCGGAGGAGGCGGACAAAGATCGAGAAACATCTCTGGGATGGAAGGAGCGTCTTCGAAAAAGCTCAGGCGTGAAAGGAAGATTGCGGGAAGCGAGGGAGGTGTCCAGAGGTTGAAGTCGTGGCTGTGGTGATGGTGGTCGTCGCAGCACCCTTCTTCCTTGTGGGGCTGGGGGATGGAATCATGCCCATGCCCCAGCGGGTCAATCTCCGCATGGAGCTTGAAACAACCGGCGTCAGTCTCGGCTGAAGTCCGCGATTCGGCCGGCATCACAGGCTGTCTCTCGGTTACATGGAAACCGAAGGAAACGCCGTTCGCGGAAAAAAGGAAGAGAAGGATAACCAAAACCGCAATGATCCGACGCTGGAAGAACTGTTGAGGCAAGCAATTACACTCCGCTCTGGGGGTTGGCCAAGCATTCCACGAAACGGGCCGGAGTTTACCGGAAGCCAAGGAGGAATGTCAAGGGGAATCCAGTCATTACCGCACGACGAAAAATTGGAGAAGTCAGCAACTACCGGCAAAGCCGGTGGTTTGAGCTTACTGACTGATGGCATTCATCTTCGAAAAATCGCCGATCCTCAGAAAAAGGCGGGCGATGGCGGTCAGCAGGTTCAACCGGTTGGCGCGCACCTTCTCATCCTCCGCCATGACCATGACTTCCTCAAAAAAGGTGTCCACCGGTTCCTTCATCTTGAGGATCACCCCCAACCCCTTTTCATAATCGCCGGCTTCAAGCAGGGGGGTGGCCTCCCGGCTGACAGCTAGGTATGCCTCATGGAGTTTTTGCTCGGCATTCTCGCTGAGCAGCTCCGCTTGCACCGCGGTTTCGCTGTTATCCTTAATGATATTGATCACCCGCTTGAAGGCCCCGGCCAGAACGGGAAAGGCCTCCTGGCCGCTGATGGCCATGAGGGCCTTGATTTTCCGCTTGCAGTCAACCGGATCGTCGAAGGAGACCGAGGTGACCGCTTCCACCGCTTCGGCAGGAATTCCCTGGCCGGTGAGATCGTTGCTGAAGCGGCCCTTGATGAACTCGAGCACGTTGCGGCGGGCGTCGGTCCGGGAGACGGTCAGCCTGTCTCCGTGGAGAGAAAGCGCCTCATCCACGAACTCGGCAAGGGAAAGGCGGAATCCCATGGCGTTGATGATGTGGAGCAGCCCCAGCGAGAGGCGGCGCAGGCCAAAGGGGTCGGCGGTGCCGGTGGGGATCTGGCCGATGCCGAAACAGCCGGTGATGGAATCAAGCCGGTCGGCCATGCCGACCAGCGCCCCGGGAATCGACGTCGGCAGTACCCCCCCGGCCCTGACCGGCAGGTAATGCTCCCGGATGGCCCTGGCAACTTCGACCGTTTCTCCGCCGAGCAAGGCGTAATCGTGGCCGATCGCCCCTTGCAGGGTGGGGAACTCTCCCACCATGTCGGTCAGCAGGTCGGTTTTGGCAAGAAGGGCGGCGCGTTCGGTCTGGGCCAGGTGTTCCGGCGCAAGTTTTTTCGCCAGCAATCCCGCCAGGGTGGTAACGCGGCGGGTCTTATCGAGCATGGTCCCCAGTTTGTGCTGGAAGATAACGCCCGTCAGGTCTTCGACCCGATCCTTCAGTGCGCGGCGCTGGTCTTCCTTGAAGAAGAAGAAGGCGTCTTCCAGCCGTGCCCGGATCACCCGCTGGTGGCCGTCGGCGGCAAGCTTCGCATCCCTGGTGTCCGTGTTGTTCACCGCGATGAAATTGGGCATGAGTTTGCCCGCGGCGTCAACCACGGCGAAGTATTTCTGATGTTCCCGCATGGAGGTGATCAGCACCTCGCGGGGCAGGGCCAGGAAGCGCTCCTCAAAGGCGCCGCAGATGGCAAAGGGCTTTTCCACCAGATTGCACACCGTGTCCACCAGTTCGTCATCCGGAAGAATCGTCCCTCCCGCCTGTTGCGCCGCCCTGGTGATCTCGGCAAGCACCGCATCGCGGCGTTCCTGGGGTTCGACCATGACCTGGGCCGCACGCAGGGTTTCGACATAGTCGCTGTAGCCGGAGACGGGGAAGGGGCCCCTGGCCATGAAACGGTGGCCGCAGGTGGTGTTGGAACTGGTGATGGTGTCCAGGGTGAAGGGCACGGTCTTGCCGCCATAGACGGCCAGCAGCCACTGGATCGGCCGGGCAAAGCTGGTGCGGCCCGCCCCCCATCGCATGGATTTGGGGAAATTGAGGCTGGTGATCACCTCGGGCAGCAGCTCGGCAAGGAGTTCCGAGGTCGGGCGGCCGACCTGCTCGACGCGCACCATGAGGTACTCGCCCTTTGGCGTTGCCAGTATTTGCAGGGCCTCGACCCCGACCCCGTTCTTTTTGGCAAAGCCGATGGCTGCCTGGGTGGGCTGGCCATTCTGGTCAAAGGCCGCTTTTTTCGGGGGGCCGAGAATCTCCTCTTGCCGGTCCGGCTGGCGTTCGGCCAAGCCGCCGATCGACACGGCAAGACGCCTGGGGGTGGCCGCGGTGCGCAGGGTGGAATAAGGAAGGGCCAGGGCGGTGAGCCGTTCGCCGAGGATTTTTTCCAATTGGGCAAGTGCGGGCATTATATAGCCGGCCGGAACTTCTTCGGTGCCGATTTCAAAGAGGAGTTCGTGTTGCATGATCAGTTTCTCGCGATATTTTTTTGACGGTGATCCGTGCGGCCGTGTCGAGGAGCCGTTACACAATTACGTGCGCTTTCCGGTTTGTTTTATTACGGCTCTTCATGCCATTTTGGCAACCAAAATGACAGTTTTTTTTGCCGCAACGGCTCAGGATGCGGCCGGGTTGTTTTGCCATTCCAGGGAAGCAAAGGTGTTGTAGCCTTGCGAAAGGTTTTCCACCAGAACGGAAAACCAGGCAATGGCCGCATGGTTTTCCAGTGTGCGGCCAAGGGCCGTGGTAATGCTTTCCACGGAAAGGGTGTATTCCGCGCAGGCTTCCGCCGTGGGCCAGCAGAGGTCGTGGGACGTCACCTCTTCCACCAACTGGATGATCTCCTCGATCCAGATGAAATGCTTGAATCGCAAGCGGATGGTGGCCCTGCCCCAGTGGCCGAGGGAGCGGGGCAAACCCTGGCCTCTCTGGGACGGTGCCGGCGGGGAAATGGGCACCTGAATCTCCAGGACGAGATCATCGGTTTTTTCCAGCGAGCCATGCATGGTGCAGCGGTATTCCTTCATGCCAACCGCTTGCGCCTGTCCGGAGGATTTTTGCAGGAAATAGGGAAAGGTCATTTCCAGGTGGGCCGCTTCCGCCTGGAGCTTGATTTTCATCTCTTCGAGGATGCGATGAAAGCTCTTCAGGTTTATCTCGCCGTGGAACCGGTTGAGAATTTCCACGAACCGGCTCATGTGGGTGCCCTTGAACTGATGGGGCAGATTGACGTACATGTTGACCGTGGCCACGGTCTTCTGGGTCTTTCGCGCCTTGTCCAGGACGGTTACCGGGTAGGAAATGTTTTTTACCCCGACCTTTTTGATGTTGATCCGGCGATAATCACGCTGGCCTTGGATGTCTTTCATGTCGCTCATCGGGAAGGGGTCCGGCGGGGTGGTGCGGGCTGATTGAAAAAAAGGAGCCGCGCCTGGAAAAGCCGTTGCGCGATTTCGGCGCAGGGTGGGCTCAACCGGTGTCAGCTCTCAGGCAAGATGTTTTTTCACTGCGGCCTTGAGCTCGTCCAGGTTGGAGGATTTGACGATGTACTCATCGGAGGCCCAGGTGGCCAAGTCCTGCTTGAATTCCTGGTAGGCGGAGCTGAGGATGACCGGCAGGGAGGAATTTATTTCCTTGATCTGGCGCAGAACATCGATGCCGTTGATGCCGGGCATATTGATGTCGAGGATGATGAGATCCGGGTTGATGATCTTCAGTTGGGTAAGGGCTTCTTCCCCGGAAAGAGCGGAGTGGACCTCGTATCCTTCCTCCTCCAGTTCTTCGCGGTACAGGAGATGGATGGAGTCTTCGTCGTCAACAAGCAGTATTTTTTTCATTGATCCCCCCCCTGTTGTCTTGCCAAGGGTTGTGAGAGTTGCTGTCCCCAGCTTTGGGTTAAATCGCCGCTTCTTTTAAAAATTGGGCTGCTTCTTCCGGTGGGATGGAGTTGATGTAAAAGCCTGAGCCCCATTCAAAACCGGCGATCATGGTCAGTTTGGGCATGATTTCAAAATGCCAGTGATAATGCTCAAGGGGTTGCGAGCGCAACGGGGCGCCGTGCAGGACAAAGTTGTAAGGAACATTTGGAATGCAGGTGTCCAGACGGCGCATGCACTCTGAAAAGATCGCGGTGAGCGCCTTGAAATGGTCGTCATCCATGGCAAGATAGGAGGAGGCATGTTGCTTGGGCAGGATCCACATCTCGAAAGGTGAACGGGGCGCATAGGGTACAATGGCGAGGAACAGATCGTTCTCGGCCACGACCCGCTTGTCCTGATTGATTTCCTGGCGGATGATGTCGCAGAAAATGCAGCGCTCCTTGTACTTGAAGTAGGAGAGACTCCCCTCAATCTCGGAGCTGATCATGCGGGGGACAATGGGCAGGGCAATGAGCTGGGAGTGGGAGTGTTCCAGCGAAGCCCCGGCCGCGGCGCCGAAATTCTTGAAAACCATGACATACCGGAAGCGCGGATCCTGGGCCAGGTCGAGCAACCGGTCCCGGTAAGCCAGGAAAACCTTGATCATGCGATCCGCCGGCAGGTTGGCAAAGGATTCGTTGTGGTCCGGGGTTTCGATGATGACCTCGTGGGCGCCGATACCGTTCATCCGGTCATAGAGGCCATCGCCCTCTTTGTTGAGATTGCCTTCGATGATGAGGGCGGGATATTTGTTGGGCACCACCCGCAGATCCCAGCCGGGTCTGTTGGCTTGATGGCCATCGGTGCTGCTGTAGCTCAAAACTTCCGGAGGCGTGGTATTCTCGTTGCCTGGACACAGCGGGCAGAATCCGCCCCTGATCTCGCTTTTTTCCACGATGAAGTCAGTGGGACGCTTTCCCCGTTCAGTGGAGATGATGATCCAGCGGCCAATGATCGGATCTTTGCGCAGTTCAGGCATCGCGGTCTCTTATAAGCCTTTTTGGGCCCTTTCCTGGTTTTCCTGGAGGGTTTTGCATTCGATGCATTGGGTCGTCACCGGCCGGGCCTCAAGGCGCTTGGCTGAGATTTCGTCGCCGCATTCATCGCAGATGCCATAGGTTCCTTCGTCGATGCGTTCGATGGCCTCCCGGATCTTGGCAAGCAGTTTGCGTTCTCGGTCACGGATGCGGAGTTCGAAGCTCCGGTCTGATTCGGCGCTGGCCCGGTCGGTGGGATCGGGATAATTTTCCGTGCTGTCGGTCATTTCGTGGATGGTTTTTTCAGCCTCCTGCAAAAGATCCTGGCTCATGGTCTCCAGCTTCTGGCGAAAATACTCAAGTTGTTCTCTGTTCACAGTCTTACTCCCTTGGTATATCTTGGGCAAGCGTTATCCCTTCCGTTGATAGCTTCCGCTTTTGCCCCCGATTTTCCTTTCCAGTCTGATGTTGTTAATGATCATGCCTTTGTCCACGGCCTTACACATATCATAAATGGTCAGGGCGGCAACCGAGACGGCGGTGAGAGCTTCCATCTCGACCCCGGTTCTGCCGGTTATGCCCACGGTAGCAGTAATTCCTATGGTGTGTGTTCTGTCGTCCAGGTCAAAATCGACCGTCACCTTGTTGATGGCCAGAGGGTGGGCCAGGGGAATCAGGGCGTCGACCTTTTTGGCGGCCATGATTCCGGCGATCCGGGCAACCCCGAGCACGTCGCCTTTGGCGATATTTCCATCCCGCACCAACTGAAACGCCTGCGCCGAAAGGGCGATGGCGCCGGAGGCGGTAGCTTCCCGCACGGTTTCGCTTTTGCCGCCCACGTCCACCATGCGGGCGTTTCCGGATTCGTCAAAATGGGTCAGTTGATTATCCGTTATGGGCTGGTCGCTCATTGTCGTTGTCTCGCGAGCAAGAATCAAGGTTTTTCGTTGGAAAATGTGTGGAGGAACTTTTTGAAAAATCCCTCTTCTTCCTTGTTGGCGCCCCTTTCCTTCTGCAGGACGTCAAACTCCATGAGCAGTTCCTTCTCGCGCGCGGACAATTTTTTGGGGATGACAACCTTGATTTCGACGATCATGTTGCCGGGATTCCCGCCCCTGAGGGAGGGGACGCCTTCGCCTTTCAGGGTGAAGATCTGTTCCGGCTGGGTTCCCGCCGGGATGACCAGTTTTTTGGCGCCGTTGATGGTCGGCACCTCCACGGTGGCGCCCAGCGCTGCCTGCGCCATGGTCAGGGGGAAGAGGCAGTGGATCTCACTGCCCTCCCGCTGGAAAAACTCATGGGGCTCCACGTGCATGATCACATACAGATCGCCCGGCGGACCGCCCTTGCGGCCGCCTTCGCCTTCGCCCCGCAACCGCATGCGGGCGCCGGTGTCGATCCCGGCCGGGATCTTCAGCGACACCTTTTTCGTTTTTCTGACAAGTCCCTCGCCCTGACAATCATTGCACGGGTCGGTAATGATGGTGCCTTCGCCGTGGCATTTCGGGCAGGTGGTCTGTACCCGGAAAAAGCCCTGGGCATGGACGACCTGGCCATGGCCCTTGCAGGTGGTGCAGGTCGAGGCTTTGTGCCCGGGGCGCAAGCCGGTGCCGTCGCAGGTCCAGCAGGTTTCCCGTTTGGTGATTTCGATCTCTTTTTCTGCGCCATGCACCGCATCCATGAAACTGATGCCCAGGTCATAGCGCAGGTCGTTTCCGGCAACGGGACCCTGGCGCCTTTGCCCGGAACGGCCACCGAACATGTCGCCGAAAATGTCGCCAAAGCTTGAGAAGATATCCTCGAAATTCCCCGGCCCGCTGTAGCCGCTGTCTTTCAGGCCGGCGACCCCGTAGCGGTCGTAAATCTTGCGTTTTTCCAGGTCGCCGAGAATTTCGTAGGCCTCGGCGGCTGATTTGAATTGATCTTCAGCCGCCTTGTCGTCCGGGTTTTTGTCCGGATGGTACTTCATGGCCAGTTTGCGGTACGCTTTTTTTATTTCCTCCGCCGTCGCATCCGGGGCGACGCCGAGTCTTTTGTAAAAATCTGTTTCCATGGGCTATAAGAACGCCTGTTCCTTTGGATCATCACCCTTCTGCGCGACCGGTCTGGGAGTCTCCTCCAGGGCTGGAGAATCCTCCTTGGCGGTGGTGAAATTCTTGATGGTGTCAAAGCTCACCAGGCCGGCGGCAATCTCGCGCAAGGTGGCGACAATCTCCTTGTTTTTGCATTTTACAAGAAAAGGAGCGTTCTTGCGGTGCTGTTTGACCCGCTCAACGGCAAGATGGATCAGGGAAAAACGATTTTCATTGCCTATCTGGCTCAGGCAGTCTTCGACGGTGATACGTGCCATGGTGCAACTCCTCCTGTGGGAAATCTCCCGTTGGGTATCGCGGTAGTATAAACTTCAAAAGTATAATCCATCCCGGTTTTTTGGCAATCATTTTTTCTCCTGGCACCTATTCCTTCCGGAAAGTAAAGGGGTTTTTGCGGGTTGTTTCCCTTATGGATATGGGGGAATCGGGGAAAGATCGGCACGGAACCGGGGGGGGATCCTGCGGAGATGGCATGAAAAATGCTTATAAACCAGGCGAGATTGAAGAAAAAAGGTGAAGCGGAAGGGAAATCAGAAAAAAATTCCTTGTTATGCCCGGGATCCGGCTTTTTCAGGGGAACAAGCGGGAAAAAAATTCCCATACCGGGTGGTGAAAATTCTGTCATTTTATTGACAATGCGACTGTGTTTGTGATGTGAGACTACAGGGGGAGAGAAGATGCGGAAAATCATGGCGGGGCTGTTGCTCCTCAGTTGTTGCGGGTGTGCCGGCGGGATGTACAGCGAGCTGGTCGAGGTTGAAATGCGGTTTGCCTCGCCGATGTTCGGCGGGAGCGAGCGAGTGCCCGTTGTCTACCCCGGCGGACCCGGTGTTTCCGGCGATTCCATGGTTCAGGCCTTTGGCCCTTCCTGGCGGAGCATGGAAAATGACTATCCTGGCTACAATTTTAATCCCTGAGCGGGGGAGGCGAAAATGATGCGTATACGATTGGTTGCGGTTTTGCTGGCCTTAACCGGTGCGGCCACTGCCGTGCTGGCCGATGACGGCCGTTCTTCGGACACCGCCGGGAATGGGGGCGTGTTTCAGGAACGGCAGAAACCCTCCCCGGCATATCGTCCCTACTTCTATAATTATCCCCACGCCATACCGCCAGATTACGTGTTCCGCACCGCCCGGGTTTTCTCGCCGCGGAATATGTCCCAAACCGGTTTGCCGGCTTTTGGACAGGCAGGAGGGGGGACGACGGACGGCGCGGGCCAGGGTGCCGCCCTGCATGCCAGGATCAGCCAGATGGGGAAGGCTCTCATCGCCAATGCCAGCGAGGTGGTGGCCGACGAGTATGTGGTGGCGGTGAGCACCTTTGTCAGCCTTGACAATCTGTATGCGACCTCTTCCCTGGGCCGGTATCTGGGCGAGCAGTTGCTCTCCACCCTGCAACAGGAAGGACTGGAGGTGATTGAGGTACGGAAAACCCCGGGCCTGATGGTGAGTCCGTATCACGGAGAGTATGCCTTGTCCCGGAGCATGGATGAGATAAGCCTGGTGCAGGGAGCCCAGGCCGTGGTGGTGGGAACCTATGCGGTGGCCGGGCAGGAAATCTTTGTCAACGCCCGGCTGTTGCGCAACGACGACAACCGGGTTCTTTCCTCCGCCAGTTTGGTTTTGCCCATTGACGCGCTGACCGCCAATCTCCTCGCCAATGAAAGCATGCCCGCTTCCACCCGCACTGCGAAGGTCGAGATCCGGGAGTTTCCGGAAAAGGGCCAGGCGGTCTCCAAGCCTCCGGCAAAAAAACCGGCGAAAAAGGTTGCGAAGCGTTCTGTAAAGCCTCCCGTGGAGAAGGATTGCCCATGAAAAAAACAAGCATGATGATTCGTGGCTTCGGGTTCGCGTTGTTTCTGGGCAGCGTGCTGCTCCTGAGCGGGTGCGCGCCCCGGGCGAACACCGGCGGCACCGCCTCGGTGGTCACCCCTGATTTTTTCGGGGTGGGGGAGGAGCTGGCCCTGCAGTTGACTTCCGGCATGCGCGGCGCCGGGGGCGGACAGCGGTTGATCTTGACCACGGTGGTTGATCTCGACAATCTCTATACCACCACCCGTTTCGGCCGGACCCTGACCGAGGCGTTGTCCACCAGTCTGTTCCGCCACGGGTTCGGCGTGGTGGAGATTCGCAAGTCCGCGGAATTATTCATTCGGGACAACCGGGGCGAACTGATGCTCACCCGGGATGCCAAGCTTCTGGCCAAGCAACAGCAAGCCGCGGCCATTCTCACCGGCACCTATTCGCTGACCCCGACCACGGTCATCCTCAACCTCAGGCTGCTCGACGCCGGTTCCCAGCAGGTGCTTTCCGTGGCAGGGCTTGAGTTGCAGCGCAGCCGCAATATCAATCATTTGCTTGCGGCAGGAGGCGGCACTTTCGGCGATGCGCAGCTTTCCGCGCGCGAACGCTGAGGAGGAAGGTATGCGTAAGGGGATAGCGGTTGTTTTTCTCGGTCTTTTTCTTGCCGGGTGTGCGTCGGGTCAGAAAAACTGGGCCAACCAGCCGGTGGAGGTCAAGAAGAACTCGCCGGTGGTCTTTATCCATCCGGATGCGAACACCTATCAGGAAGCCACCGTGGGCGTTCTTCCCTTTCAGGTGCCCGCCAATATGACGCGGGAACAGGGGGAGGGGGTGGCCATGCTCTTTAAGGATGTGCTGCTGGGCAAGCAGGCTTTTCCCCGGGTGCTCCGCCTTGAGGAGCCGTACCTGGATATCGAGGAAGCCTTGGCCCTTGGCCGAAAGGCAAAGGTCGATCTGGTTCTGGCCGGCAGGGTCAACTATGCCCTGGAAGGCAGCCAGTTCGGCGGCGGGCGGGTTGAGGTGGCCACCCGTCTGCTCAATGTGCACACCGGCAATACCGTCTGGTACATCGAGCAGTCCATGGATCAGGCCATGGCCTATCCGAAAAGCAGCACGTTGTCCCGTTTTGCCGCCGCCTTCAATCCTCCGGAGATCAAGCCCTCCCAGGCCGGCCCGGTGGTGCCCAATATGCTGGCCCAGGTGGCTTTTGATATGGCCGAGGTCATGGCCGGGGCCAGGTCGGTCAGTCGCTGACAGATGCATGGTGTGTCGGGGCAAAGGGCGCCCCCATTTGCTGCCGGTTTAAGCCTTCCAGTCGAGCACTGCCGTTATGGGGTAATGATCCGAGGGGAAGAGGTTGCCCTGGCGGGAACGGTCGATCTGCGCAGCAAGGACCCGGAAATGGCCGGAGACCAGAATCCAGTCAATGGCTGCCATTTCCTCCTGCAGCCCGTAGGCATGAAAGGTGGCATCATCCTCCCCGTTTGGCTGGATTCGCCGTAAGGCGTCGATCAGCGTTCCATCGCCGGTCAGGAGGCGGTATGCGTTTGAATCCTTGTCGGCATTGAAATCGCCGGTCACGATGAGCGCGGTATCCTGGCGGATCCGGTCGAGCCATTGGCGCAGGGCCCGGGCATCCCCCTCGATGGCCGTTGGTTCGTAATCGAAATGGGTGTTGACGCAGGTAAGCACCAACCCGGTCAACCGGCAGGAGAGCCTGGCCCAGCTCACCGTTCGTGGATAGTTGCTTTGCCAACTCATGCTGCCGGGGATCTCCGGGGTCTCACTCAGCCAGAAGCATCCCGTATCGAGCAGCCGGAAGGCGGAGCGGCGAAAGAGCAGGGGCGCCATCTCCAGCGCCGTGCCTCCGGGGCCGCCCCGATGGACGCCGAAGAAATGGTAGTCCGGCAGGTTGGTGCGGACAAACTCGGCCTGCTCGGTGTCCAGGCACTCCTGGAGGCCGAGCAAATCGGGACCGAAGGCGCGGATCCTTTCGAGGGCAAAGGACTTGCGGTGCTCCCAGTGGTTCTCACCGTCGTCGGCCAGGCCGACACGGATGTTGAAGCTCATCACCTTGATCATGGCCGGGCTCTCCCGCGGTAAGCGATCACAGGGCACCACATTTTGCGGCGATCGGTCCGGCTCACGTACCTGATGTACGCATCGCCATCCCGCTTGCCGCAAACTGCGGCACCCTGTGACCGCTTGTGTTATGGACTACCCCGTGATCGGTGGTTCCTGGGGTCAGGCTTATGGCTGCTTGGCCCGTTCCAGGGTTCCTCGTATGCCCGAAAACTGCTCCGGCCTGCCCATATTGGGGAAAAACCCCTGATCCACGCAGTCCCGATAACACCATTCCGGAGTAGTCTCGGTCCGGTACGTCCAGAAGAACCAGCCGGCGTATTTCTCGAAGGTCAGCACTTGGGCCGAGGCGTAGCCGCGATAGGCCGCCGACATCTGAAAGAGATCCATTTCCTCCAGGGCATGATTGAACGGCCCCTCCGCCCAAAGGGAGACCATCTTCAGATCGAGCCCCAGGCTCCATTCCCCGCAATACACCTGATAGCCAGACTCGCGGATGATCTCGTCCGCTTCGTCGCGCCAGTCCACAACGGACTTGCGGATGTGGCCGAAGATGTCCAGGCTGGTGTCGTAATCCATAAAGCATTGATAGCGGTGGATATCGAGGGCCACGTTGCGAAACTCCGGCTCCTGAAGGAACCCTGCATACTCCCGGAAGCTGCGGAAGCCGTCGTGGAACACCACCGTCACCCGCTCGGGCGGGCAGTGGCGGCGGATGCGTTGATAGGCCTCAAGGTTGAAGCGCTTCAACAGATCGGTGGGGATATCCCAGCGCGGTTCATTGAGCGTCTCGATGCCGTGCAGCGCAGGCTGATCGGCGTACCGCTCGGCCAACCGTTCCAGCATGGCCAGGGAGTGTTCGATGTACTCCTCGTTGGTATGCCACTCGCAAACGTCGAGGATGCCGCCGTTGTCGAAGCCGTTCTGACAGCCCGGCGCGGCATGGAGGTCGAGAACCACCCGCAGGCCGAACTCCCCGGCCCACTCAAAGACCTTGTCGACGATGGCAAGCCCCCCTTCCACAAAGGGGTAGCGCGCCTCCTGATAGCTGCGGTGGTAGGGGTAGTCCTTGCCGAAGAGCCAGTGGCCGACCGGCAACCGCACGGCATTGATGCCGGTACCTTCCAGCCAGGCGAAGTCGTCGCGGGTGATGAAGGTGTTCCAGTGCTGGTGCAGGCGCCGGGTAGCCTCGGCCTCGCCCAGCTCGACGCAGTAGGAGGTCTCGTCGGTGGCTTTAAGCCCCGCGAACAGACTCGGCGTAATCCATTTTTCCAACACCAGCCAGCCGCCGAGATTGACGCCGCGCAGTTTGCTGCCGCCTTCGTGAACCGTTTGGATAGTCATGGATGATCCTTTTGCATAGTTTTACAGGGTCAGACGGCGTGAGAAGAAAGAGGCGCCGATTGGCAGATGGGAAATTACAAGCAGCGTGGCATCGGGGAGCTGTTCACCGATCAGGCGCAGCATCCGTTCCTCTTCCCGGGGGTCCAGGGAATCGAAGGCCTCCTGCAGGAAAATCCACTGGGGACGGTTGAGCAGCAGGCGCACCATGCCCAGGAGTTGCTGTTCCCCCCGGGCCAGGGTGTTGATCCAATTGTCCTGCTGGTCGAGCTGGTCGATGAGGTTTTCAAGACCCACCAAACGCAGCGCCTGCTCGAGTTGTTCCTGGCTGAAAACCCGGCGGGAGGCTGGGTAGCAGATGGCGTTGCGCAGGGTGCTGGTGGGCAGATACGGCCGAGGCGGCATGAAGAAACGGCGGCCTTGGCTGGGGAGTTCGATGATGCCGCTGCCCCAGGGTCTTATCCCGGCAATGGCGCGAAACAGCTTTGCCCCTGTGTAGGTGTTGCCGGTGATCAGCACATGTTCGCCCTGGCCGATCTCCATATTGATGTTGTGGGCCAATACCGGGCCGTCGTATTTGGTGATACTGAGGTTGCGGAAGGCCAATACCGGCCGGTTGGAAGTTTTCACCTGGATCCAGTGATCCGGTTGTGCCAACTCCTTCTCCACATTGTCCAACACCTTGAGTAAGCTCAGCGTGCGTTCCACCGAGGCGCGCCATTCGGCGATCCCCCCCACGTTGCCGACCGGCCAGGAGAGGGCGCCAACCATCTGCTGGAAAGCCTGGGCGGCTTGCATCATCGCGCCCAGGGTGATGCTCCCCAGGATGTAACGCGGTGCGGCGATCAGGAGCGGAAAGGCCATGTTCAGCGAGGAATAGCCGGTGCTGAATATCTGAATATTTCGCCATGCCGCGGTTTGCGTGTCCCATGTCTTGCGAATCCTGTAGAACAGCTCATGGAAAAGATGCCGCTCATAGCTGTCGGCATGGATCAGTGCGATGGCCTGGCTGTTTTCCTGCGCCTCCAGCAGACCGGCGCGGAAGTCCGCCTCCGCCGATTGCCGGGCGTTGGTGGCTCCGGTCAGGGGCAGACTCACCTGCCAGCCAAGCCAGGAGGCCAAGGCCGTATAGATGATCGCGATCCAGACCAGATGCCCGTAGATGGGGATTTGCCACGCTCCCAGGTCGAGCGTCACCACCCCGGAGCGGGACCAGAGCACCTGCGAGAAGCCGATCAGCAGCAAAATGCAGTAAAACAACGAGTGGCCCAGGGCGACCGCTGACTCGCTGGCGATCCGGCAATCCTCGGCGATCCGCGCATCCGGGTTGTCGTGTTCGCCCGGCAGGTGCGAGATCAGATAGTGGCGGCCATCCCGCATCCAGCGCGAGAAGACATAATCCGTCAGCCAGTCGCGCCAATAGATCTGCAGATTGCGTTTGATGACCAGGTGTGTGCCCGTTATGGTCATGTCTGCGACGAAGATGATCGCCAGCACGCCGATCTGGGTGATAAGGCCGCGCATGGAGTGCTGCTCAAGGGCGTTGAACAACGCTGCGCTCCATTGCGTAATCACCACCGCCAGGATCATCTGCATGATGGTCAGGAGCGCCAGGAAGAAGGTGGTGCCCCGAATCTTCAGTTTTTGCTTCGAGCGCCAGAACAGCTTCGACAGGCGAAGGAATTCAACGAGAAAATCGAGGGAGTTAGGCATCTGGGCTCAGGGGATACTGGTGAAGGTGACGCCAATCAGCGGCGATGAAACCTTTGGCTCGGTCAGCGAAAGGCGATGGGGGCAGGCTGAAGACGTCGTGCATGTGATTGTCCTCGCGCCTTGTCCCAGCAGGCAGAAATCGTATTTGCAGGTCATAGGGCTAAAAATGTTTTTTCGGCGGGTATCCGGCCATGTCAATCCGTCCAGGCCCCCTGTCAATTCCTACAGAAAGCCTGTGACTCCGTCAACATCTTCTTGCGGGTGATGGAAAAATCATTGCACCGCTTGATGGCTTATCCGGAAAAATTGTCAAACCGCAAGGTCATAATGGAATGGGGTGGGCTGATCGTGCGGGCAGCCCGATCGTGGTATTGCAGAGCAAAGGGAACCGCCTGGTCCGTGCGATTCATGACCACGACGGCGATTTTCCCCTCCGGGTTGAGGAAGGCTGTTGTCTCGAGTGCATCGGTCGTGCCGGCGTGCAGGATGCGTTCGGCGCCAGGGCGAATGTAACGGGAGAAATGGCCAAGATAGTAGAACGAACTCTGATACAGGGGCAGGCCTGCCTGGGTATCCACCAGGATGGGCGCGCTGCAATAATTGCCGACATGATTGGGGCCGCCGCGCTCATCCAAGATAAGATTCCAATCCACCCAAGCCACGGTCCAACGGTTCAGGTCATTAATGAGCGAACGCCCGTAGCGCTCGCCTACGCCCCATTCGCCTGTGTGCGGGCCGCCCTCCTGACACCCTTCGCTGAAGAGCAGTTGTTTATCCGGAAAGGCTTCGTGCATGGCGGTCAGATTGTCGAAATGATCCCCCACATACCAGTGAAAAGCCGCACCCCATACGTATTGCGCAGCCTGCGGGTCATCGTACACGACTCTGGCGCGATCGTAGATGGCATCACGGTTGTGGTCCCAAATCATCAGGTTAAGATGGCCCAGCCCCTCTTTCTGCAGGGTCGGCCCCAAATAATCACGGACAAAATCGCGCTCTTCTTCGGCGGAGTACAGGCAGGAATCCCACGATTGGCTGGCTTCCGGTTCATTCTGGACGCTGAGGCCCCAGAAGGGGATGCCTTCTTTTTCATATTCCCGAATGTAGCGGCAATAGTAACGCGCCCAAACATCACGGCATTCCGGGAGCAGCCGGCCGCCGCCATTCATCTGCCTGTTCGTCTTCATCCACGCCGGCGGGCTCCAGGGGGAAGCGAACAACTTCAGGCCGCCGCTCAGGCGCAGGGCTTCCTTGAGCATGGGCAGAATAGCGGCGCGGTCACGCTCGATGGAAAAGTGTTCCAGGCTAAAATCGCCGGCCACTTCATCATGGGCGTAATTCCCCAGGGAAAAATCGCAACTGTTGATATGCGTCCGCCCCATGGTGTACCCCAGGCCAGTGTGCGGGTCGAAGTATGCCCGCATAACTTCGGCTTGCTTTTCCGCGGGGAGTTTTTGCCAGGTAACGGCAGCCGATTCAGTGAATGCGCCGCCAAAGCCTTCCATCTTCTGGAAGCGCTTGCGCGGATCGATGGTGATGGTGGGTGTTTCCGGTCGCGCGGCTTCAAAAACCACGGGGGGCTGTTCGGTCAGGCGGGCTGGGGTGTCTCTGGCTGTGAGCGAGATGTGGACGATATGGCGGGACATGCATTTCTCCGAAGGTAACTGTTCAGCAGCACCACATCTGCTTTGTTATCGGCCTGTTCGCATACCCAATGTATTCACCCAGAGGGTATAAGTTTCGTAGAGCAGACAAGCTGCTCACTCAGCTATAGCTCACAGGCCTCTGTCGCGCATCTGCGGCACTGCTGAACAGTTACATCCTGTGGTTTTTGCTCTATCATGGCATTAAGCTGGATAGTTACCTCCGAAGGAAATATCTCTCGTCACGCAATTTGGGTACAGGCTCCAAACCGCTCAGGAGGGCTGTGCGCTTGTCGGTATTATCTCGGGCATCAACCCAGCGGGCCCCGGGTGTTCAGGCAGGCGGCCTCCATGACCTTGAGGCCCATCTGCAGATGTTCCTGGGTGTAGGTGAGGAAAATCTCCTCGGCGCTGTCCTTGCTCTTGATCCCGCCTTTTTTCAAGGGCAGGTCGGAGACCAGCATCATGGCGCCGGTGGGCACGTTGAGGGCATATCCCACCGCGAACAGGGTGGCGATCTCCATGTCGATGGCCATGATCCGGTGTTTGCGGATGTATTGGATGAATTCGTGGTCAAACTCCCACATCCGGTAGTCGGTGGTCATCAGGATGCCCGACTTGGGCACCATCTTCAGTTCGCTGGTGATGACCTGTTCGCAGATGCGGTTGACGTGGATCGAGGGCAGGGCCGGGACATCCTTGGGCAGATAGTGCGGGCTGGTGCCTTCGTCGCGGATGCTGGCGGTGGGGATGATGATGTCGCCGATTTCCAGCACATCATCGATGCCGCCGCACATGCCGAGCATGAGCACGCACTTGATTTCATCGAGAAAGGAGAGGCAGTGCATGACAATGCCTGCCGAGGGCGAACCGACCCCGTGGTTGATGATGCTTAAGTCCCGCTTGCGGTCATGGACCACGCTCCAGTGCCCGCGCTGGACCGGGTTGCCGGTGATGCGGGCGAAATCGTCGATGTAGCGGTGGAAGTTGCAGAGCAGGATGTGGGAGCCGAAGTCCTTGACGCTGGAGCCGGTGTAGCGCTCCAGGGTGTGCCGGGCGTAACTGTCGGGTCGCAGCTCTGTGCTCATCGTCTTCCTTCTGCTTATTTCTGGAAGGGGTTGTTGAGGAGCATGGTCTGTTCGCGGCCCGGACCCACGGAAAGGATGTAGGCCGGGGTCTCGGTGAACTCCTCGATGCGTTTCACATAATCGCGGGCCTTGGCCGGCAGGTCGTCCACGCTGCGGGCCTGGCTGATCTCTTCGCTCCAGCCTGCGAGGTTCTCATACACCGGCTGCAGCTTGGCAAAGGTCTTGATATTGCCGGGCATGGCGGTCAATTTCTTGCCGTCCGCCTCGTAGCTGGTGGCGAGTTTCAGGGTCGGCTGGCCGCTCAAGACGTCGAGCTTGGTGATGGCCAGCCCGTTGATTCCGTTGAGGCGCACCGCCTCGCGGGCAATGACCCCGTCCAGCCAGCCGCAACGGCGTTTGCGCCCGGTGGTGGCGCCGACTTCCCCGCCTTTTTGCTGCAACTCATCGCCCACTCCGTCAAGCAGCTCGGTGGGGAAAGGCCCCTCGCCAACCCTGGTGGTGTAGGCCTTGAGGATGCCGATGACGCAGTCGATGTGGGAGGGGCCGAAGCCGCTGCCGGTGCAGGCGTTGCCCGCGACGGTGTTCGAGGAGGTGACAAAGGGGTAGGTGCCGTGGTCGATGTCCAACTGGGTGCCCTGGGCGCCTTCAAAAAGGATGTGCTTGCCGGCCTTGCGGCCATCGTCCAGGGCCACGGAAACGTTATCGATATACGGGGCAAGCCGCTCTGCGTATTGCATGTATTCGTCGTATATTGCCTCGGCTTTCAGCGGTTCGCAGTTGAATTTCTTGCTGAAGAGAAAATTCTTCTCTTCAAGGTTTTCGTGGAGTTTTTCCATGAGCGACCCGGCGTCCAGCAGATCCCCGGCCTTGATGCCCTTGCGCAGGATCTTGTCGCCGTAGCAGGGGCCGATGCCCCGGCCGGTGGTGCCGATCTTCTTGCCACTGGCCAGGGCCGATTCGCTGCAGGAGTCAAGCAACCGATGGTAGGGCATGATCAGGTGGGCGCGTTCGCTGATCATCAACCGCTGCGGATTCACCGGCAACCCGCTGGCCGCGAGCTTGTCCATCTCTTCCAGCAGAACGCCGGGGTCGAGGACCACGCCGTTGCCGATGAAGCACATCTTGTTCTCGTAGAGGATGCCCGAGGGGATGAGGTGGAAGACGTATTTCTTGCCCTTCACCACCAGGGTGTGGCCGGCGTTGTTGCCGCCCTGAAAGCGTACCACGAAATCGGCGTGCTCCGTCAACAGGTCGACGATCTTGCCTTTGCCCTCATCGCCCCATTGCGTCCCGACAATTACCACATTGGCCATCGTGTTTTCCCTCCGCAATCATCCGAAAAAAAGTTATCTCGTGAGCCTTTGACGGCGCTCATTATGTCATTGTGTCATGTGCAGCAGCAGGCACCATAGCCAAAGGAAAATAAAAAGTCAATCGCGGTGAGGTCTCGTAAAAAGGGGAGGCTGACACAGGTCCGCGATATAAGTTTACAGGGTTACAGGCGCCCACTGTCGCCGGTCGCTTTCGCTTCCTGCTGTAATCGCGGCTTTCTACGATTTCAACAATCGGTGATGCCCCATTCTCTCACCGGGCGGCGGCTGGCTTGACACCCCCGGGTAAATGCCGTAGATTGCCCCTTGATGTGAGGCGTCGCTGATTTTTGCGGCAGACTGGACCTTTTTGCGGGCATATTTGAGGAAACTGCATGTTTGGCATAGGGCTTCCCGAGTTGATTCTGATCCTGGGCATCGCGCTTATCGTGGTGGGCCCGGAAAAGCTTCCGGAAATGGCGAAGTCCATTGCCAAGGTTGTGCTGGATCTGAAAAAAACAGCCTCGTCCCTCAAGGAGAGCCTGCATGAGGAGATGAAGGATGAGCTGGGGCAGGATCCCTGGCAGCAGAAGCTGGGAGACGCCTATCCCAATCTGCCCTCCACCTCGGTTCCAGAGCCGGACGCGGTGGAGATTGATGCGGTGTCGTCGCCTGATGCCAAGCCAGCCGTGATAGTCGCCGAACCCGAGGCCAAAGAAGAGAAACCGGCAGGATGACAGCGCTGGCCGGCCATTTCTCCGGGCATCTTCGAGAGTTGCGGAATCGGATATTGACGTCCTTTCTGGCAATCCTGGCGGCCACCCTGATCGCCTATGCCTTTTCAGAGGAGCTCGTCCGTTTTTTGATGGTTCCCTTGATCAAGGGGCACCCCAATTTGGCCAAACTCGTCTACACCAATCTCACCGAGGCCTTTGTCAGCTATCTGAAGGTTTCCCTGCTGGCCGGGCTCATGCTCGGGTTTCCGGTCTGCTGTTACCAGCTATGGATGTTTATTGCGCCGGGACTGCACCGTCATGAGCGGCGGATGGCGAGAACGGTGGTCTTCTGGGCCACCTTCCTGTTTGTCGGCGGGGTGGTGTTCGCCTATCTGGTGGTCATGCCGGAGATGCTCTCGTTTTTGCTGAGCTTTGCCGATGAGCAGCTTGAGCCCCTGCTCCGGCTGGACGCCTACCTCGGTTTTGTGGCGCGGACCTCGCTGGCCTTCGGGCTGGCCTTTGAGGTGCCCTTTCTCATGGTGATGACTGCCAAGGCCGGGATTGTGAGCAAGGGGTATTTCGCCAGGCAGCGGAAATATTTTTACCTCGCCATCCTGGTTCTTGCCTTTCTGCTCACCGCAGGCGATGTGTTGTCCGCCATTCTTCTTGCCGTGCCGCTTTTCGGGTTGTACGAGGCAGGCATCCTCATCAGCCGGCCATTCAAGGGGAAGCTGAAAGCTGAAGGCTGAAGCTACCGTGTTTCAATCTCCTTACCGAAGTGCAGTATGAGCCTCTTGCAAAATAGTTTATTGTGCTTCGACAGGGCTCAGCATGAACGGAAGAAACTATAATGATTTCAAGATAATTACCGTTCGCTCTGAGCCTGTCGAAGGGGCATTCCCTCTTTTTGCAAGAGCCTCGTCTTACACAAAGGCCTTGTTGGCCGCTGATTCTTCACTGCAAATCAGAGAACATACTGCGGAATCTTCAGCAATTCCCCGTTCCGCATCGCCGACTGGTGCGCTACAATGCCGGGCACCGTCAGGTTCAATGCCTGGGCCACGTCCACAAGCGGTTTGCGGTCCAGCAGTATGGCCTCTATGAACTCACTCATCAGATAGCCGTGCGATCCGCCGTGACCGGCGGGCTGAACTCCCGGCGGCAGAGGCGGCCGTTTAATCAATGGCGCCTCCTTTCCATCCATATCCTTGAAAAAACGGTCGAAAATTCCCTTCTCGGTCCAGATTCGCCCCGTTTCGTCACCGGTGCCCGGTATGTCCCAACTGACCGCCATTCTGGCCATGCCTCCTTCACTGGTGCGGAAGAGCGCGATCTCGGTGCCGAACGGATTGCCGAAGCGGTTGTTCTTGGCCTGCAGGTGTGGAATGGCGCTGGGCATGCCCATACACGACACTTCCGTGAATGAACCGCCTGTAACCCCCACGTAATAGGCATTCGTGTGGGTTGGATACCATTGCGGCGGCAGGCCCGTACGCCATGCCCCGTACGCGGGCAGAGGTGTTCCCAGGTAATGCAGGTACTCGGCCTCGGAGTAAATCAGCCTGCCAAGATCGCCCCTCCTGTACATCTCGCGCATGCAGTAGAGATCACCATGGAAATAGGAGGTCTCAAACATCATGTACTTCCCAGCAGAGCTTTTGGCCGCAGCGAAAAGCGCATCGGCGTCTTCCAGGGACCCGAAAACGGCCGGCACGGCCGAGGCAACGTGCTTCCCCGCTTGGAGAGCCGCAATGGCGAGGCGCGCATGGCTGGGCGCATCCGTGGCAATGAAAACAGCTTCGACCGCCTCGTCTCGGATAAGTTCCTCGCCCGTCCCGTACATTTTCTGGCAGCGACAGCCCTTTGCCAACGCGGCGCACTGCTCGGGCACGAGATCGGCAACCGCCGTGACCGTTACATTCGGGTGATCCTGAAAAGAGAAATCCGCACCGAATCCACACACGCCATAGCCAATGATGCCCACCCGGATCTTGCGCTCGGAAACCGGGACCCACTTCTTCTCGGGGTCCTGGTCAGCCAATCCCCTCTCAAATCCCTGAATCGGAGGAACCGCGTGCGTCAAGTCCGAGTCATTGCCTCTTCCTGCCGTATCGTTCTCAAGCTCGTCTTGCATCGCTTTATCCCTGTCTTTTGTGTTTCGGCCGACGTTCAAGGTAACTTGCGCCGTCACTAGACATGCTGCCCGTCAGGTAGCAGACGTTCTCGGCGTCAAGTTAACCGCCTAGTTCGGCTCGCCTTTGATTGTTTTATGAATCACTTTCTTCAGAATAGTCATCATATAGCGGCAAAGAACCAAAAGGGCCATTGTCACGAAATGAAGTGCCAAAGTGTTTATCGCCGTACTTGTTTTCGTTCGTGTTAATCAAATGAAGATCTGAATAATATTCTTTTTCAATATGATTTTCATTTACCTCTATATCCCGTGCCATTAAACCATTTGAGGTGATGTAATCAATAACTTTATATACTAATTCATCAAGTTCATTTTCCGATAGGATTTTTTTCTGGTTTGGCGATTGTTGAGTTACCCAAAATATAACATTTTCCCTAATATAACTTAGCAATTTACCATTCCTATCAAAAAGAGACGAATCTCCATTCATTTCAACCAGATCGCGTAAGTTGATACCTAGCAGAACCAGAGAGCGAAATATTTCTATTTCATTTTTTTTCATAACAAAATCGGGTTAAATTTTATACAAATTTGATTTGTTGTATTGTCTTCTGTTGCACATTAGGCAAGTTACATAAATATCTTGGTCAGTACCGAGCTTGAATTGCTGTCTAAAAACTGGGGTCCACTATAGTATAAAAAAGATTGTGTATCTGCCTGGCGGGAAAGACAAATTGGTTCTATGCAGGAGCTATTCCATTTGTATGTCGATCAGACGCCAGTTTCCGGCGTCAGTATCGTCCCCGCCCACGTACTGCAGATCACAAGTGAAGTTCGACCTGAGCATTGCCCCAAACGAATTTTGCGAATCAACAGACGACTTGACACGATATATGCCACCGCCCAAGTGCTCCGCGGCAATGCCCAGTGGGAACTTTGCGGATGCTGGGCTCTTCAGGCGAGACATGGCAACGGCCTTACAATTAAACACCGCGGTTCTCTTTATGTCCTCCTCGGTTCTGACCCTTGTCTCAGGCACTGAAGGGGTCGGCGGCGGGTGACTCTTGCCAGAAATCAGAATACCAAATAGAAGAAATACGAACGTAAGTCCGAGTACGATAATATTGCCGTAGTTGTATTGATGGGGTTTGTCTGGTGTGCCAGCGCAAGTTTCTTCTTCGTCATCCTTCCAGTTAGCGGCCTTCCCACATGCCCCGCATGTGCCTTCTTTCCCTAGCGTGCCGGGACACCTGCTGTCCGGGCAAGCAATACGCTCCTTATCATCTGGTAATTCAGGCTGATGGCTATCCGTAGGCCTGCCACAGTTGGGGCATGCGGCGGACAGAGTAGAAACATCATGCCCGCAATCAACACACTGAGTCAGGGCCATTTTACACACTCCCCTAAAAGCATTAATTTTACGGAGTTCCGGGGACGGGATACGCAATTCACATGCCTCCCGTAAATTGCAGAGGGGGGGCACGTTGTTGATTTGCCAGCCAACCTATCCCTGATTCTTGAGTTCCAGTTATGACTGCACATCCTCTTCTTCCTGGAGCACCTGCCAGAAAAAAAGGAAAAAGGGGACGTTCCTGACATTTAAAGTTTCGTGATCTCTTCCAAACAGTTTCAAGGAGCATCCCATGCGTCCTAGCTAATTGTCAATCCAAGAAAAGTGCTGCGGCAGTTATCTTGTTTCAATCCCCTTGCTCCGCAGATGCGCCTTCACCGCGCTGATGGGCACTTCCTGTCGGTGAAAGATTCCTGCCGCCAGGGCCGCCTCGGCTCCGGTTTGCTCGAACACCTCGGAAAAATGCTCCACCTTGCCTGCGCCGCTTGAGGCGATGACCGGGATGGAGACTGCTGAGCGCACCTGGTTGATCAGCTCCAGGTCAAAGCCCGAATTGGTGCCGTCCTTGTCGATGCAGTTCAAGAGAATCTCCCCGGCCCCCAAGGCCTCGCAGGAGGTGGCCAGCTCCAGGGCGTCCACCTCGCGGCCTTCGCGGCCACCCTTGATGGTGCACTGATACCAACAGTACTCCTCGCCGTTTGGTCCGGGGAATTTGGTCTTGATGGTGTGGCGCGGGGTGTCTGCCGGCGATTTTACATAGACCCGGCGCGGGTCTATGGAGATCACCACCGCTTGGTTGCCGTACACCGCCGAGATCTGCTCGATGGAACTGGCCCCGGTTTTCTTGTCGGCCTTCAGGTATTCCTCCGCAATGAGCACTGCGTCGCTGCCGATGGAGATCTTGTCGGCTCCGGAGCGGAAGTATTCCGAGGCCACGTCCAGGGCCGAGTAGCGTTTGCCCTCCGAGTCGGTGAATTCGCGGATGCCGCCGCCGATGGTGAGCGGCACGAAGACCTGCTCCGAGGTGCGTTGCAGCACCTCGAGCATGGGCTGGTCCTTCATGGGGAAGTCCCGGAAGCCGGTGATGTTCAAGAAGGTGATCTCGTCGGCGCCTTCTTCGTAGTAGCGGCGGGCCAGCTCCACCGGTTTGCCGAGGTTTCGCACCTCGCCGTGGGCTTCGCGGACATCGTACTGGTCGCCTTTGGTCACCACCAGGTCGCCGTTGTCGTTGCTGCGAACATCAAGGCAGGCGATGATCCGTTTGGCGAGCCGGGTTTCGGGTGTGGTGGTCGGTGCAGGGCCAGCCGCTGCGGAAAAGTCCGTGGCTTCGAGAAAGTTTTTCAGAATCGCCAAGCCGGCTGCGCCACTTTTTTCCGGATGGAACTGGCAGGCCGCCACATTGCCCTTCTGCACCGAGCTGATGAACTCCTCGCCGTAGTTGGTGGTGGTCAGCACCCACTCCTCGTTGCCGGGCTCCCTGGTGGCCCGGTAGGAGTGGACAAAGTAGAGTTTTTCCTCCGCGAATCCGGCAAGGAGCCGGGAGGGTTTTTTGATGCGGATGCCGTTCCAGCCGATCTGCGGCACCGAAAGGGTCGTTTCGGTGAAGCGCCTGACCTGGCCCTTGATGATACCCAGTCCGGCCACGCCCAAGGCCTCCTCGCTGCCCTCAAACAGGGTTTGCAGCCCCAGGCAGATGCCCAAAAATGGCCGGTCGGCCCGGAGGTATTCCAGCAGGGGCTCAACATAGCCGAACTGGTGCAACCGCTGCATGGCGCTGCCGAAGCTGCCGACCCCGGGGAAGATCAGCTTTTCCGCCGCCAGGATATCCGCCGGAGTTTTTGCATCCGTTACGGTGAAACCGAGTTTTTTGATGGCGTTGCGGACGCTGCGGACATTGCCTGCGCCGTAGTCCAGAAGTGTTATGTTCATAGCTGTTCCCGAAAAAAAAGAGGGGATGCGTCCCCGAAAGCGAAAAGGAAAGACGCTATATTAGACGATTGGCGCGCAGGCAACAATGGAGAATTTCCCTCTTGATCGTTGCGCGTAATGCTTGCGATAATGAGCGGAAAAAGGCATGATGAATCTATGAGTAGCGCCGCTTCCAAGGCATTGCCGTTAGCCGGTCGCGGCGCGGACCTAACCTCAACCATCAGGAGCATCAATCATGAGTAAAGCCAAGGACACCCAGAAAGCAGTAAAGAAGGAACCGGCCAAGACCATGAAGGAAAAGAAGGCAGCCAAGCAGGCCAAAAAAGGCGAAAAGACCAAATTCACCCCGCAATGATAGGCCCCATCGGTCGTTGAACTTTTTTTGCTTCTTTTGATCTTTTGGGATTTGGTGTACAGGCGGTTGCGGCGCAAGGCCCGGCCGCCTTTTTTGCGTGCGGGGTTTTGGCTATTCGGGCCGGATCTCCTGCTTGAGCAGGCAGCAGGAAATCCGGTGGCGCGGGCTGCCGTCCGGCTTGTATTCGAGGTTGCCGGGCTGCAGGAGTTTGTTCATCACGCAGCCTTCTGGGATGTTCAGTGAAAAAAGCCTTTTTTCGCTGATCCCGCTGTTCTCAACGAGGCAGTTGTCTTCAATGCGGAAGGTGTGCAGAGGGAAATCCTCGCACAGCGGGCAGAGATAGACCCTGCCGTTGGGGAAGATGAAGTAGTTCTCCGCCACATTGCCAGCGCACAGAAACTCCTCCCCCGGCTCCAGGAAAACCTTGGGATAGATGACATGGATTCCCCGTCGGGCCGCATCCTTGGCCACCCCAGGGATCACGGCCAGCCACTCTTCTGGGGAAACCTGGAGCCTCGCTTCCTGTTCGTTTGCCGATTTGCCTCGCAACCCGATGACCTGGATAAAAAATCGCTTGCAGCCCAACCGTTCCAGTAGCGCGGGCATGGCCGCCAGATGCGCGATATTCAATTGGCTCACCGTGTAAATCACGCTTACCTCAAAGCCCAGACCAATGGCCTTGTGCAGGTTGGCGGTGCAGGTGTCAAAAACTCCCTCCCCGCGCAAGGCATCGTTGACCGCCGGATTCGGCCCGTCCAGGCTGAAGCTGAGCACCGCTTCCTCGGGCTTCAGCCTGTTGAGCAGATCGTGGTGCAGATAGCCGTTAGAGTCCACGGTGATGGTTTTGTAGCCTAAGGTCCGGGCATACCGGATGCCGTGGATGAGGTCCGGGTGCAGGGTCGGCTCGCCGCCTAGAAAGATGACGTTGCTTTCCTTTTTGGGATCGTAAAAAAGAGTGAGCCATTGCTCCATGGTTTGGCGGGAAACAGTCCCGGTGCCGTGTTGGGCCGGGTTGATGTAGCAATGCTTACAGGAGAGATTGCAGGCGGTCAGGATATGGAAGAAGATATTGCGCTCGTGCGGCTTGAAGTGCAGGGTCTTGGCGACAGGCTGGTTCATGGCTCGGGCTGTTCAGGGCTGGGCCAGGGTGTAATCTGCCAGCAGGCTGTTCTGCCAGTAGTTGTTTTCCGGGCTGGAAAAAAAGGCTTTGAAAAGGTCCAGGCTTTCCTGGCGCAGGATATGGGGCAGGATGCGCACCTCCGGCTCCATGGCCTGGTACAGGGGAGTGAGATGCGCAAGCTGCAAACCCGTGCCGCCGCCCATGGCATCTTCATACCCATAGACAAAGGTGCGGATTCCGTTGAGCAGCATGGTGGAGTAGCACATGAGGCAGGGCTCCATGGTGGAATACACCGTGAGGGTGTCTCGGGCGATATCCGGCCTGCGGGCCAGCAGATCCCTCAGGGCGACGATTTCGGCATGGTCCAGCTCGTTGGCGGTCTCGTTCCGGCTGTTGGCGCGTCTGCCAAAAGCCACCGGTTCATTTTTGGCAACAATGACGGCGCCCACGGGAAATTCGTTGCTGGTCAGGGCCTGCTGCGCCTGTTGCAGGGCAAGGCGCATGAATGTTTCATGATGCATGGGCAGCCTTTTTAAGGTGGAGGTGAATTTGTATTACCAGTCCGCCCGGAAGCCGTCAAGCCGGAAAGCGGGCGAAACTCCATGCTGGCGAGGATCAGGGAGGGCTTGAAAAACGCCGAAAAATAAGGTAGTGAGTACGGCTGAATATCAAAAAAGAGCGAGGAGAAAACGATGAACGCGGAAGATGTGCAATGCATCCCCTATGAGGTGGCCAAGAAACTGGTCGGAGCGGTGATGGAAGAGGAACACCTGCACGAGACCAACCGAAGGGTGTTGACCGTATATGGGACAAACGACCAGGAGATCTGCTGGTTCGACGCCGAGGATATTTTTGCCGAGATGGCGGCCAGCGAGGGCGGGATTCCCCGAAATGAAGACGATATGAAGGCCAAGGCCGTGGAACTGATCCTGCATCAGATCCCGAAATGGGCGGTTGAGGACCTGCTCAAGCGGCTAGCGCCTTAAGGTTCAAGGTGAAAGGTGAACGGTGCAAGGTAACTAGTTTCAAAGTATAGTGTTATTTCTGTCTCAATCCTTTTGCCTTGAACCTTGAACCTTAAGCCTAATTCTCTACCCCCTCCGGCATGGGCGGGATTTTCTCCCCGCCCAGCACATACCCCCCGTCCATCCGCATTACCGACCCGGTCATGTAAGTGGCGTCTTGTAGCAGAAAGAAAACCGCTGCGACGATTTCTTCAGGTTTTCCGGTCCGCCTCAGCAGTATATGGTCGCGGATGGCCCCTTGCTGCTCCGCGCTGAGCAACCCCCAGCCCCGGGTTTGTTCGGCGTGTCTGGTTTCAAAAAATCCCAGCATCAGCTCATTGACCCGCACCGTGGGACCGCCTTCCCTGGCCCATGTTTCCGTAAAGGAGGAGATGGCGCGATTGGCCGCGCTGTACCCATCGTTGAAGATGAGGCCAGCCGGGCCGGAGCGGCCGACAATCCCGGCGATGGAAGAAAGGGTGATAACCGCAGCTTCGGGATTTTCGCGTAACAGCGGAAGGGCGGAACGCATGACCCACCATTTGGCCCGCAGGGTGGTGGCCATCTCCAACTCCCATTGCTCCGGGGTGTAGTGGCCGTGGACAATGGGCATGCCGCCGCGCTCAATATTGTTGATCAGGATGTGGAGTCCGCCGTAACGTGCGCGGATGGTGGAGAAGAGTTCCCGGATGGCGGCCGGGTCGCGCAGGTCGATTTTGATCGCCAGATGGTCGCCGCCAAGGGCGGCAAGCTCTTTCTGCATAAGAGCGGCTTCTTCCGGCCAGTCATGGTGGGTAAGCGCAACCGTGGCTCCGGCCTTGGCCAGGGCGAGGCCGATGGCCTTGCCGATCCCCTTTGCCCCCCCGAGAACAAGGGCTGTTGTGCCTTGAAGTTTCATCAGCGATCCAAGCCTCTGGCAATAGCCGGGGAACGGATTAACCCTTTTTTTCGGAACCGGTTTTCTTGGGCAAGGGCGCCGGAGATTTCTTTTTCTTTTCTTTCTTGACTGGAGACGCGGTGTTTTTCCCCTTGGCCGGAGGGGAAGCAGCCGGTTTTTGTGGTTTTTTTGTCGTTTTTTTCTTTGTAAGGCTGCGGGATGTTGTCTTCTTTCCGGCGGGAGGGTCGGAGGGTTCCACGCCCAAGGAAAGCAGGGGGATGCTGGCCGCATTCCGGTCCAGGTGGAGCGGTTCAGCGCTCAGTTTGTAGTCGGTTGTTTGATAGGGGATTCGCAGATGTTGCCCCAGGGAGAGCCGCTCCTGCTCAAGATTGTTGGCCTTCAACAGGGTGGTTTTGCTCAGCTTGTATTTATTGCGGATGGTGGTCAGGGTTTCCCCGCGTTTCACCACATGCGTGTTGAACTTGGTGACCGTGACCACGCGAATCTTGGGCAGGTTCTCGACCACCGACGCCTTCGTGCCCGGCGGAACCCGTAATGGGTAATCCGCTTCGGAAGGCGGAGTGATGGCCTTGGACAGATGCCGGTTGAGGGCGAGAATTTCCTCTTCGGGAAGATTGCACGCCAGGGCGACCGCCTTGATCGGGGTTCCTCGGGGCACGCGGACAGTGTCGTATTCCAGCGGCTCGTCGTAATCAATATCGTCAAACCCGTACTTCTCCGGATCCTTGGCAATCATGATGGCGGCGATGAGCTGCGGGACATAGAGCTTTGTTTCCGAATGGATATACTGGCTCTTGGCGATCTCCCAGAAATCTTCGGTGTCGGACTGCTTCATGGCCCGTTTGATCCGTCCTTCTCCGGCATTGTATGCAGCCACAGCCAGATGCCACGAATCAAACTGCTTGTAGAGGTTCGAGAGATAGGCGACCGCCGCCTTGGTCGATTTGACCGGATCCCGCCGTTCGTCAACATAGTTGTTGACCGTCAGGCCATAGCTTTTGCCGGTGGCTTGCATGAACTGCCAGGTGCCCACCGCGCTGGCATGGGACGAAACCGTGGGGTTGAAGCCGCTTTCAATCATGGGAAGGTAGGCAAGATCCTCGGGCAGTCCGGCCAGGGAAAGCTCTTTTTTTATCATGGGCAGATAGCGGGACGAGCGGGCGAGCCATTTGGCAAAGGTCTTGCGATGACGGTTCTGAAAAAAATCCAGGTAATATTCCACCTGGTTATTCATGGCGAGGGGGAAATCGTAGGGTTCCGCCTCTTCCTCCGCGTCGAGCAAGGGAAGCATATCCCAGGCGCTGAGTTGTGACAGCTCCCGTATTTCCGGGCTTACAGCAAGGTTGAGCGCGTGAGGGTCCGCTATCGCCTGGGGTGATTTTTCCTCCGGCGGGGGAGAATTTTCCTGTTTTTCGCGGCTGGGCATGGTTTCCACTGCGCCCATGGCAGGTCCGGGATGCTCCAGCGGCGCACAGGCGGTGAAGACCCCCAGAACCAGGACGGCAACGGTCAGGATGAGAAAATGTCTGGGCCAGGGAGGAAGTGTGACCCTGAAAATCCGTGAATGGGTATGCAAGCCGTATTTCCCTGCGTGGTAAATTTTCAGGCGTCAACCATCCTGGCATGCCTGGGGGAAAATCATCGAGTGGCTCGTGCAGACTGGTCAAAAGAGTGCTGGGTTTTCCCAGCGGGATACTCTTGCACTATACCAATAATAACGCTCCGCCACTTTTACAGGACAACCTCCCTTCCTGCAATGGAAAAACACGGCATTGCCCTGGGTTAAGTGTGTAATTTTGAATTATTCAGGGTGGTTGCGCCAGTTTCACTGGAGAGTTGTTGGGCGGGGCAGCCGGTTGTCCGGCAGGGTTCTTCATAACGGCATGATAAAAAAACTTGTTTTTCTACTACTACTACTACTACTACTACTACTACTACTACTACTACTACTACTACTACAGAAAGAGTAAGCGTTTGCCGTGCGCGGGCAACGGGGAGCCAAGAACAGGAACTATTTCGATAGGAGGCGTGATAATGAATTGGAGTGGCATGACTATTGGCAAGAGGATATCCCTGGGTTTCGGCAGTATCATTTTGGTTATGGTGGCTGGTTTGGTTGTTATCTCGCTAATTATTGGCCATGTTCGTTCCCAGATAGGGACGGTCAAAAAGGAAAGCACTGACAGCTATACAATAACCGTGGAGATCCTCGGCGTTCAGAGGGATGTGATACAGGTACAGCAATGGCTGACGGATATTTCCGCGACACGGGGGCTTGATGGCTTGGGCGATGGCTTTGCCGAGGCGGAGAAAAGCAGAAAATCTTTTCTGGCCAGAATTGACAGAATCAAAGCCCATTATACGGAGGGGAATGAAAAAGGGCTCTTCAGCAAAATTTGTGGGTTGATTCTGGCTCAGGGAGCTTGCCAACCGTATGATACAGGGCGATTTTCAGCACATCAAAGCTCCTGAAGCCGTACGATTTTCTCGTGGTCACTTTGACCTTGTTGTTGAATCCTTCCACCGCACCCAGAGCGATCCGGTCACGGCAGCGAAACCAATTGAGCAAATGTTCCCGATGAACACGCAACATCTT
>Ga0074195_1000745_pt1 | contig 56688 bp, 52 predicted proteins | sample EPASupsiteHSE623_FD_64525 | JGI IMG/M metagenome (GOLD analysis project Ga0074195, IMG submission 64525) | Bioremediated contaminated groundwater from EPA Superfund site, New Mexico - Sample HSE6-23 | ecosystem: Environmental > Aquatic > Deep subsurface > Groundwater > Contaminated ...
TAAACATATCGGAGGTTTGGTTCTACGGAAAATTCCATCTGAGGTATACTCGTAATCATTTGCATAATCGCTAAAAACCTTCAGCAGTATATCACGATGCGAAAAGTTCTTCAAGTTTAGATTAATTGTGGTCATTGTAGGGGCCACAGGATACATTTATCCTAAGCTTAAAAAACTTTTAGGTGGATGTGTCCTGCCTACATATTATCACTGGAAAAGTAGATTGTGCCGCTCAAGCTAAGTAAAGCGGCCTTGATCTCAATCAAAGACCTATGATTCCGGCCCAGATCTGCTCTGAAGTCCCCACCAAAGCACTAACCAAGCCCTGAAGGGCTGAACCGGTGCTCATTGCTGGCCAGATAATTCCTGCGGCCCTCAGTGCCGGGATCTGCAGATTCTGCCTGGCTGCACAGGCCATAGCTTTGCCCCAGTGGCGACGTCGACCTGCTCACCAGCTCCAGAACCCTGGTGTAGTCCTCGACTGGAAAGCGCATGGATACAGTGAACTCTATAGAGCATGGCAAAGATGTATCCAGCTCCACGACGTCTTTAGAAGAGTTGTAGTACTCCCTGCAGTCCTGGGTATGGACCTCATACCTCCAGGAGCCTCGCTCATTTCCCGACCACCCAAGTATCCTGGAGTACAGAAAGTCGTCCTCCTCAGGACGGTTGACAGGATCTAGAGCAGAGACCAGCATGGATACGAACTTCTCGGCATCAGTCACAGAATAGAACTCAATCCAGGCAGTGCCTGGCTGGTTCTCCTGGCAGGAGTTGCAGGTCATGATGCCCCGGTCCCAGAGCGCCACCAAAAGCGACGCGATGCCCTCATCCACCTCGACCATATCTTCAAAGGCAGGATGTGAGATCCTGATCTGCTCATGTTCAGCCATTCCTTCTCCACCCAAGACGATCCAAGCTCCTATAACTTAAAATCATTTTAAGGTCATAAACCTTTCCACCCAAAATGCATCTCAAGGATTAAAATATAGTATCTATTATAGCTTGACAAATCAATCTCAGATATATCACGCATTCAAAAGTCAAATAAATTTTCCGAGATATCGCTGAATGTAAATAGTGCATGGATATATCGAGATTCGAGGCGCAACAGGCTCAGGACAGCCAGGAAGCAAAAACTTTTAATACTTTATAATCTTGATTAACTTTTTAATTAGGTAATGCAATGAGCCATATATCTGATCCCCTGGGCTGGGCCCCCGCGGTCCTGATCATTGTAGTGCTCGTAATGCTGGGAGCAGCAATATTTGGCAGCCGGCCTCCAACAGCGGCCTCTGCAGGCAGACAGCTGGGGAGGTTGAGGAACAGGGTAGAGGAGATCATCGCGGATAGCAGTCAGGATCGAGTCGCGCAGCCCCTGCCAAGTCAACCTATGCCAAGTCAACCCATATCAAGTCAACTCATGTCAAGGCCAGAGCCTGATGAGGCTAAAGCCAGCCCTGGACAGGAAGATGTGCAGGTCCAGCATGATCTGAGCCCTGATGATCAGGAAGACGCCATCAAGATCTACAGCAAGGCCCTGGAGAGCAAGATTCATGCCAAATCAGGCCAGGATAAGGGCCCCGAGCTCTTAGAGCCAGCCTGCTGTGACGACCTCTCTGACCCTGAGTCGGGCGCGGTCGATGCCAGATCCCTGAAGATCAGAGGTGATGCCCTATACAGGAACGGCAGATATGATGATGCGGCCAGGCTCTACAAGAAGGCCACCCAGATGGACCCGATGCTTGCAGATGCCTGGATCAATTTGGGTGCATCCATGGGCTGCCTCGGCCAGTATGAGCAGGCCATAGAATCTTTTGATAGGGCAATAGAGATAGATCCAACCATCATAGAGGCCTGGTATGGAAAGGGTCTGGCCATAAGAAGGCTTAAGCGCCACAATGAGCTCAATCCCAGAGGCGGCCCGGGCGAGAGGCTTGGACGGGGTGTGGAGCCGCTCTCACTTCCGGCACCTTCAAGCGATTTCCCGGCACTGATAAAGACGGACCTGGAGAGAGACCTGGCAGGAGACTGGTTCAGCCAGGCAGCTGTTGCATATGCCGAGGGCCGCTACGACCAGGCCATAGGGCGCTATGAAGAGGCCTTAAAGATCAATCCGCATATGGCCGGAGCTTGGTGCGGCAAGGGACTCGCACTCTATAAGATGGGATTCTCCCAGGAGGCCATAAAGGCTCTGGACAGGTCACTGGCCGCAGATTCGCGACATGTTAAGGCACTGATAAACAAGGGCGTGATCCTGGACAGCCTGGGAAAGCATGAGGCGGCCATAGCCTGCTACGACTCTGCCCTGGACATAGATCCAGCCAACGCAGCAGCCTGGTTCAATAAGGGGACCGCCCTCAAAAACCTGGGCAGATACCAGGAGGCCCTGATGTTCTATGAAAGGGCCATAGAGATCAACCCCAGAGACTCATCCGCCTGGTACAACAAAGGCAATGTCCTGTCCCAGAAGCTGAACCTTCCAGAGGAGGCCGTGACTGCATACCAGAGGGCCATAGAGATAGATCCACTGGACGCTGCAGCCTGGTACAACAAAGGATCGGCTCAAAGCGACCTGGGCAGGTACCAGGAGGCCATAGCCTGCTATGACGCAGCCATCGACATAGATCCTGACGATTCTGCAGCCTGGTATAACAAGGGCATAGCCTTCTACAACCTGGGCCTGAGAGATGAGGCCATCAGATGCTATGACGAAGCCATCAGGATCAACCCAAAGGATACTGAGGCTATCTTTAACAAGGGCTTAGCCCTGGACGATCAGGGCAGGCATGAAGAGGCCATAAGGTCGTTCGAAATGGCTATAGAGATAGACCGCAGCTATATCGAGGCCTGGAACAACCGCGGAGTATCTTTAAAGAACCTGGGAAGGCACCAGGAGGCCGTAGAATCATTCGAAAGAGCCCTGACAATCAGCCCGACAAACGCCACAGCCTGGAACAACAAAGGCAATGTCCTTGGAGATATGGGGTCCCATCAGGAGGCGGTCAGGTGCTATGAGAAGGCCATTTCTATCAACCCTCTCTATTATGATGCCTGGAACAACAGAGGGATCGCCATGTCCAAGCTCTGCCGCTTTGATGAGGCACTGAGATCATATGACAAGGCCATAGAGATAGATCCTGCAGACGTAGCCGCCTGGTTTAACAAAGGAATAACCTTTGACAGGTTAGGAAATCCCCAAAAGGCCATAGACTGCTTCGACGAAGCATTGGAGATAGACCTGTCCTTCTCACTGGCATGGAGCCATAGGGGGCTATGCTTCTGCCGCTTGGGCAGGTATGAGGATGCTCTGGCCTCTTTTGAGGAGGCTGTGGAGATAGATCCACTGGACGCAGAGGCCTGGAAGCTCAAGGGAGAGGCCCTGCAGAGGCTGCACTGCTACGAGGAGGCCAGCGAGGCCTTTGATAAGGCCAGGGAGATGGCTCGCTAGTACATTCAAATTCCTGGAAAATGTGGCCTTATTTAAGCCTTGGTGTACTAGAGACCCACGAGCATTTTTTAAACAAGAGTTGATTCTTAAGTCCAAGACTCGAAAATTTATAAGATATGAACGGCATGAGTTAGGAACGGCATCACAGCAGCAGGCGTCCGTTGGAGGATCTACCAAGAACCAGGCTCTCAGGCGCTATATCTGCACTGCCATGCCATAGCCACATGAGATGAGGTCGAGTCCACGAGTATACCAGCAGTTCATAGAGTCTGTGCGGCGGCTGGGGATGCTATGGCTGCTGCTAAACGAGTTCCACAATCTAGAGTGAGGTGTACGAAGATATGCCTAAAGCCCTCAAGGTACTGATACTTGAAGACTCGCCAATTGATGCCGAGCTCATGGCCTATGAGCTCAGAAAGGCAGGATACTCCCTGGATTGGAGAAGGGTAAATGATTCACAGGGCTATATTCATAGCTTAAGTCCTGACCTGGACCTGATACTGGCGGACTTCCACTTGCCCCAGTTCGATGCCATGCGGGCGCTGGATATACTGCAGCAGAGCGGGCAAGACATACCGTTTATTGTTGTCAGCGGCGCCATGAGCGAGGAGGTGGCAGTAGACTGCATGAAGAGAGGCGCTTCAGACTACCTGCTCAAAGACCGGCTGGCAAGGCTTGGTCAGGCTGCGATGAGAGCCCTGGACCAGAAGAAGCTTAGAGTCGAGAGGCATGAGGCCGAGATTCATATCCGCCGCTTAAACGATGTTTTATGGGCAGTTCGAAACGTCGACAAGCTCATAGTGAGGGAAAGGGACCCAGAGAAGCTGCTATCCGAGGCATGTAACATACTGCACAAAGCCAGAGGCTACAGCGTCATCTGGATAGGACTTGTAGATCCAGGGAATAAGTGCGTCTCTCCTGTAGCCTCTGCGGGTGTGGAGCTGGAGTACATTCTAAGAATTCAGGTTCAAGGAGCTCAGGTCACATGGGATGACGGGCTTACCGGGATGGGCTCAACAGGCACGGCCATACGTACCCTCAAGCCAGATATCTGCCATGATGTAGCCGCCGATCCCAGATACGAGCCCTGGAAAAGGTATTTTCAGGAGCTGAAGCTGACATCATCAGCCTCTGTGCCCATAAATATTGGATCAAGAATCTTTGGTGCACTCAGCGTCTATTCAAATCAACCATATGCATTTGATGATGAGGAAGTAAGCCTGCTCCAGGAGCTGGCCTGTGACCTGGCATTCGCCCTGGTGGGCATAGAGGACGAAGCCAAGCGCAGGACGGCTGAAGAGGCCCTTTACCAATCGCTTAGAGAGAAAGAGGTGATGCTAAAGGAGATCCACCACCGTGTCAAGAACAACCTCCAGGTGATAGCCAGCCTCCTGAATATTCAATCCAGGAGCATGCATGAGAAAGAGGCCATGGATGTGCTTAAAGAATGCCAGAACAGAGTGCGCTCTATGGCCCTCATACATGAGAGCCTGTATAGATCAGAAGACCTGGCCAGGGTGAACTTCGCAGATTACATCCGGTCCCTGATGGACTTCCTAAGCAGCTCCTTTAGAGCCGATGCCGGGACGATCAGGCCAAGGCTCCAGCTATGCGAGGTCTTTCTGAGCATTGAGGACGCCATACCCTGCGGCCTGATTGTAAATGAGCTTGTATCCAACTGCCTCAAGCACGCCTTTCCCGGACAGAGGCGAGGGGAGATAGATGTGGAGCTTCGAGGCTCAAAAGAGGGGCAAGTCACACTAATAGTCAGAGATGACGGCATTGGCCTTCCAGGCGACCTCGACTTGCAGAATGTCGATACAATGGGCCTTAAGCTGGTGACGGCGCTGACAGGACAGATCAAGGGGAGACTGGAGCTGAGCAGAGAGAAAGGAACCCAGTTTACTATCAGCTTCCAGGCATGAAGCCTGGCTTTATCAGAATGTTTTAATCTGCAAAGAGTCCAATTTCATCTGCTCTCGGAGGGATAATATTGAGAATACTGCCGATCATATTGCTGTTGGGATTGATGCTGATGCCATCGCTGGCTGCTGAGCAGACGGCGAGATACTGGTTTGATAAAGCTGACGAGTTCTACAACAACAGCTCTTATGACCTGGCGGTAAGGTGCTATGACAGGGGGATGAATTTGGCCCAGGCAGAAGAAGCCCAGGCCTGGCTCAACAAAGGCCAGGCCCTGTATAAGATGCAGAAATTTAATGCCTCGCTGCAGAGCTATGACCATGCAGTGGGCTTGAACCCCTACAGTGCCGTGGCCTGGAGAGGAAAAGGCGACTCTCTTATGGCCCTTGGCATATATGATCAGGCACTGGAATGCTATAACAAGTCGCTTGAGATCGAGCCCAACTCAGGCGAGTCCTGGTTCGACAAGGGCACAGTCCTTGCCAGGCTATCCAGGACTGAAGATGCCATAAGGTGCTATGACCAGGCAGTGAAGACCGACCCCTCCAAATACGGAATGCTCTGGAGGTCCTCAGACGAGCTTTTGAGGCTTCTTGGACCCTCGGAGAGGCTGATTGGACTGTACGACAAGGCTATAGAGATGAACCCTCTGAGTGCCTATGCCTGGACGGGACGGGGAAATGTCCTCATGGGCCTTAAAAGGTACTCAGAGGCGCTCAGCTCTTACCAGAAGGCAACAGATATCAACTCCACCCTGGCCGATGCCTGGACTGGAAAAGGCCATGCACTGCTTCGCCTGGGCAGGTATGAAGAGGCAGTCGGTAATTACAGCCGGGCTTTGGAGATAGATGCCAACATCACTGATGCCTGGAACAACCAGGGGCTGGCCCTGGCAAACCTGGGGAGGTATGATCAGGCCCTGCAGTGCTATGACCGGGTCATCAGCATAAGCCCGCAAAATACAAGCGCCTGGGAAAGCAAGGGAAAGGCCTTCTATCAGCTTGGAAAGTACGCTGAGGCAATTGAATGCTACGGCAAGGTTATAGAACTGGACCCCTGGAATCCAGGTCCCTGGCTGGAGAGAGGCAAGGCGCTAAGCCTGCTTGGCAGGTACTCTGATGCAGCTGACTCATACCAGAAGTCTGCGGAGCTTGGGCCGTCATCTGCAGAGGCCTGGAGAGGGAGAGCCGATGCTCTGATGCATCTTGGAAGATATGAAGAGGCGGTCAGGTACTACAGAGAGTCTCTGGAGATAGATCCAGGAAGCATAGATGCCTGGTCCAAGCAGGGACTGGCACTGGATATGCAAGGCCTGTTTAACCAGTCCCTGGAATGCTATGAGATGATCATAGTTCTAAGCCCGCTTAACCCCAATGCCTGGGAGAGGAAGGGCCATGCACTCATGGAGCTACACAGGTACGATGAGGCTGTCAAGTACTTGGATAGGGCAGTGGGCATTGATCCCACCAATCCGGCATACTGGACTGAGAGAGGAGAGCTGCTGAGCAGTATTGGCCAGCATGCCAATGCCACCATATCCTTCCAGAAGGCGGCAGAGATCGATCCAAGCTCTGCAGAGGCCTGGACGGGAAGTGGCGACGCCCTGCTGAGCATGGGCAGATATGAAGAGGCTGCTGCCAGCTACAGCAAATCCCTCAAGATAGATCCAGGAGAGACAGAAGCATGGTCCAAGCAGGGACTGGCTCTGGATATGCTTGGCCTGTTCAACCAGTCCCTGGAATGCTATGAGATGATCACCAGGCAAAGCCCTCAAAACTCAAGCGTCTGGGAGAGAAAGGGCCATGCTCTGGTTGAGCTTGGAAGGTATGACGAGGCCATAGAGTGCTATGACAATGCAGTCAACCTGACCCCATCCATCCCTGAGTACTGGTTCGAGAGAGGCACAGCTCTCTACCTGATGGGCAACTCAGACTTAGCCGTTGAGAGCTACAACAAAGCCATCGACCTTGACACTAAGCAGGCATTATACCTGAAGTTCAAAGGGCTGGCCTTAGATGAGCTTGGAAGGTATGCAGAAGCTTTGGTATGCTACAGCCAGGCCACTGAGATTATGCCTGGCGATGAGCTGGCCTGGAACTACCAGGGATTGGATCTGCAGCGCCTGGGCAAGAGCAATGAGGCCATAATGTGCTACAACAATGCCCTGATGATCAACCAGACATCTGCAGAGGTCTGGGATAACGAGGGCGATGCATTCTTATCATTGGGCAGGAGCTGGGAGGCGCTCATGGCCTATGATCAGGCCATAAAGATTGGCACTACAGACGCTGAAACATATCTCCGCAAGGGCCAGATAGAGTACTCCATGGGCAAGGTTCAGGATTCCCTTGACCTGTTCAACAGGGCTTTAGAGCTTGATCCGGCCAATGCAGAGGCATGGTATGGAAAAGGCCAGGCTTTGACTGCGCAGAACCAGAAGGCACAGGCTGAGGCGGCATTCGGTAAAGCCAAGTCTCTGGGCATGCAGCTAACCTACAGCACAGACCCAAGGGCGATCAGGAAGGCCCAGATGTACGGCAATACCACCAACCGCCCGCCAAGGACTGGTAAGACCGGGGCCAGGTGAGATCTGGAGGATGTTATCTATCGCCCTGAGAAATTTTTAATACGATCCGATCATAATTAGCTGGTTAGGACAGGGAGATCATGCCTAGAGGTCCATAGCATTGGCATACTCATCAACGTCTGCATCATCATGCGCATTAAATCAGCATCATAAAATCAGCAGCCCCAGCTAGCCCGGGCATTGGACTCCTGCGCAATCGGGTGTAACCATGAAAGGTTTGGTTCTGATAACAGCTCTGATACTGTGCTTCCTGGCAGGCATTCCCTCATCATGCCAGGTAATCTCACAGAATGAATCGACAGCCCTCAATGATCCTCAGGGGTTAAACTTAAGCGGTCTAAGCGAAAATACAACTGAGCTCATACCGCGCGAGGTGCTCTTTGGCAACCCTGAGAGGGCCGGAGTTCAGTTAAGCCCTGATGGCAGGAATATAAGCTACCTGGCGCCGGTCAACGGTGTACTAAACGTCTGGGTCGGCCCTGTGGATAACATAACGTCCGCAAGGCCTGTCACCAATGATACCTTCCGCGGCATCAGGGGCTACTTCTGGGCCTACACCAACCACCATATCATCTATGTGCAGGACAGGAACGGCGACGAGAACTGGCGGGCCTACTCCGTCGACCTGGACTCCGGCGATGTCAAAGATCTCACCCCTGAGAGAGGCGTCAACGCCCAGATCCAGGAGGTCAGCTACAAGTTCCCAGACGAGATCCTTGTGGGTCTAAACGATAGAGATCCAGAGCTCCACGACATCTACAGGATCAATATCATCTCCGGAGAGAGAGAGATGGTCATGGAGAACCCGGGCTTTGCGGGGTTCATGACAGATGATGAGTACAAGATCCGATTTGGGATCAAGCAGACCCCGGATGGCGGGCAGGAGATGCTTGTGCCCGCAGAGAACGGGAGCTGGGCCCAGTTCATGGCCATAGGGCCTGACGATGCCATGACCACGGGACCTGCAGGTTTTGACAGATCGGGCAATGTCCTCTACCTGATAGACAGCCGGGGCAGGAACACGGCGGCCCTGGCCACCCTCGACCTGATCACAGGCAGGGAGTCTATCCTGGCCGAGGACCCCAGGGCGGATATAAGCGAGGCCATGAGCCATCCAGTCAAGAAGGAGATCGAGGCTGTGGCCTTCACATACGATAGGAAACAGTGGAAGATACTCACCTCCTCTGTAGCTCCAGACCTGGACTACCTGGCGACGGTCGCTGATGGAGAGATAGCGGTTGCGGACAGGACACTTGATGACCGTCACTGGATAGTGGCCTACCTCCAGGACAACGGCCCGGTGCGTTACTACCTGTATGAGAGAGATGCAAGGAAGGCCAGGTTCCTCTTCAGCCACAGAAGCAGCCTGGAGGGGTTGCCCCTGGCCAGGATGCATCCTGTAGTGATAAAATCCAGGGACGGCTTAGACCTGGTCAGCTACTACACACTGCCTGTCTGGTCCACCAGTAACAGCAATAACAGCACTGACAGCAACAGCTCGGACATTGGCCTTATCCGTCCCGACAAGCCTCTGCCCATGGTGCTCCTGGTGCATGGAGGCCCGTGGGCCAGGGACGACTGGGGCTACAACTCTGAGCACCAGATGCTGGCCAACCGGGGCTATGCAGTGCTGAGCATCAACTACAGGGGCTCCACGGGCCTTGGCAAGAACTTCACCAACGCCGGGAACCTGGAGTGGGGCAGGAAGATGGAGTACGACCTTCTTGATGCTGCCAACTGGTCAATCGAGCAGGGAATAGCCGATCCATCGAGGATAGCCATAATGGGCGGAAGCTACGGAGGCTATGCAGTCCTATCAGGCCTCACCCTGGCTCCAGAGTTCTTCGCCTGCGGAGTGGATGAGGTAGGGCCGTCAAACCTGACATCGTTCATCAACTCCATACCACCGTACTGGAAGCCCCAGCTCGATATCCTGGCGTCAAGGGTTGGAGACCACAGGACGCCTGAGGGCAGGGCGCTCCTGGAGGAGAGGTCGCCCTTAAACTACGTTGAAAGGATACGAAGGCCGCTCCTGATAGCTCAGGGAGCAAACGATCCCAGGGTAAACAGGTCTGAATCAGACACCATAGTCAGGGCCGTGGAGGCAAAGAAGATACCCGTGACCTACCTGCTCTATCCAGACGAGGGCCATGGGTTTGCCAGGCCTGAGAACCGGATATCGTATTATGCCCTGGTTGATATATTCCTGGCAGAGCATCTAGGCGGAAGATATCAGCCCATAGGCACGGATTTCAACGGGTCGAGCATCACTGTGCTGGCCGGGGCAGGGGAGATCCCTGGCCTTGATCAGGCATTGACTAAGAAGTGATTTCCTGCCTGAGCAAATTTTTTTGAGGTCAAAGTCTCCTCAAAAGAGGATGAGTAGTACACCGGATCGATCCACCGTCCTCGTTATGGTTTCCAAAGATGATGTGGTGCACTGTTATCCATTCCCATACGATCTAAGATTAAGTTTTGGGCGATATAGCTCTTGCAGCAGGATCAATCGTTTATCTAGGATTAAATAGTATAATAGCAATCCCCACCAAAAGGTGGAATTTAGCTATATGATGCCCCTTAATAACGGTGGGCCGATCTTGGGAAAGATCGCCTTTTGTTCAGCCTTCATGCTGATCCTTGCAATAAGCTGTGTCACTGCAGAGAATGCCTCCCAACCTCTATCTCAGGTTGCAGACACGGTGCTTCTCAACGGCACAGTTTACACGGTAAATACGAGTACCAGCTGGGACCAGCATCCTTCGCAGGCGCTGGCCGTCGCAGGCAAAAGAATAGTTTATGTAGGAGATGATGGGGGCGCCAGGGCTTACATAGGGCCGGGCACAGAGGTCATGGACCTTAGAGGCAAGACGGTCCTTCCGGGCTTCATCGATGCCCACATGCATCCCCTATTATCAGTGACGCTGATGGCTGGAGTCGATCTCATAAATGCCAGCACCAGCGAGGATTATATCAAGAAGGTAAAGGAGTACGCTGATGGGAACAAGGATGCTGAGGTCATACGCGGCTTTGGATGGAACTATCCGCCTTTTGGGGCCGGCGGCCCGACCAGGGATCTTTTGGATGCTATCATGCCGGACAGGCCCGTGCTCCTGACGGCCATTGACGGCCATTCCTTTTGGGCGAACTCCAAAGCCCTGGAGATAGCCAATATCACCAAGGATACACCGGACCCCGTGGGAGGGAAGATCGAGAGGGATTCGAGGACGGGAGAGCCATCGGGAACCCTCCGAGAGAGCGCCTGCTTCATTCTGATCAACTCCAGGCTGCCACCGCTGAGACAGGAGGAGATTGAGCCGGGGCTGACCAAGGCCTTGGAGATGGCCAGTAGCGAAGGCATCACAACTGTCCATGACTCAGCGGTCCTTTTAAACCAGATCTCCGCCTACTCCGACCTGGAGAAAGAAGGCAAGCTCATGGTGCGGGCTTTGGGTGAGATGTACTGCAGTCAGTCCCTGGGACTGGATCAGATCCCCTACCTCCTGGCTGAAAGGAAGAACCACTCCTCGGGCCTCTTCCGGCTTTTGACCGCCAAGATGTTCGCAGATGGCATGATAGAGAGCCATACCGGCGTGCTCCTTGAGCCATATGCAGATAGGCCTGGATTCCTAGGAACTCCCGTCTGGGAGCCTGCGGCCTTCCAGAGGATGGTCTCTGCCCTGGACAAAGAAGGGTTCCAGATAGAGGTCCATTGCATGGGCGATGGCGCAGTGCGCATGAGCCTGGATGCCTTCGAGAACGCCGCAGAGGTGAACGGGCCCCGAGATTCGCGGCATAAGATTGCCCATATAGAAATAATATCTCCCGAGGATGTAGCCAGGTTCAAGTCACTGGGTGTGATTCCAGTGGTCCAGCCAAACTGGTTCTATTACACCCCATATATAGATGCAGTCACTCTACCTGCCCTGGGTCCTGAGAGGACTGCCCGCATCTATCCCATGAAGAGCCTGGTGGATTCAGGCGCCGTTGTGGCTTATGGCATGGACTGGCCGCTAGCCATAGATTATCTCACCATGAGGCCCCTCGATGCCATAAGGACCGGGGTGGTCGGGCTCCCGCTCTCGAAGGGAAGCAATGTCACCGAACCGTTCCATCCTGAAGAGAGGGTCGATCTCAAGACCATGATAGAGGTCGCCACCATCCACGGGGCATATGCGAGCTTCATGGAAGATGAGACGGGGTCCTTGGAGGCGGGAAAGCTGGCAGATCTTGTGGTCATAGATAGAGACATCTTCAAGATTCCAGCAAACGATATCAATGAGGCCAGGGTCATCCTGACGGTTTTAGAGGGTAGGGAGGTATTTAGGGAGAGTTCACTCCACCCTCAGCCTCAACTTATACTGTAGACTGAGGGGATTGAAGATCATTGGAGGAGACGTTGTGGAGGTTTCGCCGCCTTATGATTCTGGAGGCATAACTGCCCTGGCAGGAGCAACCATGATGTTCAAGATACTATGCCTCGCAGCCGAGTCACCGGCTCTGGCCAGATCGCAAGTTTCATCACATGGTGATCTGGCATAAAAAGTTTAGAGGAGCCTGAATGGCTCCTCACTGTTGTAATGTTGTATTGTCCATTTGGAATGTTAAGTACGGCGTGAACACCATACTGCTCCTATTCATCTCTCTGTTCACAGGCCCGGCCTTAAGGAAGCACTTCAACTTCATGCTCCTGTCTGTGAGGTCTATGAGGGTGTCATAGAGGGTGGTCATGGGAAGGGGCTTGACGGCTCCCTGATATTCGAGGATTGAGTTGACGGAGACATTGAATATGACGTCGGCTATGTCCTCCTCTGAGAACTTGCCCTGGTGGCTGCTGGTGATATTGTAGAGCGTCCTGTAGCGATTGAATGTATCATAGGGGTGGTTGTAGGGGATGATGGAGGGCTCCATGGGCAGGTCTTTTGGGGCCACCTTGGAGTATTTGAACATGGGATGATTGGTCATGATGCTCGGCTGGCTGATATTGCCATCTGTGAAATAGAGGTTGCCGTCATCAAGGTTCCACTCAACGACCGTAGATCTTCCTGTGCTATCGTAGACCATGAAGTGGACGCCCGATATTGACATATACTCTTTATTGGCCAGGAAAGCGATCTTTGCCTCATCTACAGTGCGACAGGTCTCAAGAACAAGCCTTCCCATCTCCAAGGCAAGAATGCCGCTATTTCTGCCTCCTGCAAAGGATGTATTGAACACAGGCTCAAGGCTTGGGTCCTGCAGAAGATCTATGCCAAGCCCTTCTGAGTTCAGGCCGTCGAGAACCGTGTTGAGATCGTGAGCGGCTACAACCAGGGTCGCATAACCCTCATCGGGATATATCTCCATTAAGATCAGCCGTGAGAACAAACGATTTGCGCTCATGTTATCAGTCTTATTTAAGAAGGCACCTAATGGCACTCTGAAGAAGTCCTGGCTCTTGACAGAATAGGCGTGGCCGCTTTCAGTTGTCGTTGGCGGGAAGTAGACCATGGAGCAGGCATGTAAATCAGTATCATAGGGCAGGACTGCTGTGTCGAAGGTGCCGTTATCCGGAGATATACCGAAGGCCACGGCTACTCCTTTCATCCTCTCAGACATGATGGGATAGTTCCTGGCCATGTACTCCTGGCGAGCTTTGCCGTATATGGGATCTGCATATTTCTTCAGTGATTTTAGCCCATAATCCTTCTGGGCGATCTCTCCAAGGGCCATGCCTATCTGAGTATTGTTTCCCTTGAGGATGATATGTCTCCATTCCATCTCGGTCCCGTTTTCCATAGGGATCATGATCTCATCCTTAACGAGGGCGGGGTTTGGTGATAGAGCACTGCTATTCATTGAATCGACAGCATTCTCAGCATCAGCTGCGGAGATAACGAGAAAAAACGCTATCATAGCCATCGATATTATTAATATGGCTTTGGTTGACATCGCCACAAGATATCAACAGGGCTATTTAAAGATGATCGCTTTTAATCATTCTGGCATTTGAAACAAATTTCGATGTAAAATTTTGGCTTAAGTGACCTGGTTTTGCTGATTTTAGGCATCTCAAATGGGATATAGATATCATCGTCTCAACTCCAGCCACAGGTTCACAATGGAGATGCTTATGAGGTTGAGTGTAGTGGCCGCATACCAGAGATAGGATTCATTGGTTGTGAGGAGCTTTATCCAGCCAGACCAGAGGACAAAGCAGATGATTACAAAGGCGATCATGGTATCTATGGCCAGAAAGGCCTTTGGCCTCTTGAAAAGGCGCCCGAGCTGGGCTATTGTGCAGAACTCAATTGGAGACTGGCGGCCTGTCGCATCAAAGTATATCCTGACCAGGTTCATGGCCAGGTCCACTGAGGCCCAGAAGATTATCAGCCAGCCTAAAGGAACCAGGAGAGATTGCTGCGCTGTCCCAATTCTAATGCTCAAAACTCCAAAGAGAAGCTTGAAGACGCAGAAGGGAACCCCTATGGTCAATGCCTGGAATACAGGAGTTTGAAAAAAGCTGGTCTCCATACTCTGTAATGGCTCTTGAACAGGTGGATCTTTGGGCATGCTTCTAGGCGTAGCCATAGATAACTTAATTAGTGATCGTGCTATTTATTACTAACTTATCTACCTTCCAGAGAGCGAGCTGATCCTGCTCCCTGGCATTAAATGCAGATAGTTGAGATGGTTGGTTATTATATCGACAGATGCTGAAAAATTGCTCAAGACCGCCCTTGGCGAGATTGAGAAAGTAATGACCGCCAATACTGTAATTGGCGATCCGGTATCGTGCGAAGGCAAGACCATAATACCTGTGGTTGGCATGAGCGTCGACTTCGGTGGCGGCGGAGGCGAAGGCTCTGTGACGGGAAAAGAGACTGATGAACGCAATGCTATCGTTGGAGCGGGCAGCGCCTTAGGGGGCGCAGGAGGCGGAGCTGGAGGCGGATTTACCATAAAGCCGCTGGCACTGATAATCATCGATAAGGGTGAACTCCGTATTGAGCACCTCAAGGTTGAACAGCTCAAGTTCGAAAAGCCAGCTGCTCAGTCGGCCTACCAGCCATCCAATCAACCACCTGCTAAGTCGCCTGCCCAGCCATATTCCAAGGAATCAATCAGGGGACCTGAACCCGCGGACTCAGCTCCTTATCTGGCAAAGGAAGTTCGCCAGCTACGCAGAGATATCGACGAACTTCAAATTAAGCTGGGCATAACTCCACTAGATTGAGGAATGGCAATATCGTGCCGAGGCCTTGATCAATTAAGGTGCTGCTCCTGATGATCAGGGTCTTGACATGATGAAATTACCAATGCCTGGGATCAGGCTATCGAGAAAGTTAAATTATGCCACCAGTTATATCAGGGTCGCTGAGATAATCGACCTCAGTCTGGGACTCAGACGGTGGATGAGGCCTAGATCCCCAGGACCACAGGTCGCCAGCAGTTTTGTTTGACACCGCCAGGTTTGGCGAGCTATTGGTAATGTCAGGAGAGCTGCTTGTCAGATTGAGAGCGCTTGCAGTCAGAGTCTTCAGCAGGGCCATGCCGTCTGGGCCGCTCAGCTTTACTGGAGCCTGGCTGAAGGCCACAGCCGCCATGGACATGAGAAGAAACAGGGCGAGCATAAGCCGTCTCATGCTTTTCATCACAGGTTCTAGGCATCCATTGCTTAAGTGTGCTTTGCTGGCACCGGGCGTACCTGATAAGAAGGACTGCGCCTGCAGGACAGTCATAGTCCAGAGGCGTCGAATGCTCATGAGGTAAAGCTCAATATCTGTATATCAGTTGGTACAACTCAGAATTATAATTCTTGGCGGTCTTGTATGCATCATAGATGCCATAAAGCCAGGGTACCACCAACCAGCACAGCAGGAAGATGAGGATGCCTGTTCCTATCTTTCCAAGCCAAATCTGCCCGAGGCCGGGGATGAGGAAACTGGCTACGGCTGCTAGACCAGGGTTCTTCTGCTTCTGCTCATAGTATATCGCCTTTTGGGCTGGGTCCATGCTCCTTGCAGCCTCTCGTATTTGCGCTGATTCAAACTCGGACATAAAGTTTCCTCTTTTATAAATGTGGGATGGAGGTTTATCTACAAGAATTTTTCCTAATCGGGCGAATATAGCATAATCAGATGCATGTTGGCAATATCTGTTCCTTAATTTCGAAGAAGATTGGTACAAGGGTCAGCACGTATAAACCATAAGGATATCATCTGTGAGTCTGTGAAAGATAAGCCATTAGAAGTCAAGGTCATTGAATACCGTGTCCTAAATTACGAGGTGGCAAAGAAAGAGGTTGCTGGTTACTTCAAAATGAGGGTCGAGGCATACGCTTCTGATGTCAGCAGCGACCTTCAATTAGATATCGAGCTGGTCTTACAGATCATGGATGACCTGGAGAAGGAAGGAAAGCTGGAGACTATCAAATGAAGGGCTATGAGGTGGAGATTCAATACATAGCCACTGGATAATAGCTGAAGCCAGAAAGGTCAGCGATCCCGTAGTCATAGTTAAGAGTGGAAGGCATAAAGCCCAAAGAATTGTGCTCACTGAAAACGCCCTGGCAGTTATTGATCGAAAGGGCAGATGGGTAAAAGATTAGGGCTAAATGATTTGCCGACCGGCATTACCCGATCAGTATCTCCATCAGCTTCCACCCCTCAACCAGCCCATACCCGCCCTGCCTGGCAGCCTCTTCATCGAAGCTCTTCACCCCGTCAGCCTCAATCCCGCTGCCCACAATGGCAAACGGCACCGGCTCCCTGGTATGGGTCCTGACATCAATGGGCGTAGGATGGTCAGGCATCAAGCATACCCGCCACTCATTGCCAGACTCCTTCAGACCCTCTACCACGGGCCCCACCACCTTCTGATCAAAGAGCTCTATGGCCTTGATCTTCTTTTCTAAGTGGCCCTCATGCCCCTCCTCATCCGGGGCCTCCACGTGCAGGTAAACGAAGTCCACCTGCCGGAGGGCATCCAGCGCCGCATCCACCTTGCCCTGGTAGTTGGTGTCTATTGTCCCATCAGCTCCAGGGACGTTTATGACCTCCAGCCCTGCATAAATCCCCAGGCCCTTGAGTAAATCCACTGCTGATATCATGGCACCGATAAGCCCGAACTTCTCATTGTAGGTGGGCATTGAAGGTGCAGGCCCCTGGCCCCAGAGCCAGATCATGTTGGCAGGCCTCTTTCCCTCAGCAATCCTCTTGATATTGACTGGATGTGTCGCCAGTATGGGCTTGGCAGCCTCCATGAGTTCCCTGAGAATCTCTGAGTCCTTGCCCCTGGGCAGATAATCGCCAATCGGTCGGTCGGTTATGTCGTGCGGCGGTGTGCAGATGGCCTCAGCGCCGGCCTTTAGAACGAGCAGATGGCGATAGCTTACTCCCGGGTAGAGCCTTCTTGCAGGCATCAGGGGCTGTACTGCCCTGATGAGCTCTCTGGCTTCATCGCTTGTGATGTGGCCTGCGCTGTAGTCGACCATGATGCCGTTGTTCACAGTTACGAGATTGCACCTGAAGGCTATGTCGTCTTCGGACAGATGGACGCCGATTGATGCCGCCTCCAGGGGGGCGCGGCCTGAGTAGTATTTATTCGGGTCATAGCCCATGACAGATAGGTTGGCCACATCGCTGCCAGGAGGCTTTCCCTCTGGGACTGTGGCTGCAAGGCCGTTTTTGCCATCCCTTGCAATCATGTCCATGTTGGGCTTGCGGGCGACCTGGAGAGGGGTCTTCCCGCCAAGAGACTTGATGGGGTGGTCTGCCATACCATCGCCCAGGAGAACAACGAACTTCATCAATCAAACCTTCACTGATGAGTATTAATCACCATCGATTCAGGTGCAGTGCAGAAAGCTGCCCAAAATCGTGCCGTATCAGCTCTTGGACTTTTTCTGTACAGCCGTCTCCTGGGCGTTTATCTCTGCCAGGTGCTTGTTTAAGACCTTGGCAAGGGTGTTGAGCTTGACCCTGGTGCAGGTGGCGCCCCTGGTAACTCCGCTCACGATATCAATGACCGTGCCCTTGGTCATTATGCTCTTCTTGGGAGGCATGACAAGCCTTGTCTTGATGCCTTCCTTAGCAAAATCCTCGAAGTCCATGGGGCACTGTGCCACTATCACTGCGGGTATATCTGCCAGGGCCAGGACGTCGCGGGCCTTGTAGATGACGTGAGATTTGATGTTTCCCAGATGAAGCACTGCCAGCTTGTGTCGAGCTATCTGCTCGATCTCTTTTCCTGAGAGCCCGAAGGTCGGGCCGTAGCCCCTTGAAGCCTGGGGGAAGCTCTCGGGAACTCCTGTGCCTGCCTCCAGAACCAGGACGCTGGTCTGTATCCCTTCACGCCGCAATCCATAGGTCATCTCGCAGACTGGCTTGGTGATGTGTCTCCTGCCCGGAGACATGGCAATTGCAATGACATCTGGACGGGTGGCCTCTGAGAGGGTTCCGCGCTGGGCCAGGCCTCCACCCTTGGCGAGTCCCATGCTCTCCCTGCAGTCCACAACTTGAGTCGCCCTGCCGATCATGTTTATAGGGTGGACGGCCATGAATATAGATCTACCGAAAAAGGGGCGGATTTTTAAGTGTCCAGGGCGATGACTGCCCATGCTATTCTTCATTGGCCTTGGTCTCTATGACCAGAAGGACATATCTGTGAAGGGGCTGGAGGCGGTCAAAAGCGCTGGTAAGGTCTATGCCGAGTTCTACACATCCAGGCTCATGGGAGCATCCGACCAGGACCTGGAGAAGTTCTATGGCAGGAAGATCCAGCTTCTATCCAGGAACGATGTCGAGGTCGAGCCGTCCTGGATTGAAGACGCCAGGGATAAGGACGTGGCCTTCCTGATAGGCGGCGACCCCATGGCCTCCACCACCCACCTAGACCTGCGCCTCAGGGCTATGGATCTTGGCATCAAGACCAAGGTCATTCATTCATCATCCATCATCACCGCAGTCTCGGGGCTCACCGGACTGCAGAACTACAGGTTTGGCAGGTCCACCACCATACCATTCGATTACGTAATAAGAGGCAAGAGGATAGTCCCTGAGACACCATACATTGTGACCAGTGAGAACCTTCAAAGGAACCTCCATACCCTGCTCTTCCTGGACATCCACGATAGGGAGTACATGACTGTGAACAAGGGCGTGGAGCTTCTCTTGGAGATGGAGAAGAATGCCGGATGTGAGGTTCTGAAAAATTCCCTGGGAGTGGGGATCGCCAGAGCTGGGTCTGATGATGCCACAGTCAAGGCCGACCGCCTGGAGGATCTGTTGGATTACGACTTCGGCGGGCCGCTGCACATACTGGCCATACCCGCCAAGCTGCACTTCATGGAGGCAAAAGCCCTAGTTGCCCTGGCCAAGGCACCAGAGGAGATCGTCAGAGAATGGGAGCAGTAAGCTATCCCCAACTTTGCGCCATGGGAGACACGATACATCTGCCGATAAAGAGCACTAACTAAGAATAGAAAACATCACGATCTGGGATATAATACCAAAGGTATTAATAAGGCCCGGCCCTTCCCCTGCCCATACCGGAGGAATGAATTGCCCAAAATGACGGTAGATATCCCTCAGCACATAATAGATGATGTGAATGCCCATGTGGGCGATGGCAGGAAGTTTGTCAGCTTCTCTGATGCTGTGAGAACGGCTCTAAGAAAGATGCTCGACCAGCTCGATGAGATAGACCGGCGCAGAGGACGCCTGGAGGAAGAATGAAGATCGGTCTGGTATCAGAGTTCGATGCAGCTCACCACCTTCCCGGATATAAGGGCAAATGCGCCAATATCCACGGCCACACTTACAAAGTTGAGGCTGTGCTGGAGGGGCCGGTAGACGAGGCCAATGGCTTTGTATTGGATTTCTTCGACTTCAAGAAGATCCTGGGCCGGGCATTGGAAGACCTGGATCACCGCTACCTGAATGATATCCTGCCAAGCCCCACAGCCGAGCACATAGCAGTGCACATATCCAGCCGCCTGAAGAAGGAGCTCTTGGGTACCTCTGCCAGGCTGGTCTCTGTCAAGCTCTGGGAAGGCAAGAACAAGTGGGTGATGGTGGATGAGCAGTAAAGGCATCCTTGGCGAGATATTCGCCAGCATTCAGGGCGAGGGCCCGCTTGTAGGCAGAAGGCAGATCTTTGTCAGGATGGCAGGATGCGGCCTGAACTGCTCTTACTGCGACACTGCCAAATTCCGCGATCATGCTGACGAGTGCAGGATTGAAACCCGTCCGGGATCGGGCAGGATCAGGCTGGTGCCAAACCCCATGAGCCTGGAGGAGGTCATAGAGCAGATAGGCCTGCTCAGGAGCCCGGGACTGCACAGCGTCTCCATAACCGGTGGCGAGCCACTATGTCAGCTACAGTTTGTGAATGCACTGGCTAAAGCGTGCAGGTCATCAGGCCTCAAGGTTTACCTGGAGACAAACGGCTTCTCGGCTGGGAGGTTTGGCGATCTGGCTGGGGAGATCGACTTTGCAAGCATTGATATAAAGCTTCAAAGCCACGGCTCCTGCCCGGAAGATCAGCACCAAGAACTCATGGAGAACGAGCTGGAATGCATAAGGATCTCAACACTAAATGGAATCCAGACCATTGTAAAGATGGTCATCTTAGATGAGACTGAAACCCAGGAGGTGGAATGGGCCTGCTCGCACCTGCAGGGCCTGGACACAACAGTAGTGCTCCAGCCTGCCTCAGGAAAGGATAAGCCGACCAATTTGAAGATGCTCTTCCTTCAAGACCTGGCATCAGGGTATCTCAGCCCTGAGAAGGTGGCCGTGATCCCCCAGGTGCACAAGCTCATGGGCGTGTCTTAGAACCAAAAATGTTGGATGCGGCCAAAGACCTCAGGGGTTCTTTGGCGGCTCAGTCATTTGAGAGGGGTCATAGGGCACGGTTACATCGTTATCGCCGGTTTCGGCCGCTTCCTTCAACCTCTGCTCGTAAAACTTCTTCATGCGCTTGTGGCGCTCGCTGTTCTCGTCGTTCCACTCGTGGACCTTTCTGTCCAGGGCCTGGAACATGTACTCCTTGGCAGCATTGACCGTCTCCAGGTCGCCGCGCAGCACCAGGATCTCCCTATCCATGACCTCGCCGGTCATATCCACATTGGCCTTGCGCCTGACTAAATCGAGCTCGAAGTTCTCCACCAGCTCGCGTATGACGCTGACAGGCATGCCCAGTGGAATGGCCAGGTCAAAGAGGCCCTTTAGAGCCTCTTTCTCTTCAGCAGTCTTTTCTTTCACAGGAGAGTCCATAGTAATAACCCGATATCAGGTTAAGCTGTTTGGATTTAAGTCTATCGAGTTAAAAAGTGATAAATACGACAAATGCAGTAATTGGTGATCTGACATGACTAGCATTATTAGAACAACTCTCCTTCTGGCCAGCCTCACGGGGCTGATGCTTCTCATAGGCGGCCTGCTTGGAGGAAGGAGCGGCATGTTCCTAGCCCTGATCTTATCAGTGGCTATGAACCTTGGCTCCTACTGGTACAGCGACAAGATTGTGCTTAGAATGTATAAAGCTCAGGAGGCGACGGCCGACCAGTCGCCCGTGCTGCACAGCATAGTTAGGAGCCTGGCAGACCGCGCGGGCCTGCCCATGCCCAAGGTGTACATAGTCGATACAGCCATGCCAAACGCCTTTGCCACAGGGCGCGACCCCGCGCACGCCGCAGTGGCGGTGACCACTGGAATACTGAAGATCCTGAACAAAGACGAGCTCGAAGGCGTCCTGGCACACGAGCTGGCCCACGTTAAGAACAGGGACACTCTGATCAGCGCCATGGCCGCGACCATTGCAGGAGTGGTGACCTACATGGCAAATATCGCTCAGTGGGGCCTGATCTTTGGCAGCCGCGATGACGACGGCGGCAATATTGTAGGCGTCCTGGCCACGGCGATACTGGCGCCAATCGCGGCCATGATCATACAGATGGCCATATCCCGCGGCAGGGAGTTTGGAGCTGATGAAGGCGGCGCACGCATCTGCGGAAAGCCCACGGCACTGGCCAGCGCCCTGGCAAAGCTTGAGGGCTCGTCCAGAGGAGTCAAGGCTGATGTAAACCCGGCCACAGCCCACATGTTCATAGTGAATCCGTTAAGCGGCAAGGCCATGGCCTCACTCTTCTCCACCCATCCGAGCACTGAGGAGAGGATAAAGAGGCTCATGGCCATGCCATGACCTCTGCAGGGAAACAGTTATAAATGGGTTCGGCAATGCAAGGTGCGGACTGCGGGTTGGGCCCGTAGCTTAGCTTGGTTGAGCGCACGGCTGATAACCGTGAGGTCACGCGTTCAAATCGCGTCGGGCCCATTCAATTTTTGGTTTTTTATCATCGTGTGTGAGATTTCTATCTGCCAGCACCTATCCGAGGCTAAGACTGGATGTCATCTTGATCAAAGAGCGTATTAAATGCCAGCCAAATCCGAGCTCGCCACCTAGCAAAACCATTAGCATAATGCATCTAAGCTGGATAAAGAGCACTAGACAAAGAAAAGCCTGCACGACTTTCTGTGCCAGGCGCTAACAGCTGGGCGTCCTCAGATTGAGAGCTCGAATCAAAGAAGAAAGACCATTGCTTTTTGGGGCAGGCGTTAACTACCTGAGCTAGTCTCAAGGCCGACGGCCCCCCTGACCCCGCGGCCACGGGGGACATTTATGATTATAGGCAAGCTCTGGCCGCGAGCTGTTTGACAGGGACGCAAATCGCCGCACATACGTTTGCATTGGCTCAGACAGGCAGCAAGCAGTGCCCGGCATGACCGGGGTTCCGGAAGTGCTGATGTCATCTCGCAGGCTGAATCTGATTGCAATAAAGAGGAGATGGAGTAGCGCCTCAGGGAAGAGCTGGCATTAGTCTAGGAAATCGCTGATGGCCAAAGGCTAATGTGTGAAGTAGAATGAACATCCGGCCCTGGCATCTTAAAAGGCTGAAAAGAGACTCGCGGACTCTACGTTGCTTTGTGTTGAAGCGTTTATTCCAGCACATCTAGGAATATGTGGATCTCGGCGCGCACACCTGGATTATCGAGCCGGAAAATATACCAGAAGGATAACGAGGCCAATAGATAGCGATCCGATATACAACGAGAGCTGCATCATCCAAACCTTTTTCTTGAATTGCATTGACAATAAGCAGTTATGGCGAATCCTGCAGGAGTATGGTTTGACAAAGGGAATGCGTTTCTATTAATGGGTAGATACAAGGAAGCCATTAAGTGCTATGATAAGGTTATAAAGATAGAGCCAAATCGGGCATCAGTTTGGGCAGGAAAAGGCCATGCTTTGATGTTGTTAGGCAAATATGAAGACGCTATTGAATGTTTTGACAAATCTATCGAGATAAATTCACAAGATGTGAATATGTGGACTATGAAAGGCCTTGCCCTCAGTGGATTAGACCGGCGTGGTGAAGCTATCAAGTGCTATGAAGAGGCCATAAGGATAAATCCACAGAACGCTCTTGCCTGGAAAGGAAAAGGCTCGGCTCTCGGTCTATTGGGTAAAGACGAAGAGGCAATTCCTAATTTTAATAAGGCCATTGAGATAAATCGAAATGATGGGGACGCTTGGTATGGCAAAGGCATAGCCCTTCAAACACTTCATCGAGACTCTGAAGCCGAAGAAGCATTTGATATAGCCAGGAAGCTGGGGTACAAGTGTTAACCTTTGCCTTGTAACAGACTTGCGGGCCACCTTTCTGGATATGTGATTGCATGCGGGGGATAAGACACCCGCATTTACATTCTCGCAGAGGCGATGACTGTTATAGTTTGGTCCTCCAGTGGGAATCTTAATGAGCGTATGAGGGCATTAACACGACTCAGGCCGATTGTGCGAATCAGTAGAATGGCCATAGTTTTGATCGGAGAAGAACCGCCATAACTTTTCAGGCTAGTCACTAAGGAGCTGGACGTCTCATGCCGACGGGCCTCCTGATCCTGAGGTCGCAGGGAACTCTCATGCATCTAGGCCAGAGCTACAGCCAAAGTATGATGGCATCAAATTTGCATTTATTCGATATCCTTGAAGTATGATGGGGTGCCATCATCCTCAGAGCAACTCAGGGCCAAGACCTTATGTGATATCCAAATTCATTGCTTCATAGCAGGTCCGTTCATTGGCCACCAATATTCAGTATTATAGCCCAGCATATAAATGCCGATATAGAGTTCATCTACGGAGGGTGCCTGCTTAAAAGGCCCTGCCTTTTTCCTAAATCCAATAGGTTTTTATCGGATCGAGGCTTGCGTTCAAATGTGCAAGAGAAGTCGCTTTCTGAGATAAACGAACGCATCCGGGACGGCAATGCACGCGTTGTCACTGCCGAAGAGATGCCAGATATTGTGGATGAGCTGGGCACTGCGGGCGCTGTGCGCGAGGTGGATGTGGTAACTACAGGCACCTTTGGCGCCATGTGTTCATCAGGAGTATTTCTCAACCTCGGCCACAGCGACCCACCCATAAAGATACTCAAGGCCTACCTGAACAAGGTCGAGGCCTATGGCGGCGTGGCTGCCGTCGATCTCTTCCTTGGAGCGACACAGGCCTCAGAAGACAGGGGCATTGAGTACGGCGGTGCCCACGTCATAGAGGACCTGGTCGCAGGAAGGCCAATAGAGGTTGAGGCCGTGGGCGCGGGCACTGACTGCTACCCGCAACTGGAGCTGGAGACGAGCCTTCGTCTGGAGGATTTTAACCAGGCAACGATGCTCAACCCCAGGAACGCCTACCAGAAGTATAATGCTGCAACCAACTCCTCAGACAGGACAATGCATACCTACATGGGCACTCTCCTGCCCAGGTATGGAAATATCCACTACAGCGGAGCTGGAGTCCTTTCCCCAATATCCAACGACCCAAACCTTGACTACATTGGGGTGGGCACAAGGATATTCCTCTGCGGCGCCCAGGGCTATGTGGTAGGGTCTGGCACCCAGCACAACCCCCAGGACCACTTCTCGACGCTGATGGTCACAGGCGACTTAAAGCAGATGGATACCAGGTACCTGAGGGCTGCCACTTTCCACAAATACGGGCCCTCCCTTTACGTGGGCATAGGGATACCAATACCCGTCTTAAACGAGCAGATCGCCAAGAACACTGCAGTTCGTGACCGCGATATAATGACCTCCGTCATGGACTATGGCATCCAGAGGAGAAGCAAGCCCGTGGTCAAGGAGGTCAGCTATGAGGATCTCAAGTCAGGCTTCATAGACCTGAATGGAAAAGAGGTGCAGACCTCATCGCTCTCAAGCTTCTTCCATGCAAGAGAGATCGCGGGTGTACTAAAATCCCAGGTGGAGAAGGGCGAGTTCCTGCTAACCCAGTCTGTCACGCCTCTGCCAAAGGAGGCCAGGGTCAAGCCCATGAAGCAGACAAAGGAGTTCCCAAATGTGGAGGACGTCATGAGCCGGGAGGTGGTCACTGTCAGGGAAGATATACCAATAGACCAGGCTGCAAGGACAATAATTGGCGGCAGCTTCGATCACCTGCCGGTTACCTCTGCAGACGGAAGGCTGATAGGCATTGTCACTGCCTGGGACATCTCAAAGGCTGTGGCCAATGGGAAGACTTCACGAATATCTGAGATAATGACAAGGAAGGTGGTCTCCTCCACCCCTGATGAGCCAATTGAGCTGGCTGCAAGGAAGCTTGATACTCACTCAATCTCTGCACTGCCTGTAGTAGACAAGCAGGGCCGGGTGACGGGGATGGTCACAAGCAACGACCTCTCCAGGCTCTTTGCCAGGAGGAGGCTGATATGAAGCTCATGCTTCACGTGGCTCCGGAGATAGTGCGCCAGCCACTGATCGCCTCAGTCATTCTCGAGACTGCTGCACTGGTGAATATTGAGCGGGCAAGCATAGATGCAGTCAGCGGAGAGATCGTGATAGAGGTCGACCCTGATAAGTGTAAAGAGGTCAAGGCTGCCTTTGAGGATAGGGGCGTCAGGGTAGTACTTCTGGAGATACCGGTCATCAGAGATGAGAATGAATGCATCCACTGCGGCGGCTGTGTCTCCATATGCCCCACTGGCACATTCAGATTTGAGGATTGGAAGGTGGTGGCTGATTCAGGCAAGTGCATACAGTGCGGCGCCTGTGTCTCTGCCTGCCCGCAGCGTGCCCTCAAGCTAGTGCTCAGGTAGCACTGGCTAATCTATCCCTTTTTAGCGCTAATTATCACACAGTCTTGATAAAATTTTTTGTATAATCTTCTTCCAAAAAATATTCTCTAATATCGAAAGGCTTATATTCATGAAAGTTTAACGAGATATAAATGTCTGGATATATTTGTTAAATATTCACCGGACATATATGAGATAGGCCTAATCAGAACTCACTTAGGAGATATATAATGGTGATAAAATATTAATGTTACATCTGTCGCGATTATTGCGAGGCGGCATATTTATCCAGAAGTAAATATGGTGACTCAGATTTGCATCATAACCTGATAGGAATAGATCATATACGACCTTAGAAATTCCTTATCAGTGTCATTAACTTAATAAATATGTTGAAATAACTCTCGAAAGAAATCGGAGATTATATATGTGTTGAGAGTTATTACCGCTAATCAAGTGAACTCGTGAACTTATCTATTAAGGTGAGGGAGGGCGATGTCAGCAAGTCACTATAATAAGAGGGTGTTGTGGAAGAAGGCCGGGCCGGGCCGTGCTGGCGCCGGTGATAGCGTACCTGAATCACAGATGGGGGACTCATCTAATGGATGAGGTCCTCACCTACCTGGGAGCTGTAGCCGACGTCCTGGCTGACCCCAGGGGCTATGAGATGGACAGGCTCGAGGTGCTCTCAGGCTCTGCCCCGCAACCTCTCTCATCCTTCATCAAAGCAGTGCTCTCCTCAGATGGATCTGTCATGTTCAAAGCTTTAAAGGAGCTCTCCCTCTATGCTCAAAGGCAGGACAGCTTTGAGGGCTGGTTCAATCTGGGTGTCCTGGCACACAGGTTCTTCTTCAATGATGCTGCAATCGATTATTACTTAAAAAGCTTGAGCCTTGCTGAGGCTGCCAAAGACAGGAAGAGTGCATCCAAGGCATTGAGCAGCCTTGGCAGCCTGTATGCTGAGGCCGAGGACTGGGATAATGCTCACAAGTATTACCGCAGGTGCCTCGACACCCTTGAGCTTGCCGGGGACCTTAAGGCCACAGTTCCAGTGCTAAACAGCCTGGCCAATGTCTGCCAGATGCGCCGTGACCTCGACCGGTCTCTGGATTATTACAGGACATCTCTCCATCGCTCGAAGGCCTCGGGAGATGCGATAGAGTCTGCAATGGCCCTGAGCAATATGGGCCAGATCTACCAGCTCAAGGGCGATATCTCTTCTTCAGAGGACTGCTATAGAAAGAGCTTAAGCGAGATAGAGCGCACAGGTGATAAGAGCCGCATCTCATGGGCGCTTTCAAACCTGGGGTCCATACACCAGCTCAATGGAGACTGGGACCGTGCCATAGATTACTACCAGATGGCGCTGCACAGCTTAGATGAGCTGAGCGATCGGCAGGGCATAGCCAAGATGAACAACAACCTTGGCAGCGCCTACTTCAAGGCAGGCAAGTGGTCTGAGGCAATGGACAGCTACGAGCGCTGCCTGGTGGATCTTGAGTGGCTCGGCGACCTCAGCGGCTCGGCTGCAGCCTTGAACAACATGGGCCTGGTCTGCGTTGAGCGGGGCGAGTGGGACCGGGCTGCAGATTACTACAACCGGGCCATAGAGATCATGGAGCGCCAGGGCGATCAAGTGGGAGTTGCAAAGACGCTCTCCAATCTTGGATCTATATACTACCGCCGCGGCCAGTACTCAAGCGCCATAGACTGCTACCATAGGTCCCTGGAGATCAAGCAGGCCGCAAACGACATCCACGGCGTGACTGCCATCTTAAACAACCTGGGCCTGATACACTGCGATAAGGGCGAGTGGGATCTGGCCATTGAGAGCTATGAGAAGTCCATTGAGATGCAGCGCGACCTCGATGATAAAGAGGGCGCGGCCAAGGCCATATCCAACCTTGGAAGCGTATACCACCTGAAGGGCGAGTGGGATCGGGCATTAGACCTCCACTGGGAGGCTTTAGAGATTCAGGAGCGTCTGGGAGATTTACATGGCGCGGCCAAGACCCAGAACAATCTTGGCCTGGTATATCAGCTCAAGGGCGACTGGAATCTGGCCCTTGAATATTTCAAGAAGAGCCTGGAGGCCAAAGAGCGCCTGGGGGACGTCCAGGGCGTGGCCACCACCCAGGCCAACCTGGGCAATATCTACCAGGCCCAGGGTGACTGGGATGGGGCCGTTGCCCAGTTCAGGAAATCCTTAGAGACCTTCGAGGGCCTGGGAGATGCCCACGGCGTCTCGACTATGCTCAACAACCTTGGAAATATTTACGCTGATAGGGGAGACCTCCTTCAGGCGATAAGGTACTACACCATGTCCCTGGAGACTAAGGACGCCATGGGAGATGTCCACGGCGTGGCCACCACCCAGGCCAACCTGGGGTCCATATACTTCAGGCAGGGGCAGATGGAGAAGGCGCAGGAGCAGTACAGTCTGAGCCTGGAGACTTTCGATGAGCTGGGAGACCAGCAGGGCACTGCCAATGCGCTCCTGGGGCTGGCCTGCATTGCAGTCCAGGCTGGCCAGTGGGATGTGGCCATCATTGATTACCTGCGCTGCATCGAGATACAGAAATCGCAGTCGGATACGAGGGGCCTTATCAGCGCCTTAAACGACCTATCTGCAGTCTACTACCGCCTGGGCAGGTGGGAGGAGGCTGTAGAGCAGTACCACGATGCTCTTGGCGTCCTGCGGTCCAGGGGAGATGTCTTGGGGGTAGCAGCCGCGCTCTCTAACCTCGCCAACATCTACAACGAGCAGGGCGACTGGGAGAAGGCTCTCTCCAACTATGAGGAGAGCCTCGAGATGCTTGAGCGGCTTGGAGATGTCTACAGCATAGCCATCACCCAGAACAACCTGGGAAATATCTACTACCGCAAGGGTGACTGGGCTTTGTCTCTGGAGCACTACAGCCGCGCCCTGTCAGGGTTTGAGCAGGTGGGAGACCAGCAGGGTTCGGCCTCGGTCCTCTCCAACATGGCCAGCATCTGCTACAAGAAAGGAGACTGGGCAAAGGCCCTTGAATGCTACCAAAAGAGCCTGGACATCTTCGAGATGCAGGATGATTCAAGAGGGATCGCCAAGGTGATGAACAATCTTGGTACATTCTATTACAAGCGCGGTGAGTGGGAGCTGGCTCTAGACCATTTCAAGATGGCCCTGGATGCCAAGGTTCGCGAGGGCGACCTGGAAGGCGTGGCCGAGATGCAGGCCAACATCGATATGATCAACACCTCCAGGGGCGAGAAGCCCTCCTCTGTAGATGATTATCTAAAGCAGCTGAGGGAGCTGGAGGATAAGGGCGACCTTTCAGGCACAGCTGAAGTATTGGGCGCTCTTGGAAACGCCTATGCCGAGCGCTATGAGTGGGATGCGGCCATTGCCAACTACACAGGAAGCCTGGCCACGTTTGAACAATTGGGAGATACCTACAGCGAGGCCCAGACCAAGTTCAATATAGGCCTTGTCTACCGGGATAAGGGCGAGTGGTCCCGTGCTGTAGACCTGTTCCGCCAGAGCCTTGAGGTCTTCAGCAAGATGGATGCATCCCCCTGTGCCTGCATGGTCAAGCTGAACCTGGGGATCATCCACAGCCTCAAGGGCGAGGACCTGGAGGCTGAGGAGATGCTCCTCGAGGCCACAAGCTCATTTGAGGGCATGGGGGCCGTGCCAGACCTGGCTGAGTGCTATATAGCAATGGCCAGGTTCAAGCTCAGATCGGGGCTGCCTCTGGAGACCAAGTTCTACCTATCTGAGGCTGAGACGCTCATCTACAAGATAGATTACGAGCCCATGAGAATCCAGCTCTATAACGCCTGGGGAGAGTTCCATCAAAGCGAGTCGTCCAATGCAGAGGCCTGCTCAAACTACCAGAAGGCCCTGGCATTATCACGCCGCCTGGGAAATGTGGCTGAGGAGGCAAAGGCGCTGAGGAATCTTGGAAGATTAGCTATGGCTGAGAAGAACTATTCAGAAGCCGAGTCTAAGCTTAAGGAGGCCCTGTCCACATTCAACCGCCTGGGCGCCATGTACGAGCTGATCTCTGTCTACGATGACATGGCAACTCTAGCTCTGGCAAAGAACGACTATGCCAAGGCTGAGGAGGTGGCCCTGCTCCTGGAGAGGGAGTCCAAGATGCTGGGCTATGTGGATCTGAACATCCGGGCACTTATGGCTCTGGCTGACTGCGAGATTCATGCCGGCAATACCGATGAGGCCATGGAGGACTACACCGAGGCTCTGAGGCTGGCCAAGGACCACAGCGATGCTTCTTACTCAAAGACCATATACCAGCTCATAAGCATGGTGCTCGATTACATGGACGGGTCTGCCAAAATAGGGTCTGGCGCCAGGAAATCTGTGGCTGTAACCAAGCCCGCGCTGGAGTCTCTCAGGACCAAGCTCGAGAACAGGGATTACAGAGAGATCCTGGAGAACCTGCCTCTGGCTCTGCAAAGCGAGTTCAGCCGCATACAGAACTGAAGAATTGTCGAATTAGGATGATATATTTGATCTCTGCCCTAAAGTATCCTTCGGGGTGGCAGTGATCATAGTCCGCCATGTGATGTCATCGAAGTAAAGGGCGTCAAACCACATCCAGTAAAAGCGGTTTGCATTCACAGATGAGTAGCCGTCCTTGTAATCGTCATACATATCATATGGATCTGCCAGGATCAAGACATCATCCCAGGGATCACTTACGTTTCTATAATCATATCCGACGGCTATTGCCCAGTGTCCGTTGAGGTCGATCCATTCAACGAGTGTAGGGATGCCTGCCCCAATATTCTCACGCAGCTGCTGCAATGCAGAGCCATCGCCTTTCTCCTCGAAATCGAGCTTCACATTGAAACCGTTCTTCTCGAGCCAGGTCGCCATCTCTTCTGGCCGGGTTCCAGGCTTTGATGAGTTGAAGTCCCTGGTGCCTGATTCACGGGCGATCCTCATCTCGGTGCTGACATTCTCCTCAATGCCTTGCAGCTTATAGAATTTGGCAAGAGAGAGCAGAGCTGCAGGGCCACAGGTATAATCTGTCGATTGCTGATAGCCCTTTAAATCCGGGATGAAATCGACATTTGGAGATGCCTCAAGGATTGATACATCTATCTTTGGAAACCAGGCTATATCCGATTCATTGGGCTTATCTGGGGCGCCCTTTGCCACATCAGGGCCGGCGACGGAGAAAAACAGGATAATGCCGATGATAAACAGTCCTGTAATGGCTAATCTCTTCATTGCTCTTTTTGCAAGGTACATCAATAATATAAAGATTATTCTTGCTGATGCGCATCCGCGGTGACTGCTCATGCATCCAGGCTAGAGCTGCCATGAAAGAATGATGCCATCAGATTAGCATCCATCGATTCCCATAGCGAATCTGTTATTTCACAGCCTTTGAACTCAGGTCCATATCACGCTTGGCAAAAAGCTCATCTGCACATCAAGCTCCGTCAGGCTGTGCCTTACCTCCGGCTTCCTCATGAGATCATCCAGCCTGTGAAGCTTGGCTATCACATCCCAGATGCTGGCAGCCTTTGACTCGCTCCTGGAGCTGACTGGAGAGTAATATATGTAGCCCTGCTTTGAGTCGGCCTCCACTCCAAAGTAGTCCCTGGTATAAAACCCCCTGAACTGCTCTATTATGGGCCTAAATATCTGCCTTATAGCCGGGATGTAGTACTCATCATACATGGACTGCACCATCTTGTTCTCTACAGTCCCAAGGTCGATCCTCATATAGCCCTGGCCGTGGATGTAGGCTGAGTAGAAGATGTTGTACCTTATGCGGGATGTCAGGTCGGTCTTGAGCCTGATAGTGAACTCCGTATTATCCCCAAGCTCTGCCAGCGCCGGGTGCAGGAAGTAGAAGGCATCCAGCACCAGACCGTTCTCGAATGTCATGGTGATTGTAGTCTTATTCTCCTCTGGGTTTCTGGCCACCATATCAGTGACCTTCCAGCCAAAGAGCTTCTCAGCATCATCCTTGGAGAAGTCTTTGGTGGCGAACTCCTTTACCTTCTCAAGAAGATCTCCCATGGTCTCCATTCATACTCCATTTAATCTTCAGCCGGGATAAACATTGTGCTGCATTTCACGTGAATGCAAGCACCAGCATTGAGATGAGGATCGTCAGGGCCATGGTAGTGCCAACAAGCCACAGCGATCTTGAGATATCCTCATACCCAGGCTGTGCCCCCTCATCCATCAGGACATAGTACCCCGGCTTATCCAGCCGCACCCCAAGAGCGCCCGCGGCCGCAGACATGGGCCAGCCCGAGTTGGGGCTGGGAGTTTTTGCGTGATCCCTGAGCGCTACGGCCAGGGCCTTTCCTGCCCTTGCAGGATTCGATAGGGCTATCAGGATTATGGAAAGCCTTGCAGGTACGAAGTTTGCCAGGTCGTCGAGATGGGCCGGCACATATCCCAGGTCTTTAAGCTCAGCGGTCTTGTACCCGAGCATGCTGTCCATTGTGGAGATCGCCTTGAAGCCGAGGGCCGCCTCAAGCCCGAGGCCGAAGGGCTCAAAGAGAAGGTAATAGAAGATTGGGGACAAAACAGAATCCACATAGTTCTCTGATAGCGATTCAATCACTGCAGACCTGGCCTGCGCAGGGGTCAGGCTCTCAGTCTTTCTTCCCACAAGCGCCGGGAGCATGTTCTTGGCCGATTTTATGTCATCATCAATGGCCTGCCCGATGCTGCGTGATGTGTCCAGGAGGCACCTCACTGCAAATGTGGACTTGAGCAGGTAGGCAGCCACGAGAGTGCCCAGCGCAGGCATGATATAGCTGGCTGCAAAGACCAGGGCCTGGCCAACAGCAATGGTTCCCAGTATGACTGCCAGTGCCACGAACAGGCCGCCTGCCCTGGTGGCTGGAGCCGACCTGCGCAGCGCAGATATGAGCTTGCCTATCCAGACTACCGGATGTACGGGCGCCCCGGGCTCTCCCACAAGGATATCAAAGGCCACAGCCAGTGCAAACACTTCAAGCCCGTTCACAGCATCTCCTCCACAATCTTCCAGGACGCTTTCAAGTCCTCTCCCTTCATGAGACAATCCATTATTTTACTGGCGACATCGGGGTTGTGCACCAGGGTGCATGAATCGCAGATCCACTCGCTGCCCTCGGCTCTCCCTCCAGTCCTCTCATCCATGCAGGGGTAGAACGGACAGAAGCACAGTGTGCAGTCCTGCTCAGGAAAGTGGCAGGGGTACCTCTCGCAGCTCAGCCTTTCCATTGGGTTGTCTTCTCCAGGATCGCATTCTCCAGGGCGGAGACCAGCCTCTCGTTCTCGGCCCTGTTCCTCACAGCTACTCTGATATACCTGTCTCCAAGGCCGAATGACCGGCAGTCCCTTATGAGCACTCCCTGGAACTGTGTCCTTCTTGCAAGCTCTTCGGAGCTTATCTTGAGATCAGAGATCTCAACCAGTATAAAATTGACCTGGCTTTCCAGGGGCTTTAGACCAAGTGCTTTCAGATGATCCGTGAGCCAGACGATCTCAGTCTTAATCAGTGCCCTGGACTCCTCAAGGTAGCCATGGTGGCGCAGCAGGTACACCCCTGCAGATGCAGCAAGAGAGCCTATAGACCATGGAATCCTGGCCCTGTCCATCACCCTTGCCAGGCATTCACTTGCCGCCCCAAAGCCCAGGCGCAGGCCGGGGACTCCAAAGCACTTGGTAAGAGACCTCATCACAACAAGGTGCTCCATCTCCTTGGCCAGAAATGCAACGGACTGTTCCGGATCTGAGAGCTCAATGAAGGCCTCGTCCACCAGGAGGTATGTGCCAAGGTGCTCGCACCTCCTGGCTATGCCTTCCACGGCCTGCCTGGAGAGAAGTCTCCCTGTGGGGTTATTGGGGTTGCACAGGAACGCAGCCGAGGCCCTGCGTAGCAGGCCCTCCTCAAACCTCGGCACCCCCGCGGGGTCTATACCGACCCTCTCTATGCTCGCACCCATGAGCCCGGCCTGATTTTCATACTCACCAAAGGTCGGTTTTGGTACCAATGCCAGGTCGCCGTCTTCAAGCACCGTCTCCGCGAAGAGCCTTATGATCTCTGACGACCCGTTTCCAGGCACTATCTGCTCTGGCCGCAGGCCCACGAAATCCGCCGCAGCCTTCCGGAACTCCGCATAATGGTTGTCTGGATAGTGTTTGAGCCCCTCCAGCTCCGAGATGATGAGATCTCCAAGCTGCGGCGACCCAAGCGGGTTTATATTTGCGCTGAAATCAAGCGGGGCGGAGCCCGTCAGGGCTGCAACCTCTCTCACCTTGCCGCCGTGGGGACATTCCGCGGCCGCCGCGAAGCTTTTCCGGATGCGGTCTTTCATAGGATCAGCTTTGCGTGCATCCTTTTTTGCATTTCAACCTTCCGGGGCGGGCCATTGCCCATCAATAATCGTTGATTTCACACTTGTGAACCGATCGATACCGGGTATTGTATATACCTCAACAACAATTGAAATTTTTGTCCTCTGTATATTTTTATATTAATCGGTATCCGAAAGGGTTTTATGTACTTTCAGCCAACAGGAGCCCGTATATATAAGGAAAAGAGGAGGCCAAGAACCCAATGGTAAAAACCGAGGGCAACTTTGCTGTTGAGGACATGAAGAATGTCCAGATCAACATCGGAGCTGTCGTTAAGGAAGAGGATCAGTGGGACAAGCCCATGGGACCTTTCCCAAAGCCCGGCGTTGCAACTCTGCGCAACTGGGACTACACGATAATGAACAGGTACAAGATCATGTACGCTCCAGCCGACGATACATGCACTCTCTGTACTTACGGCCCTTGTGACCTCACCGCCAACATAAAGGGCGCTTGCGGCATCAACATGGAAGGCTACTCGGGCAAGATCGTCCTCATAGCCGTCCTGATGGGGTGCTGCGCACATGCTGCCCATGGCAGACACCTGTATCACTGGTGCCTTGAGAAATTCGGCAACATGAAGTTCGACATGGGCGATGAGATCCTGGTAGATTCTCCCATTTATCAGACAATCATAGGCCAGAAGCCAACAGATCTCAAGGGATTTGGCGAAGGTCTGGCTTACCTCGAGGAAGAGGTCGTCCAGCTCGTAGCTGCTACCCACACCGGCCAGGAAGCCTTTTACAAGGACTTCGAGTCCAAGGCTCTGCACGCAGGCATGATGGACCTGCTCGGCATGGAGATATGCGATATGCTCCAGATCGTCGCCTACGACATGCCCCGCGGCGCAGCCGATGCACCCCTGGTAGAGATCGGCATGGGAACCCTCGACCAGAACAAGGGCGTTCTCATAGCATACGGCCACAACCTGGCTGCAGGCGCCGAGGCCATGATCTATGCAGAGAACAACAACCTCTGGGACAAAGTAGACATTGGCGGCGTATGCTGCACAGCTATAGATCTCACCAGGATCACAGAGACCGGCAGAGATAGCACCATACCAAAGAACCTCGGGCCAAGGGCCAAGGTCGCTGGAGCTATGGGCTGGTGGAGAAAGATGGTCCGCTCTGGAGTCATGGACTGCATCATGATAGATGAGCAGTGCGTATTCTGCGACGTCCTCGAGGATTCAAAGAAGCGCAAGATACCTGTCATCGCCACAACAGACAAGATCATGCTTGGCCTGGATGACAGGACCAACGATACTGTAGATAGTATCGTGGCTGATCTTGTGAGCTTCAAGGTCCCCGGCGTGGCCATACTTGACCCAACAAAGGCTGGAGAGGTCGCAATCAAGACCGCAATAGCCGTCAAGCCCCTGAGGGCTGAGGCCAAGACTCAGAATAAGATGACAGAGCAGCAGTTCAAGGAAGCCCTTGACAAGTGCACAAACTGCAACCAGTGTGCTTTCGTCTGCCCGCCACATATAAGGATCAGCAATCTCATTGCTGAGGCCAAGAAGGGTAACCTCGAGGCATTCTCTGGCATGTATGAGATCTGCGTTGGATGTCAGAGGTGCGAAGAGGTTTGTCCACAGGGAATAAACATCATGGACCTCTACGAGTTCGCCAACCGCCAGTACATCGGGACCCAGAAGTTCCTGATGAGGGCCGGACGCGGACCCGCCCGCGACACAGAGATCAGGTCTGTGGGCGCACCAATCGTTCTTGGAACAATCCCAGGCGTTATAGCTCTCGTCGGATGCTCCAACTATCCAAAGGGCACCAAGGAAGCCTATGATATGGCCAGGGAGTTCGCGAACAGGGGCTACATAGTGGTCACCTCTGGATGCATGGCCATGGACATGTCACTGTACAAGGATGAAGATGGCAAGACCATCTGGGAGCAGTTCCCAGGCGGATTCGACGGCAGGAATGTATGCAACGTCGGGTCATGCGTGGCCAACGCCAACATAGCTGATGCCGCCATCAAGGTAGCCACCATCTTCGCTGGCAGGAACCACAGGGCCAACTTCGATGATATGGCAGACTACATCCTCTCCAAGGTCGGAGCATGCGGTGTAGCCTGGGGACCATACTCACAGAAGGCAGCATCAATTGCCACTGGCTGCAACAGGCTAGGTATTCCAGTAGTAGTCCAGCCCCACTCGGTCATGTACCGCCGCTCATTCATGGGCCGCGCTGACAAGCCCGAGGACTGGATGGTAATAGACGCCCGCGACGGCAAGATGCAGCAGATAGAGCCAGCACCTGAGGCCATGCTGTACATAGCCGAGACCGCTGAAGAGGCGATGATTGAGATGGCCAAGCTCTGCTTCAGGCCTTCAGATAACAGCATGGGCAGATCAATCAAGCTCTCCCACTACTGCGATCTATCAATGAAGTACTGCGGAAAGCTCCCGGATGACTGGCACATATTCGTCAGAGACGCCAAGGACCTGCCAATCACCTTCAAAGACCAGATGATGAAGGAGCTTGAGTCCAAGCACGGCTGGAAGGTTGACTGGAAGGCCAAGAAGTTCCTCTCCGGACCACTCAGGCCTGCTGATGTGAGCTTTGATCCGACCAACATCGCGAGAAAGATAAGGGCAAAGAAGTGATTGAGATGGCAGCTGAAACTAAACCCAAGGGAATAGATACAACCAAGAATCCAGTTCCCTTTGAGATGGCCCAGATCCCAGGGCCCGAGATGGCTAAGACCTACATGCCAAAGGTCATAGCCGCTATAATCAAGAAGTCGAACAGGCCTCTGCTCGTTGTAGGAGCAGAGCTCTTCGATGACCCAGTGATGTTCGACAAGATGATTGAGCTTGGCAAGGCTGGCCTGCCCATCGCGGCCACCGCCCACTCAGTTAAGGGCTTTGTCGAGAGAGGATACCAGGATAATGTGTATCAGATAGGCCTGCACCCCCTGACTAACTACCTGCGCTTCCCGGATTGGAAGGGCTTGGATGGGAAGGGCCAATACGATACAGTAATATTCATGGGCATCTTCTACAAGTTCGCAAACGCCATGTTCGCAACGCTTAAGCACTTTAACAGGGATATCAAGCGCGTCTCAATCGACCGGTACTATCACGTCAACGCCAATATGACCTTCGGGAACATGGCGTTCAATCCAAACGACTACCATGCAGCGGTTGACGAGATCATAGCAGCACTCAAGAAGTAAAATCCAAATCATATAGAGGTGTATTAATGGCAGATGTTAAGCTAGACATATCCCCCATGTATGAAGGGGAGAGAATTAGGAAGGACGACCTGTGGGTAGAGCTCGGAGGCCCCAAGGCTGACGGGTTCGAGCTGACACTGGCCGCTTCCATGGACGAGATCAAGGACGGCAACGTAACTATTATCGGCCCCGACCTCAAGGACATCCCCGTAGGCACAACCATACCCTTCGGCATGATCTTCAAGGTCGCAGGCGAGAAGATCGAGAAGGATCTGGAGTCCATCATAGAGAGGAGAAACCACGCACTCCTGTCCTACATCAGCGGCCTCATGCATCTCAACCAGAGGTACGACATCTGGATCAGGATCGGAAAGGGCCTTCAGAAGAAGGGCGTCACCTCCTGGGCAGAGGTATTCAAGCCCGTCATGGACCTGTACAAGGCAGAGATGCCATTCATTGAGAAGATGGAGATCACCATCGTCACAGACCCAGCCAAGGTAAAGGAAGAGCTGGCCAAGGCCATGGCAGTCTACCAGGCAAGGGACAGCAGGGCCAAGGGGCTTCACGATGAAGATGTCGATGTCTTCTACGGATGCACACTGTGCCAGGCTTTCGCCCCCACATCTGCATGCGTCGTTACACCAGACAGGCCATCCCTGTGCGGAGCCATCACCTGGTTCGACGGCCGCGCCGCAGCCAAGGTGGACCCAGAGGGCCCCCAGTTCCCAATACCAAAGACAGGCATGAAAGACGCAATCGCTGGCGAGTACGAGCCAATCAACGAGATGGCAGCCAAGAGATCCGGCGGCGAGTACAACGTCATGAAGCTGTACACATTCTTTGATGCACCCCACACATCGTGCGGTTGCTTCGAGACCATCGGCTTCTACATGCCAGAGGTTGACGGAATCGGCCTTGCCGACCGTGACTTCAAGGGCGCAACTCCAAACGGACTTCCATTCTCAACAATGGCAGGCCAGACAGGCGGCGGCAAGCAGGTCGTAGGATTCCTGGGCATGGGCATCCTGTACTACTTCTCCACCAAGTTCCTCCAGGCAGACGGCGGCTGGAGAAGGATCGTCTGGATGTCCAAGAACCTCAAGGAGAGGGTAAAGGCAGGCATCCCAGAGGATATGTACGCAAAGATCGCAACCCAGGACGATGCAACCGATGTCGCATCCCTGAAGGCTTTCCTGATCAAGGTAGGTCACCCCGTAGTTGACGGCGTAATCAGGCCCGTTGACAACCAGAAGATCACCGAGGGCTGGAAGTTCGAAGAGGTCTCTGATGAGGACAAGGCCAAGCTCGTATCCTTCCTGGAGGGCAACGGCGGCGAGTTCTCCCTTGATGATGTTCACGCAAAGCTTGGCTGGTCTGAGACTCAGCTCAACCAAGTCGTAGAAGTTCTGCAGAACGAGGGCGTTCTTTAAAGGAGGTTTGTAGCATGGCGGGAGAAAAGAAGTTAAGTCTTAAGCTGAAGCCTAAGGCCGCCGCAGCACCAGCTGCAGCACCAGCAGCAGCTCCAGCAGCAGGCGCAGCACCAGCATTCAGCATGTCCGCAGGCTCTGCCGGCGGAATCAAGCTGATTCTGAAGGATGCCAAGATATCCATAGATAAGGTGACACTCGCTAAGTGAGTGCCCCTTTCCTCCCTTTATTTTTAAGGGAGCGGCATAATTATCAGACAGTTCGAATTTAAGAGGGAGATGATTATGGCGGGAGAAAAGAAGTTAAGCCTTAAATTGAAGCCCAAGGCAGCAGCACCGGCCGCAGCAGCTCCAGCAGCAGGCGCAGCACCGGCAGCAGCACCAGCGTTTGGCATGCCACAGGCATCATCTGGCGGCATAGTACTGGAGCTCAGGGGAGCCACAGTACACGTAGCAGAAGTCATCATAAAGAAGAAATAAGGACGGCTAGACCTTGGGAAAAGTAATAGCGGTAACCGGCAAAGGCGGCACTGGCAAGACCGCCGTGACCGCGATGCTGATAAGGTACCTCATCAAATCAGGTAAGAAGTACAGGATACTGGCTATTGATGCCGATCCAGATGCAAACCTCGCAGATGCTCTTGGTGTAGAAGTGAACAAGACCATAGGTGACATGCGAGAGTTCATGCAGCAGGCCCGGTATACCACGCCGCCTGATACTGATAAACAGAGACTCATTGAGTCCAAGCTCTTCGAGATCCTGGTGGAGGAGGAGGGATTCGACCTCCTGGTAATGGGCAAGCCAGAGGGATCTGGATGCTACTGTTTTGTCAATAACCTCCTTAGAGGTGTAATGGATAAGACCGTGACTGATTACGATCTGACCATTATAGATACGCCTGCAGGGCTTGAACATCTCAGCAGAAAGACCATTCCTGACCTGGACACTCTGGTGGTAGTCACTGATGAGTCCAGGCGCGGTCTGACTACGGCCGAGAGGATTCGCGAGCTTGCAGGGACTCTGGATCTCAAGTACAAAGAGCTGTATGTGATAGTGAACAAGGTCACTCCGGAGAGGATAGCAAAAGTCTTGGATAACGCCAAGGATGTGGGCCTCAAGGTTATCGGTACTGTTCCCTATGATGCAAATCTAGCTAAGTTTGACCTAGTGGGAGATCCATTAACAGGCCTGCCCGATGATACGCCTGCAGTTGTGGAGATGAAGCAGATCGTCGGGAAATTGGGCCTATGAGGGTGATTTGAATGGCAGAGAAGGTCACATTATCCGATTTGAATAAGACATTATCAGAACTAAATGTTCAATCCCTCGAAGGCGTCAAGATCGAGGGTGACGTAGAGATAGAGATCGATGCAGGTGCAGGCGGAGTAGGACCGCTCTTTGCATACTACTTCGGTCAGCAGGCTGCAGAGATCGCAATGCAGCTGATCAAGTTCGCAAAGGCAGTAGGCTACCCGGTTGACGGCCTGCTACAGCCCGTGGCAATGGCCCAGGCCATATCCCCAGCACCTGCATCCTTAGCAGGAGCCGCAGCTGCAGTCACAGCCGCAATACCAGCATTCAAGGTACCAGCCGCACTGGCTTCATCCAAGTTTAGCGTCGGCACTGACAAGACCTGGAAGAACCAGATCCAGGAAGTAACCATTGGCGCCACTAAGGCCAATGGCGGGTCCAGAGGCAACGTGATCAAGCTCGGCGGCGAGAAGGCTATGCCTTTCTTCCCTGATGCACCAATGCCACACAACCCCAAGATCACCATGGATGTCTTCGATATGCCTATCGGCATGGCTAAGGCCGTCAAGGTGCACTACGAGGATGTCATAAACAGCCCCGGCGAGTGGGCCAAGAAGGCAGTCAAGAAGTTCGGCGCTGACCTGGTCACAGTCCACCTGATCTCAACAGATCCTCTCCTGAAGGACACTTCAGCCAAGGATGCAGTCAAGACAGTTGAAGAGGTGCTCCAGGCAGTCGATGTACCAATATGCATCGGCGGATCCGGAAACCCAGACAAGGATCCAGTAGTGCTGGCCAAGGCCGCTGAGGTGGCCCAGGGCGAGCGCGTGCTGATCGCATCAGCCAATTTGAACATGGATTGGGAGAAGATAGGCAAGGCCTGCGTGGACAACGGACATGTCTGTCTGGCCTGGACACAGCTCGAGATCAACGCCCAGAAGGAGCTCAACAGGAAGCTCATGAAGGTGGCAGGCGTGCCACGCGAGTCCATAGTAATGGACCCAACAACAGCCGCTCTTGCATACGGTCTCGACTTCGCCTACTCCAACATGGAGAGAATAAGGCTTGGCGCCCTGAGGGGCGACGAGGAGCTTACCTTCCCAATGTCTTCAGGAACCACAAACGCCTGGGGAGTCAGGGAAGCCTGGATGGTCAGGTCACCCAACAAGGAAGATTCAGATTGGGGAGACAGGATGCTCAGGGGCCCAATATGGGAGATCCTGACAGGATTTACACTGGCCATGGCCGGCGTTGATATATTCATGATGATGCACCCACTGGCAGTCGCCTATGTGCATGAGATCACCCAGTCTCTGATGGGAATGATCGAGGCCAAGACACCCGACACAGCCAGCTGGCTCAAGATGGAGGTTTGAGATCCATGAAGGAAACTAGCCCGCTTAACCTTTACAAGCAGCTTCCCCAGACTAACTGCAAAGAGTGCGGTGAGCAGACCTGCATGGCCTTTGCCGCAGGACTCATTGCAAGGACCAAGAAGGTAGAGGACTGCCCGCCACTCCTCAAGGACAAGAAGTACGCAAAGAAGCTGGCCGCTCTGCAGTCGACAGTCGCCCCCGAGGTCAGGATGGTCTACGTGGGCGTCGGCGACAAGCAACTGAAGGTCGGAGGCGAGGACGTCATGTACCGCCACCAGATGACCTTTTTCAACAAGCCGCCATTCGCCTATGATGTAACCGACACCATGGACGAGGCAAAGCTCGTTGAGCGCGTCAAGAAGATCGCCACCTGGAAGAAGTTCTACATAGGCAACTGGGAGCGCGTTGAGATGATCGCTATCAGGTCCGTCTCAAACGACCCAGCAAAGTTTGCAGCCTGTGTCAAGAAGGTCCAGGAGACCACAGACTACCCACTCATCCTCTGCTCCTTCAACCCCGCAGTCCTCAAGGCAGGACTCGAGGTCGCAGCCAAGGCCAGACCTCTGGTCTACGCAGCCAACAAGGAGAACTGGAAGGAGGTAGCCCAGCTCGTCCACGACTTCAATGTTCCAGTAGTGCTCAGCGTCCCATTCGATCTGGACGGCTTAAAGTCAATGGCAGTCACTTTCGAGTCCGCTGGAATCAAGGACATAGTCCTGGACCCAGGAACTGCCCCCAACGGCAAGCAGCTCCAGGAGTCGCTCAAGTCCTTCATCAACCTGCGCAGGGCCGCAGTCGAGGAAGCCCAGAGGGACATCGCCTACCCAACAATTGCTCTGCCAATTAACGCCTGGCTCACAACCCAGGACCCAGTCAGAGCAGCCTACTGGGAGTCTGTGCTCACAGCTGCATTCGTCATCCGCGGTGGTGCCATAATGGTCAAGCACTCCATTGAGGCACACAGCATGATGCCCGATATGCACCTGAGGTTCAACATCTACACAGATCCAAGAAAGCCCGTCCAGGTAAAGCCCGGCGTACACAACGTTGGCACTCCAAATGCAGAAGTCCCAATGTTCCTGACCACCAACTTCGCCCTGACCTACTATACAGTAGAGTCAGATCTGGGCTCAAACGGCATCAACTGCTACCTGATGTCCATCAACACAGACGGCATCGGCGTTCAGGCTTCAGTTGCCGGCGGACAGCTCACACCACAGAAGATCAAGGATGCCTTCGACGAGTCAGGCTTCAAGTGGGAAGAGCAGAAGTATCCAGCCCTGGTCCTGCCAGGAATGGCAGCCAAGTTCTCTGGAGAGCTCGAGGAGCTCTTCGGCGGCAAGGTGAAGATCATGGTCGGACCAGAAGACTCCGGTCGTCTCGGCGAGTGGATGACCAAGATGTGGCCACCAAAGTAATTTTGGCCAAGATGTGCCCTCACGGGCACATAGTCCACATTTTTTTCTTATAATTAGAGGAGGAGTTAGTCATGTTTTCAAGAAAGCTCATAGCCGCACTGGCCATTGCTGCCTGCCTGCTCATCTCTGGAGGGTATGCTCAGACCATATCTGGCGCGTCCTCTGTGAGTCTGGGGGCATTGACACAGTCAAGCTTCTCGGGGCTTGGTACAACCGGTCCATACTCTATAGGGAGCATGGCGACGAAAGTCCCATCTGTTGACAGCTTGCCTGCTAACAGCTCACCTATCAACGGCCCATCTGTCAACGCAACAATGGTGAATGTGTCATCCATCAATAGACCACCAGCAAAAGCCTTGCAGACTCCGGCAGCCATCAACCTGTCAAACTACGCAAGCGACAGGCGCAACAAGAACCTCACAGGGTACACCAACATCATGTATCCCATTGCAGAATCGGCTGGATTTACGGCCTCGGCTGCAGGCGGCGGCGGGTGCAACTGCGGCGGCGGATAGAATGCGGAATAGATGTGATCTTCGGCGGCAAGATCGCTGGCAGCAAGGTGGTTGGCAGCAAGAACGTTGGCAGCAGGATGGTTAGCTTGCCAGCCCCCCCCATGTAACGGGTCTGAATACCTGCGAAGGCGGAACACATTCGAACCAGGGGCCATATTCTTTTTCGGCAGCTCTGGCCTATATGCGTAAGTATTCCCCGCGGACGCGCTTTGAGGGCCGAGGCCTAGAGCGATAGACCAATGCATAGGGCACAACCCAAAGGAATGGATCTATTCAGTTATCCGGCGTCCTGCCCCTGATTTTGCTTATATCCCTCATGAAACGATTTTTCCTGACCGTGTAGCTTCACATTATTCTCATATGAGCAATTTGCATATCATCCCTGAAAAACTACTTTGGGGCAAATACTAACTACTGGGCCTCTCAGGCCTTGGTTTAAAAACGCGTCCGCGGGAATGGCGATGATGACCTACCTCTAGAAGCATATATATCAGCAAAGCGATGATCGAAACTGCAGAATTCAGAAGAGAATCTTGGGCGATAGCTCCCAATGCAGATAATGAAGCTATCCCCATCAGAGCGGAAAGAAGATCCTTAGGCCGGGCCTGGACGATGGTGTCAAATTATTGAAGATCGATAGATAATCAAAAAGAGAGCCAGGGCAGATTCCTGCCCCTCATGCAACCAGCCCTTTAGAGCTGATTCTTTTTATTCATCATTATATTTTTATTCCACAGTTCAAGGCCCCGGCCATCTTTCCACCAGGCATACTGATCCATGCCTCCAGTGGACCTGCTCAGCTCAAATATGTCCTTAAACTGATCCTGGTAGCGCTTGTACTCGGGGGTCGTAGGCATTATAGATTGGGCACCCATCTCTTTAAAGCTTGGCTCCAGAGTCATGGTCTCGCCAAGCTTGTTTCTCACAAGCAACCAGATGTGGCTCTTTCCAGTGTTGCCGAAGCTATCAGAGCGGGCAAAGCTCACATTGAACCCGCGGTTCTTAAGGTACCACTCGAAATATGCTGCCCTCTCAGATACGCTAAAATCCTCTGTATAAGGCCTTATGCTGCTCGCAAACCTTATCACTTCAATGGGGCTGTTCACATCTGCCTTTTTTGATGGACTGTAATAATCATCAGGCGTTCCCATGGCTTCTGGTGAGTCCGGAGGACTTCGATCCCCCATGAACATGAAGATGCCCGCGATCAATGCTATGATGATGGCTGCCGGCAGCAACTTGGAGGTATTGTTTTGACCCATAATGGCCTAAGTAATGTCGCCATGTCATAAGCTTTTTCTTATTTTAGGAGTTGATCTGGCCTGCTCAATCGCTCAATCATCCAGTACAACGAGGCTGAAAACTTGCAGCATATTCAACCTTTTTGCGATTGAATAAGTGATATCTACCAGGCGATCCAATAACTTTTGAATGCCACCAAATAAGACATACCTGGTAAGGGGCAAGCGCGAAAAGAGGAAGACCGAGAAGTCCTCGAAGCTGTACACCTTGGTCGTCTACCTGGTGGGGGGACCTGCTGAGGACATCGAAGACCCGATCATCTCCCGCGCCATACAGATTCGAGGGGACCAGACCTTAAAACACCTTCATCGTGCCATCTTCAAGGCCTTCAATAGGTCAGATGAGCACCTCTATGAGTTCGACCTTGGAGAAGAAGGGCCAGACGGCGCATCTAAAATCTACTCAATACCCTGACGAAGAATGATCACAGGACGCTTGGCCCGGCAGGCCGATGCCAGGCCAGCATCCATACCACATCTGAAGATCCTGACCGCTACTTAGACAAAAGCCTATCAGCCTGGATTATATCCAAGCTCTCCGGCCTTCTTTATAGCATCATCTGACTCGGCATCTTTGCCAAGCGCCAGTAATGATAAGCCCCTGTAATAGGTGATCACGGCATCCTTGGGGTTGATCTCCAGTGCCTGTTCATAGCACTCCAACGCATCCTCGTGCCTGCCAAGTGCGGCAAGAACCGCACCCTTAGTGCCCCAGCATGTCGCTACATCAGGGTTGGCCTTGAGCTCCTCCTCAGATGCATCAAGGGCCTTTGCGAATGTAGCCTCTGCCTCAGCGCTCTTTCCCAGAGCTGCCTCGGACTGGCCTTTGAGGCACAGGCAGAACCCGGCCAGAGGCGGTCCAAGAGCCATGGCCCTATCGTAGCATTTGATGGCCCCCTCATGATCTCCTTTAGCCGCCAGCACCCCGCCCTTTCCCTGCCAGGCGGCAGCCAGACCATCATCGATCTCCAGAGCCTTATCATATGATTTCAGTGACTGGTCGTACCTGCCCTGATAGTACTGGGCATCGCCTTTGCTGGACCAGGCTTGTACTGAATCTGGATCAATCTCTAGGGCTTTGTCATAGCATTCTATTGCTCCTGCATAATTGCTCGAGTCTGCAAAAGCCAGGCCTTCCTCCAGCCATTCCCCTGCATCCTTCTCTCCGGATCCCTGTGCTGACAGGGCAGCAAGTATGATAAGAAAAATTATAGCAGGTCCCATAACACACCTCGATCAGAGGTTAATGGGACATGATCCTAAAATGTTATCGGTCTGGTCGCAGATGGCTGCAGGAGAAATCATTCCTGCCCTTTACTCAATATCCTCTTCTACGATCTCTTTTGGAGCCAGGAGCAGCTCATTGAAGAGCAGTATCTCAATTACCTGGGACACATAGCGCCTCTGCTGGTACCTCTGGATATCCTCGTGCATCCTCAGCTCAGCATCTATCTGCACCCTAAGCAGGGCCATCCTGATCTCTTGCAGATCTTCTTCTTTAAGGCGAAGGCAGCAGATGTCACTGAGATGCCTGGGCAGCTTCAAGGGGTCGCGCAGCACTCTTGCTAGCAATAGGATGTAGTCCTGGGGCGTCTTGACATCGTCTTGCCCTGTCAGAAGCTGAAGGTCTGCGGTTGAAAATTTCTCATTTCCTATGGTTATTCGATCGTTGGTCATGCCTTATCTCCTTGAAGGATGGACTCGCAGAGCCTGAGGTCATCTGCGGTGTTCACATTCACTGCCAGCTCTATCCTCTCTATTATCAGGTGGTAATCCTCCTGCTCTCTCTCAATATCCGCCCCATCCAGGATGTTCACTCCTGAGGGCACTATCAGCTGGCCGTGATAGTTGAAGAGCGAGTCGGGCCTCCGACCCAATCGGCTGTGGAGCCGCAGCGGCGTATGTACAGACAGTGCCGGTTCATCCCTGGTCTCATAGATCTTTGCAACCTCTTCTATGATCTCAGAGGTCACCAGCGGCAAGTCGGCCATGATGATCATGACTGGTTTTTCTATGCCTGCTTTCTTTACGGCCGTAACCATATCTGAGATGAATCCCTGGCCCGGCGTGTCTATAACTGGCAGGTCTCTGGACACGGCCCAGGACCTGGTGGCAGGAACGCTCTGAGTCACCGCCACGAATATCTCATCGACATTGGACTCTGCCAGTGCAGAGACCACATAGTCCAGGAGCGTCCTTCCAAAGAGCTTGGCCATGGGCTTCTCACCCATATTGAGCCTGGTGCCCTTTCCTCCGGCCATCACCATAGCATCCAAGGCAGATATCCTCCCAGAGCCAGGGCTGCAGACAGGGCCACGGCTCTGCATACCTCATTGGTCGCGCCTATTCCATCACCATTTGAGCCGCCGAAGTTCCTCTTGGATACCAGGATCATGTACAGCGCAGCCACCTGTGATATTGCAAGAACCGCGAGGCCAAGCGTACCTAGAGCTCCTGCGCAGATCAGCGCGGCAATTACTATACCTATAGCAAAATCTTTGCCAGTGCTCCTTTCTATCATCATCTGTCCCAGGCCCTTTTGAAGTGATGTGGAGAATGCTGCAAAGGTGATCATGGACTGCTTGGCCGAGACCTCTGCTGCGATCATGGCCAGAGGCAGGAGTGCTGAGGTCATGCCCGATATGGCAGAGTACATGGCAAGCAGCATCACAGCCATGAATACTGCGGCACCCGTACCCATATAGACATCCTTCATGGCCGCGATCTTCTTCTCGACGCTTCCGTGGGCGATCACTCCATCTCCGAAGTCGGCCAGACCATCTATATGGTTGATCCCGCATAGTTTATAGATTGCGATGATGATTAAAATGGCCACAAGGCCCTGGGGCATTGCCAGGCCTGCAAGATACGCCACAGCGCCAAAGATGAGCCCGAGGGCCAAGCCCACCACATTGAAGAGGTAGATATGCTTCATGAGCGCCTCTATCCCCTCCATTGAGATGCCGACAGGTATTGTGGTGAGGAAGCCGAAAGCCGATTTGAGAGCAAAGACCGTCTGCCTCAGCTAGAACACCGCCCTGGTATACATATTGGCAGAGACGCCGCCAATCAGGCCGCCTATGACGTCGTCCATGAACGGGCCGAGGGTCCCGAGGATGCCCGGCTTTGCTTTGTCATACCTGACATAGTCGAACATCCCTTTGTAGCCGCCTATGTACTTGGCAATAGCCAGTCCAAGAACCTCGTCGGCTATGAGGCACGTCAGGTCGTTATCGTAATCGGACTGCTTGAGGTTTGGCAGGGTCTCCTTCTTGCCTTCTGATTCCAGGAGGACTCCTGCATATACCAGCAGAGCGAGGTTTGGGTCTGCAAGGGCGATCTCAAGCTCCCTTCTAAAGACCTGCTCGGCCTTATCGCGAGTCTCAACCCCGGGGTGAGGAAAGTAAAGCTCCAACGCGGAAGCCACTATCTCATCAATGGCTATCCCCATCTCCGACAGCACGTCCCGTATATCTCTCACGACCATGGGCCCAGACATTGCTTTTGTAGGATAAAAGTATATCTTAGACCTGGCCCAAGCTGGCGAAATTATTTAATCTTTTGCGGATGATGGCATTAAATGGAGATTTAAATGAAGACCCTGGTCAAGATCTTCGTAGATCACGAGCACCTGGTGAGGGTAATAAATACATTGACTGCGCTTGGAATCACAGGCTTTTACCTCATTGAATATCATGGCATGGCACCCAAGTCCTGGAAGAGCTTCAAGCTCAGCGAAGACCCGGAGCTGGCCCTACAGGCCATAAGGAATCAGTCCGAGCCTGGAGTCATAGTAAACACTGTGGTGAACTCTGATCGTTGCGGGCAGCTCATAAAGGAGCTTGAGGAAGCTTTAAAAGGAATAAGGTTTACAATTATGGGGCACAAGATTACCTCTATAAAGGTGAAAGGGGACTAGATCGCACATGCAAAATCTGAGCAGAGAAGATGTAGAAGCTGCCCTCGAAAGCATCAGGAACGCCCTGCGCGTCGAAGGCGGAGATGTCAAGCTCGTGGATATAGTGGACGGGACCGTCCAGGTGAAGCTGCAGGGGTCCTGTGCAGGATGCCCCTTCTCCCAGATGACTCTTAAGAACTTCATTGAGAAGGAGCTAAAGAAGAACGTGCCTGGAGTAAAGAGCGTCGAGGCCGTTTAGGCCTTGCCTTTCTCTGATTTTTAGAATTAGAAATAAAAAGATTGAAGTATGTTGCTGTAATATATCATGAGGCCGAGAATATGTTTCCAAGCAAGAAGGTTCAGACCTTAATAGGCACCAAGATTCAGGTGGAGATGAAGGGTTCGCCCAGGTATGTCCTAGAGGGCATCTTAAACAGCGTAGATGAGTACCTAAACCTCCATCTTCTGGAGACCGTAGAGCTTATAGGTGGAGAGAAGACCAGGTCTCTTGGATCTGTCATTCTCCGCGGAAATAACATCATCCTGATAAGTCCCATAGAATAGGTGTGGATAGATGTCTGCTGAGGAGGCTCTTGAGTATATAAAATCTCACCCTGAAGGTGTTCTCCAGAGCGACCTCTGGAAGGTTCTTCTTATCGATTCCCGCAAGTGCTCGCGAATTGTTGCAAAGCTTCTAAAGGAGAACCTGATCACAAGAGAGATAGAATCCGTAGACGGAATCAGGACATATAGGCTATATTATGCCAATAGAACCCCGGTAAGGCGCTTCCAGCCTCTCCTAGCAGTCGATATCTTCGAGCCGTGCGCTGGCTGCATCGAGGAATGCTCGCCAGAGCATTGTGCAAAGCTCAGTGAGTGGATCTTTGCCATAGTCCTCGGCGAGCCCGAGGACGTGCTCGATCTCAACGAGAGCTGTGATAAAGAAGATATTAAGCTTTAGATGAGATGCGCGCGGGCCTCTATCTCTGCAAAATTTTATGTGGGTTTGAGATTCATTCTCAACCCATTAAAAAGTTTTAGGGGCGAAGTTCAGGTGCTTATCTGATCTGCGCCAAATCCTCTCTTGACCAGGATCTCTTTTATGCGCTGTATATGGTTGCCCTGGAGCTCAATTAAATTCTCCTTGACAGTCCCACCGCAGGCAAGCTTTGATTTAAGATAAGTACATAGCTCCTGAAGGTCTATCTCATGTGGATCTATGCCTTGGATGACCGTGACTTCTTTTCCATACCTACGCTTCTGGACTTTGACAATTATCCTTTGCTGCTCCTTGGCAACCTCCTCGCAGATACAAAGCTCTCCAGGCAGGCCGCAGACAGTGCACATTTCAGAACTCATTGTTGGGCAGTTACCTCCTCAGAATATGAAATCTAGTAAGCATATTTGCTATTAAAATCTAATGGTGAGTCATGGCTTTGATCCACCGCGCTTCCTGATCTCTCGCAGTCTCCTTGCCACCACTTCCCCAAGAAAGATAGCCAATGCAGTTATGAGCAGCGTGTCCCTTCTAGAGGTCCTCTCCTGAACCGTCCTGATGCTCGCCCTTCTTGCCTCATCTATCAGGCTAAGTACTGCCTCATCCTCTGTGAAGACCTTGCCGCCGCTGGCCATGATGAGCCTCGCCAGGTCAGGATTGAACCCAACATCCCTGTACTCCAGAGGGTAATTGATGGCGATCCCATAATCTCCAAGATAGTATATTCCCTCAGCGCCCGGGTTCAATGTGGCCTCGTACCTGTCCGTCCCTGTCTTCTCTATAGCCACTCCAGGCCCAAGGTTTGGCCTGGCCTCGCTTGTGATTGTAACCTTCAAGGGCGTTCCCATCCACCCGTCCTCGGCATCAACGCGGTTGGTCTCAGGCCTTGGATCTCCTATGGCCCAGTTGATTGTGGCAGAGACGAGCTGTGAGCTGCCCCTGGCGTAGAGGGCCGGGGCCCAGGTCGTGCCGTCATCAGTGGTGAGGCTGGCCACTCTGCCAAGGCCGTACCTCCATGTTGTGAGCACTGGCTTTCCATCGGGCATTATCACTAGCCTCTGCGATCCGGGCTTTGGGGTGACATCGTTAAACCCATTTATGGATGAGTTCAGGCTTATGTCCTCGGTAATGTAGTGGTTTGCACTCAGCACTACCAGAGGATAACCCTCGAGGGACTGGTTCTCCTGGGGCTTATTTGTTTCTTGCAGAGGCTGGGTCCTTGTGGTCAGGGACTGGGGATATGTGAAAGGCGTGAAGATGGCCCCGGTCTCTTCAGCCAGCTCTCTGAACCTTGCCCTTGGCGGGTTGCTGAATGCCTGGACCTGGACCAGCCTTGTGGTGACGTTCATCTCCCTTATGAGCTCGGCAGATCTGGAGAATGTCAGGGGGTAGTTGGAGAGATCTCCATCAGAGATGACCACGACCTCGCCTTTTCCAGAGCTGCTCATGTTCAGCATATCCCGGGCGAGCTGCAGGCCGTTGTCGAGGTAGGTGTTCTCAGTTCCAGAGGGGGCGAGGCTGGTGATCCTGTCATCTATCATCCTCTGGCCCATGGCCAGGGTCACTGGAGTGGATACTACGTATGCGTTGGTGCCAAAGACCACCACACCCACCTTGTAGTCCTTGAAGTCAGGCGACTTGAGGAGCTCAATTGCCAGGGATTTCTCGTAATTCAGGAGGTTGGTGTTTCCTGCCCTGGTCTCGGTCATGCTAAATGAGATATCCAGCACAAGGACCACGGTCTTTCCACCCTCAAAGGTGCTCGGCATTGATCTGATGGGCAATACCTCTTCTAAGGTAGAGTTCAGGTAGCTGCCGCCCTCATAGGCGTCCGGGCCGCCCACCACTACAAGGCCGCCTCCATCGCGAACGTAGGGCACAAGAGAATCCATGCCTGAGGTATAGATCTGGTTGTCCAGCACCACGGCCTTGTAGCCGCTGATGCTTCCAGGGAGCTCTGATGCCTGGTCCAGCTTGTACAGCCTGGAGAGGATGTCAAACAGGGGCGACGGGCCTGCGGAGATCAAGAGCACCTCTGGCTTTGGAACAACATAGACCGCCTTCTGGTACTGGTTGTTCCTGGATTGCACGTCTGATGAGATGGCGGCACGGAGGATGTGCGTCCCTGTGCTTCCAAAGGCATGGGAGATCTTGATGCTTGAAGAGCCATTGGAACTCACATCGCCAGTATACACCGGCTCGTCATCTGCAAAGACCGAGAGCGTTCCCTGGTAGGTCCCGGATGATCTGACAACTGCTGTGAATGGATAGTCCTCGCCCATGACTGCGGTGTTGGCGCCTGTAATCTCAATGCTTGCATCCAGCTCCCGAGGTTCCATTCCTATGGCAAAGACTGAGGTGTTGGATGCCCTGGCCAGGGCCAGAGCATCCTCAAGAGGCCGGCCTGCGTTGCTGTACCCGTCTGATACCAGGAGTACTGTACTCCCCTGGGAGACGTGCTGAAGTATCCTGTCCCCAAGTGGGGTCGAGTTGCCTTTGAAGGTGCTGATCTGGGAGTTTACAAACCTCTCATGCAGGCGCTGTGCCACACCTGTGTCAAAGAGGGCCATTGAATCAGTCTGATCATCCAGGATGGTTATGCTGGGGCTTGTGGTCTCCCTGGTGTAAGTGGCCACCACGTAGGGGTTGGCAAGAGCCACCACTACCAGGCTCAGCACTATAGCCCTGCTGAGTACCAGGACCTTGTCTTTACCCTTCCAGAGGAAGACCAGGCCCAGGGCCAGTATGACTGGAATCGCCCATAGAAGCTCAGGCGATGAGAAGTATACTCCATCGCTCATACCTCTCGCCTCCACCTGATTATGGCCAGCTCAAGCACCACCATGAGCGCAGCCAGGGCGATCACCCATGGCGCTACGTCGTTCTCCACAAGGCTCTCCCTGCCTACATTTGATTTGAATTCGCCTGGCAGATAACTGGCTCCATGGCCGCTCAGGTCGGACTCCTTTGGGTCATACATATTTGCCGCCAGAGTTATTCCCTGGTAGCTGTAGATGCCGACCTCGTCTAAGAGCAGGCTGGATGTGGTCACAGGGCCGTAGGGCGTATCCGCGGTCATGGTCCTGCCAAGTGGGATTATCTCTCCAGTCTTGCGGTTGGACTCTGAGACATCGGGAACCCCGGTTAGCCAGTTGATCATCAGGTACCAGAAGATGGGGTACTCCGGCCTCTGGTAGAAGTCCGAGTTATAGTCAAGGCCATCGTAGATGACTGTCCCTTTTCCAAGAGTCCAGTAAGCAAGGACTGGCACGCCTCCAGCCTCGACCATTGACTCTGAGCCTCTTCTGGGGCTGGCATCGAGGTATCCATAGAGCCCTATCTCATCGAAGTGGAGGTCGCGGCCAAACTCCGGCGACCTGGCCCAGAGCTGCTCTGTTGAGTTGATGATGCCGGCGATCCTGACTGGCAGGTACTCAGGGCTGTCATCTGGGTCAGAGCCTATGTAGACCACTTTGCCCCCGCCGTCTATGTAGCGGTTGAGCTTTCCATCTGTGGAGGCGTTCCTGGATGCCACCACAAGATCGAAGCTTGAAAAGTCCCCTGATGTGGATACTTTTGCATTGGGCAGCGACTGCAGTGCTACCAGAGCCGGACCTGCCTCGCCCAGGTAGAGCACGTTTCTTGGACGCTGCTCGGGCTGGTATATGTAGGCGTGGTTGTCTGAATTTACGGCGTCTTGCAGGTCCAGGGTGATTGTATTTACGCCGGGCCCGGAGTTGAATGAGAAGTAGTAGTCGCCACCGCTCTCAAGGCTCACAGACCTTGTGGATGAGCCGCCCGGGCCTGAGACTACTATTGGCACGTTTCTGGCCTGGCCGTAGTTGTGAATCAGGGCTGTGTGGTTGAGGCCTGTCCCTGACTCTACATTCCAGCCGCCAACTATTGCCACGTTATCACCGCCACCGCCGGAGTTCGCGAATACCACTCCTACGTTGTTGTTCTCTATCTGCTTTCGCGCCGCGTCTGGGTCGTCTCCAAGCCAGCTCTTGAAATCGGATACCACCAATATGTTTCCGCCATCGGATCCAAGCAGGCCGTTTCCAAGGAGCATGGCGCCCGAAAGGTCTGCGGATACGGACCTCGGAGAGATCCTGGACAGGGTGTCCCGGGCCTCTGCGTAGCTTCCTGATTCCAGGGCAATGATCGGTATGCTCTCTGCCAGGACTATGCTGATCTTATCGTTTCCTGGCAGGTACGCCTCTGCCACATTAACCGCCTGTGGGAAATTGTTCTCCATGCTGGCTGATATATCCATGACCACCACGAGGTGTGATGCCGGAGTGCCGGGTGCGGCCGTGTATGGGCCGGCTGCGGCCAGGGAGAGAGATGCCAGGACTATCAGCTGGATCCAGAAGAGGGGGTCTTTTATGAGCCGGTTGACTACGGCTGACCTCTCGGCCATTCCCTCCTCCAGGAATAATGTAGAGGGAAAGCGGACCTCTTTGGGTCTGGGCCTGATCAGATACAGCACTATCAAGGGAATTATGCTAAGCAATCCCAGAAGGGCTATGGGGTTCCTAAAGGGCATCGCATATCAATTGCGCATGGGAATATGAAAAGGTTTGCTTATCAGGAGGCGAGTTGAATGATTAATTAAAAAATATGTAAAATAGGATAGTCGCCGATTTGTATACCTGTGATCTTATTGAACAATGATGTTTCTGACAGGGTATACCTGGAACTGATGCTGCCAACTCTTGCATAGAATCATGGGTGTTCCCATGCAGCTGCAGGGAACACTTATGTATCTAGGCCAGAGCTACCGCAAAAACACGATGGCATCAGCATGACTCCAAACTTGCTTTACAATTATATGTGGAGATAAACTGATCACCAGATCAAAATCCCTCTGTTATCCTGGTAGCAGACCACGATCCACCAGGAGCACTCTCAACAGTGTACACTCCATCGCTTATGCTATTTCCAGTTACGGAATTTGAAGTCCATGTGGTTTCTCCACCGCCAGGCGAGGCCCAGTTCATTGTGAAGGTTGTTCCGTCGAACTGCCAAGTCCCAGTCCTCTTAGCACCCACATTTGCCCCTTTGGTCTCAGTCCAGCTCATAGTGCCTCCTTCGCCAAGCACCAAATTGGCTTCCCAATCATTAAACCCTGTCTGATATCCTGCCATCTTCCAGCTGCCCACAAGCTGTGAACCCCCATTCTCATCTCCCGTACCTGTATCGTCTCCAGGCCCTCCTCCTGATGGGTCATTTAGCAGATTGTCGCCGATAGTGACATGAATGGATCGATCTGATGTATCCCATCCTTCTTTTGAGGCATATACATCAACGCGATATATATCTCCGGGATTTCCATTAACTGGGATCGTGGCTTCTCCATTTTCATCAGTCAACCTCTGGGGTAGATCCACATAGTCTCCGTTAATTGCCTTGTCCAGCTGTTTGTCATATGTGTGGAAGATCCTCATATCGAGAACTGCACCGCTCAGCGGGTTGTGTTCACATACATCCACTACTTTCGCAATCACTGCTGAGTTTTGCCCCTCATTTAGGTCAAGCAATAATCTATCACATGCCAGTTTGGGAGTTCCTGTTCTTGTGCCCGTCCAGTCTCCTGACCATCCTCCAGATGAGCCATATCGCCACTTGCCGCTAAATGAATTGCAGTCGTCTGATAGAGTAAACTCTGCATCGCCAGCATCACTTGGAGGACTGCGGGTGGGGACTTCAGTCCAGGTTCCAGTAAATTTGTTGCCTGAGACGGTTCCCTGAATGCGTCCATCGTCGTGAGCGTAAGTCCCAGTTAAGGTGTTTCCAGACTGTTGAAACTCCATTGACCCCCAATTTGAGTCCCATGTTCCAGTCCAATCACAGCCTTGAGCTAACACGGCCGATACACACAAAATAGCTAAGGCTGTCAGAATAAAAATAATTTTTCCCTTAATGAATATTCCTCCATGGCATCAAAAATAACGTATTTAAAGATTAATGTTTCTATAACCCATCCATATATGATACCTGCTATGGTCTCAAAATCGATTCATGCAGGGATTTCAGATAAACAAGGCGCGAAGCGTTGGATCATTGATTATAGGCAAGCAGGCAGAAGACCTGCTCCCTTTAGGGGGCGGGATGAATGCCGTGCCTCCTGCCAGCGAACCGATATATATATTCATTAGGCTTACATACTACCATCGATGGAAAAAACGAGATACTCGCGCTATAATATCAACTACCACCTTGTCTAGATACCAAAGTATCGCAGGCACATGTTGGTAGGACAGATTAAGGCGGATCTCAAGTCAGCCATCAAGGAAATAGCTGAAAAGATGGAATGCCAGTGATGATGAATGCATACAAATTCAGGATGTACCCGAATAAGGCGCAAACTGCGATCTTAGAGGAGACGCTTGAAATATGCCGCCGTCTCTGGAATACGGCTCTTGCCGACCGCAAGAATACTTACAAGGAAACCGGCGTTGGCAGAACATACAACCAACAAGCTGCAATCCTTACCATCGAGAAAAAAGAGAAACCTGAACTGAAAACTGTCTTCTCTCAAGTTCTTCAAAACGTCCTTAAGAGAGTCGATATCGGGACTGCTGCTTTCTTTAAAAGACTTAGAGAAGGCGCAAAGGAGCCTGGATTTCCAAGGTTCAAGAGGGAAGGTCAGTATAAGTCTTTCACCTACCCGGGATCAGGTTTTGAGATTGAAGACGACCATCTGATCCTCTCAAAGATTGGGACCATCAGGATCTTCAAGCACAGAGAGATAGAAGGTCAGATCAAAACCTGCACAATCACCAGAGATCGGACCGGGTGCTGGTATTGCAGCCTGGTAACAGAGCTTGAAG
>Ga0074195_1000746_pt1 | contig 56603 bp, 44 predicted proteins | sample EPASupsiteHSE623_FD_64525 | JGI IMG/M metagenome (GOLD analysis project Ga0074195, IMG submission 64525) | Bioremediated contaminated groundwater from EPA Superfund site, New Mexico - Sample HSE6-23 | ecosystem: Environmental > Aquatic > Deep subsurface > Groundwater > Contaminated ...
GCCCGCACTTTAGGCAGGTAGGGATTCTTGCTGTAGGCCATAAACGTAATGGGTTAGTTGGTTACATCCCAGTATACTCTGAAATGTTTCCAAGCTATTGGGCCATTACGTGGTAATTGACAAGCCATTAAAATAATGGTTAATTACCATGTTCCGAGTGTTTTTGGATTGTACCCTAACAATCAAGGAAAAAGCCATGAGCGCAAAAAGCGCTGGACTCACAACTAAGAACCCTTTTGCCATCACCATCCCCGAGTGGCTGGCGATGGCCCCAGACGAGGAGCGACGCGCAGCGGCCAGTAAAGCCAAGGAACTGGCTAAGAAGGAAATGGGCGGCAACTGGCTCGCTGGTGGTGGCGAGTATTACATGCTGTTCTGCGGAATACCTATGCATGTGCGCGCGATGGCAACTTCACCCGCGGGCGTACCGAGCACGAAAGCTGTTGCGGAGTTCGCCGAGTTATATGACTGCGTGCCGTTCGAGTTTTTCGCTGACGCTGTTCCACTGGAAGAGGTGGAACAGCGCTGGCAAGATCTCAACGCCGCACTAGGTTGTTAGATAGTTTCACGTCCACTTCCAACAAGGAGTTAAAGCCATGAGCGCAAAAAGCGCTGGGCTCGCAACTAAGAACCCTTTTGCCATCACCATCCCCGAGTGGCTGGCGATGGCAGACGAGGTGCAGGAAGCCGCGCGTGAGGAGGCTGGCCGGCTTGGCCAGACTGCTATCGTGCACCGGTTCGCTGAAGGGCATATCTACGTCATGCTGTGTGCCACGACGGCTTTCGCGCCCTTGGCCCGTTACTATCTCGACAAGATCGAGAATGTGGACGAGGTCGCTGACTACGCTGTTATCCAGCGCCGCGTGCCGTTCGAGTTCTTCGGTCTGGACGTTCCCACGGAGTTCATTCAGGAGCGTCGGCGAGCGCTCAACGCCGCGCTGGCGCTGAAAGCCGCGGAACCAGAAGAGCCCGCAGAAGAGTAGCTTCCCATCCATCATTCAGTCAAAAGGAGAAGAGCTATGAGTATTCAGGTAGTGGTTGTTGGCGGGCTCGGCAAGAGGCTGGGACATCCGGTCTGCGAGGCGATTTTGTCTTCCCATGATCTCACGCTCGCCACCATCGTTGAATCGCCGAATATCGTGGCATCCTTGCGGGCCGCCAACAAGTTCGACGGTTCGCAGTTTGTTGAGTCGTTGTCCGAAGCCATGGACGAGTTGGACCAGGCCGCGTTGAACACGCCGGCCGAAGAGCAAGGGAAGACCGTGGTGTTCTATGCCGTGAGGGCGGATGCTCTGCTGTCGTGCCTGCGGGAGGCGGTCCAGTGCGGTTTTCACAGGCACGTCATCGGCACCACGGGCCTGGACGAGACAGCGCTCCAAGCGATCAAGGAGCTGGCTGATCAGGGTCATACAATCGTCTTGGCTCCCAACTTCAGCATAAACGCCTGGCTTGGAGCCTCGGAGTGCGCGGAACTGGCTTGCCAGATTCCGGATGCCGAGGTGGAGATCATCGAGACCCACCACAACCAGAAGGAAGATTCGCCCAGCGGCACGGCTCTTCTCTGGGCTCGGGCTGTGGTGGCTGCCCGCGGGCAGAACTTCGACGAGGTCGTGATCTTCGGCCGTCCTCGCGGCAAGATGAAGCGTACGCCCGAGCAGGTGTGCATCCATTCCATCCGTGGCGGCAGTGTGCCCGGGAACCATCGCGCCATCTTCTTTGGCCCGGATGACGAGATCGCGGTCGAGCACAACGTCCGCTCCGGGGCTGTTTTCGCCCGGGGCGCGCTCACGGCCATCCGCTGGGCCACCAAGAAGGAGGAAAGCGGCCTCTATGGTATGCCCGATGTTCTGGATCTGGCATACCTCAAGGCGCTGGGCGTCAGCTGAGTTGACCGCGCCACACAGGCCAACAGAAAGGAGCATGGCCATGTTTCTACTCGCAGTCGCGGCCTTGTTTCTGGCCATAGTGTCGTTCTTCAAGTCGTGGTTCGTCCATCGTGAATCCAATCTTCGCCATTTCGAGACCAGGCTGGGGTACGCGCTCCGGTGGGGCGTTTACCGGTGGATGATGGCCATCATCTATCTCGCGGCCAGCGTGGCGGCGGACATCGGCCGCAGTTTGGCCCGTCAGGCCGGGTGGTACATAGTCACGCACGACATTTACCTCTACCTGACTGACAGCCGGTCGATCATTGACCAGGAAGCGCGTCACGCCTATCTCAAGAAGCATATGAGAAGGCCGGCCTAACCCAGCGAGGCGATCAGTATGAAAGCGCTAGGAGTCCAACACCTGCGCGTTTGCCCGCGGTGCAAAAAGCGGCGCTGGCAGGTGGTAACTTGCTACCATTGCGATGGCAAGTTCTGTCCTAAGTGCGCCCAGCCGTTCAAGCTTGGGCGTTACATGGGCCGCGGCCGGGGTTTTTTCTGCCCGCACTGCGACCGGAACATCGTGCTGTAGGCAAGGCAGCAACGAACCTTGAAGTGCCAGCACCCATTTCCAGAAAGGAGATTGGGTGCTGTTTTTTTATAAAAAAATCGCTCCCAGACAGTTGTCCGGGAGCGGGTGGAAAGGGCGGTTAGGGTGAGAGGCCGGTTTTTATGATTTTAGCCGCCTCAGGAATCAGTTGGTTGCGCGGCAGATGCAAACCCACATACCGCTTTGGCCCGGGCCCTTCTCTGCACAGTTGCAGATCAGTATCCGCAAAAAAGGTATCGCCGATGAAGAAGCGCAGATCCAGAGTAAGCTGGTTTTGGGCATTAACCTGGATCAAGAGCGTGGGCAGGCCCTTGCGCAATTTTTGCTCAACAAATATCAAGTGATGGCGCTCTTGAAAAAGTAGTACCAGGGCATTGAGCAAGAAACACTTGAAGCGATAAGCCAGATCAGATTGGAACCTGGCTTTGTCGCGCTGCTTGGCTTCCAGATTAGCTCTCAAAGCCATGGCCAACAGCGTGTCAACTTGGCTGGAAACAACGAATTCGCGGACAGCGGCTTTGAGTTTGTCCGGGGCGTTGATTTCAGCCAGAATCCGGTCTTTTTTTCTTTTATATTAAACCTCATCATTGGTTAGGCAGAGCCGCAGGCCAAGCCAGCTCATGACCATGGCCTCTGGAAAACGCCTAATATCCGGATCAAGAAAGAAATCTATTGCGCTGGTTATCACTTGCCTGTTCATGGCTTCCCCTTTGTTTTGTAAAGGTTTGGTTTTTATTCAATCAATTATAATAATACTTTTTTGATATTTTAGCAATAATGGGATAGAATCCTTACGTCACCCCGAGCTTGCCGAGGGGTCTCATCGTTTATCCACGAGATCCTTCGACTCCGCCCGCCGAATCGGCGGGCTTCGCTCAGGATGACGATAACTATATGCTCAACACTACCCAAATCCGCTCGCAATTTCCTATTCTCTCACAGCCGATTAATAACCAGCCATTGGTCTATTTTGACAATGCGGGCATGAGCCAGATGCCGCAGAGAGTAATGAAACGGGTGTTGGAATGGGAAGGCCGGGAGCGGGGGAATATTCATTCCGGATTGCACTCTTTATCCCAAAAATCCACCGAAGCTTATGAACTAGGGCGGCAAAAAGTGGCGCAATTCATTGGCGCGGATGAGGATGAAATTGTGTTTGTAAAAAATACCACTGAAGCCATTAATCTCGTGGCTTATGTTTGGGCGCGAAAAAATCTTAAGCGCGGGGACGTGATCGTCATTTCAGAGTTAGAACATCACTCAAATATCTTGCCTTGGCGGATATTGGCTGATGATTGTGGTATAGAAATCCGCTGGCTAGAAATCGGGGATGGTGGGCGATTAAAAAGTGAAAATGGAAAATGGAAAATGGATGATAGAGTAAAGTTAATTGCGTTTACTCATGTCTCTAATGCTCTTGGGACTATAAATCCAATTAAAGAGATTACAAAAATCGCGCGAGAAAAGGGGATTGTTACGTTGATTGACGGGGCGCAGGCCGTGCCGCACCTGGCCGTTGATGTGAAAGAGCTGGGCTGTGATTTTTACGCTTTTTCCGGATACAAGATGTATGGCCCGACCGGGATTGGAGTTTTATACGGCCAGCGAGATATCTTGCATAATCTGCCGCCATTTTTGGCTGGCGGAGGCACGATATTGTCAGTCAAGAAAAATGAGGTTAAATGGCGTGAAGCGCCGGAAAAACTGGAAGGCGGCACGCCAAATATCGCGGGAGCCGTGGGATTAGGAGAGGCAATCAGCTTTTTATCTGAGATTGGGATGGATAATGTCAGCGCCCATGAACAAGAATTAACTACCTATGCTTTGGAAAAGTTAAAATCTATTCCGGCCATAACAATCTATGGCCCAAAAGATATGGAGAATCGGGCGGGCCCGCCCGAAGCTGGGGCGCTCGGGCGGGCGAGTGTCATTTCGTTTAATATCAAAAATATCCACGCTCATGATGTGGCGACTATTTTAGATGAACAGGGCATTGCCATCCGCGCCGGCCACCATTGTGCCGGGCCGTTGATGGAGCGCTTGGGCGTTCCGGCGACATGTCGTATAAGTTTTGGGGTATATAATACGGTTGAGGAGATTGACGTCTTGATTAAAACCTTGCAAGAAGTTATTACTAAATTTAAAGTTTAAGACATAATGTCAAATGTCAAAGCTCAAATGCCAAATGAATGTCAAAACCCTAATGACAAAAATCAAGCTCGTCATCCTGAACGAAGTGAAGGATCCCAGAATTAAACACGAGATTCTTCGCTTCGCTCAGAATGACGTGCGTATTTAGACATTTGACATTTATTTGAACTTTGGATTTTGACATTTGAATTTTATTTCTATGTCAATGTACCGTGAACAAATAATGGATCATTATAAACACCCGCGCAATTTTGGAGAATTGCCAGACGCGGATTTTTCATACGAAATAGACAACCCATTGTGCGGGGATAAATTGAAGCTGCAAATAAAATTTAAACCCGTCATTCTGAACGGAGCGAAGCGAAGTGAAGAATCTCAGCGATTATCCACGAGATCCTTCGACTCCGTCCCGCTGACGCGGGACTCCGCTCAGGATGACGTGGTCGCAGACGCCAGATTCACCGGCACCGGCTGCGCTATCAGCACAGCTTCAGCTTCGCTTTTTACAGAATATTTAAAAAACAAAACCCGCGCCGAACTGCTGACAATCGACGAAAATGAGATTTATAAATTACTGGGAGTGGAAATAAACCCCGGCCGGGCTAAGTGCGTTTTACTGCCTTTGTTTGCTTTAAAAGAGATTTTGAAAAGTAGCAATCCGCCTCTTCGGCGGATGCGCCGAGGAGGCGCAAAATAATTAAGGCCAGGAGAGCATGCTGCTGCTCCTGGCCTTGGGTCCGGCTCGCGCCGGCGGTGGATGGTCATCCGAGACCGAAGAAGGCGAGGATCTGGTCCCATTTGACCAAGATCGTGATGAGACCACCGACGACGGCACCGACACTCAGTGCCCAGGGCCAGATCGGCGTGTCGTGATGTTGCTGTTGTGGCAACATGTACAACCTCTTTCGAAGAACTGCGTGAATGAGTGAGCTACGTCTTCTTCATAGGCATCCTCCTGTGCCTCTGCAAGAAGATTTCAATATACTGCTATTTTTGTAAATAATCAAGAAATGTTCAAAAATAGCTAAAATATGCTAAAATCCGAGTATGACTAAATACCTTATCATTGGCGCAGGCATAGCCGGCGCCACCGCGGCCGAAACAATCCGCGAGCGCGACAGCGAGGGAGAGATTACCCTAATTTCCGGGGAGCCGGAATTGGTGTATAACCGCATTTTGCTGACCAAGTATTTTAAAGCCAAACTGGAGCGGCCGCGGCTTTTTGTGAAAACTCCGGAATCTCTGGCTGCCAAAAATATTATCGTGAAACTCGGGGTCTTGGTAAAAAACGTGGACACTGTTGCCAAGACAGTAATTTTAGATAATGGCGAGATTTTATCATTTGATAAATTATTGATAGCCACCGGCGGAGCGCCAAAAAAATGGGATGTGCTAGGGGTGGAGAAAAAAGGCATTTTTCATTTTCAGACTCTCTCCGACACCGAAGCCATGGCCCAGCACGCCAAAGGCGCCAAGGCCGCGGCCGTGGTCGGGGGCGGATTTATCAGCCTGGATTTGATTGACATATTTTTGCATAACAAAATTCAAGTCCATCTTTTTTTGCGTGGCCCGTATTATTGGAAAGAGCTTATGGATGAAGAGCAGGGCTTGCGGCTGATAAAAAAACTGGAGAGCTTAGGTGTGGTTGTTCATACCAACCAGACGATTATTGAAATCAAGGGCAATACATCGGTTCAGGCGGTAAAGACAAATACTGGTTTGGAAGTAGCGGTGGATATTGTGGGCTACGGCATCGGGCTGGAGCGGCGCCTTGATTTTTTGGCTGGGAGCGATATCAAAACCAACCAGGGCGTGGCGGTTAATGAATTTTTGGAATCATCTGTGCCCGGGGTATATGCGGCTGGCGACGCGGCCGAGTTTTTTGACGGCACAATCGGAAAAACCCATGTTCTGGGCAATTGGGATAATGCCATGCATCAGGGCCAGAGAGCCGGGCTGAACATGGCTGGGGAGAAAGCGCCTTACCAGGAGCTGACATCTTATTCCATGTCCATTGGCGGTTTGATTGTGGCCACAGTCGGCAATACCGTGGTGGCTGACAGCGACGAAATTATTGTGCGTAAGAATGAAAATGATTACATCAAGATTTTGCTCTCGCAAAATAAAGTGATCGGCGCGGCTTTTGTGGGTGGGATTAAAGATTTGATGGGGATAAAAAAATTGATTGTGGAGAAGAAAGAATTGAGCCCAGAAGTTAAAGAAAAACTTAAAGACCCGTTTAGTGTCATATGATTTTTAAAATTTGTTTGGTTGGAGCTATTCCCAAAGGCGATAGTGAACGAAAAGATTGGATCGATTGGAAAACACATTATAAATCTATTCTGTCGCGAATCGATGGGGTTGAGTTTGTTGATGGCGATGATTGGAAAGACGAAACCAAGCCGCTCTTGCTTTTTGGCCATGATGCTAATTTGGTAAAAGCGTCTGACTTGACCATAGTGAACGCGGAAAATAAACTGGGAGCAGGCACCGCGCAAGAAATGTTGATTGCCAAATATTTTTCTAAACCAGTAATAACAATCTTGCCCAAAGACACGCACCATCGCCGGTCAAACATTTTATTTGACGGGAATTTTATAGACGATTGGATTCATCCATTTTTGTTAAACACATCTGATTTAGTTGTCGGCGCCATAGAAGACTCTGTTGGCTGGATAGAGGAGTATCGGCTTGACCCAAGAAGCAAGAAGATAAAAAGCATCGCAATTATTGATGACGCGATTGCGGCTTATCTCGAACATTCTAAAAACCCTGGATTCCCGCTTTCGCGGGAATGACAATCTTTATTTATGCGAGCAATATTACAACGCGTCACAGCATCCAAAGTATCAGTCAATAATAAAATCATCGGCCAGATTGGCCAAGGGTTTAATATTTTGTTGGGCATCGGGCAAGAAGACAGTGAATCGCTTGTCCCCAAGTTCGCGGATAAAATTGTCAATCTGCGCGTTTTCAGCGACGAGCAGGGAAAAATGAACAAATCCATCTTGGATATAAAGGGTGAAGTGCTGTTGATTTCCCAGTTCACTTTATGCGCTGACACCACTGGCGGCCGGCGGCCCAGCTTTGTCAAAGCAGCCGAGCCGATTAAAGCCGAGGCTATCTATAAAAAGATGATAGAAGCCATCCGCGGCTATGGCGTTAAAGTGGAAACCGGCGAATTTGGGGCTGACATGGCTGTGGATATCCAGAATGACGGGCCGGTTACTATCATACTGGATTCACTGGAGATTTAGTGGTATACTTTATAGCGTAGTTCTGCGTATATCCGCGTCATCATCTGCGTTAATCTGCTTATATATGCAGATTAACGCAGATAGCAACGTTGATTAACGCGGAATATAAAATTAAGCGCCCTATGGAGAAGCTCCATCTCTTGAAAGAAATAAAACATTCTGTCAGTAGTATTCTTTGGTACTTTAGCATCCAGGGTATAGTTTTGATATTACTGGGAATTGGGGTTATTTTTTATCCCCAAATCCTGATTCTCCTCTTTGCCTTTTTCTTCGTTTTTATCGGCCTGCTCTCAATTTGGGCGGCCTTTAAAATTTCCCGGCTCCTCAAGCATTTTGATAAGTTTTTTGACTTATTTGGATAGGCTTTGCGCTTAAATTTGAATGAGGATATAATACTCTGGCGGGGGTATTATTTTTTAATTAATCCTTACGAACTACGAAATAGGTACGAAAATACGAAAAACAAAATCAGGCCATGTTCGTATTTTCGTAAAAGATTCGTAGTTCGTAAGAATATTATGATTGCAGTCCAGAACTTAACCAAAAATTACGGGGACAATAAAGCGCTGGATGACGTCAGTTTTGAAGTCCGCCAGGGTGAAGTATTGGGTTTTTTGGGTCCGAACGGGGCGGGCAAGTCCACAACCATGAAAATCATTACCGGTTTTTTGGCGCCGACTGACGGCACGGTCAAAGTGGATGGCCAGGATATCCAGGATGATGCCATGGCCGTGCGCGCCAAAATCGGGTATTTACCGGAAACCGTGCCGCTTTACACAGACATGAAAGTCTACGAGTATCTGGATTTTGTCTCTTCGGTGCGGGGCATTCCCAAAGACAAGCGCCGGGGCGCCATTAAGCATATGGCGGATGTTTGCGGTTTGCGCGACGTCATCAGCAAACTGATCAGCGAGCTTTCCAAAGGCTATCGCCAGCGCGCGGCTTTGGCCCAGGCCATGATTCATAATCCCGAAATTTTGATTCTGGACGAACCCACCAGCGGTTTGGATCCAAACCAGATTGTGGAAATCCGCGAACTTATCAAGCGCCTGGGCCGCGAGAAGACCGTGATTTTATCCACCCACATTTTGCCCGAAGTGGCTGCCACCTGTTCGCGCGTCATTATTATCAATCAAGGCAAGATTGTGGCCTCGGGCCGGACCGACGAGCTGCTCTCGGGCGGCGGAGGCAAAGAAGTGGTACAGGCTAAAATCCGCGGCTCGCGCGAAGCAGTGCGCGAAGCTTTAGGGCGGCATGAATCTGTCCGCGATGTGAAACATCTCTCTGACCACGATGACGGGGTTTCCAGTTTTGTCATTGAAGTAATCGGGGGCGCCGACCCGCAGGAGATTGTGTTCAAAACCGTGGTGGCCAACAACTGGATGCTTTTGGAAATGTTTAAAAAACAAGAAAGCCTGGAGGAAGTATTCAGGCGTTTAACGCGGAATGATAATTAGTCCGTCGGGATGACGATATTATGAACTTACTAATCTTAAAAACCAGTTTTAACCATATCCGCCCGATTTTCAAACGGGAGTTTATTAGTTATTTCAACAGCCCGATCGCTTATATTTTCGTGGCCATATTTTTGATTGTCACCAACTGGCTGTTTTTCCAGCGTTTCTTTTTGGCCGGACAAATCAGTATGCGCGACTGGTTCGCGCTTTTGCCCTGGGTGTTCTTGTTGCTGGCCCCGGCTTTAACCATGCGCTCCTGGGCTGAAGAGAAAAAGAGCGGAACTATCGAATTTTTATTGACATTGCCGATTCGCGATATTGAAGTGGTCTTGGCTAAGTTTTTTTCCAGTCTGGGGTTTTTGGCCCTGACATTGCTTTTGAGCCTGTCAGTTCCCATCACGCTGGCATTTTTAGGTGATTTGGATGCAGGAGTGATTTTTGCCGGTTACGTGGGAGCTCTGCTGTTGGGCGCAATGTACATCAGCATCGGCTTATTCATTTCATCGCTCACTTCAAACCAGATTGTGGCTTTTCTTTTAAGCCTGGCCGCGCTTTTTATCTTATTCATAATCGGCAGTAATAATGTTTTAACCTTTGTCACCGGCCCCTTGGCCAGCCTTTGCCGCTTTGTTTCATCCGGCAGCCATTTCGACAGCATCACCAAAGGCATTTTTGACACGCGCGATATTTTATACTACCTGTCGTCAATCGCGCTGTTTTTGTATTTTAATGTTCAAGTGATAGGTTCGAGAAAGTGGAAATAGAAATCTGCGAATTATGCGAATTTTTACGAATGAATACTAATATAACCATTCGTATAGATTCGCAATAATTCGCATAATTAGCAGTATGCCAATTCTTCAATCCAAAAGACAATTAAACAAAGCCAACGCGTTTACCGCGGTTATTATTGTGGCCATTATCGCTTTGGTCGCGAATATTTTTTCGGCCGAGCTTTTTGCGCGGTTTGATGTCACGGCCAACAAGGATTACAGCATCTCCGACACATCCAAAGATATTTTACGCAACCTGCCGGACGTGGTTAACATCAAGGCCTATTTTACAACCAACCTGCCCGGTTATCTGGTAAATACCAACCGCGACGTGCGCGATCTTTTATCTGAAATTGAAACCACGGCGCATGGCAATATTATTGTCACTTATCTTGATCCGAATAAGGACCAGGCAATCGAGCAGGAAGCCAGGGGACTGGGCATTCCGACTTTGCAGTTTAATGTGGTGGAAAAAGACCAGTACCAGGTTACCAACGGCTATTTGGGCGTAGCCGTGTTTTACGGCGACAATAAGGAAATTATTCCTTTGGTGCAAGATACTTCTTCTTTGGAATATGATATTGCCGCGGCCATCAGCAAAGTGACACGCAAAGACGTGCCAAAAATTGCTTTTCTGACAGGCCACAAGGCTTTTACCCGGGACGCGGATTTATCGCAAGTCAGCCAGCTTTTGGAAAAGCAGTATGATGTGCGCGATTGGGATGTTACGACTGGTGATTTGGTGCCTGATGACGTTACCACTTTGATTATTCCGGGTGTGCGGGAGCAATTAACAAAGAGAGAGCAGTACGCGATTGACCAGTTTTTAATGCGTGGCGGCTCGATTCTGGTTCTGCAGGAAGGCGCGGATATCAGCCCCACTGATTTATCGGTTACTAAATTAAATACCGGCATTGATGAACTTTTGGCGCAATGGGGCGTGCGGCTCAACAAAAATTTGGTTTTGGATGTTTCCAGCGAAATGGCCGGGTTTAGGACTGATACTGTCCAGTTTTTCGCGCCTTATCCGTTGTGGGTTAAAATCGCCAAAAAGGGGTTTAATCCGGAAAGCGGCATTGTCAACAAATTGGAATCCTTGGTTTTAACTTGGGCTTCGTCAATTGAGGTCTTGAAAGAAAAATTAACCGACAAAACCCAGACAGTTGATCTGGCGCGCAGCACGGCCCAGGCCTGGACCCAAGACGACACTTTTGAACTTAACCCGCAAAAAATAGAACCTCCGGCCAAAGCCGAAGACCGCAAGTCCTCGGTGGTGGCCGATATGCTTTCGGGTGAATTCAGGAGTTTATTCAGCAAAGATACTATCCCGGAACCTCACCCTAACCCTCTTCCCTCGGCATACTCGGGACAGGCTCTTAGTAAAGGAGAGGGAACTGCCCCGGCGGGCAAAGCCAAAAAGCCGGTTGTCTCTGAAGAAGAAAAGAAAAAATTCAGCGCCACTACTAACAAGGGGCGGATAATTGTGGTTGGGGACGCGGATTTTCCGGTGAATGACAATTTAAAGCGCTTTGCGCCCAATACCGTGTTTTTCCAGAACCTGGTGGATGCCTTGGCCTCAGACGATAAGTTAATCGCCATCCGTTCCAAGGCCGTGACTGACCGGCCGATTAAAGAAGTTTCAGACAGCGTCAAGAATACCATCAAGTGGCTGAATATTCTGGGTGTATCTGTTTTGTTTACCGGCTATGGCTTAATCCGTTTCGCGCGGCGGAGAAAAGCGAAAGTGGAGATTTAAAGCAGGCGCTAACGAAACGGCTTAAACAAATCTTTAACAAACCAAAAATAGATAAGAAATATTATCTCCACTGCCACGCCGACAGTTCTAAATGGGTTGAACTCTTTTGTGCCAAAAAATACTAAAGCCAAAGCGATTATTACCACGCCAGTGTAGATATCCAAAGCCCAACGGCGCAGATGCCTAAAACCAAAAGACACAACAATCAGCCCGATGCCGATAATTAAGTTTACCGAAGCCAAAACCATCGCCCAACCGCTTAAGTCCGCTATGCCGGTTAAAAAAACCTTGCCCGACATTAAACAAACGCCAATGCCATATAACAATAAAAGCCAAGCCATTACTTTAGCAAAGAACGGGGTTTTAGCAATTTTAATAAATACTAGATCGCGCATATATTTGATGTTAACTGATAATTAGTTTTATTATACCACAAAAAAGAACCTCACCCTAACCTTCTCTTATGTCTCTCCCCATCTCCAAATTCAAAAACACTTTAATTCTTCTCGGCGTGCTGGCCGTGCTTTTGATTGCTTATGGCGCGTATCAGGGCCAGACTGCCAGCAAGAACAAGCGCAATCCGGCTTCGTTTTTTGGCGTGAACTTTGACAAGGTCACAAAAATTCGGGTGACCGGCACCAATGGGCTGTACGAAAATATCTTGGAAAAAAAGAAAGACGATTGGGTAGTGGCCAACGCTGGTGATTATCCGGTTAATCCAAAATACATTGAAGATTTGAAAGATATTCTGCAAAACATGGCCAAAGGCGAGCTGGCTAGCCGCGACAAAGCCAAGCACGAAGAGATGCAGGTTGATAAAGTTGGCATAGCTTTGCAAGCCTGGCAAGGCGATACACTGGTGGCGGACGCGGTGATAGGCAAAGAAGGCCCGGGATTTGGCAGCGCTTACATAAAGAAAGCCGATTCCGATAATGTTTATTTGGTGCCGCAAAATATCAGGCCGGTTTTTAACCGCACCGACTGGCGCGACAAGCGGGTTTGGATATTTGACGCCAAAAAAGTAACGGCCGTGGACTGGCGCTATAAAGACGTGGATATTTCGCTTTTAAAAACCAAAGACGGCTGGCGCCAGCTGACTCCGATTTCCACCCCATCATCAGACGAGAAAGTCGGCCCAGAACTGGTTAAGCTTGCTGATTTATACGCGTCCAACATCGATGAAAAAGTAAGCCGCAAAGACGCGGGCTTGGAAGGCAAAAAACTGGATATTCGCATTGAGCTGACTTTTGAAACCGGGGAAAAGGACGCCTTGATTGTGGGAGATAAGCTCAAAGACAAAGAAGAGTATTACGTGGCGCGGGAAAACGGAAAGCTGATTTACACGCTGGACAGTTTTACCGTGGAAAATACCCTGAAAAAAGAAATTGGCAGTTTTTAAATAAAAAAAACCGCTCCGGAGGTGTTGCTACCGGAGCGGGCAATGGCGGGGCGCCAGGGCGCGGCCTGGCTTAGTGTCCGCCGTTGAGAGCCCGGGCGCGGCGCTTGTAGCCCGAAAAGGCTGTAAAAAGCTCCGTGCCTATCTTGGCGTCAAAGAGGAATATGGCGCCCGCGATCTCCTCTTCCGAGCGCTGGCTTTCCATGAAGCCATTAACTCTGTCCGCCAGAACCAGGAATCTGTCCAGCTCGCCTTCTGCCATCAACAAATGGCAGTGGGAAGAACCGGCCAGCTGCCGCCAGGCTGGGGGCAGGTGCGCGTCGGTTTGCGGGAAGATGATCTGGAAGTTCACGTGGCTCATCTTCATGATGAGCGCTGTGATGCCCTGGAGCAGGTGGTCATTGAGACCATGCTTGGCCAGGATGTACACTCCTTGCTGAGCCCTGGCGATGAGCCGCCACAAGTTCTGCTTGGCCACGGCCGGCGGGCTTCTGAAGGGCGTACTCACTGGCGCAGGTCTTTTGTTCATTGAATAGCCTCCCCGTCTATTGTGCCTTGTCGGCGGCGAAAAGAGCAAGAATGTCTGATGTAACAATTGACATTATTATAATTTTTTGTTTTTGTCAATTGATTTTTTGACGATATCATCTTAGTCGTGATATTCTATCTATTATCGCTTAATTAATTTTTTTCTTATGACAAAGTATATTTGGATTACAATCGGAGTTATCGCTTTAATACTGGTTCTGGGCTGGAAGCAGGCAGGTAAAGAACCGCCGGTGGTTATACCCGAGGCGCCAGCCGAAGACGTGGCCGCCCCGGTTGTAGGCGAGCCGGTTGTGAGCGAATCGGGAAATATCAAAGTCACTCAGCCCCAGCCGGATTCTTTGGCGGCAAGCCCCATGCTCGTTAAGGGCCAGGCCCGGGTTTTTGAGTCAACTTTCCAGTTGGTATTAAAAGACGGAGATGGCAAGGAAGTGACTAAAAAGACAGTAACTTACACTGCCGAGGATCCGAGCCAATTCGGCGACTTTGGCGAACTATTGCTGTTCGACGCGCCAAAAACCGACACCGGAACTTTGGAAGTGTTTGATAATAGCGCCAAAGACGGCTCGGTTATTGATTTAGTAACCATACCAGTTAAATTCAAATAAAAGATATGTCCAAATACAAACTACTTATTATCTTATTAGCAATTGTTTTTCTCGGCGCGGGTTGCGGAAAGAAAGAGGAATCAGCTTTCACGCCCAAAGAACAAGCACCAATCCCGAATCCAATATCAGTAACTGAACCCGAAACATCTATGGCCACCACTACTCCGGAAAACGTCCAGGAAAAAACTATCGTCACTTTGCAGACCTCCAAGGGCAATATCAAACTTGAACTCTTTCCCCAGGACGCGCCCAAGACTGTGGCCAACTTTGTGAAGCTGGCTGAATCTAGCTTTTATGATGGCACCACTTTCCACCGCATTATTCCGGATTTTATGATTCAGGGCGGGGACCCGCTTTCCAAAGATGACAACCCGTTAAACGACGGCACCGGCGGTCCGGGCTACATGTTTGAAGATGAAATTAATTCCCGCAAAATAGTGCGCGGAACTTTGGCCATGGCCAATGCCGGGCCAGATACCAATGGCTCCCAATTTTTTATCGTTACCGCCGATGCCGCGCCCTGGCTTGACGGCAAGCATACGGTTTTTGGCCAGGTTACAGACGGCATGGACGTGGTGGAAGCGATAGTCAAAGCAGACCGCGATGGCAACGACCGGCCGATCAAGAACATTGTCATCAGCAAGATAACGGTTGCCAAGGGTTCCCTATAATTTTTGCCGGTTGTGTGGTATTATTAATTTAATTATGACTAGGAAATGGCTTTTAATCCTAGCTTTTTTGCTTCTGGCCGCCCCGGCCCACGCGGCGCCTGATTTAGGCTTCAGGGCCGGGCGAAAATTGGATGTCTCCATTGCCAAGAGCCGGCTTAACTGGAATACGTGGAAATTCCAGCCGATTGGCTTAAGCGTCGCTAATATTTATTTGTGGGATTTTGGCGATAGCAAGCTTTCGGACGAGCAAGAGCCTGTTCATAGCTGGCCGCGCTGGGGAGAATACAAAGTGACTCTTTCAGTAAGCGACTCAGCCGGCGGCGTGGGCTCAGCCGAAGCGCTAATAGCCGTAAGTTTTTGGCATATCCAGAATATTTGGCTTCAAGGCATCTTAGGTTTTTTGGGATTATGCGTGGTGGTTTTAATCTTGCTTATTATTTTTAATAAATTGCCGAAATTTAAAGATTAATAAACATGGCCAATAAATACGACATTATCACCATTGGCGCCGCGGTTCGCGATATTTTTCTCTGGCTCTCAAGCGACGATGCGGCTATTTTTGCCAATCCGGCCGATGATCCAACGCGCAAAGAACTGCTGGCACTGGAGTATGGGGCAAAAATAAACGCCGCGCGCTCCGCCCACTCGTTCGGCGGCGGGGCTTTTAACGCGGCCGTGACTTTTAGCCGGCTGGGTTTTAAAACCGGCATAGTTACCGCTCTGGGCTGCGACGATACGGCCGAGGCTATGGCCAACGCCATGCGCCATGAAGGCCTGGGCTTGGATTTTATCAGCCATCACAGCACGCGCCATACCGGGTTCTCGGTTATTATTGAAGCGGGTATTGCCAAGGAGCACGTGATAATCGCTGAACGCGGAGCCAATAATCTTTTATCTTTTTCGCCGACCAAGAGCGGATTGGGGAGCGCGCAGTGGTATTATTTAACTTCTTTAACCGGCGAGAACTGGCCAAAAATTTTGGAGAAAATAGTCAGCGCTGTGCGCCGGAAAAAAATAAACTGGGCCTGGAATCCGGGCGGAGAACAGCTGGAAGCCGGTTTTGGATTTTTAGGCCGCTTTTTAAAACACTGCGCGGTTTTTATGGTTAACCGCGATGAAGCCCTGGAATTATTGAGAGGCGAAGATCGCCAAGTTAAAGACGATATTAATTATCTGCTGAACTCCCTGCTTCATTGGGGGCCGAAAATGGTTATAATCACCGATGGCCGGAATGGCGCCTATTATGCCGACAAACAGAGAATGTTCCATATCAGCGCGGATAAAAATTTAACTGTGGTGGAATCAACCGGCGCCGGCGACGCTTTCGGCTCCGGCTTTGTGGCCGGGCTTTTGTCCACAAAAATGGCCAATATCCCTTATGCCTTGGACACAGCCATGTATAATGCCGAAAGCGTTTTAGGGGCCATTGGCACCCAGGCCGGGATTCTGAAAGCCGATGATTTAAAAAGGCTTCTTAGAAAAAAGAAACACAAGATTAAAAAAATATAAATATGAGCAGTAAAAAATTACGTTTGGAAATACTGGAAAAAATGTCCAGCTTGGTAATTGCCGGCTTTGGCTTGGTGGCGGCTTTGGCTTGGAATGACGCGATTCAGGATTTATTCAAAAGAATAGAAATTTTTGGAGTTAAAGGAAGCTTGGTCGCCAAATTCGGCTATGCCGCGCTGATAACCGTTATTGTTGTGGTTGTAACTTATTATTTAAGCAAGTCGGTTGAGAAATTAAAGGAATAAAACAACTGTCATTGCGAGGAGCGAGCCGTACCCGGCGAACGACGTGGCAATCCTATCAACGCGTTTAATTTCGTACATTCGCAAGCTTTATCCAATGTGATGATAGGATTGCTTCGGTCGCGAGTACGCTCCCTCGCAATGACATTAACGCAAATGCTGAACTGGAAAATTGCGGAAAAAATAAACAAGGAAATCAAAACAAAATTTCCGGATGTTAATCCGGTTATTTTACAATTGCTTCAGAATCGCGGCTTAACCTCTCAAGAAGAGATTGACAGTTTTTTGCGCCCGCAGTTTGAAGATTTGCCTGATCCGTTTCTTTTCCGCGACATGCAAAAACTGGTTGACCGCGTGCGCGCGGCCGTGAATTCGGATGAAACCGTTTTTGTGTATGGTGATTATGACGCGGATGGTGTTTGCTCTTCAGCGTTGCTGACGGAAACGTTGCGCCGCGTTGGCGTCAAAAAAGTCGAAGCGTATATTCCGCACCGGGAAAAAGAAGGTTACGGGCTGAACAAGGGCGCGATTGATTATATCTCGCAAAAAGGATCAAAATTTATTATTACCGTTGATTGCGGCTCAAGCAACGTGGAGGAAATCGCTTACGCGCGCGAGAAAGGAATTGACGTCATTATCTGCGATCATCACGAAGAACCGCCGCAAATACCGCAGGGCGTAAGGGCTGTTCTAAATCCGCATTTTTCCGGAGAAACTTATCCTTTTAAACCTCTGGCCGCGGTCGGCGTAGCTTATAAAGTCGCGCAAGCGTTGTGGCGCTCATTCGCTTTGCCCACTGGGCAGGAAAAATGGCTTTTGGACTTGGTTGCCATTGCCACAATTACGGATATGATGCCGTTAGTCGGCGAAAACCGCATCTTGGTCCGTTATGGCTTGACGGTTTTGAATAAAACGCGGCGTAAAGGCCTGCAAGAGCTTATTAAAGGCATGGGGAGCAGTTTAGGCGAGCTCGGGGTTTATGACGTGGGATTTAAAATTGGGCCCCGCCTTAACGCGGCCGGCCGGATTGGCCATGCCAACACTTCTTATGAATTATTGGATTCTTCTGATCCGGTCCGGACCGCTGAATTGGCGCAAGAGCTTAATTCCGCCAACAGCGAACGCCAAACAGAAACCGACCGGATTTTAACCGAAGCTCTGGAACAGATAACCGAGCAACTGCCTCATTCCTTGGTGCTTTTGGCGGTGGGGCGCGACTGGCCGGTTGGGGTGGTTGGTTTGGTGTCGAGCCGGATTACGGAAAAGTTTCACCGTCCCTCACTGGTGCTTACCCGCACCGAGCAGGGCTTGGTTGGCTCGGGCCGGAGCATTGAAGGCTTTAATATTACCGAAGCCTTGGTTCAATCCAGCGAGCACTTATCCCGATTTGGCGGGCATGCCGGGGCCTGCGGCTTTACGCTCAAGAGCGAGGAAGCGCTGGAGCCGTTTAGACAGGCCATGAACGAGCAAGCGGCTAAAACTATCGCCGACGAAGATTTGGTTAAAGTTTTGCGTCTTGATTCAGAACTGATTTTTCCCGATATTACCTGGGACTTGATTGGCCAAATGGAAAATCTGGCGCCTTTCGGAATCGGCAACCCTCACCCCCGCTTTGCTTCTTTCGCGGTTGGCGTGCGTGAGGCTTATACTATTGGGAATGAGGGCAAGCATCTGCGCCTGGTTTTGGAGCAGCAGCGCGTTATGTTCGAAGCCGTGAGCTTTGGCTCGGGCGAGGAATGGGGCGATAAACTGCGTCCTGGAGATTTGATTGACATTGCTTATGAAATTGATATTAATGAATGGCAGGGGAATAAAAAGATTCAGTTAAAAATTACGGATATAAAAAAGAAGTAAAAAACATGAAACTAACTATCTACACTGACGGTGGAGCGCGCGGAAATCCCGGGCCGGCTGGAATTGGGGCCGTGATTTTTGACGCCAGAAAAAAGGTGGTTAAAGAAATCTCGGAATGCATCGGCGAGACAACTAATAATCAGGCGGAATACAAAGCGCTGTTGCGCGCGCTGGAAGAAGCAAAAAAACTGGGTGGCACCGAAGTTGATATTTTTATGGACAGCGAACTGGTGGTTAAGCAATTGAAACAAGAATACAAGGTGCGGGATAAAAATCTGGGAACGATTTTTATTAAAGTTTGGAACTTGCTGCAAGGTTTTAAAAAATACGAATTGCATCATATTCTTCGGCACAAAAACAAGCGCGCTGATGAGTTGGTAAATAAAGCGCTGGATAGGGGTTGACTTTTTGGTTTATTCGTATTAATATATCTTTGGAATAAGACGCACTTTAAGTATTTATATCGGACAGGGAGACTAGACAATCGCCATCCGTCGCATAAAGCTATGGGTGGAGGAAAGTCCGAACACCCCCATCGCAAGATGGGAAAAAGGTAATCGTTAACGACGACCGGCATAAGCAGGTGTATGAGGGATCTCTCGAGAATTCTCATAAGTCTGTAAAACTAGGGCAAGTGCAACAGAGAGTATACAGCCGATGTCCGCCGATGAGGCGGAACAGGCAATAGGTGAAAAACGTAGTGTAAGAGACTACGCGTTCGCATGGTGACATGTGAAAAGAGGTAAACCCTACCTGGTGAAAGGGCGAATTTGGTAGCCCGCTTGATTCTGTCAGCAATGGCAGGACTAGAGAGATGATTGTCGTCCCTTGCATAATTTATGCGGGGGAAAACAGAATTCGGCTTATCGGTTTCCCTGTCCGTTATAAGTGCTTAAAGACCTCACCCCAGCCCTCTCCTTACCAAGGAGAGGGAGTAATTAGGCCTTTACAAGAAGGCCTTTTTTGTTGTAAGGTAAAGCAACTAAAGTATGTCCTTTTCCGCTTTTATAACCTCACCCTAACCCTCTCCTTAGAAAGGAGAGGGGATTTATCGATATGAAACGTTCCGAATTATTTTTCAGTTTTCTTCTGGTTCCGGTTGATTTTGCCATGATTGTGGCGGCCGGATTGGCTGTGTATTTTTTGCGTTACAGCGACTGGCTGACAGCTCTGCGGCCGGCGATTTTTAATATTACTTTGGCTGAATATTTGCGGGTGGTGCTGGTTGTGGCTTTAATTTGGCTGCCGATTTTCGCTTTGGCCCAGCTGTACACTATTCGCGCCACAGTGCGCTTAACAAGAGAGTTCGGCCGGGTGGTGCTGGGCTGTTCCACCGGGTTGGTGGTTATTGTGCTCATTATTTTCTTCCGGCATGAGCTGTTTGGCTCGCGGTTTTTGGTTTTAGCCGGTTATCTGGTAAGCATTGTTTTCGTTTTTTTGGGGCGGGTGATTGTCCGCCGCATCCAGCGCTCTTTACTGAAAAAATCCATTGGCATTTGGAGGGTGGTTCTGGTTGGCAACACCAGCGCCACTTATGCCTTGGATCGTTCAATTGAAGCTGATCCGGCTTCGGGTTACAAAATAGTGCGGCGTTTTAAAAATCTTGACGAAGCTTCTTTTGGCATGCTTTTAAAGGTGGCCAAGCAGCAGGACGCGGACATGGTAATTCATACTGACTCATCCCATAGCCGCGAAGACATTGCCCGGCTGTGGCAGTTCTGCCAGGAATATCATTTGGAATTCGCTTACATTGCTGACATGTTTGAGGCTAAAACCAGTAATATTGAGATGCTGACATTGGGCGGTTTGCCGGTTATTCAAATTAAGCGCACGGCTTTGGACGGCTGGGGCCGGATTGTCAAACGGGCAATTGATATTATTGGTTCGTTTCTGGCTTTGATTTTTGTTCTTCCTTTATCGGTTGCGGTTGGATTAGTTATCAGGCTTAACAGTTCGGGACCGATTTTTGTTAAATTGACCCGCGTCGGGGAAGGCGGGGAGCGGTTTAAACTGTACAAATTCCGCTCCATGGTTGCCGGAGCGCACGATATTAAACAACAGCTTTTGCCTTTTAATGAGCGGGCCGGGGGCGTGCTTTTTAAGATGCACAAAGACCCGCGCATTACCAAAGTGGGAAAATTCTTGCGGGCCTGGAGCTTGGATGAACTGCCGAACTTCATTAATGTTTTAAAAGGCGAGATGAGCCTGGTCGGCCCGCGGCCGCACGAGCCGGAAGAAGTCGGGCGTTATACTCCCAATCAAAAACGGTTGCTGACAATCAAGCCCGGGGTAACCGGTTTGGCGCAGATTTCCGGCCGGTCGGATTTGGATTTTACCGAAGAAGAGCGCTTGGATATTTTTTACATTGAAAATTGGAGTTTTTGGCTTGATTTACAAATACTGCTGCGCACGCCTTTGGTGGTGTTAAGCCGTAAACACGTGGCGTAATCTAACCCTCACCCTACCCTCTCCCTGGAAGGGAGAGGGGAATATAAGAATATGAATGTTGCTTTAGTGCATGACCATCTGAATCAAATTGGGGGAGCCGAGAGGGTGGTTTTGGCGTTGCACAAAATTTATCCGCAGGCTCCGCTTTACACGCTGGCGCACGACCCGAAAAAAATCCGCGATTTTTTTAATGGCCTGGATATTCAAACGTCTTTTATTCAAAGACTCCCTTTTTCTCTCTCGCACTTGCGCTGGTATCTGGGCTTGATGCCGGCGGCCATCGAAGCGTTTAACTTGGCGCCTTTTGATGTTATTATTTCCTCGGCTTCGGCGTTCGGCAAAGGAGCAATCACCCCGCCCCGCTCGCTCCATATTTGTTATTGCCACACACCGACGCGCTATTTGTGGAGCGACGCCAACGCTTATGTTGATGATTTGGGCGGCGGCGCTTTGGTTAAAAAAATTCTGCCCTTGATTCTGAACCGCTTGCGCATGTGGGACCAGCTGGCCGCGCAACGGGTTGATTATTTTATAGCCAATTCGCGTTTCGTGGCCGGCCGGATCAAACGTTATTACAACAGAGAGAGCACTGTAATTTATCCGCCGGTGGATGTTCATAATTATCCTTTTATAGAGAAGGGCGATTATTTTGTCATCGCTTCGCGGCTGCGGCCTTATAAAAAAGTGGATATCGCCATTAAGGCGTTTAACCGGCTTAACATACCCTTGGTAGTTATCGGCGACGGTGAAGAAGAGGCAAAACTGAAAAAAATAGCCGGCTCGGCCATTGCTTTTACCGGCCAGATTGGCGAGATTGAAAAAAAGAGATTGTTAGCCGGCGCGCTCGGATTTATTCATCCGCAGGAAGAAGATTTTGGCATCGCGGCCGTGGAAGCCATGGCTGCCGGCACCCCGGTTATCGCCTTTGGCCGGGGCGGAGCCAGAGAAACAGTGGTGGAGGGGATTACCGGGACTTTTTTTGAGGAGCAAACCTGGCAATCTTTGGCTGACGCTGTTATTCGCTTCCGCCGGCTGTCGTTTGACTATGAGAGGATCCGCGACCACGCACAACAGTTTAGCGAGGAGCGCTTTATGAATGAAATTGAAAATTTTGTGGAAATGAAATATTTAGAAAGGCAAACTTATTAATATCAAATTTCAAAGCTCAAATGCCAAATGAATGTCAAAATCCTAATGACAAAATATTAATTTGACATTTAGTCATTTGGCATTCATTTGAACTTTGGATTTTGACATTTGGATTTTAATGAATTATTTTTTATGATTATTGGCATTGACGCTCGAGTTTTAACCGAAGGCAGCGGGGGTATTTTTGTCTATGCCTTAAATCTATTGGAGCATCTTTTGCCTTTGGCTAAAAAGCACCGGGTAAAATTATTCGTCAACAACTGCCGCGGCGGGCAATCCGCAGTGATAAAGCGGCTGGCAGAATTTGAGAATGTAAAAGTGTACCGCTACCGGTTTCCCAATAAATTTTTAAACGCCAGCTTAAAATTCCGCGCCTGGCCGAAAATCGACAAGCTTATAGGCGGCTGCGACGTTCTCTTTTTTCCCACCATGCTTTATAGCGCGGTTTCGCCGGGCGTTAAAGTTGTACTGACCATGCACGATTTATCGTTTGAGTTTTACCCCCAATTTTTCACGGTTCGCCAGCGGCTATGGCATCATCTGGTCGGGCCGAAAGAGCTTTGCGCCCGGGCGGATAAAGTTATTGCCGTATCCGAAAGCACGCGGCAGGATTTGCTGGAGCGATATGCCCTGGGGCCGAATAAAGTAAAAACCGTTTATTCCGGAGTTGACCCGCTTTGCCGGCCCATAAACGACCGGCGCGCGCTGGAGGCGGTAAGAAAAAAATATAATTTACCCGATGTAAAATTTATACTGCAAGTGGGCACTCTGGAGCCGCGCAAGAACGCGATTGGGACATTGGCGGGGTGGGAAGAGTGGCAGAGGAAAAATAAAGAAGAAGCCAAAGATTATCACCTGCTTTTTGTCGGCCATCGCGGCTGGAAAGCCGGGGATTTTTTCCGCCGGATTAAAACTTCTGATTTTAAAGAAAAGATCCACGTGCGCTGCGAAGTTATCCGCCAGGATTTGCCGGCATTGTATAATTTAGCCAGTATTTTTATTTATCCTTCTTTTTATGAAGGCTTTGGCCTTCCGGTTTTGGAAGCGGCTTCCTGCGGGGTGCCGGTTATTACGGCGGCTAATTCTTCTTTGGGAGAAGTAATCGGCGACGCCTCTCTCGCGGTTGACCCGTACCGGGTTGATGATATAGTGGAAGCGCTGCGGGCTTTAACCGGCGATCATGGTTTAGCCAAAATAATGCGGGCCAAAGGGCTGGCGAGGACAGTGGAGTTTAATTGGGAAAAAACAGCGCGAGAAACGCTTAATGTGCTGGAATCAGTATAATGTCATCCCGAGGCGTCAAATATACAATGTCTGTTTTAATAACCAGGGGATCCTCTCGCTCCATTTCGCTTTGCGCTTTTAACATTATTTATAGGCAGGCGGAGTTATTCTGCTTTTATCATAATTAGCTGTGTCGCTCGGGATGACAAAAATAATATTCGTATATTTGTAAAGATTCGTAATTCGTAGGATTATGCACATAGGCATTGACGCTAGAATGTACGGCGTTCAAAATCGGGGCATTGGCCGGTATATCCAATGCCTGGTTGAGCATCTGGATAAAATAGACGACGGCCATCGTTACACTCTTTTTATGAGTTCTGGCGCGGCCGCATCTTTTAAAGCGCCCAGCGGCAAGTTTAAGGCGGTTAAAGCCGATGTGTCTTGGTATAGTTTGCGCGAGCATTGGGTTATGCCGTGGCTCATCAGACGGTCCGGGGTTGATATTATGCATTGGCCGCATATTAATGTGCCTTACTTTTGTCCGGTACCTTACGTGGTTACGGTTCATGATCTGATTGTCTGGCATTTTCCAGATTCCCGGGCCACCACGCTGCCAAGCTGGAAATACAAGTTGAAGCTGGCGGCTTATCGCCATGTTTTAAGACGGGCGCTTAAGAAAGCCAAGGCTATTATTGCTGTTTCCAATTTTACCAAGCGCGACATAGTCCGCCAGCTTGGCATTGACGCCAAACGGATTACTGTCACTTACTTGGGGGCTGACAAGATGGTTTTGGGCACAGAAAGGCTGCCGAATCCGGCGCCCTTTGCCGATTACTTGGCCAGCTCTTTTAATATTAAAAAACCGTATCTTCTTTATGTCGGCAGCGCTTATCCGCATAAGAATCTGGATCGCCTGATAGCCGCTTTTTCCCAGCTGCGGACCCAATATTACCGCAGCTGGCAGCTGGTGCTGGTTGGCCGCGAGGATTATTTTTATAAAAAACTGGTCACCGGGGCCGCGGAAGATATTATTTTTACCGGACAGGTAAGCGAGCGCGATTTAGACGGGCTTTACCGCGGCACGCGGGCGTTGGTGTTTCCTTCTTTATACGAGGGCTTTGGCTTGCCGCCTTTGGAGGCCATGGCCAGGGGAGTGCCGGTAGTCGCGGCTAAAGCGGCCTCGATTCCGGAAATACTCTCGGATGCGGCTTATTATTTTGACCCCGAAGATACAGAGAGCATGGCCGCGGCTATGGATTTGATAGGCGGTTCGCGCTCGGCGCAAGACGAACTGTCGCGCCGGGGTTTTGAGCGGGTAAAACACTTTTCTTGGGATAAAACCGCCAAAGAAACTTTAGCGGTTTACGGCCAACTTATCCACAAGAGGGTATAGTTTTTGTTTATTTGTGGTATAATAAAGTTGAATTAGAGTTTCAATAAAAGTAAAATGGACGACATGGATCGTCAAAACGTCCCCCTGTATTTTTGCTGTTGTGCAACGGCCTTATTTAATTTTTATTTAATTAACTATTTTTAATTTTCCTTGTTTGTCAACAAGGATTTTTATTATATGAAAAGAACCAAAATACTCTATCTCGGCTTGTTCTTGGTGGCTTTTTTTGCTGTCGTGGTCGTGCTCGGCAGCATTAACGCGCCGCAAGAGCAAAAAACAGCCGAGGAAACAAAATGCGTGGCTTCTTCTTTGGCCAATACGCCCTTGGTGAACGGTTTGGGGCAAGATGTAAAAATACCTCTTTTCCCGGATGCCAAGCGCTTCTCGTTCGCTGATATTGGAGCCAGTCAATATTCAGTCAAGGCCCAAGACGTGGAAATTTTGAGTTTTTACACTGACCGCATGGCTAGCCTGTGCTGGCAAGTAAAAGAGCAGAAGCAGAACCAAGTGGTCTATTCCCAGGGCGATAAAACAGTGCGTGTTTCATTACTGACAAATCCCAGTGGGAAAACTGTTATTGATTACGTAGTTTTAAGCCCAGAGGGTGTTTTAGGAACAGTCAAGATTGCCCAGGCATCTTGCACCAGCGATCAAACTTATTGTAATGGCGGCTGCGTTGCCATGGGCACTTCTTGCCCGCCTCCGACCGATGCCTCATCTTGCACTGGCGGGACTATCTGGTGTCCGAGTTCTTCCGGGAGCGGCGGCTGGTGCCAAATGCCGCCTTGCCCATCGTCGTCTTCCACAACGTCGCCTTCTTACACTCCACCTTCTTCCGGCACCTGTTCCGGCAGTTACCAGGCACCGGGTGCAACTTCTCCGTCGTGCAATTGGAGCATGTGCTCCAATGGCTGCACTTGGGATGCAACCGGTTGTCCTAACGGCTGTATGAATAGTTCTGGCACATCACCAACCGAGTCCGCGCCAAGTAGCGGTACTAATTGTCCGGTTGGGCAATATACGTGCGGTAGCGCTTGTATCCCTAATGGCGCTTATTGCGCGCCGCCGGGTGGTGGCACAGGCACTAATTGTCAGTTTGGCCAATATATGTGTAATGGAACTTGTGTGTCCAATGGCGCTTATTGTCCGCCAAGCGGCGGCGCAAGTACCGGCAATTCCGGCGGGGGATCTTGTCCTTCAGGCCAATACATGTGCAATGGCGCTTGCATGCCAAATAGCTCTAATTGCAGTTCAACCTCCTGGCCAACAGATGCCACTTCTTGCGCCAGCCAAGGAAAATCCTGGTGCGCGCCTGCAAGCGGCGGGAGCGGCTGGTGTCAAACCGGTCCGTGTCCGACAACCAGCCCTGCTCCCACAACTCCTACTCCTCCTCCGCCTACCACCGTCACTTGCACCTCGGGTTATACTTGGTGCTCTTATACCCAGAGCTGTGTTAATCGTGTCCAACCTTGCGCGCCCTTACCCGGCCAAACCCCAACAACCCAGCAATCCTCAAATAATCAACCGATGAATTGCGCGCCTGATCAGCGTTTTTGCCCTTCAAGCAACACTTGCATCCCGATGGACGGTATGTGCGGTGGCGGAACCTCAAACCAGGGCTATGGCAACCAGTACCAGCAGGGTCAATATCAACCCGGAGGGCCGGGAGATCAGTATGGGCAGGGTCCAGGCATGGGCCAGAATATGGGTCCAAGCGAAGAAGAACAACAAAAAATGCAGGAAAAACAATTCCAGCAGATGAAAAAAGGTACTGATCAATTTGCTAAGGGCGTAACCCAAATGCAAAAATTCGTGGCAAAAATGAAAACTACATTGGCAAAAAGCGGAGTGGGTATTCCGGCTGAGTTGACCAATGCTTTGGCCAAAGCCCCGGAACTGGTGGCTAAGCTCAAAGCATCCAAAGACATGGATGAATTCCAGGAATTAATGGGCGATATGCAGGATATTGGCATGATTATGCAGGACTGGGGGCCAAAGCTCGGCGAACTGCAGCGCTTAGCCAGTATGATTAAGAATTTGGACAAAGATATCAAGAACATGCGCACTAATTTCACGCGCGTGCAAAAAGCGGCCAAGAAGCGGCCGGAATTAGCCGAACCTTTGATTGAAGCGGAAACGATGTTCAGCGATATGACCAAACGGGTAGCTGAAATTAAGGAGCTGGCCAAAACCGACCCCGAAAGCGCCATGGATTTAGTGGATGAATTTTATGGCAACACTGAAGAATTCTGGAACCAGATTTCGTTCCTGGATATGGTCAGTAACATGACAAAAGGATTAACTCAGGCCAACACGCAGATAAAACAGATTGAAACCAAAATTCGCGCCATGGCCAAGGCCAAAGGAGCGGATCAAGAAATGATCGCGACTTTGAAGGAAATGGTGGCCGCGGTTAAAGCCGCTTTGCCGGAATTGAAAGCAGCCATGGCCGTGCGGCCGGTTGATTATGAAGAAGTTAAAATGCTGGCTGAAGACTTCTGGATGCAGCTTCAGGACCTGCAAAATATGATGGCTGATGAAGGTCAAAGTTTCTATATGCCTAATGTACAGCAAGGGCAAGGAATTAACGTGAATATTCCCGAAGGTTTTATAGGAAGTTTGGGCGGCGGGGGTCAAGCGGGTATAATAACTCCTGGTGGCGATCCGGGAAGTCCATAAGATTTGGATAGGATTGAAAGCATTAAGAAACACAGCCCCACATTCTGCGGGGCTGTGTTTTGGTTTGAAGTGATTTTTGTGTTATAATAATGTCAGTTTTATTATCCACAAATGAATAAAAATACGGCTGCCCCATTATTGAAACAAAAAAAGCCGAAAGATGATGCCCAGCATCTGGAATTTTCAATTACCAAAAATGCGGTTCATCATGAAGATTATGGATCTTTGGTAAAAAAACGCGGTTTTCAGCATAAGAAAATCCACCACGAAAAAGAACTGGCCGACGAGGTTCGGCGGCGCGGTTTTTGGGGAGCTTTGGAAGAGGAAATAGAAAAGGCTGAAACCGCGGTAAAAAAAGACCAGACCGGCTTTGTGGCCGGGGAATCCCCAGCGGCTAAAATTAGGATAAAAAAATCAACCCACAAACGCTCGCCTTACGTGGTGGCCTTGCCCTCGGAGCGGGTAATCACACGCGAAGGGACAAAGGAAGATGCCAAAACAGAGCCGCAAGAATGGATAACAGAAGTGGACCGTCTGCGCAAAGAAGCAGCCAACTTATACAAAGGCCGGACGCAAAAGATCAGGGTTGATTTTTTGCAATCAAAGCGGGCAACAAAAAAATCAGGCCGCCAGGAGACGAAACTCGGTTCAGCTGGCGTATTGAACTTGCTTAAACAGTTCCCGGCTTCGGTTGTTGTCTGGCTGTTTGAATTTTTTCTTTCCATCCCTTTGGGCTTTTTGCTTTTAATCCAACTGCTTTTAAAGATTATCGAAAAAATAACCAGCCTCGTTTCCGAAGCCGGTCTTTGGGCCGGGCGCTCGGTCATATTTTTAATTAAAGAAACTTTCCTAGGGTTGATAACTTTGGTCAAAGCCGTGGTGGTGATACCGCTTAAACTGATTATTCTTGGCTGTTTGGTGGTTTACCGCTTAATTTCTTCCGGCGGGAGCGCGGCAGCGCGTTTTATAAAGGAAATATTGTGGCTGGTAAAGAATTTTTTTAAAACTATTTTCCGCGCGCCGGTTTACTTTTTAAAACGCGCTTTAACCGTGGCCGCGGTGGCTTTTATTGTTGTGGCGCCGCTTAAATTCGTATCCCAAAGCGCCGCGGATGTGCGAGAGCTGCGCGGCCAGGTTTTGGGCTCGGCGCGCGAGGCGATAACGGCTTTAGGACAAAGCGCGGATTCATTTAAAGAAGGACAGGCCGCGGGCGCCGCTTTGCCGCTTAAAGAAGCGGGGGTCAAATTTTCGGAAGCCCATGAATCTTTAAACTCAATCAACTTGGTGCTGCGGGGCATTATGAAATTAACTCCCCAGGGCCAGGGAGCGGAAGCGCTTTTAACCGCCGGTGAGGAATTGACCCAGGCCGGGCAGTATATGGCCGCGGCTATCGCGCCGTTTGTCAGCCAAACCGAAAGAGACAGCGAGGTAATAACAGCTATTGATAATCTCTCTTCGTCCTTAACTCTGGCCGCCCCCCACCTGCGCCGCGCGCGCGAGGAGCTCTCCGGAATTGACCCGAACATGATTCCCGAAACTTACCGCGAGCGGTTTGTGGAAATGAATAAATTGCTGCCCGCGGTTGAACAGTCAACCATTGAGTTTATCGGCTTGGCCGCCAAATTGACCGAGGTTCTGGGCGGACGGGGCGAACGGCGCTATGCCGTGCTGTTTCAGAATAATAATGAGCTTAGGCCGGCCGGCGGTTTTATCGGCAGCTTGGCTTTAGTGACGGTTCATAACGGACGCGTTACTAAAATTGACGTGCCTGGCGGCGGTTCATATGATTTTCAGGGTTCTTTGACTAAGCATGTTCTCTCGCCAAAGCCGCTCTCGCTGGTAAACGCCCGCTGGCAGATGCAGGATGCCAATTGGTATCCGGACTGGCCGACCTCGGCTGAAAAGGTGGCCTGGTTTTTGGAAAACTCCGAACAATCTTCGGTTGACGGCGTAATCGCGGTGCAAGCCACGACACTGCAAAAATTATTGTCGGTTTTGGGGCCGATTGAGTTTCCGGAATATAAAGAAACCCTGACGGCCGATAATGTCTTAAAAGAAATCCAAACAGCGGTGGAGGTGGAATATGATAAAACCAAAAACAAGCCCAAGCAGTATATTGGCGAGCTGGTGCCGAAAGTAATGGATAAAATACTCGCTTCAACCGCGGGCCAGTTTAAAGATCTATTCGGCTTGATCGCCGCGGGAGTGGAAGAAAAAGAAATTTTGTTCTATTTCCGCGATAAGGAATTAAACCAGGAGTTTATAAACCGAGGCTGGGAGCCATCAATCATAGCCAGCGACTTGGATTATCTCTCGGTCATCCATGCCAATATCGGCGGCGGCAAAACTGACGGGGTGATAGAAGAATCGTGGCAGCAAAGAATCATTATTGATGAAGACGGCGCAGCCGAGGCTGAACTGACAATCAAGCGTTATCACCACGGCAACCCGGCTGATCCTTTTGAAAAATTCAACAATGTTGATTATGTCCGCTTATACGCGCCGGAAGGCAGCGAGTTTATTTCCGCTAGCGGCTTTAATCCGCCGGCCGCCAGCTTGTTCGAAAAAGCCGAGGATTATTACCAGCCGGATGAAGAGTTGGTAAAAATCGAGGGTAAAGTTTTAATTGACGAGAGAACTGGCACCCGGATTAACAATGAGTTCGGTAAAACTGTTTTTGGCAACTGGATACAGGTGGATCCGGGCAACACGGCCATTGCCACTTTCCGTTACCGTCTGCCATTCAAAATTAAACCTTTCAGCGCGTTTGATTCAAGCGCGCGCGGCGGCTACAGCCTGTTGATACAAAAACAAGTTGGCGCCAGGCCGGTTGACTATGAGGTTTCAGTTGAATACCCGTCTGAATGGGGGATAGACTGGAATAAAATAGCCGGTGAAGCCACTCTTCAAACCGGAGCGCCTGGGTTAGCCACTTTTACCGGGGTTTTGACCAAAGATAGCGGTTTTGCCCTTCTTTTTAGCAAGAGGTAGTAATTTTACCCTAATTTTAGCCAATATCCTGCCTTTATTATTGACAGGATATTTTAGATATGGTATACTATCAAATCAACCAAAATAGCCCTTTTTATACCCAAATTACTGCGATAAATCTGGAGTGTTGCACTGTTGGCGCTTTTTACCCGACAACGCCTCGCGTTCGGGATTAGCCAATTAGTCCAAAGGGTTAAATAGGGAGGGTAATTTATTTAACCCATACCCACCCCTTTACTCCAGATTTATCGCAGTAATCGCAGTCCACCCATACCATGAGGTGTGCTATGTTCACTTTCCAGATTTGTGGCGTCATTCCGCGGATTTCCGGGCGGATCTCCGAGTTCTGCCGGAACTTCGCAGGTCTCATCGGCTTGATGCTCGGCGGCCTGGTCTTGATATATTACGGCCTGGTCACTCTGTGGCCGGCCGCCATCTCCTGCGATGACAACACGAAGGTGATCATACTCTTCGCGAGCCTGATCACAGGAGCGATCGGCCTTCGGAACCCAAGTGGCTACTGGCGGGACGGCCACTTCGAGGCTGATGATCCCGGACCTGGGCCGTTCAGCCGCGGCCTGGGTCTGGTCACGGTTCCGATCTGGCTCGGCACCATCGTTTACGCCGCGGGGAACTGGTTCGGAGTCTGGGCTTCCATCGCCCGGATCTTCTGACCACCACACCCACTCCACCTATTGAGGAGAAGCCTATGTTGTTCGCGACCAAGGCAGACCGCGCTCGCAGTTTGGAGCGCGACATCAGGTTCATGAAGTGGAGCACGTTCTTCCTCGTCGCCCTGGCCGTTATCGCGGCTGCGGCCCAGGAATGGGTGTGGGTCATCCGGCCTGGGGTGAGCGCCGGCCTCTGCGCCGCGTTCTGGGCCTGTTTCAAATGGCAACACACCCAGCTGGGTGACGCCGCCATGGAGAGGCTGCTTCGGCAGCACTTCCAGCAGCCGAGGCAGTGAGGCCAGTTGCTCTTCCGACCGTGCAATTCTTGAGATTTTGTGCTATTATATGACAGAATCTCGGAGTTGCACGGTTTTCTTTTTTAAAAAATCCCTCTCCCAGAGGGAGAGGGTAGGGTGAGGGACACAAGTTATGAAATCGAGCCTTTATCAAGAAGATTCTCACATAAGAGTCCGGAGAGTCTTAAGAAGAAATTCCACTAGAGCCGAACGATTATTATGGAGAGTTATAAGAAATAGCCATTTGGGTTATAAGTTCCGTCGGCAATTTAGTGTTGGCACTTATATTATTGATTTTTATTGCCACGATTTGAGGCTGGCAGTCGAGACAGACGGCTATTCGCACAATGATAATAAAGTTTATACTCGAGATATTGAGAAGCAAAAATATTTAGAAAAGATGGGATATAAAGTAAAACGCTATACCGATGAGCAGGTTTTAAATTCGATTGAGGCCGTATATTTGGATTTAAAGAATACCTGTAATGATTTAGCTCATCGCGCCCCTCACCCTGGCCCTCTTCCAAGGGGAGAGGGGACGGTTTAAGTTTTTCATGATGTTAAAAACTCTCAAACACAAACTCACTCACACTATTGCCGGCGGCGCGATAATTATTGCCGCTTTTTCATTGCTTTCCAGAATCCTGGGCCTGGTGCGCGACCGGTTATTATTCAGCTTGTTCGGAGCCGGAGATGTTTTGGATACTTATTACGCCGCTTTCCGCTTGCCGGATTTGGTTTTTAACACTTTGATTTTGGGCGCGCTCTCGGCCGCTTTTATTCCGGTATTTTTGGAATACTGGCATAAAGATAAAAAAGAGGCCTGGCAGGTGGCCAACACTGTTTTAAACGCGACTTTACTGATTCTTTTTGTTTTTGGCGTGGCGGCTTTTTACTTTGCTCCGGAAGTGGTGCAAGTGATTGCCCCGGGATTTAGTTTGGAAAAACGGCTGGCCACAGCCGAGTTGACGCGCATCATGCTTATTGGCATCTTGTTCCTTGGCCTTTCCAATGTGGCTTCCAGTATTTTGAACGCCTTTAAACGATTCACCGCTTTTGCCTTGGCGCCGGTTATGTATAATCTGGGAATAATTGCCGGCATTCTTATTCTGGTGCCTCTTTTTGGCATTACCGGCTTGGCCTGGGGCGTGGTCTTGGGCGCTTTTTTACACTTTTTTGTCCAGCTGCCAAGCATCTCCAAGCTGGGATTTAAATATCGCTTGTCTTTTAATTTCCGCCATTTTGGAGTCAAAAAAATTGGAAAATTAATGCTGCCCCGGACTTTTGGCCTGGCCATCAGCCAGATCAACCAGGTGGTCAACACTATTATCGGCTCCACTTTGCCGGTTGGTTCGGTGGCCATATTCAACGCGGCCAATAATTTGCAGAATGTGCCAATCGGCATTTTTGCCATTCCGCTTTCTTTGGCTTATTTTCCGATTTTCTCCGAAGCTTATGTTAAGCAGGATATCCCGCATTTGAAAGCTTCTTTTTCGCAGGCCGTCCGGCGGATGCTGGCCATTGCCATTCCGGCCTCGATTTTTATGATTCTGCTTAGGGCGCACATTGTACGGCTGGTTTTAGGCGCCGGCCAATTTGACTGGACAGCCACTGTTTTAACGGCTCGGACTTTAAGTTTGTTCGTGATTTCGCTTTTTGCCCAATGCCTGATTCCGCTAATCGCCCGCGTATTTTATTCTCTGCAAGACACCAAAACTCCGGTGATTATAAGCGTTATTTCTTTGGCCATGAATATTATCCTGGCTTTTCCTTTGGCCGCCAGAATGGGTATTGCCGGATTGGCTTTGGGTTTTTCCATAGCCAGCTTGTTTAACGTAGCCGCGCTCTGGCTGTGCCTGCATCACCGTTTGGGAAGTTTGGACGACATGAAAGTTCTTGGTTCCACTTTAACTATTTGTGTGCTTTCGATTATTGCCGGCTGGTCGCTTTATGCCGTGCTTTATCTGGTGGCCCCGGTTGTGGACACGCATACGGCTTTGGGGCTTTTATTGCAGGCCGCGGCGGCTGGAGGAGTCGGGTTGACGGTTTATCTCGTATTAGCTAAATTGGCTGGACTGGAGGAATTGAATTTTAGCAAAAAATAAAGCCCAGAGTAGCTGCGCAGTCTCTCACACTGACGCAGGACCCCGGGCTTTGATAAGTGCGTGCCCAAAGCAAGGAGGCAACCAAGGCCATAACGGCCCGCACCTTACGGTCTGGGGATTCGAACCCCAACTCCTTGTGGTAGCCAACCCGCTCTCCGGGTTTCCCCAGAGGTGCCTCCAGGCAGCTTCTGCACCCTCCTTTCGCGTTTCGCGTTGTCCGTTGGGCCCGGCATCCTGAGACGCCAGGCAAAAAAATACTATACCCGAGCACTTAGATTGTCAAATTATATCTCATGGAGAATATTAGAAATTTTTGCATCATCGCTCATATCGACCACGGAAAATCCACTTTAGCGGACCGGTTTTTGGAGCTGACTAATACCGTGCCTAAGCGCGAAATGCGCGCTCAGCTTTTGGATGGCATGGATTTGGAGCGCGAGCGGGGCATAACCATTAAGCTCCAGCCGGTGAAGATGGAATATCAGGGCTATATTTTGAATTTGATTGACACGCCGGGTCATGTCGATTTCACTTATGAGGTTTCAAGATCATTGCAGGCTGTTGAGGGCGCGATATTATTGGTAGACGCGTCACAAGGAGTCGAGGCTCAGACTTTAGCTAATTTATATCTGGCGATGGAGCAGAATTTAACCATCATCCCGGTGGTTAATAAAATTGACTTGCCGAACGCGGATGTCGCCAAAGCAAAGCATGAATTAATTAAATTATTAGGTTGCGCTGAAGAAGAAATTTTAACCGCTTCCGGCAAAACCGGGCAGGGCGTGGCCGAAATTCTGGACGCGGTGATTAAGCTCGTGCCGGCTCCAATTGGGGATAAAGCCAAACCTTTGCAGGCTCTTATTTTTGATTCCAAATATGATGATTATCGCGGGGTAGTGGTGTTTGTGCGCGTAATTAACGGCCAGATTAAAAAAGGCGACCATTTGTATCTGCTGGGCGTAGGCAAAGAAAGCCATGCTTTGGAAGTCGGGGTTTTTAAACCAAAGTTTTTTTCAACCGACAAGCTTGAAGCCGGAGAAATCGGTTATATCGTTACCGGGTTTAAAGAAGTGGCGCAGGCGCGGGTGGGCGACACTGTCACTCATTCCAAGCAAAAAGGGCAAGCTTTGCCCGGTTATCGCCAGGTAAAACCCATGGTGTTTGCCGGATTTTTTCCGGAAACCGGGGAAGAGTACCCAAAGTTGCGCGAGGCCGTGAGCCAGATTAAGCTTTCAGACGCGGCTTTGAGTTTTGAATCAGAACATTCACCGGCCTTGGGCTTTGGCTTCCGCTGCGGATTTTTAGGCATGCTGCATATGGAAATTATTGCCGAGCGCTTAAAGCGCGAACATGAGGTAGCAGTGGTTATAACCACCCCGTCGGTAGCTTATCAGATTAAACTGGCTGACGAGTCGTCTTTGACCATCCATTCTCCCTTAGAGCTGCCTGACCCCTCTAAAACAGCCGAAATCCGCGAGCCCTGGGCCAAAGTGGAAATAGTCACCCCAAGCCAGTATATTGGCCCGATTATGTCTTTAGTCCAAACCAAGCACGGATTGTTTGGTAAAACCGAATATCTGGATGAAAGCCGGGTTATTCTGCATTTTGAAGTGCCCTTGGCTGGTTTGATAACCGATTTTTATGATAAACTAAAGAGTGTTTCTTCCGGCTATGCTTCCTTGAATTATGAAATTTTGGATTTTAGGGCCGCGGACGTAATCAAGCTGGATATTCTGGTGGCTGAAGAAATCGTTGAGGCGTTCAGTATTATGGTCAACCGCGCGGATGCTTATGAAGTCGGCAAGCGAACCGTGGAGAAGCTTAAAGAAATTATTCCCAAACAGCAGTTTGTAATTAAGCTTCAGGCCGCCATTGGCGCCAAGATTATCGCCGCGGAACGCATTCCGGCTTTGCGCAAAGACGTAACCAAGGGTTTGTACGGCGGCGACGTGACGCGCAAGATGAAGCTTTTAAAAAAGCAGAAAGAGGGCAAGAAAAAGATGCTGGCCAGCGGCAAAGTGGAAATACCATCGAGAGCTTTTTTGGAGGTGCTTAAGAGATAACAATCCTTACGAACTACGAACAGGATACGAAAATACGAAATTTTTATCCGTCATCCTGAACGAAGTGAAGGATCCCAGAATTAAACATGAGATCCTTCGGCTACGCCTCAGGATGACGCGTCTGATTCGTATATTCGTAAAAGATTCGTAGTTCGTAAGAACTTCACATATGAAAAGAAAACAAATTATCAAAATTTTCTGGATATTAATCAGTATACTGGTTATTATTTCTTTTATCGGTCTGCCATTTTTTTACGCCCTCTAAATATGCCTACTGACGAAGTTTTGCCCAGCCTTAAGGAAAACGAGTCTATCCGCGGGGTTTATCACCAGTTTGTGCTGGCCTATTTTTGGCAATGGCTGGGCGGGGCAATAGTTTTTTTGGCACCTTTCTTTTTTCTCTACTTGCTGCTCAAATGGGGCGTAACCGGCATGGTGCTTTTAGGCGTGCTGCTTGTTATCGGCTTATTCTGGCTCGGGCGCACTTACCGGTTGTGGTACGGCAGCCAGTTTATCATCACCACGGAAAAAATAATGAACATCAGCCAGCTGGGTTTTTTTGACCGCACGGTTTCGCAAATACTGCTGGATAAAATCAACGACGTTTCTTACCGCAAGCGGGGATTTTGGCAGACTATGTTCAACTATGGCGCTTTGGCCATTCAAGTCAGCGCTTCGCCGGAAAAACTGCAGATTAAAAATCTGCGCCACCCGGCCGCTGTTCAGCAAGCTTTATATGATGCCCAGGAAGAATCCGCCACCAAGGGCATCCAGGAATATTCTTCAGCCGAGCTTTTGGCCATTATCCGTGAAATCCGCACTCGCATCGGCGAGCCGCGCTGGCGGCAGATATTAAAAGGCAACTGGAAGTTAAAACAGGATTTGATTGACGAGATGGGGGAATCGGACAAAGGCAAGGCTGAAGCCATGAAGCAATTCTTCAGCCGCAAGATTTGATTTTGGTTTTATTTTAGAAGAGGCGCACGGCGTGTCTCGCCGTCTTTTTTTATTGTCATCCCGACCGACACGATAAACGCGGTTTCCCCATTACCTGTGTCAAACCTTAATATAAAATTAAAATCACAGAGTAAAATGGAGGGAGAGGATCCCCTGGTTATTGCTCATAATAAGGGGGTCCTCTCGCCCCGCGTCATGCGATTTGTCGATTCCTGTTCAGTTGTTTGCCGCGTCTACTGCTAATAGTATTCTTTATTGGTGGCTCGGGATGACAAGGGATGCCGAATCGTGCTATAATATAATTACATGATTACCAGATTAACTGCCACCATCATTATCTTGGCTTTTTTAATTGCGCCTTTCTCGTCAGCCCAGGCGCGCTATTTTGATCCGAATGATATTTTTACGGATAAAGAGCTGTTTGATTCCAATTCTCTTTCGCGCACCGCTATCCAGCAATTCTTGGAAGCCAAGAACAGCGTCTTAAAATCAGTTGCAGCCACAGTCAACGGCGTGCCGAAATTGGTTTCGGAAATGATTTATGAGCTGGGCAAACAGTACGGCATCAGCCAGAAATTTTTGCTGGCCAAGCTCCAGCATGAGCAAGGCTTGATTGAAAAATCCACAGCCAGCCAGAACGCTCTGGATTGGGCCACCGGCTATTCCTGCTTCTCCAACCGGTGCAACGAAAAATATCGCGGCATTTACGCCCAATTGGACGCAGCGGCTGACACGCAAAGAATCTACGCCCAACGCACTTATTTTTCTTATGGCGTGGGCAAAGAAACAAAAACCACGGACGGTTTTAAAGTAAAGCCGGCTAACCAGGCTACGGCCAATCTTTATATTTACACGCCTTACCAGGGCGGACCTACGGGCATTGGCGGCAATTACGCTTTCTGGCGGGTGTGGAGCCGCTACTTTACCGAACGCCCGTTTGCCGAAGGCGCTCTTTTGAAAGAGACGGAAACCGGCAATTACTGGAAAATCGAGAATAATAAACGCCGCCAGTTCACGGCCGCGGACGTCTATTTAAAAGATTACCGGCCCGAAGACTCTATAGTTGTTGATAGCGCCAGACTTTCGTATTATCAGCCCGGCGCGCCGATTGAGTTTGCCAATAATACAATAGTCAAAGGCGCTGCTTCCAATCTTTTATATCTTTTAAGCAATAACATCAAACAGCGGATTGTCAGTGATCAGGCTTTGGCGCTTTTGGGTTATCATCTGGCTGATACGGCTCCGGTTGCTCCGGTGGCGGTGGCGGATGAAAAATTGGCGCCGTTCACCGAAGGCGAGCCGATTACCGAGCAATCCGTGTATCCACAGGGTGTTTTGGCGCAAAACGATTCCGGATCCATGTTTTTGATAAAACAAGGCAAACGCTATCCGATTTTGGACCAGGCCGTTTGGCAGCTTAATTTTAAGGCCGATCCTCCGGTAAAATTACCCAATTCGGAAATAGAAAGATACCCGGCCGGAGACCCGCTAAAGCTGCGGGACGGGAGTGTTGTTAAATCGGGTAATGGCAATTTTTATCTTATCTCCAGAGGTAAAAAACAGCTTATGACATCGAGTGAAGTGGCGCGCAGATTTTTGGGTGATGAAGCCTTTGGCCGCGTAATGGTTGCCAGTGATGCTGTTTTAGCTTTGCATGAAAACGGAGACGCGGTTGATTTTATAAATGCCGCGGTTGCCGATCCGTCTCCTTATATTTCTTACGCCGAACGCGTGGCCCTGACCAGCGTTCCGGCTGATACGGCTAAATATCTGGCCGTGTTTGATAAGGTGCAGGTGCCGAAATCCATTTTATTGGGCGAGACAAAAAAGGCAACAGTCTCTTTCCGCAATACCGGCGCTTATGCCTGGGAGCCGGGCAAAGTCATTTTTGAGTTGGTGGACGAAGCCAGCGCCGCCAGTTCTTTGGCCGTAAATAATCAAGTCCAGCTGGCTAAAGTTGTCAATCCCGGAGAAATAGCGGAGTTCAATTTTGAAATTACCCCCAGCGCCGCGGCCGGCTTCCTGAATGAATGGTTTGCTTTGGAATACCAAAATGATAGCGGAGTTTTTTCGTCCATGGCCGGAGCCAAGGTGCGCCAGGAAATAAAAATTATCGCTCCGATTGCCGGCCAAATTGCCAGTTCGACTATTCCCAAATCAATCAGCAAGAAAAAAGGCAAAATTACGGTAACCATTAAAGTAAAAAATACCAGCCAGACTCAAACCTGGCTCTCGCGCCGCGCCGCTTTTATGCTGACGGCCAGCGATGGCCAAAACAGCCTTTTTTACGACAAGTATGATTGGATTGATAAAACCACGGTCGGCGTGCCTGTTAACCTAAGCAAAATTAAGCCCGGCCAAACCGGTTTAATCCGTTTCCGGCTGGACCCCAAAAACGTGCCTGTCGGGGTGCAGACTTTGCGCTTTACCATGGAACTGCGGGATGTGAAAGAGAAAGTCTATCTCAATAACGGCGTTGCTTGGGAAACGACGGTGAAAGTGGTAAAATGACGCAAAGCGTCATCCCGAGCGAGCGAAGCGAGTCGAGGGATCCCGTGGATTACCGATGAGATCCTTCGACTTCGCCCGCCGAGTCGGCGGGCTTCGCTCAGGATGACGATTATAATATGACTCTCAAACGTATTTTCGCCTCTAAGCCCGTCCTCTTCTTGGAAGTTGCCATACTCCTTTTTTTCGCTTTTAACGTCGGCAAGGAAATGTACAAAAAACATTCCATCGAGCAGGAAGTAAGCCGGCTGGAAGCGGAAATAGGAAAACTGGAGAACAACAAAAGCGAGCTCTCGGCTTTGCTCTCTTACGTTAAAACCGACGCCTTTGTGGAACAGGAAGCCAGGGAGAAGCTTAATTTGGCCGGGGAAGGCGAGAGCCTGGTATTGATGCCCGAGGCTGATAACATTAATGCTTCCTCCTCGCCGGAGCAAGTAGCCTTGGCGGTCAATGACAGCGAGGAGCCGCCAGTCCAAAGCACCAACCTGGAGCGCTGGTGGCAATATTTCTTTGAGCATGAAAGGCTTGGGGAATAAAAAATCCAAATGTCAAAATCCAAAGTCCAAATGAATGCCAAATGACTAAATACGCACGTCATTCTGAGGCGAAGCCGAAGAATCTCATACTTAATTCTGGGATCCTTCGCTGGCGCTCAGGATGACGGGTTTGACCTTTTGGCATTAGAATTTTGACATTCATTTGACATTTGAGCTTTGAAATTTGAACTTTTATGAGCTCTAAAAACAAATATACAAACTACTTATTATCAGGACTGATTATTTTGATATTTGCTGTCGCTATCTTCGGCTACGGCATTTACCGCTGGCACTGGCAGGGAAGTTTTGCCTATAATCTTTCGCGGGTTGTCCCTTACCCGGCGGTTTTGGTGGATTGGGAAGTTATCCGCTACTCCGCTTATCTGGAAAACTTAAAATCCTTAAAACAATACTGGGCCGCGGAACAGGCCAATAATAATGTTTTTTTAGGCATACCCGGCGAAGCAGAAATCAGGGAGCGCCTGGTGGAAACTTTAATTGAACAAAAGATAACGCAAATTTGGGCCCGCAAGCACGGCCTGGGCGTAAGCGCCGAGGAAGCGCAGCAGGAATGGGATAGGGCGCAAAAAAGAGACGGCGTGACCAGCGAAGTCACCCGCTTTTTAAGCGATGCTTACGGCTGGAGCGAAAAAAAATTCAAAGAGCGAGTGCTGGTGCCGTTCCTGCTCCAGCAAAAAGTAAAAACCGCTTTGCCTGAAGCCGAAAACATCCGCCAAGAAGAAGTAGCCAAGCGGGCCGAGGAAATTTATAATTTTACCCTATCGCCGGGCGCTGTTTTTACCGAGATAGCCAAGCAGTACAGCGACGACCGCGAGTCCGCCAAAAATGGCGGTGATTTGGGTTATTTCAACCGGGGCACTTTTGAACCCCAAGTTGAAGAAGTTATTTTCAAAATGAAGATAGGTGAGATAAGCAAACCGGTTAAATCCAGTTATGGCTATCATATTATTCTATTGGATGATTTGCTGTACGGTGAAGACAATGTGCCGACCCAGGCCGCGATAAAACACATCTTGATTAAATCTTTTGATTTTGACGACTGGCTTGCGCGCCAAAAAGCCGCCGCCAAGATTTACCGGCTGGTGTTGTAAATAAATGCGCCGCCAGGACAGATGCCCTGGCGGACGCGGGAACGAGTTCCTCCTTTAGAGAACCGGGTCAAGCCCGGCTTTTTCCATTTCCGCCCGGATGATGGCCATCTGCGCTTGGGTGGGTGGAACCATCGGCGACCGCCAGACAGGAGTGAGCAGCCCCATGGCCGCGCAGGCCCACTTGACCGGGATGGGGTTGGTCTCGCAGAACATGGCCTTGGCGAGCGGAAAGTGGCGCAAATGAAGCTCTCGGGCACGGTCCCAGTTGCCGGCCAGGGCCGCGTGAACTAGCTCGGTGATCTCCGCCGGGATGAGGTTCGAGACCACAGAGATGACGCCGTGCCCGCCCAGAACCATGAGCGGCAGGGTCAAGGTGTCATCGCCACAGAGGAAGATCATGCCCTGGTCGCAGAGGATGATATCCTGCGTCATCTGCTCCAGGTTGCCGGTGGCTTCCTTGTTTCCGGCAAAGTTGGGATGGCCCGACATCTGGGCCAGAGTCTCGGGCAGCATATTCACTCCGGTCCGGCCCGGAATGTTGTAGCCGTAGACTGGCAGCCCGACGTCGGCGATGGCAGTGAAGTAGCGCACCATGCCGCGCTGGGGCGGCTTGTTATAGTACGGCACCACGGCCAGAACAGCGGCGGCGCCGGCGCGCTGAGCGTGCTCGGTCAGGCTCACGGCTTCGCGCGTGCTGTTCGAGCCGGTACCGGCCATGATGGGCACCCGGCCGGCTGCCTGATCGATGACGATGCCGATGACGCGGCGATGCTCCTCGTGCGAGAGCGTGGGACTCTCGCCAGTGGTGCCGCAGGGCACCAGGAAATCGACGCCGGCCACAATCTGCCGTTCCACGAGAGCGCGAAGAGCTTCCTCGTCCACACTCTGGTCAGCATCGTCCCGAAACGACGTGACCAGGGCCGTGCCGCAGCCAGTGAACTGTCTCATGGATCTCTCCCCTGTGATGAGTGGATGGGTTTATAAAAGATCCCCGGGGCCTCCTTTATTACCCCTGGTTTTTGAATTATATGGAGCGGGTGACCCGCCTTCGTCCGCCAGTGGACTACGGTGGGCAGGCCGGGCTGGCTTAATTCATTCAAAGCGGGATACGAGAATCGAACTCGCATCTCTTGCTTGGGAAGCAAGCGTACTGCCACTGTACTAATCCCGCATTGGAGCCACCTCCCGGGATCGAACCGGGGACCTCTGCTTTACGAAAGCATTGCTCTACCAGCTGAGCTAAGGTGGCGCGCGAGGTTTTTTCAACAAGACGCATGCGTCTTTTTGTGTTATAATGTAGTATAGTGAATTAAGCCTAAATGTCAAAATCCAAATGTCAAATGAATGTCAAATGATTTAAGGTCAAATTTTAGTCATTAGGATTTTGATCTTGCTTTGACATTTGAGCTTTGATATTGGGATTTTAATACCGTATGCTTCATTTTAGAAATGTCACCAAAATCTATCCGGGACAGCAAATGGCTTTAAAAGACATAAATCTTGATATTGATCCCGGAGAGTTTATTTCTATTGTCGGCCAGTCAGGCACCGGCAAAACTACTTTAGTTAAGCTGGTCCTGGCTGAGGAGCGCCCCTCGAAAGGCCAAATCGTGATTGGCGGCTGGGATATAACCAACATCAGGCAGCGCGAGATTCCCACTCTGCGCCGCCAGATCGGCGTGGTGTTCCAGGATTTTAAGCTATTGCCGCGCAAAACTTTGTTTGAAAACGTAGCTTTTGCTTTAGAGGTAGCCGGGGAAAGCCAGGATAAAATCGCCGAAATTGTCCCTCAAGTATTGAAAATCGTGGGCTTGGAGAAAAAGATGAACCGCTTTCCCAATCAAGTCTCGGGCGGCGAGCAGCAGCGGGTGGTGGTGGCGCGCTCGCTGGCGCACCGGCCCAAGATTCTGGTGGCCGACGAGCCAACCGGCAATTTGGATTCCATCAACTCCCGCGATATTATTGAGTTATTAAAAAAAATCAATGATTTTGGCACCACCGTCATTTTGGTCACGCACAACCGCGAGGTGGTTAATGATTTGCGCCGCCGGGTGGTTACCATTGAAGACGGCATGATAATCAATGATCAAAAGAGGGGAAAATACCTCTTATAACTGTCATCCCGACCGACACAATAAATTCAGTTAACCCGCTATCTGTATCAAGCCTTAATATAAAATTAAAATCACAGAGTAAAATGGAGGGAGAGGATCCCAAAATCAACTGCAATTACCATGGGATCTCCTCGGCTTGCCTAGCGCGTGCAACTTAGCAGTAAATTATAAATAAACGTTCCGTGTTTTAAATTTTATCCATATTAAGCCTCGAGATGACAAACTAAACTATGCTCCTCCTTTCTCTTTCCCGCTTAATTAAATTCTCGCTCCAGAATTTCTTTAGGAATATCTGGCTTTCCATAGTCACTATAACCATTGTGGTGCTGACTCTTTTTTCCGTAACCTCGCTGGTATTTGTTAACGCGGTAATGGGCCAGGCCATTGAGCTGGTAAAATCAAAAGTCGACATCAGCATCTACTTTAAACCCGCCGTCAGCCAAGAACAGATTTTTGTGGTACAAAACGATTTAGAGGGTTTAAGCTATGTTAAGGCCGTAAAATATGTTTCCAAGGCCGATGCTTTGGAAAAAATGCGGCAGCAATACAACGACAGCCCGCTCATCTTGGACGCCATAAAGGAACTGCAGGAAAACCCTTTGGGCGACACGCTGGTGGTAAACACCCGGGCCACGGCGGATTACGAAAAAGTGGTTGATGTTTTGAACGCCACGCCCCAGTACGCCGTGCTTATAGACAACAAAAGCTTTGACGACAACCGCGCCATAATTGATAAACTGGAAACTCTCTCAAGCCAGATTAAAAGCGGCGGCTGGGCGATAACAATTTTCTTCGCCATTATCGCGGCGCTGGTTATCATCAACACCATCCGCATCGCCATTTACACCCACCGCGACGAGATAGCGATTATGAAACTAGTGGGAGCTTCCAACACTTTTGTGCGCGGGCCGTTTTTAGGCGAAGCGATTTTGTACGCTTTTATCGGCACCGCGCTGACCGCTATTCTGGCCTATCTGGTGGCGAACTTTTCCGACCCGTACGTGATCGGACTTTTGGGCCGTACCAGTTTCAGCCTGGTGGGTTTTTTGAACGCCAACTTCTTCTCCATCTTCGGCACTGAGCTTATTGGCATGACCACATTTTCTTTTTTCTCGACCGTGGTGGCTTTATCCCGCTATTTGAAAGTTTAGTTTGCTTCTGCTAAGCTTGTCATTTGAAATATTCGGGGATCGTCTAATGGTAGGACAGCAGCCTTTGAAGCTGTTTATCGGGGTTCGAATCCCTGTCCCCGAGCCACAATATCAACTAGTGGCCTTTATTTAATAAAGGCCTGTTTTGTTTTAGAAGCTGTAATTTGTCATCTCGAGGCCTAGATGAATTCAATAAATTACAAAGGACTTTTATTACCAATAGATTTGTAAATTTATAGCGACCCGGCAGGCCGAGAGATCCCATGGCAATCGCGATGAATAAGGGGATCTCTCACCTCGCCTGGTACACAGCAATTAATATCTTGCTGGCAGATAGACGCTCGTTACGTTTAATAATACTCATACCGAGGTTCGAGATGACAGAAAGGCCTGTGGATATGTGAGCTTTTTTTTGTAGACAGTATGGTTGGATATTCAGTATAATAAACGTAAGTTAGACGAATCGAATATTCAACTAATGACGCAGGAAGAAAAACAAAAATACCTTACTTTGTCCGAGGCCGCCTCACTGACGCCTTATTCGTCGGCTTATCTTTCTTACCTGGCGCGCAAAGGCAAGCTCCGCTGCATCAAGTTTGAGGATAATTGGCACACCACCGAGGAGTGGATTAGGGACTACCTCCAATACATTGCCGAGCACCCGGCCAAGATAAAAATAAACAGGGCCGAAGCGCGCTCTGACGACCTGCCAGATGGGTATATTACACCCGCGGAAGCGGAAAGGATTTATCCGTATTCGAGCACCTATCTATCGCTCCGCATTCGGCAGGGGAAGATGCAGGGCGTAAAGCTCGGCAACAAGTGGTACACCACCAGAGACTGGATAGATGAATACATTACCGAGTACGCGGTTAAAGAACCGGTAGCGGTGGAAATACCCCAGCAAATTACAGACTCGAATATCGCAGTTATTGAACCGGCTATTGAGAGAGCCGAGCTTGATTTTTCTTTGGATGATCTCTTTTTTATAACGCCCAAACTGCCGGTTGAGATTAAAGAAAAAAAAGCCGCGCCACCGGCCTTAAGACAGAGGTGGAATTTTAATTTTGTCCGGCCCTTGGCCGCGGTGATGACGGCCGTTACTTTATTCTTCTTTATCGCTCCCGGAAGCCTGTGGGCGCACTGGGGCGACAGCGCGGTTATCCGCGGTTTGGCGAACGCTGTAACCTCGATAAAAGAGACAGCCTCGGATATGGCCGCCCCGGTTGGCGCCACGGCCAAGATAGCCTGGGGACTGGCTAGGGAAGACGCCCGAGATTTAACCGCTGTGTTCGGGAACGCCGGAGAGAAGGCTGGCTTGTCCATTTTGGCTGGTTTAGAGAAAACTGAAGATACTCTGGCTAACGCGGTTGGAGCCGGAGTGGATTTTGTCACTTCAACTTCGGATACGATCAGTCAAAGCTATTTGTCATTGCGAGCGAAGCAACCAATAGGATCCAGCATTTCAAATTTGGTTTCCAAGATGGATTCTATCGCCCCGCAGGACGCAGGGCTCCAGAATGACAATCAAGGCACTGTGGCCGGCAGCGCGGTATTGCGAAACGTGCCTGTGTCCAGAGAAGAGCCTTACGTGCGGCCGTCAACAATTAAAAAAAACGAAGGCCCTTCTTTGCTCGCGCGCTTAACCTCATCCTTGCGCAAAGGAGTTAAAATTTTAAGCGCCGCTGATTTCAAATCAATCATCAGCCGCTTTAGCGGCCAGATGGTTGAAATTTCCGACAATGCTTTGGAAGTGGATTTGGCCACCGGCCAAGTGGCCGGCGTCAGCGTGATAGCCAACGAAGTTAACGCCAATAAAATTATCCAGGGAGCGAATCTGGCGGTGACGGAAATCGCCGGAGAGAAGGGAAGAAAATTGGCCGTGGTTACGCCGGTGAATGTCCAGCCCGCCACGCGCGCCGCCGCGCCGGTAACCGCGCCGACCACTGACACAAAATTGCAGGTGCAAACAAAAAGCGGCGCCACCGCTTTGCAGACTACCAATCCGGACAAGTCGCTGGCATTTATAATCGGCAGCGGAAAAAATCTTTCTTTGGAACAACTGAACGCCGGCAGCGCCACTATCGGCGCCGGCGCTCTGCAGGCCACCAACAAAAGCATCACCATCGCCAGCCCGTTAAAAGTTAAAGCCGGCACGCAAACGGTTCTGGGCGGGACTTTGAGCGTGGCCGGATTAACCCGTCTTTACAACGCGCTCTCGGTTAGCGGCCCGACTTCGCTCAACGACACACTAACCACGGCCAAAACCATCCAGGCTTTAGCCGGGTTGGTCTCTGAAGAAACGGTGTATACCGAAGGTCTGGCCGTGGGCATACTCGGGGCCGGCATCAGCGGCCACTTAACAGTTACCCACGACACCCTGCTGCGCAGCAATCTGGAAGTTACCAAGGACGCGCTGATAGCAGGCAACTTAACCGTGGCCGGCACTTTTAATCCCCAGACCATAGACACTTCTTTTATCAATTCAAAAACCATTACCACCAATCATCTCTCCACCGGCTCTATTTCCGCCACCGGCTCTTTCTCAGCCAAATCATTTTCCGGACAGTTCGGCTCATTCACAAACTTAGCCTCTAACTCCGCGTCCTTTGGCGGCAATAACAACGATACCTTCCTCTCCAAGTCTCCCTCCACCTTTGAATCCACCCTGTCTGTCACTGGCGCCTCCACCCTCGCCTCCACCCTGGCCTTAACCGGAGCCGCCACTCTTTCCTCCACCTTAACTGTGTCCGGCGCATCCACGTTAACCGGCAACACGTCTGTGGGCGGCACCTTGGCTGTGACAGGAGCTTCCACTTTCACCGGAGCCTTAACTGCCAATGGCGGCATTACTTTAACCGGAGCCCTTTCTACCTCTGCCACTTCCACGGCCTCGGCTTTTGTTTCCACCTCCTCTTCTGCCACCTCCACTATTGCCGGTAATTTGAATATCGACAAAAACACCACCATCTCCGGCTATCTTAATATTCCTTACCTAACCGCTACTTCCACTACCGCCACTTCCACTTTTGCCACCGGCGGCCTGGCTATAGGTACTAATCAATTTGTTGTCCAGCAAACCAGCGGCAGAATAGGCATTGGCACGGCTTCTCCTTTGTCTCCATTCCATGTCCAATCATCAGCCATCAGCCCTCAACTGACTTTGGCCTATGATGCCAATAATTACTACACCACTGATATCTCGTCAGCCGGAGTCGTATCTTTCAACGCCTATGGCGGCTCCATGGCTGATTTCCTGTTCCAAGATAATATCCGCATTGCCACTTCCACGGCCACCCAGCTCTCTTCTGGCTATGACTCCTCTAACTATCTGGCTTTCCAAACTAACTCATCAGGCACCACCACCATCGACGCCATTGGCGGGCAGTACGCCTCCTTGATAATCTCTGATCCTTTAAGAATCTCCACTTCGTCCGGCAATGCTTTTGAAATCCAAGCGCCAGGCAACGAGACATTGTTGACAGCCAATACCGTAACCAACCGGCTGGGCGTGGCCACCACCACCCCTGGGGCCACCTTTGCCGTAACCGGCAATTCTTTGTTTGACGGGTCTCTCACCACTTCCGGCCTTTTATCCGCCAACTATTTAACCGCCACCTCAACTAACGCCACTTCCACTTTTGCTTACAACATCGGCTCATCCTCCGGCAACTTTACGCTTCAATCGGCCGGCACAACCAACAACATCCTTCTCCAGCCCTATGGCGGCAATATTGGCGTCGGCACCACTTCTCCCTGGGGACTTTTATCCGTGAACGCGCCGGGCGGCAAGCCGGCTTTGGCGGTTGGTTCTTCCACTACCCAGTTTATTGTGGATGCCAACGGCAATGTGGGCATTGGCACGGCATCACCGGAATATCCTTTGCATGTTTATAAAAATACGGCCGGCGCGGCTTATACGTTTTTGCAAAATCCCTCGGTTGACGCCAATTCCCGCGTGGGCTTGATATTGGGCGAGCAACTGGCCGGCGGAGCTTATGGCAATTTTGCTTATGTTTCCACCGGGGCGGATAATTCCGATTTGGAGCGTATTGCCGGTTCTTTCTTGATTGAAGGCCAGCAAGCCACCGGCGGCTTGGTTATGGGCGCCTCCGGCGCTCTGGGCGATATACGGATGTTTACCGGTGGCGTGGCTTTAACCAATGAAAGATTGCGGGTCACCAGCACCGGCTATGTCGGAGTGGCTTCAACCACTCCTTGGGGACTTTTGTCCGTGGAGCAGGGGACAGAAGCCGGTTCGTTCATTATTGGCAACCAAGGTTCTTCCACTCCCAGTTTTTATGCCTCTGGCGTTAATGGCGACGGTAGAATCGGCATCGGCACTTCCACCCCCTCCGCTCTCCTGACTGTCCAAGAAGATAACTCAACCGGCCATATAGTTTATTTCACTGACTCCAACACCGTCACTCCAACTTTCCGCATCGCCGCCACTACCGGTGACATTGAAACCAGAGGCGACTTTACCCAGGGCGCCAGAAAAGACCTCACCACTCTGGCCAACATCAATGATGTTTTTATCTACGACACTACCAAAGATTCTGATGGCGGCGTGTGGACCAGAAACGACCAAGCCCAGGCCTCATCTTGGTACAACGAGACCTTAGACGCGACCGCGCAAAGCTGTAACATCAGCACAAATGACAGGTGTGGCAGAAAAGAGTTCCCGGAGAAGGCCGTGTTGGTGGCTACCAATGATAACCTCTATATCTTTGACGCCAAGGATAATTCGATGTGGATGCGATTTGATGAAGGGGGTACGGGAAACGATGATGTGACATTATTAGGAGTGGCCGCGCGAACTTCTACTTCAATATTCGGCCTTAACGGGAAATTATATATTGGCCGTACTGTCGGCTCGCATATGGCCGCCACCAATTTTATCCTAGACAAGAGTGAAAACTGGTATCCCGACGGCACTGGTTTATATCGCTTTGACAGCACTATCGGCAACAGGAATACAGGAGCCGGGCATACACTGGTTAATTCCGCGATCGGCATTGTTAATGGCAACATCAATGATGTCCACGCCCAAGTCATTAACAATAAAACCTACGTGGCGGTGGGCACGGACGCGGGTGTTTCGCTTATCAACGAGAATGACGAAAAAGTTATTGACTTTACTCAAAGCACCTATGATGTTTATTCCGTATTTTTAACTTCGCGCGGCGATCTCTATATCGGTGAATATGATAACGGCTCGCTTTGGTTTATCCGCGACGCCCAGAACAAAACCACAGACGTTAGTTACAATAATACTATCAATGTCTTTGGCCAGGGCACCCAGCCGGCCATTACCGGCGGCAATATGCAGTACCGCAATTTATTCGTTGCCGAACACTCGTCATTTATTGACAACAAAGTAGGAAATACTATTTTCCTGGGCAACGCGGCCGGATTAAATGTTATCAACGAGAACTACGCTTCTTCCACGCTTTCCTCAATCAAATATTATCAAACCGGCACCACTACCGAAGAAATGATAGGCGATATCCGCTTGATGGGGCATTTGTCCGGAACTGGCGAAACTTCTATTAATACCACAATCAATGTAGACGCTTCGGTTAAAGCCAACGCGTTTACAACTGTAGGAGCAGGAACCACTCCGAACTACGTAACCGGTGTGCGCGGCACGGCGCTAGAGTTTGACGGCAGCGACTACATTTGCGCGGGCACAACCGGAACGTGCGCGGATGATGATGACCTCGATTTTACCGGAAGTTTAAGCCTTGGCGCCTGGATAAAGAGCGGTAACACCGAGAATAAGGGAATTATTTCAAAAGGTACTCTTAATAGTTCAACAGGCCAGTACTTTTTGGTTATCGGAGGCGGCACCAGCTCAATCTATTTCGGTATTGCTAATGACAATATAACAAGCAGAACGTCTATTACGAATGACAACTTATGGCACCATGTTGCGGCAGTATATAACCATAATACTAGTGAAGTGGCTGTGTATCTTGACGGCAAAGAAGATGGGAGTGAATCTAATTGGAACGCGCTAGTCAATGACGCCAACCATTTTACTATTGGAGGGTACTATAACACAGGATACTTATGGATTGGTTCGATTGACGAAGTCTTTGTCACTGGAACGGTTATCACCCCCTCCCAAATCAAGCATATGTACGAGGTGGGTGCGAAAGCTCTCCAAAATCACACTTCAGGCAAGATAACCGGCATCTCGGGCGCTGACTCTTACCAACAGCTCTATGGCGCGTCTAATATCGTCAAAAGCGTTTCCGTTGATCTGGATAATAATTTAATGTATGTGGCTACTAACGACGGAAGCAATGGCGGCGGAGTATCAGCCATTGGCCTCCAATCTGACACGATTGAAGACATTTGGGGAAGTGATGCCCTAAAGACAGATGATGACGGAACTGCCTGGAACGCGGATGATATTGTGTCCGTTTCTGTTTCCGGCCGTTATCCAAGAACATTGGTTATTGGCACTGATACTGAATTGTGGCAGGAAACAGAATCATTCTCCATGGATAAATATCGGTCGCAGTCCCAAAATCCCCATGGCGAACATCTGGTGCAAACGAATTTGACGGTTAACCAAGATTTGGCGGTTGGTAATTCGTTCGTGGTGTATGGACGGGTTCTCGGTGCCGGCGTAGGGAACAGGCATGCCTGTTCCCTACAAGACGGTAATTGTGAACGGCCGACGTTCCAGGTCGCGTCCGATGGCACCGTGTCTGTTCGGGACGATTTGGTTCTGAATGGCCACACGAATCTACAATCCCTATCATCCATAAACGACGTATTTGTCTACGATACGACCAAAGACACAGACGGCGGAGCGTGGACAAATGATTCAAATGCCAAGGCCGCATCTTGGTACAATGAACCGATTGATAATACCGGAGCCGGGTGCGACATCATCTCGAATGATAGATGCGGCGTCAGGGCTTTCCCAACCAAAGCCGTTCTCACGGCCACCAACGACGCTCTGTATATCTTTGACGGCAATAATAATACTTTATGGATGAAGTTTACCGAGGGCTCAACCGCCACCTCGACTATGTCAGTCATCGGCGGCACATCATCCACCCACACGGCTGTTTATGCTTTGAACGGTTCTGTTTATTTATCAAATACTTCGTCAGCCTCTGATTTATATGACGGCGGTATTGCGGCCATTGACTTTATCAACGACAAATCAATATTCTACGGCCAGCAGACTGTCAATGGCAAACTGGCTTATGATTCCGGCCTTGCTGACCGCAACTCAACTTCTCAAGGCTACACTTCAAAAACACCCACCCTGGGCATAGTGGATGAGGACGTGAATGACGTGCATACCGCGGTCATCAACAATAAAACCTATGTGGCCGCGGCCACAGGCGGGGGCGTTTCGGTTATCAACGAAACCGACGGGAAAATAATGGGTAACGGCTATGGCGCATATGCATTCACTAAAGTATTTATCGCTGGTGATGGGACATTATATTACGGTCACAGTACTTATGGCCAGATAAAATCGACTTACAAAATCCAAACTCTTTTAGATAGATTTTCGGCTCACGCTTCTTACTACGGAGGCGCCTCCCCCGCGCCGATTTCTGATAATGTGCAGGGTGTAGTTAATGACCTATATGTAACAACCGGCGCTTCATTTGTCGACGGCAAATCGAATACTATTTACATAGCGACTAAAGAAGATACTCAAGTTTCAGGAGCTGGCCTAACTCGACTCGATGAAAAGCAGGGCGACGAGACCAACGGCGCGGTTAAATACTACACCCAAGATTACATCTCCGAAGAAATGGTGGGCGATATCCGCGGCATGTGGACTTTTGGCGAGGGCTCAATGCTGGATGACGTTTCGGTCAAGACTAATGGTTTGGCGGCTACCAACATCACCACCGCGGACTTGGTCTCCGGCGTGCGCGGCACAGGCATAGATTTTGACGGGAGCAGTGAATATCTTTCTTGCACGGACGCGGTTTGCGGCGGCACAAGCGGTCTTGATTATTCCAGCGGCAGCGGCTGGTCGTTGGGTGTCTGGATTAAGCCCAGCGTTATTAACAGCGCATATCACCTAATAATGTCTAAATGGCCCGAGGGCGGACAAAACAGTTATTATCTCGCCATAACAAGTAATAATGTGCCAACCCTTGCTTTAAGTTCGGACGGAACAAACGGCAATGGTGCGAGCAGCAACACAATATTAACTACTGGCCAATGGTATTATATAGTTGGCACTTATGATGGCGCTTACGCGCGTTTTTATCTTAATGGCGAACTTACGCAGACTTCGGCTGCCGCTTCATCCAGCATATATGATGGCACTGGAGATTTTTATATTGGTAAGTACTCTCCTGGCTTTTATTATGGCGGTACTCTTGACGAACCCTTTGTTACCGCCGAAGCTCTCACACCGGCTCAAATCAAGTACATGTACGAATCCGGCAAGCGGGCGTTGGAGCAAAAAGCCCTCTCCACCACCTCTGACGCCACGGCAGTGGGCAACGACAGGCTGGGTGATTCCGGTCTGGCGGTAACGGCTGATGACTATATCGGCTCATTCATTGAGATTACCGGCGGTACGGGTGTTGGTCAGACACGCCGGATTATTGATAATGACACTACTACTTTCTTTGTTGACACTCCTTTTGACGTCACGCCTGACACGACCTCTGATTTCCAGATTCTTGCCAACCAGATATATATCAAAGATTCTTCCACCGCCACCACGGTCCAAAGTGTTTATGTTGATAAGGATGCGGGTGTGATGTATGTGGGTGTCAATAATTCCGACAATACCGGCGGTGTGACGGCCATTGGCCTGGATTCCGACACGATTTTGGACATCTGGCACAATCAGGCGGGTAAGGTTGATGATCTAGGGAATAATTGGAATGCTGATGATATCGTTGCCATCGGGGCCGCGTCGGACGGCGGCGGCGGTTCCTCTCGTCACCCTGAACTTGTTTCAGGGTCTGACGGATCCCGAAACGAGTTCGGGATGACGTCCGGTATCCTGGCCATCGGCACGGACGCCGAATTGTGGGCACAATCATCCGGCCAAACATTGAACGCCCTAACATCCGCCGGAACGTCACCGATTAAAAATGTCCTTATCGTGAAAGACCAAGCCACGTTCCAGGGTAAATTCAAAATCACGGACAATGAAGGCCAATCAATCCTATCAATTGACGAATCATCCAAGAATATAAATATCCGCGAAGGAATAGAATTCGGTTCTAATACCAAACTGACGAATCTCTCCAACATCAATGACATCTATGTCTATGACACCTCCAAGGATTCTGATGGCGGGGAATGGACCTGCAATGATATCGCCGAGGCCACATCTTGGTATAATGAAGCCTTAAATACCTCCACTCGCGGCAAGACACGGTGTTTTCCCAGGAAGGCGGTGATTGTGGGGACAACTGGAGCCGTATATATTTTTGATGCAAAAGATAATTCAGAATGGATGGAGTTTGATGATGCTTCTGATAATACAACCGCAACTATCACCGGATGGAGCAACGCAAATCATGCCGCTGTGTTTGCCCTTAATGGAAAGGTTTATGTTGCTGGAAATAGCGGTTCTTCTTGGCATCAGCTTCTTGCTGTTGACTTTAAAAAAGATGGGGCAACAATGGTAAATACAACTGATGAGAATAGATTTTCACAAAATATCGCCCAAAGAAATTCACAGGCAAACCCCACAGCCCTAAATCCCAATGTAGAGATTGTTAATGCCTATGTCAACGACGTCCATGCCGCGGTGATAAACGGCAAAACCTATGTGGCCGTGGCCACGGACTCGGGCGTTTCAATTATAAATGAGAGTGACAGCACAGTAGTCGATATTACTGAATATGCGGCTGCTAACGAGGATTTAGCCGTTGTTATCCTCCCGAATGGCAACATATATCGAGCAGAAGGCGACGACACTACGATAAACTATATTGAGGCGTTCTATACAATACCAACGGCTGATATAACCTACGCTTCTAGAAATTACTTTATCTCTACCGGCTCCACGCCGGGTTGGCTAAGTAATGGTGTTTTAGAAAAAGGTTTATTTGTTACTCAAGGTACATCCTCGATTGATGGAAAGTCCAATACTTTATATATCGCTAAAGACGAGTCCGCGGTTGTATTTCAGGAAAAACAAGGCGATGAAACCAACGGCTCCGTGAAATACTACACCAAAGACTACATCAGTGAGGAGATGGTGGGGGATATCCGCGGCATGTGGCCTATGCAGGGGTATCCCGGCGGAGAAACTGCGATTAACACAACATTGGGCGGATTTGACGCGTCTGTTAAGGCAAATGCCATGACAACCACCGGCGCCGGTACCACGCCTAACTATGTTGCCGGCGTTCGCGGCACGGCTTTGGAGTTTGACGGCGGAGATACTGTTTGCACCGGTACGGCCGGCACCTGCGCGGATGACGCGGATTTGGATGTATACCCGATTTCCATGGGAGCCTGGGTTAAATCGTCCTCTTCCGCTCTTTATGCAGGAATAATAAATAAATATACAAACGGCTCTGCTGATGGCTATTTATTGATGCTGTATGAAGGCAAGGCTTGCGGATTCTATTATGCTGTCAACACATCTAATAAAGTATTTGGTGCCGGCGGTAGCGGATGTGATTACGGGACTGCCACCTACATTGATGGTAATTGGCATATGCTTGTTTATACTATTGACGCAGCGGGAGGAAGAATGTACGTAGACGGAACGCAAGTCGGCAGCCAGGCGTGGACCGGGACTCCCGCGGCTGACACTTCTGCCGACGCATTGCGAATAGGAAAAAGTTACGGCGGCAACTTAACCGGTGTTATTGATGATCCGTTTGTCACTGCCGAAGCCCTCACAGCTTCCCAAATCAAGCGCATGTATGAAACCGGCAAGCGGGCGCTGGAAGGCGGGACTGAAGGCACAGCTGATGACACCACCTCCGCGCACTCGGCCTTTAGAATCGGGGTTGGAAACAGTAATAAATATTCGGCCGGCCAGTTTATTGGCAGTATTATCCAAGTCTATGATGGTCCGGGAAGTGCAACTTCCACGAGATTTGTTACCCAAACAGCCTCATCCACTGCTGATTACTATGTCCAATTCTCGCCTGACCACTCGGCAACTATCGCGGATAATGACACTTTCTCCATTGGCCCGAACGCTTTGCAGGGCTCGTCAAACAGAGTTACTGCCATTGCTGTGGATGAATATGCTGATTTCATCTATATCGGTTCCACGGACGCTACTGGAGTTAATGGCATGGTAACCAAGATAGCTTTGGACTCTGATACTGTCACGGACGTCTGGCATCCCACGGTGGGCAAGACAGATGACTACAAACAACCTTTTGCCACTGCTTCCACCACCGCCATCTCGATTGTTGATAATACTTTGGCCATTGGCGCCAATGACACCAATTCCGGCGGATTTTGGAGTGAAACCGGAGCCGAATCTTTGGACAGGAAACTTAGCAAGCCAAAAACAGTCTTTACAGTTATAGACAACATCCAAACCCCCAGAATTACTTCTGTTACCGGCAACCTCACTATTTCCTCGGCCACTTCCACCTCCTTAACCATCGGCACGGCCACGACGACAGCGGCCACTATCCAAATCAAAGCCGGGCCTTCGCAGAACCTGCTCTTGTCCGGGGATAGTAATAATGGAGTGTATGTGGCTGGAAGTTCCGGCTATGTCGGCATCGGGACGATGACGCCGGCTCAACAACTGCATTTACAAAAAACTGCTGCCAGTTCGTTTATAGAAATAGACGGAGCGGCGGCGAGTCAGTCGGGGTTAATTTTTGATAGTGGTGGCACAAGCAAATGGCAACTTGTTAGAAACGCTGATAGTTCGTTGAATTTTTACGATTATGCCGGTACTGCTGGAGTAAGAATGATGATTCAATCAAGTACCGGCTACGTCGGCATCGGGACCACGGATCCGGGCGAAAAATTAGAGATTTATGGCGGTCATCTGCGAGTATCAACAGGCAACGGCCCTTATGTCAAGTTAAAGAATACTAATACCGGCCAGTCTATGAGAGGGACTATAGCTTGGTATGGTGCAGACTCCAGCAATTCGGGCGCAGAAATATACTCAGAAGGAGGAAATGACAGCACCGATGCAACCATGACTTTTTCAACACGTGAATCCGCTGGTGCGGGAGGTGTGTTGCGGGAACGGGTCAGAATCACCAGCACCGGCAACGTCGGCATCGGGGATGCCACGCCGACCGAGGGTACTTTAGTGGTTGGAGACGCCGGCGCCGGCTCCATCTATGCCACATTCGCGGCGGCCAACAGCGCGGCTCTGTGCTTTGACGGGTCTGGAGCGTCTTTGATAACAGATTGTACTTCCGGCCCTTCAGCTGACTACGCTGAAATGTACCCGGTGGAGAATAACGTGGAATACGGGGATATTATGATGTTAGGCGATGCCATGGTTGACACTTACAGCCATGACGGCAATGAGGTGGATTGGAATAAAGTA